>LULW01000460.1_pt1 | contig 19738 bp, 18 predicted proteins | sample 729531 | NCBI WGS metagenome assembly LULW01 (sample SAMN03860279, study PRJNA289734) | marine metagenome | biome: seawater column; feature: ocean; material: water; isolation source: Red Sea water column Station 108 - depth 10m | place: Saudi Arabia: Red Sea | collected 2011-10-15 | depth 10 m | reverse complement strand
ACGCTAGGGATTCGTGGCCCGGGTCACAATGACCAACGCCGCGAACTTCGTGTTTTCCTCACGATGATCGCGGCGTCGGTTCGTCAGTGCTTGTGGTCGAGCGGGTGGTGAAGCCGGGTGAAGCCGTTACTGCGTGACGGGCTTGAAGCTCGGACGCGTGGCCTCGAAGGCAGCGATGTCGGCCTCGTTGCCCAGCGTGATGCCGATGTCGTCGAGACCGTTGAGCAGACGCCAGCGGGTGTAGTCGTCGATCTGGAAGGGCGCGACCAGGTCGCCGCAGGTCACGGTCCGGGCCTCGAGGTCCACCGTGATCCGGGTCGTCGGGTCGTCCTCGATCGCGGCCCACAGCTGCTCGATGACGTCCTGCTCGACCGGCACCGACAGCAGGCCGGCCTTGCCGGAGTTGCCGCGGAAGATGTCGGCGAAACGGCTCGAGAGCACGACCTTGAAGCCGTAGTCCATCAGCGCCCACACGGCGTGCTCGCGCGAGGAGCCGGTGCCGAAGTCGGGCCCGGCGACGAGGATCGAGACACCGGCGTACTCAGGCTTGTTGGCCACGAAGTCGGGGTCGTTGCGCCACGCGGCGAACAGCCCGTCCTCGAAGCCGGTGCGGGTCACGCGCTTGAGGTAGACCGCCGGGATGATCTGGTCGGTGTCGACGTTGCTGCGGCGCAGCGGAAGCGCCGTTCCCGTGTGGGAGGTGAACTTCTCCATGGCTCCAGTTCCTCTCAGACCAGGTCCGCGGGCGAGGCGAGCGTGCCCTTGACGGCGGTGGCGGCGGCGACGGGCACCGAGACCAGGTGGGTGCGACCACCCTTGCCCTGGCGACCCTCCCCGCCTCCTTGAAGACGACGTCGAGTCCCTCCTCCTCGGCCTGCAGGCGCACCCGCACCGAGCCGGGCACGACCAGCAGCCGGGTGCCCTCGGCGACCTTGTGGCCCTTGATGACCTCGGCGGCCAGGCGCAGGTCCTCGATGCGGCCGTTGGTGCACGAGCCGACGAACACGGTGTCGACCTTCACCTCGCGCATGGGGGTGCCGGCCTCGAGACCCATGTAGGCCAGGGCCTTCTCGCAGGCCACCTTGTCCGTGGCGTCCTCGAAGTCGTCGGGTGACGGGACGTGCGCGCCCAGCGGGACGCCCTGACCGGGGTTGGTCCCCCAGGTGACGAACGGCGTGACGTCGCCGGCGTCGATGACGATCTCCTTGTCGAAGGTCGCGTCGTCGTCGGTGCGCAGGCTCTTCCAGTGGGCGACGGCGGCGTCCCACTCGGCACCCTTCGGCGCCTCGGGCTTGCCCTCGATGTAGTCGAAGGTCGTCTGGTCCGGCGCGATCATGCCGGCCTTGGCTCCCCACTCGATGGACATGTTGCAGACCGTCATCCGGCCCTCCATCGAGAGCTGCTCGATGGCCTCGCCGCGGTACTCGACGATGTAGCCCTGGCCGCCACCGGTGCCGGTCTGCGCGATCAGGTAGAGGATCAGGTCCTTGGCGGTGACGCCCTCGGGCAGGGTCCCGTTGACGGTGACGGCCATCGTCCTCGGCTTGGCCTGCATCAGGGTCTGCGTCGCCAGCACGTGCTCCACCTCGGAGGTGCCGATGCCGAAGGCGATCGCACCGAACGCGCCGTGGGTGGAGGTGTGGCTGTCGCCGCACACGATCGTCATGCCGGGCTGGGTGAGGCCCAGCTGCGGGCCGACGACGTGGACGATGCCCTGGTCGAGGTCACCGAGGGGGTGCAGCCGGACACCGAACTCGGCGGCGTTCTTGCGCAGCGTCTCGACCTGGGTTCGGGAGACGGGGTCGGCGATCGGCTTGTCCCAGTCGAGCGTGGGGACGTTGTGGTCCTCGGTCGCCAGCGTGAGGTCGGGACGGCGCACCGGGCGACCGGCCAGCCGCAGGCCGTCGAAGGCCTGCGGGGAGGTGACCTCGTGGATGAGGTGGAGGTCGATGTAGAGGAGGTCCGGCTCCCCGGGGGTCGATCGGACGACGTGCTCGTCCCAGACCTTCTCGGCAAGGGTCCTGCCCATGACGCACTCCTTCGTGACCTTCGGTTGGCGGGTGTCCGTCCGGCCCGACGGCGTACGGAGGCACGCAGGGTCGGGCGGTTCGACAGGTCGATGCTACGCCCAAGATCCCATCTCGTGAGACACGATTCCCAGGATGTGAGACCGCTCTTGCCAAGGCAAAGACTCGTGAGGCGCGCGTCACAGTGCTTGCCATCCCATTCCCCGAGACATCAGTATTGCTATATGGACAGCAGTGGAGTGGGCGTTCTCGACAAGGCGGCGATCGTGCTGACGGCCCTGGAGTCGGGCCCGGCGACCCTGGCGGGCCTGGTCAGCGCCACGGGCCTCGCCCGACCCACCGCGCACCGTCTCGCGGTGGCGCTGGAGCACCACCGTCTCGTCGCCCGCGACATGCAGGGCCGCTTCGTCCTCGGCCCGCGGCTCGCCGAGCTCTCGGCCGCCGCCGGCGAGGACCGCCTCCTCGCCACCGCCGGCCCTGTGCTCGCGCGACTGCGCGACATCACCGGCGAGTCCGCCCAGCTGTGGCGCCGCCAGGGCGACCACCGCGTGTGCGTGGCGGCCGCCGAGCGCCCCTCCGGCCTGCGCGACACCATCCCCGTCGGCACGCAGCTGACGATGCGTGCCGGTTCCGCGGCCCAGGTGCTGCTGGCCTGGGAGGACCCCGAGCGCATGCACCGCGGCCTGCAGAACGCCGCCTACTCCGCCGCCGCCCTCTCCGGCATCCGCCGACGCGGCTGGGCGCAGTCGGTCGGCGAGCGCGAGCAGGGCGTCGCCTCGGTGTCCGCCCCGGTCCGCTCCCCCAGCGGCAAGATCATCGCCGCCGTGTCGGTGTCCGGCCCGCTCGACGGCTCGGCCGTGCGTGAGCGACGGCTCGGCCGTGCGTGAGCGACGGCTCGGCCGTGCGTGAGTGACGGTTCGGCGTCAGAAGAGCGCGTCGGTGCGTTCGAGGTCCAGCAGCAGCTGCTTGCGCTCCAGCCCACCGGCGTACCCGGTGAGGGTGCCGTTGGCGCCGATGACGCGGTGGCAGGGGATGACGATCGGGATCGGGTTGCGGCCGTTGGCCAGGCCGACCGCGCGGGAGGCGGCGTTGGTCATGCCCAGGCGGTGCGCGATGGCGCCGTACGACGCGGTCTCGCCGTAGCCGATGCCGCGCAGCTGCTCCCAGACCCGTTGCTGGAAGTCGCTGCCCTGCGGGGCGAGCGGGAGGTCGAAGTCGGTGAGCGTGCCGTCGAAGTAGGCGGCCAGCTGGCGCACGGCCTCGACCAGCACCGGGAGGTCGTCCTGCCGCGCACCACGGGGGCGTCCGTCGCCCTCGGCCCAGGGCGAGAACTCGATGGCCGTGATCGCACCGCGGTGCTCGACGATGCGCAGCGGCCCGATGGGGCTCGGGGTCTCGGTCCACATCAGTTGGTCTCCTGCAGGTCGGTGGGCTGGGGTGCCGGCTCGGGGGTGGGCGGCATCAGGGTCTGCCACAGGTGCAGCAGGGCGTAGGAGCGCCAGGGGCGCCACCGGTCGCTGCCGACGATCGCCTCCGCCGGGTCGGCGCCGAGCCGCGTCAAGGCGGTGCGCACGCCCACGTCGGTCGGGAGGAACACGTCGGGGTGGGCCAGCGCGCGCATCGCGACGTAGTCGGCGGTCCACGGGCCGATGCCGGGCAGCGCGAGCATCCGCTCGCGTACCGCGTCGCGCTCGGGTCCGCGGTCGAGCGCGACCTCTCCCCAGGCCAGCGCCGCCGCCAGCCCGACGAGCGCACGCCCACGCGTCCGCGGCATCGGGAGCGTCTCGGGGTCGAGGCCGGCCACGACGTCGGTGCGCGGGAACACGTGCGTCAACCCGGGTACGCCGGTGTCGACCCGGGTCCCGTGCGCGGCGACGATCCGGCCGGTCACCGTCCGGGCGCCGGTGACCGAGACCTGCTGGCCGATCACCGTGCGAAGCGCCGTCTCCCCGCCGTCGACCTGGCCGGGCACGCGCAGGCCCGGGTGACGGGCCACGAGGGGGGCGAGCAGCCTGTCCGCACCCAGGTGCGCGCTCACCGCCAGCGGGTCGCAGTCGGCGTCGACGAGCCGTCGGGCGCGCTCGACGGCGGCGCCGGTGTCACGCAGGTCGGTGAGCGTGAACGTCGCCGCCACCTGGGCGGTGCGGCCGGGCTCGAGGTCGTCGAGCGAGGGGTCGAGGTGGAGGCGCAGGGTGCCGGGGCCGTGCGGGAGGTCGAGGGTGCGGGCGTACCAGCCGGGTCCGGCGACCTCGACGCCCGGCACGAGGTGGTAGGCCAGGAAGTCCAGCAGCGCCGTGGCCGCGAAGGGCGTGCGGACCGCCAGTCGCATGGTGAGCGTGCCCGCGGCGGTCGACTCGGCCGCACCGTGCGAGCCCGCTGCGGATCGGCGTGCGCGCAGGGCGCTGGGACTGGCGTCGTACACCTCGCGGACGGTGTCGTTGAACTGCCGCACGCTGGCGAAGCCGGCGGCGAAGGCGACGTCGGCCAACGACAGGTCGGTGGTCTCCACCAGGACCCTCGCCGTCTGCGCCCGGCGCGCCCGGGCGAGGGCGAGCGGCCCGGCACCGAGCTCGGCGACCAGCACGCGCCCGAGGTGGCGCGGCGTGTAGCCGATGCGCCGGGCCAGGCCCTCGACCCCCTCACGGTCCACGACGCCGTCGGCGATCAGCCGCATCGCGCGGCCGGCCACCCCGGCGTGGACGTCCCAGTCCGGGCTGCCCGGCGTGGCGTCCGGCAGGCAGCGCTTGCAGGCGCGGTAGCCGGCGGCCTGCGCGGACGCCGCGGAGCGGTGGAAGGTCACGTTGCCGGCGGCGGGGGTGCGTGCCGGGCAGGAGGGCCGGCAGTAGATGCCGGTCGTGCGGACCGCGGTGTAGAAGACACCGTCGTAGCGGCGGTCGCGCGAGCTGACGGCGGCGTAGCAGGACGCCGGATCCAGCCCCCGGTCCAGCACCGGGTCCAGGGGGCTCGTCGTCTCGCTCACGATGCCATCATGCACGTCGCCACCGACAGTCTCTGGCGGGAATCGGACACGGCCGCGGGCCGGGACGCGGTGCCACGACGCACCGTCCGGGCCGGGGGTGCGCGGGCGGTGACCACCCCTGAGGGAGGATCGGGGGGTGCCACAGCACCTGCGGGTCGACCATTCCCACCGACGGACCGTCGTGCGCGTCGTGCTGCTCACCCACGTGCTGCTGGCCATCGTGACCGCAGCGGCGGTCACCCTGGCCTACCGGCACCTCGACGGCGACATCCGCTCCCAGGACGTCACGGGGATGCTGACCGACCGCCCGGAGAAGCAGGAGGTCGAGGGCCCGAAGGAGCCGCTGAACATCCTCGTGATGGGCACCGACGACCGCTCGTGCGAGGGCTGCGCCATCGACGGCGAGTCCGGCGGCGGAGGCTCGGACACCACGCTGCTGGTGCACGTCTCCGCGGACCGCCAGGAGGCCTACGGCATCTCGTTGCCCCGCGACGCCCTGGTCACGCGGCCCGACTGCATGGACGACGACGGCGAGGTGATCCCGGGCGGTGAGCTCGAGATGTTCAACTCCGCCTTCGCCCTCGGCGGTCCGGCGTGCACGATCCAGACGGTCGAGCAGCTCACCGGGGTGCTGATCGACCACTACGTCACCGTCGACTTCAACGGCTTCGTCGACATGGTCGACGCCGTCGGCGGGGTGGAGGTGTGCATCCCCAAGGACGTCTCCGACCCGACGCACAACATCTTCTTCGACGCCGGCACCCAGACCCTCGAGGGCCGGGAGGCGCTCGACTACGTCCGCGAGCGCTACGTGCTCTCGGCCAACTCAGACATCGGCCGGATGCGTCGTCAGCAGGCGTTCATCGCCTCGATGATCAACAAGGTCGTCTCCGCCGGCACCCTGACCCGTCCCGACCGCGTCTACAGCTTCCTCTCCGCGGCCACCCGGTCGATCACCGTCGACGAGGAGCTGGGCTCGATCCAGGACCTGGTCGACCTGGCGCTGCAGTTCCGCGACACCGGGCTGGGCAGCATCGAGTTCGTGACGGTGCCCAACGAGGCCTACGCGCCCGACCCGAACCGGCTCGTCTGGTCCGACAAGGCCGCCAAGCTGTGGAAGCGCGTGGCCAAGGACAAGCCACTGACCAAGAAGCTCGGTCGGCGGTCCATCAGCGCCAAGGACCCGGTCGGCACCTCGTCGGCCGACCCGAGCGCCACGGCCACCGAGCCCGTCGACCCCGACGAGGCGGCCGAGCGGGAGAAGGAGCGGGCCGAGGCGCTCGCCAACGGCCTCTGCGCCTGAGGTTCCGGACCGGCGGTGGGCAGTCACCCTTTCCGTCGGCCGGATCGGTCGAGGACTCACCGCTCCCGCCGGCTCGGGTCGGGCAGCGGTGAGTGATCAACCCATGGACGACCCCGGACGGTTGAGGACTCACCGCTCCCGGGCGTCGGTGGCTCGTGCCAGGCTGGGCCCGTGAGCCGCCGCAAGGAGCGTCCCGAAATCCCCGAGGAGTGGGTACGCCGCATCGACGGCGTGCTCGGGGCGTTCCCCCGGTGCGCGGCCGAGCCGGCCTGGGTCGGCACCCGCTGGCGGGTGGGGTCGGCCACGGTGGCGCACGTGTTCGGCGGCGAGGACGGCCTGTTCCGCATCATGTTCCGCGCCGAGCCCGACGAGGTGATGGCGCTGCAGCACCTCGGCGACCCGTACTTCAAGGCCTCGTGGGGCAGTGACGTCGTGGGGCTGCTGCTCGACGACGACACCGACTGGGCCGAGCTGGCCGAGCTGCTGACCGACTCCTACTGCGTCCAGGCGCCCGAGCGGCTGGCCGCGCAGGTCCAGCGGCCGGGCTGAGCCGCGCAGGCCCAGCGGCCGGTTGAGCCGCGCCGGCGCCCGGTGCGAGGACAGCCGCGGACCGGGCCTTCGTGAGACGTACTCCGTACGGGATTCGAACCCGTGTTTCCGGCGTGAGAGGCCAGCGTCCTAGGCCACTAGACGAACGGAGCATGTTCTTTATTCTGTTGCTTCGGGCTGCCTCTCGGCCTCCCTGGCGACCTGCGGAACTCTAGCCTCAGGCCTTCGTCCCGGCCAAATCGGGGTGATCCTGAGCGGATCTCCGACCTGGTGGTCACTTGCTGGGGTACTAGGACTCGAACCTAGAACAACTGAACCAGAATCAGCCGTGTTGCCAATTACACCATACCCCAAGGGGGTACCTCGCCGCCTGCTCCGCAGGCCCGAGGACCGACGGGAACCTTACACGCGAGGGTCGGGGCCGACCAATTCGGAGGGGGGTCCCGGCGGACCACCCCAGGGACCCGGCGGACCTGGCGGACCCGGCGGGCCCGGTGGGGGCGGAGGACCGGAGGGGCCCTGGGTGCCCGGCGGCCCCGGGGGCCGCTGTCCCGCCGACGGCGTCGGGCCGCCCTCGGTGGCGATGCCGGCCCGACGGGCCACCCACAGCACCACGCCGAGGTAGACCAGGCTCTGGGTCAGCGTCACGGGCAGGCTCCACCAGGTGCCGCCGGTGGGGTTCATGGCCGTGGTCATGTCGCTGAAGGCCAGGGCCATGCCGAAGGCCAGCAGGTTGTTGAGCACGTGCATGGCGATGCCGGCCTCGAGCCCACCGGTGGCCAGCACCAGGAAGCCCGCGACGAGCCCGAACGCGAACCGGTCGACGAAGACCGGCGGGTCCTGCGCCCCGTGCGCCAGGGCGAAGAGCAGGGCGGGCACCACGACCGCGACCACCCGCGAGGGGATCAGGGTGCCGACGGCCTGGGTGAGGTAGCCCCGGAACGCGAACTCCTCCCCCGCCGCCTGCAGCGGAGTGAGCAGCACGACCACGAGCAGGAAGTCGCGCATGGTCCGGCTCCACGAGTTGAGCTCACCGGTGATCTCGGCCCCGTTGCCCTGCGCGGGCAGGACGGCCGAGACGACCAGGGTCGCGACCAGCGCCACCACGGAGAGCCCGAGGCAGGTCGCCAGCCACCCCCACCGCACCCGGCGTACGACGGAGGCGGCCCAGCCGGGGTGCAGCCCGTGCACGAGCCACACGGCCAGCACCACCGCCGGGATCGCCGCGGCCCAGCCGATGTTGACCAGTGCCAGGAACGACGGGGTGATCTCGTCGGTGCCGGAGAGCCGGTCCAGTGCCACGTCCGGCGGCAGGCCGCCGAGGATCAGCCCGGCGGCGATCACCCCGGCCGCCGCGGTCTGGGCGACCAGGAAGATCACCCCGACCATGACGACGCCCAGCAGCACCCACCAGCGCGACGGGCGGCCGGCGGTGAGCAGGCGGTGGTAGGCCAGCACGGGTGGCTCCCGGATCAGAGCGCGGAGGCCAGGCGGGCCAGCGACCGCTCGCGCCCCAGCAGCTCCATCGACTCGAACAGCGGCGGGCTCACGCGGCGGCCGGTGACCGCGACACGGACGGGGCCGTAGGCGACCCGGGGCTTGAGGCCCATCTCGTCGACCAGCGTCGCCTGCAGGGCGTCCTGGATCGCCTGGGTGGACCAGGTGTCGAGCGCCGCGACGGCGTCGTGCGCGGCCTTGACCACGCCGCGGCCGGTCTCGTCGAGCAGCTTGGCGACGTCGGCCTCGTCGCGGGTGAAGTCGGCCTCGTCCACGAAGAGGAACCCCAGCATGTCGGCGACCTCGGCGAGCTTGTTGACCCGCTCGGCGACCAGCGGCATCGCCAGCTCCAGCAGCTGGGCGTCGGCGTCACGCACCGGGTCTCCGACCACGCCGGCGGCCTTGAGGAACGGCAGCGCGCGGTGGGTGATCTCCTCGACCGGCAGCATCCGCAGGTGGGCGGTGTTGATGGCCTCGGCCTTCTTCAGGTCGAATCGCGCCGGGTTGGCGTTGACGTCGGCGATGTCGAAGGCCTCGACCATCTCCTCGAGCGTGAACACGTCACGGTCGGCCGCGATCGCCCAGCCCAGCAGCGCCACGTAGTTGAGCAGGCCCTCGGGCAGGAAGCCCTGGTCGCGGTAGGCCAGCGCGTGCGCCTGCGGGTCGCGCTTGGAGAGCTTCTTGTTGCCCTCCCCCATGACGTAGGGCAGGTGGCCGTAGAGCGGGGTGGCCTCGGCGACGCCGATCGCCCTCATCGCCTCGAACAGCGCGATCTGGCGGGGGGTCGAGGAGAGCAGGTCCTCGCCGCGCAGCACGTGGGTGATGCGCATGGTCGCGTCGTCCACGGGAGCGGTGAGCGTGTAGAGCGGGTCGCCGTTGGCGCGGCACAGCGCGAAGTCGGGGACGAACTGCGTCTCGAAGGTCACCTCGCCGCGGACCAGGTCGTCCCAGGTGATCGAGCCGTCGGGCATCCGGAAGCGCACCAGCGGCTCGCGGCCCTCGGCCACGAACGCGTCGCGCTGCTCGGGCGAGAGCTCGCGGCAGAAGCCGTCGTACCCCATCACCTTGGAGCCGGACTCCTTGCGGCGCGCCTCCACCTCGTCGTTGCGGCAGTAGCAGTCGTAGGTGTACGACGACTCCCGCAGCTTGCCGAGCACGTCGCGGTAGAGGTCGCCCCGCTCGGACTGGCGGTAGGGGCCGTAGGAGCCACCGACCTCGACGCCCTCGTCCCAGGTCAGGCCGAGCCAGCGGAAGAGCTCGAGGATCGCGGTGTAGGACTCCTCGGTCGAGCGCTCCTTGTCGGTGTCCTCGATGCGCAGCACGAACGTGCCGCCGCGACCGGTCAGCTCGGCGTGCTTGGCGAAGGCGTAGTTGAACAGGGCGGTGCGGACCAGTCCGACGTGCGGGGACCCGGTCGGCGACGGGGCCATCCGGACGCGCACAGGCGTGTCGGGCGTGGCGGGACCCTGGGTGGTGCTCTCGGACACGGGGTTCAGCGCTCCTTGATCGTGTTGGTCAGCGCGCCGAGGCCGTCGATGGCGACCTCGACCTCGTCGCCGACGTGCATGCGGCCGACGCCCTCGGGGGTGCCGGTGAGGATGACGTCGCCCGGCAGCAGGGTCATCACGCTGCTGACGTGGGCGACGAGGGTGGGGACGTCGAAGATCATGTCGGCGGTCGAGCCGTCCTGGACGACGTCGCCGTTGAGGTAGGTGCGCACGCGCACGCCGTCGGCGAAGGCCTGCGGGTCGAGGTCGGTCTCGACCCAGGGGCCCAGCGGGCAGAAGGAGTCGAAGCCCTTGGCCCGCGTCCACTGGTCGTCGCTGCGCTGCAGGTCGCGCGCGGTGACGTCGTTGGCGATGGTGTAGCCGTGGATGACGTCGGTGGCCTTCTCGGGCGGGACGTCGCGGCAGATCCGGCCGATGACCACGGCCAGCTCGCCCTCGTACTGCAGGTCCTGGGTCTGGCGCGGGTGGAAGACCGGGTCGCCCGGGCCGACCACCGAGGTGTTGGGCTTGAGGAACATCAGCGGCTCGCTGGGCACGTCGTTGCCGAGCTCCGGTGCTCCTGCTCGAGCAGCTTGACGCCGACGTACAACGGGTCGCCGGCGAGGGCCACGATGACCGCGTCCTCGCCCAGCTGGCCGTGCTCGTCGAGGTCGCCGGTCACGACGCCGTACTGCGGGTCCTCGCCCGTGGTGAATCTCGCGATGCGCACCGCTCGACCCTATCGAGTCCGGCCGCGCGGACCTCAGTCGCCGAGCACCTGCCTGAGGTGGTCGTTGGCGAGCAGCCGGTGCGGGTCGGCCTCGTCGCGGATCGCCAGGACGTCGCCGAAGCGGGCGTAGGCCCGGGAGAGGTACGCCGAGTCGAGGGTGTGCCGCTTGCCCCAGTGCGGCCGGCCGTCGTGGGCGACGAAGACCTCCTGGGCGGCGGCGAAGTACGGCGAGGGGTCCTGGCGGTGGTAGGTGTGCACCGCCACGTAGCAGCTCTCGCGCTCGTGGGCGGTGGAGAGCCACACGTCGTCGGCGGCGGTGAAGCGCACCTCGATCGGGAACGACACGTGCTCGCCGCTGGTCGCGAACCACCGCTGCAGGGCGCCGATCACCTCCGGCAGCGCGGCGCGGGGCATCGCGAACTCCGACTCGTGGAAGCGCACCCGACGGCGCGACACGAACACCTCGTGCGACGGCGCGACGAACTCTCGCGCCGAAAGCGCCGAGCCGGAGAAGCGGTTGATCCGCGGCACCAGCGAGGGCCGGGCGCGGGCGACCCGGTTGAGCACCTCGAACGCGCCGTTGCTGAGCAGCTCGTCGTCCACGAGGCCGCGCAGCCGGCCGATCGGCGCCGGGGCGGTGCCCTCGGGCACGCGGTTGTTGCGCTTGAGCAGGGCCTTCTCGGTGTGCGGGAACCAGTAGAACTCGCAGTGGTCGTTGCCCCCGACGAGCTCCGGCAGCCGCTCGAGGACCTCCGGCAGCGGCATCGGCTCCTCGCGGGCGTGGAGCAGGAACGCGGGCACGCACTGCAGGGTGACCTCGGTGACGATGCCCAGCGCGCCCAGCGAGACCCGCACGGCGCCGAACCACGGGTGCTGCTCGTCGACCTCGACCACGTCGCCGGACGCCGTCACCAGCTGCACGGCGACGACGGCCTTGGCGATGCCGTGCAGCCGGTCACCGGTGCCGTGGGTGCCGGTACCGATCGCTCCGGCCACGGTCTGCGGGTCGACGTCGCCGAGGTTGGGCAGCGCCAGGCCCAGCCGGTCGAGCTCCCGGTTGAGGGTGCGCAGCGACATCCCCGCCTGCACCCGCACGCGGCCGTCGGGCGTGTGCCCGAGCAGCCTGGCCATCCCGTCGAGCCGCACCTGCACGCCGTCGGTCGCGCACAGCGGCGTGAAGGAGTGACCCGAGCCGACCGGGCGCACCGTGAGGCCGTCGTGGGCGGCGTCGGCGAGCACCTGCGCGACCTCGGCGGTCGAGGTGGGCGCGGCCACCCGCTGAGGGGTGCAGCGGACGCTGCCGCTCCAGTTGCGCCACGTGGTCCTGGTGGTGCTCATCCGAAGACCCTCCCCTCGCCTCGGTACGTCGGCACCACGCGCGTGACCCCGTCCGCGTCGACCCGGGCGACCTCGGCCAGCCGCTCGCACATCTCCCCTGCCTTCGCGTGCCGCAGCAGCACCCGGTCGCCGACCGCCAGCGTGCCGGCACCGGCTCCGCGGACCGGGGTCTGCACCTCGCCCGCGCCCTCGGCGCGGGTGAGCGCCAGGCCCTCCGGCCACACCGGGGTCGGGGCGCGGCTCGCGCCGGTCGGACCGGAGGCGATGAAGCCCCCGGAGAACAGCGTGGCGAGATCCGCGGCCGGACGACGCACGACGTCGAGCGCGTAGTAGCCCGCGGGGCGGGGGCTGAAGCCGGCGTACCCGTCGAAGAGGGTGGGGGCGAAGAGGCCGGAGCCGGCGGTGAGCTCGGTGAGGACGGGGTCGTCGCCGACGACGTGCAGGCTGCCGGTGCCGCCGGCGTTGACGATCTCCAGCTCCGCGTGGCGTCCGACGGCGGTGACCACGGCCGCGCGTCGGTCGACGAGCTCGGCGGCGGAGCGGCGCTTCATCAGCCGGACCGCGGGCGAGGAGTCGGGGACCCCGGCGATCTGCGCGTCGTAGAACATCAGCCCGACCAGCGCGAAGCCGGGGCGCTCGGCGACCGCGCGCGCCAGTCGCTCGGCCTCCTCGGCGGTGTGCACCGGCGAGCGGCGGGCGCCGAGGTGCAGCGGGCCCAGCCGCAGCGAGGCGTCGACGTCGAGGCAGACCCGGATCGTGGGGTGGCCGGCCCCGAGGACCGCGTCGACGAGGTCGAGGTGGTCGGTGGAGTCGACCATGACCGTGATGGCGGCGCGGCGGTGCTCGTCGGCCACGAGGTCCCGCAGCGCCTCGCGGCTCACCGAGGGGTAGGCCAGCAGCACGTCGTCGTGGCCGAGGTCGGCGAGCCACACCGACTCGGCCAGCGAGTAGGTCATCACGCCGGCGAAGCCCGGGCGGTGGAGCACCTCCTCGACCACCGAGCGGACCCGCACCGACTTCGTCGCCACCCGGATCGGCACTCCGCCGGCGCGGCGGACCAGGTCGTCGGCGTTCGCGGCCAGCGCGTCGTCGTCGACGATCCCGAGCGGCGCCTCGAGGTGGGCGGTGGCGGACAGCAGCTGGGCTCGCCGGTGGACCATGTGCGCCAGTCAACACCAGCCCGGCGGCGTACGTCGTCGGTTCCTGCGCGCGCGTCGGGCGCGCCTACCGTGGGACCCATGCAGGTGCGGACGGTGCTGTCGCGGGCGGAGTGGGAGCCGCTCGCCGAGGCGCACGCCGCGCGGGTGGACCGCTACACGCGACCGCACCTCGAGCGCCGCGAGGCGCGGGTCAAGCACCCCGTCCACGACTTCCTGTTCACCTACTACTCCCAGCGGCCCGCGCAGCTGCGGCGCTGGCACCCAGGTGTCGGCGTGGCGCTCGAGGACGCGCCCGAGCACGCGGGCTGGAAGGGCTACCGGGTCGTGCCCCCCAGCGGGCGCCATAGCGCCCGCTCAGGGGCACGAGTCGAGGTGGACCCGGCGTACGTCGCTGCGCAGCGCCCGCTCGTCGAGGCGATCCGGCGGCTGCTGGTGGCCACCGCGTCGCGGCCGCCCCAGCTGGGCTGCTTCGGGCTGCACGAGTGGGCGATGGTGCACCGCGCCTCCGAACACGGCACCCGGCACGAGTGGCCGCTGCGGCTCGGCGAGCGCGGCACCGACGAGGTGGTCGAGGGGCACCGGATCACCTGCACCCACTTCGACGCGTTCCGCTTCTTCACCCCCTCCGCCCGGCCGCTGAACACCCTGAGTCCGGGGTCGAAGGACCGCGAGGAGTTCGAGCAGCCGGGCTGCCTGCACGCCGGGATGGACCTCTACAAGCACGCCTTCCGGCTCAGCCCGATGGTGCCCTCGGAGCTGGTGGCCGACTGCTTCGAGCTGGCGTGGGACATCCGCGTGCTCGACATGCGCGCGTCGCCGTACGACCTGGCGGACCTGGGGCTGGAGCCGGTGCGCATCGAGACCGCCGAGGGCAAGCGGACCTACGCCGACGCGCAGGCCGCGTTCGCCGCGCGGGGCGCTCCCCTGCGCGCACGCCTGGTCGAGGCGTGCGACGCGCTGATCTGAGTCGAGTGGCTCAGGTCACGCCCGGACGTGCCGAAGGACAGGGCATGACCCACCTGCTGCGACTCGACGCCGTGGCGCACCGCGACGAGTTCGCCGTGCGGCTGGACGGCCACCTGCTCGGCCACGTCGTCCGCGACCCCCGCGCCCTCACCGAGATCTGGACCTGGTGGGCCGACGGTGGCGGCGTCCCGCAGCAGCACGAGGACTCCCGCGAGATGGCGGTCTACCGCCTGCTCGTCGGGTACGGCCTGGACTTCTCCACCGCGCGTTCGCTGGTGCAGCGCGGCGCCGTGCTCGTCGCCGCCTGACCCGCCCCTCGCCTCCCACCTTCACTCGATCGGTCACGTCGTCCGCGATCCGGGCGGCTGTTTGCACCCCTACTCGAGGTGCGCTTAGGTAAGCCTTACCTAATCCATCTCGGGAAGGATTCTCGGTGCCACCCACCCCTGCCCTCCTGCGGCACGTGCTGCACCCGGCCCACGCCGGCGAGTACGCCACCGCCACCCGCCTGGCCGTCGACCACCTCACCACGGCCCTCGGCCGGGTCCGCGGCCCCGCGACCGGCCTGGACCCCGACCGCGCGGCCAAGCCCGTGCGCGACGTCGACCTCGACGCGCCCCTCGGGTGCACCGCCCAGGCCCTCGCCGAGCTCGACCGCGTCTGGCTCGACGACACCGTCTGGTTCCACGAGCCCGGGTACGCCGCCCACCTCAACTGCCCGGTCCTCATCCCCTCCCTGGTCGCCGAGGTGCTCGTCAGCGGCGTGAACGCCAGCCTGGACACCTTCGACCAGTCAGTCGGCGGCACGTTCGTGGAGCGCCACCTGGTCGACTGGGTCTGCGAGCGGGCGGGCCTCGGCCCCGCCGCCGACGGGGTCTTCACCTCCGGCGGCACCCAGTCCAACCTGCAGGGCCTGCACCTGGCCCGCGACCACGTCCGCGCGCGCACCGGGGCCGACCTCGACCGGCTGCGGGTGCTGGTCTCGGTCGACGGGCACTACTCCGTCCAGCGGTCGGCCCGACTGCTGGGCCTCTCCCCCGACGCCGTCATGGCCGTCCCCGTCGACGGGCGGCGCCGGATGCGTCCCGACGCGCTGGCCGACGCGTTGTCCCAGGTGGAAGCCGAGGGCACCGTGCCGATGGCCGTCGTCGCCACCGCCGGCACCACCGACCACGGGGCGATCGACCCACTGGGCGCGGCCGCCGACCTCGCGCACGAGCACGGGGCGTGGCTGCACGTCGACGCGGCGTACGGCGGTGGGCTGCTCGTCTCCCGCCGGCGCCGGCACCTCCTCGACGGCATCGAGCGCGCCGACTCGGTGACGGTGGACTTCCACAAGACGTGGTTCCAGCCGGTCTCGTGCAGCGCCGTGCTGGTCCGCGACCGCGCGCACCTGCGGCACGTGACGGCCCACGCCGACTACCTCAACCCCGCCGACGGCGGCGGGCTGACGACCCGCCGGCCCGACCAGGTCGACAAGAGCCTGCAGACCACGCGGCGCTTCGACGCGCTCAAGCTGTGGCTGACCCTGCGGGTGATGGGCGCGGACGCGGTCGGGGAGCTGGTCGACGCGGTCGTCGACCTGGCCCAGGCCGCACACCAGCGGTTGCGCGAGGACGACCGTGTCGAGGTGCTCGCAGCCCCGGAGCTCAGCACCCTGCTGCTGCGACCGGTCGCCCCCGGGCTCGACGCCGCCGCGGTCGACGCGCTCGTGCCGCGGGTGCGCGCGGCGCTCTGGGACGGCGGGGAGCACGTGGTCGCCGCGACCGTCGTGGACGGGCGCCGCTGGCTCAAGCTCACCCTGCTCAACCCGATGGCCGGCGTCGAGGACGTGATGTCGGTGGTCGAGGGCATCGTCGCCGCTGCGGACGACCTGCTCGGGGAGAAGGCGGCATGAGGGTCCACGACCTGCTCGGCATCGGTCTGGGCCCCTTCAACCTGGGTCTGGCCGCACTCGCCGACCCGCTGCCCGACGTCGACGCGGTCTTCCTCGAGGGCCGCGAGGAGGTGTCCTGGCACCCCGGGATGATGCTGTCCGAGGCCACCTTGCAGGTGCCGTTCCTCGCCGACCTCGTGACGATGGCCGACCCCACCTCTCGGTGGTCCTTCCTCGCCTTCCTCAAGGAGACCGGGCGGCTCTACCCCTTCTACGTGCGCGAGTCGTTCTACCCCCTGCGCAGCGAGTACGACGACTACCTGCGCTGGGTCGCCGAGCGGCTGCCGTCGGTGCGGCTGGGGCAGCGGGTCACCGGCGTCGAGCGCGGGGACGACGGCGTCTACACCGCGACCACGGCTGCCGGCGACACCTGGCACGCGCGGCGGCTGGTCCTCGGGGTCGGCACCCGGCCGAGCCTTCCCGACAGCGTGCGCGCCGCCGGTGGCCCGGCGGTGCACACCGCCGACTACCTCCCGGCCCGCGAGCGCCTGCAGCGCTGCCGCACGGTCACGCTCGTCGGCAGCGGCCAGAGCGCGGCCGAGGTCTACCACGACCTGCTCGCCGCCAGCCCCGACCACGACTACGACCTGGTGTGGCTCACGCGCAGCCCGCGCTTCTTCCCGATGGAGTACACCAAGCTCACCCTCGAGCTGACCTCCCCGGAGTACTCCACCTACTTCCAGAGCCTCCCCGACGCGACCCGCGCCCGTCTGCTCCGCGAGCAGCGCAGCCTCTACAAGGGCATCAGCGGCGAGCTGGTCGACGCGATCTCCGACCTGCACTACCGGCTGCGGGTCCAGGGCCACGGTCCGCGGACCACCCTGGTCACCAACACCTCGCTGACCGGCGCCACCTGGGACGGCACGGCCTACGACCTCGCGCTTCACCACGACGAGACCGGCGAGGACTTCGCGCTGCGCACCGACGGCCTGGTGCTCGGCACCGGCTACCGCGCGGAGCTGCCCGCCTTCCTCGACGGGGTCCGCGACCGGTTGCGGCTCGACGGGGAGGGCCGGCCGTGCGCGGACGCGTCGTACGCCGTCGACGTCACCGGCCGCGAGGTCTTCGTGCAGAACGCCGAGGAGCACACCCACGGCTTCGTCGCCCCCGACCTCGGCATGGGCGCGCACCGCAGCGCCACCATCCTCAACGCCGTCACCGGGCGCGAGGCCTACCCCGTCGAGAAGCGGGTCGCCACCCAGACCTTCGGCGTGCCCGAGCACCTGCGCACGCACCGCACGGCCCACCCCCAGGAGGTCTCCGCATGAGGACCACGATCGAGCCGCTCACCCTGGACGGGGCGACCGTGCGGATGCTGCACCGCTGGGTCACCCACCCCCGATCCCGCTACTGGCAGATGGGCGAGGCGTCCCCCGACGAGGTGGCGCTGGAGTACGCCGGCATCAGCGCGTCGGCGACCCACCACGCCTGGCTCGGGCGGGTCGACGGCGAGCCGACGTTCCTCGCCGAGACCTACGACCCGGCGCACTCCCCGCTCGCCGGGCTGCCGGAGGTGCGCGAGGGCGACCTGGGCATGCACGTGCTCGTCGCACCCCCCGAGGGGCCCCCGCGCTCGGGGCTCACCCGCACAGTCTTCGCCGCGGTGCTCGAGCACTGCTTCGCCGAGGAGTCCGTACGCCGCGTGGTCGTCGAGCCCGACGTCGGCAACGACGCCATCGCCCGGCTCAACAAGGAGGCCGGCTTCGTCGTCGCCCGCACCGTCGAGCTGCCCGGGAAGACCGCGGCGCTGTCGTTCCTGACCCGCGAGGACTGGGTGGCGGCGTCCGGCCGGCAGACCGACCCGGCGCCCCACCTCAGCCCGTCCCTGCTGGCAGCCGCCCAGCGCCGGCTGGTGACCAAGGCGCTCTCCGAGCTGTGCCACGAACGGCTGTTCGCGCCCGTCCCGGACGGGCCCGGACGGTGGCGCGTGGCCGGGCCGACGTCGACCCACCGCTTCGCGGCGCGGGTCCTGCCGCTGGAGCACTGGGACGTCGACCCCGACTCGGTCACCCGCGAGGTCGACGGCGAGGCCGTGGACCTCGACGTCCAGGAGCTCGTGGTCGAGCACGCCGAGGCCCTCGGGCTGCGCGGCGACCTGGTCGAGGTCTACCTCGAGGAGCTGGCCGCCACCCTGGCGTGGACCTGCTGGCAGCTGGCCCACCCGGGGCCGCCGGTGGCCTCGCTGCTGTCGGCCTCGCACGGCGAGGTGGAGGCCGCGATGACCGAGGGTCACCCGGGCTTCCTGGCCAACCGCGGGCGGATCGGCTTCGGCCTCGCCGACCACGAGGCCTACTCCCCCGACGCCGCCGCTCCCGTCCGGCTCGTGTGGCTGGCCGTGCGCCGCGACCGGGCCCGGCTCTCGCTGGGCGAGGGCTGGACCGAGGAGGGGCTCTACGCCACCGGTCTCGGCTCCGACGTCGAGCTGATGCACGACCGGCTTCGCCGCCGCGGGCTCGATCCCGCGGACCACCTGCTGATGCCGGTCCACCCCTGGCAGTGGGACCGCAAGGTCGCGGTCACCTTCGCCCCCGACGTGGCGCGGCGCGACCTCGTGGTGCTGGGCGAGGGCACCTCGCGCCACCAGGCGATGCAGTCGATCCGGACCTTCGCCGACCTGGACCATCCGCGTCGACCGCAGGTGAAGACCGCGCTGGCCATCCAGAACATGGGGTTCGTGCGCGGATTGTCACCGGCGTACATGGAGGCGACGCCGGCGATCAGTGACTGGGTGGCCCGGCTGGTGACCGAGGACCCGGCGCTGCAGCGGATGGGGTTCTCGGTGCTGCGGGAGGTGGCGGCGGTCGGCTACACCGGCGACGTCTTCCACCGCGCCGCCCCGGGTGCACCGCAGCGCAAGATGCTCGCAGCCCTGTGGCGGGAGAGCCCGGTGGGGGCGGTCGGCGACGGCGAGCGCATCGTGACGCTCGCCTCGCTGCTGCACCGCGACGCGGCCGGTGACTCCTTCGCCACCGCGCTGGTCGAGGCGTCCGGGCTCACCGCGCGGGAGTGGCTGGCCCGGTGCCTGGACGCCTACCTGCGCCCGGTCGTGCACTGCCTGCTGGCCCACGACCTCGCATTCATGCCGCACGGGGAGAACCTCCTGCTGGTGCTGCGCGACCAGGCCCCCGTGCGCTGCGTGATGAAGGACCTCGGGGAGGAGGTCGCGGTGCTCTCCCAGACCCGCGCGCTGCCGCCGGAGGTCGAGCGGGTGCGCGCCGAGGTCGACGACGACGACCGGTGCCTGGCGGTGCTCACCGACGTCGTCGACGGCGTGCTGCGCCACCTCGCCTCGATCTGGGACCGCGACGGCGTGCTGCCCGTGGCCGACTTCTGGGACGAGGTGGCCTGCTGCCTCGAGCGCCACGCCGCCGACCATCCCGAGCTGGCGTCGGCGGCGGCCGACTACGACCTGCAGCGGCCGACGTTCCGGCACTCCTGCCTCAACCGGCTCCAGCTGCGCGACGCCCGCCACATGGTCGACCTGTCCGACCAGGCCTCGTCGTTCCTGTACGCCGGCGAGCTGGACAACCCGCTGCACCGCGGGGTCGTCGGCTGAGCCGGCCGGGTTCGTCGGCTGGCCGACAGACCCGGGAGTCAGACGGAACCTGTCAACCTGCGTGGAGTCGGTCGCGGTTGGTTTCTTGGTTGATGGCCACTTGGGCCATAGGGGTCGGTACCCGGGGCGGGCTGGCGAACCGTTCGGGGTGGGCGGTGTAGAGGGCGTCCATGGCGGCTTGGCGCCGATGGTGGACACCGGTCCAGGTG
>LULW01001070.1_pt1 | contig 19848 bp, 17 predicted proteins | sample 729531 | NCBI WGS metagenome assembly LULW01 (sample SAMN03860279, study PRJNA289734) | marine metagenome | biome: seawater column; feature: ocean; material: water; isolation source: Red Sea water column Station 108 - depth 10m | place: Saudi Arabia: Red Sea | collected 2011-10-15 | depth 10 m | reverse complement strand
TCCAACATATCGTGCAGATATAACACCTCTGTTTATAGAATAGAATCTACTAATGTAACTTTCAACAGAAAAGTTTCTTGGTATACCTGTCACGTTTGCAGCCATCTTTTCGTCATTAAATTTTTCTGAAGCAAATTTAACAAGAGCATCAAATCGTTTAAATCTTTTTTCACCAATGATCTCTTTTACCATTTCACGTCTATTTGGGTCATCAAAGCCGATCAAATCCTTTAATCTATCCATGTTCATATTAACGTCAGGTATTATGTTCTCTGCATTTTCAACAGTCATAGTGCCAGTTGGTGTAAAACTTTGATTAAGTATATCTTCTAAGTAAGCTTCTGATACTAAATCATCTATTTCTTGTTTTGTTTTTTTACCACCATAAAATTTTAAAAGACCATCTTTTACTTCTCTAAGTCTTGTTGGATTCTCTGTCATTGCTTGTGCTAAACTATTTCCCTTTTTTACATCAAAAGGCATAACACTTCTTAATTTTCTTTGTATATCTTTTAAATCATTTATCTCACTGGTTACTTTTGCTGTTTGCGTTCGTGCTAAAAACTCAAGCCTATTGCCCATATTCACATAGTTTCCCTCAATTATATCTGCTCTAACATTGGATGGTGAAAAAGAAAATATATCTTTTTCTACTTTTTGTGCATCAATTAAAGTAACTTTTTTACCTTGATCATCTACGGCTGTGAAAGCTTCTTGAATTTTTAATAATTTTCTACGATACTCTGGATTATTTATACGACCTTGATCGGCAACTTGTTCTATGTATTGAGCCATTTTAAGCTCAAGAATACTTTTTAAAGATTTACCTGCAGGAGAATTTACATTAATACTGTATTGTCTATTTTTATAATCTCCAACCAATTTGTAAAAATCATCCTTAAACTCCAACATTCTGTCAGGAGTAAGATTAGATATCTTTTCAAAATCAAACCAAGTATGAGGAGAATTACCAAATGTTAAACCTGACGGTGCGTTTTTGTTTGGTTCAACTTTGTTTCTACCTTTAAATAATTTGTTATAATTAGTTGTGTTGTCAAAATATCTATTCATATATGTTTGATGTTTTGTATCTGCATCTTGTAAAATATTTTTAACTGGTATTAATGAATCTGTTTTAGAGTCCTTTATAAATAAATCACCAACAAACTCACTGTTTTCTTCACCAAAGTTTATTTTAAATTCACTAAATTTATTAGTTGATTTGTTTTTTAAATTTGAAAAAGCATTTGAAAGTCTACCACCACCTTGAGCCAATCTGTCAAAGTATTTATTTTGCAACCTAGAAAAAGCAGATTTTATGTCTTTTAATTGATCAAAATTTAATGGCAATGAATCTAGTTCAGAACCTATTTCTTCACCTTCTTTTCTTAATATGTACACAGCTTGTAAAGACTTTGGCAGATAATTTATTTTATTTAACAATTCAGGACTTGCATCTAATATAATATCATTCACAAACTCTTTTACACTTTCTGTGGCTCTGCCTGCATCAGCTAATTTACTGTGTAACCTATTTAAAGTTTCTTCGGCAGCAACGTTAAATCCTTTAAATATTTGGGATTGTAAAGTAGAACTAATAGTATTACCTGCCGCTGCTTTAAAAAACTCTGTTTCATCTTTGGGTATGTTTTCAATAAAACCTTCTAGTAGATCCATACCTTCCACTTGAGCGTTTCTTCCCATGACTTTGCGACCACTAGAATAAAACTCTGATTTGTCTAAAAGATTATAACCTGCACTTACATTTGCATTTTCAAGATGCCTTTTGTTTTCTACAAATGCAACTAACAAATCACCAGATGTATCATACGTTGGGGAGTCAGCATTATATCTTTTAGTTTCTTTTTCAAAGTTTTTAACTTGTCTTTTTGCGTTTTTTAATCTAGTTGGTATTCTTAACTGTTTGGCTTTTGTTTCTAGTGTTTGATTTATTTCGTCATCTATTTTTTTGTTAACAGTTTCAATATCTGTTAAATTGTTAAAATCTAATTTTCTAACACCAAGTTTATAAGTCCTACTATATGATGTGCTTATATCCTCTGCATCTATAGGACTATCTTGAACATTACCACTAGAGTTTAGTATGGCTGATTTAATTTTGTTTTTTTGATGTCTATCTATTACATCTAAATCATTTGTTAAATTTTGTAGCCTTTTCTCTCCGTAGTTTATTGCTTCGTTAAAAGTATTAATTAATTTGGTTGATGCTTCTGTGTTATTATCCTTTGTCAATGCAGTTATATTTTGCACAGCACCCTTTAATTCTTGAATAGTTTTTTGTTTTAAGTCTTGTATTGTACTCAAATCTTCAACAACACTGCCAAAATTTTTAACCTTTTTCAGAGATATATCTATTCTAGATGTCTCTTCTAAACTTTGTAGTATGGCTAAATTAGACATTTTAGCAAAACTCATTTTCAAAACATCATCAGATACACCTAAAGATTTCATTTCTTGTTGTAAACCATCAATGTATTTTATTCTTGTTTGTAATTTTTGAGCAAATTCAGGAGAGAACGTATTTACTCTTTTAGCTAACTCTTCAGCTAAATTTAATTGTTTGTTATCAAACCCCATATAATTTGCAACACCTCGCATCTTTCCAATAAAGAATCTACTATTGGATGTCATAGCTAAAGTTAGACCAGTCAGTAATCCTATCATTTCAAACACTTGAGGATCACCACTTTCAGTCTCTTGACCAAGTTGACCCATAGTGCTTGCACCTATGATCATGTATTTGTTTTGTTTAGATATATCTCTAATAAATTTTGGAACTGTTGATTCTACTATAGTGGCATGTAATTCATCTTGAGCATTTTGTATTTGTCTATCTAACAAACCTATACTTTTTTCTTGTTGTAAAGTCTTTGCTTTGCCTTCTAAAGTATCTACAAAATTTTCTCTTTGCTTTAATAATCTTTCGTGAGTGTTAAATGCGTTAACAACGTCTGGTCTATTTCGTAAACTTTTAGCAGCTTCATCTATTTGTAGTCCTTGAATTATTTGAGGACCTGTACGCATACCATTAATAAATTTAAATACTTTACCTGCTATAGGCAAATTTCCTACTTGAGCATCGTTGTAAAAAGGCAGACCACCTCTTTTATAATCAGCAAACTTGTTAAATAACTCAGCATCATTAAGAGGTTTAACATTATCCTCTGTTTCTCTAGCTTTTTGTTCAGCAACATATCGTTTGTATTGCTTCAATGTTTTTTTACCAAAGAACATGGTTACTTTTTTTGCAATCTCACTAGGAACTCCTATCTCTGTGGCTTGAGCGATGGCTCTAGGAGCAGTAGAACTAAACATAGATGCAAGAAGCTCTGCTGTGCCTAAATCTATTTTTATATTTTTATCTGCAAATCCGTCTTGAATTATTGCGGCTTGCATAGGTGCTATCATATCATAAAAATTAACACGACTTACAGTGTCAGCAATCCCTGTTTTGAACGGAATATCTTCATCTTTTAAATTTTTACCCAGAGGTGATGCTTTTATAGCTTCAGTTAAAATGTCGTAAGTTTCACCTGCTATGAATATAGGAGCTTCAATCCCAAATCGAACTCCTCTTCTGCCATATCCCATTATGTTTTGTAAGTCAGCAAATTTGTTTGCCATTCTTTCTTTAAGTATTCCGTACCTTTGTCTGCTATTCAAACCTGCGTTAGCTAACACTTTATCGTATTGTTTTGCTAATCTTATTAAAGCTCCATCGGAATCAAAGTTAGTTCCAAGCATAGCATCTAAAGTTAGGGAATTGCATTTGAAACAACATTTCTGTTCCTGAAGGAGGTGGTTTCTTTTCTTTAAAAAATTCTTGTATGCCCACATCATAAGGTATGGGTACAAGATCAGGTTTGTCGTTTTCATCTAAAAAAACAAAATGAGTTGCACCTGCTAAATTCATTGATCTAATTTTTGTATCAACGTCTATATCTTGTGATTTTTTAAAGTCACTTATATCGCCTGAAAAAGGAATGTAATTAAAATTACCATCAACATCAACGATGTCACCCACTTCATCTTTTGTTCTGTATCCTATGAATCCTGCTATCTCTTTTCTCATTTCTGGATTGGTTGTATTATAAACATCCTCTATCTTTACGAACTCTTGTACTTTTGTAGGATCTACAGTGATGTCTCGCTTTATAACAGATGAGGTTCCGGGTATTATTCCTTTTTCAAATGTTTTGGTAACACCAGTTATAGCTTGTGATTTATTAAAACCTAAAAAATCACCTGAAGTTTTAACTACTTTGTTAGAGTCTTGTTCCATGCTTTACCTTATTTTTTAATTTTTGGGTTGATTAATAAATTCAAGAAGTCTTTTTTGTTTTTGGGCCGCAGATTTACTTACTTTACCAGTTGTTTTTTTAGCTGTTCCTCTATAATCAAATGGAACATTTTTTAATTTATTCATAATAAAATCTCTTCTCATTCCAACTGTTAACTTAGGATTTTCTATATTATAAGACAACATAACACCACCACTTTGATCATTTAAATTTGTCATAAGTATTTGTCTAGCTTTTAGTGCAGCAAACTGTTTATTTGGCTGTGTGCTTTGTCTCAACGCACTATTGTAATCATATATCTGCACTAACATATTTCTAGCTTCTTTTAAAGTGGCTACTTCATAACGAGCATCTGTAAAAGTTCCAAAGTTCAAAGCTGTAAGTATGTTTTGAACGTCTTGGTCAGATATGGTTCTACCACCTGTTCCACCCTGTATGGCTGCGGCAAGTTGATAAGCAAGCATATATTTGTGATATTGACGTATGGCTAATTTACGTAATATTTCTTTGGTAACTTGTTTATTTTCAAATTGTCTACGCAGAGACTCAGGCATGTATTTTGAAAATGCAGTAAACGCTTCGTAGTCACCACTCATTAGTCTTTTTATATTATTAAATTCTTCTTCATTGGCTTTTCTTGCAGCTCGTTCTTTTTCATCATCAGGGTTTTCCATATCGTATACTGATGATTGATTCACTAAGGATGAATTTATTTCGTCAATATCTGCCGTTGCTAAATCAACAAAACTTTTACCACCTGTAAGAAAGTTAAAACCTTTATTTAAAACTTTAGCACCACCTGCAAGTGTTGTAATTATTTTACCTTGAACAGAGTTAATATCTATAAATCTTTTTTGACCATCAACCATAACTTCGTATGTGCCAAGTATGGAGTCTATTGTAGTAATACCATTGTATGATGATGTCTCTTTGCCTTCTAAATCCATTTGAACTTTTTGACTATTTAAACTATCTCCGTAAGTACCGTTTATTAAGTTTTCTGTAGTCTCTCCTGTCGCATCAACAAACTGTTCAATTAAATTAGAAGTTTTCTTAAAATTTGCTCTTGTTAGTAAAGCTATTTTTCTTTTAACAAGCTTTTCAACATTTGGATTCAGACTGCCAGATAACGGAGCTTGATCAGGAAACGGAGATACTATATTTATAAAAGCATCAAACAGTGTAGCAGGTCTACCTTGAACAGTTAAATTAGGTATTTGTGAACTTTCAAGTTGCATTATAAAATCTAATTCTGGTTGCACTTTAGCAGGCACTAATCTAAAAGTACCATCTCCTTGATCTTCTTCTATGGGTAAGCCAGTAACCTCATCTACTTCATACCTTATAAGACTAGAAGCCAACTTTTGTATATTCTCTGCTCCACCCACATGAGCATTGCTTATGGCTTCCATTATTCTCGGCATAATTTTATTATATTTTTTATTGTAAGGAGCGTTAAAAAATACAGTTCCCTTTTCTCCATTCTGTTCAACTTTAAGTTGAATAACTAATCCATCTTCGTTTGGTTTTTTTAAGTTATTTGTTTTAAATTGTTCAACCATTCTAGCAGAAACCATATCCGATGCTTGAGCAGCTATACCATTCATACCTAGCACGCCTTTTATTTTTGCTAACTGTTTAAAATTTTGAGCAACTTTGTCAGAAGCATCTTGTGGACTTGCAGGTTTATTTGGTGCAAATATTCTTTCACCTTGTTTTATTGGAGGTTCAAAATATGTTTCTAAATTATTTAAAATTTCAGTTTGAAATCCTTGTAGTTTGGTGGGGTCGTTATTAATTTGAGCTATTACAAATGGGTTTTTTGCTAAAAAAGCATCTACTTTAGTTAAATTTTCAACTCCCATTTTATTAGTTGAAAAAGAAGTTCCCACAAACTTGTTTTTAAAATTACCTGATAACTTTTCACCTGTATCAAAAAGGTATGAAGAAGATACATTTTCTGATTCCATAGCTGTTTCCACTGCTTTTTTAGAACCTGTAGCAGTGTAAGGCTCATAGGCTTGTGGCTCACCCTTTTCATTGAAACGTTGTCTACCCACAAGTCTTATTTCTTGACCTTTGTTTTTTCTCTCTATGTATTCTTTTTGTGTGACTGATGCTGCTTTTACTTTACCATCTTCCATAAATTCTATGTCAAACATTATTTTAGCTTGACTCTCTGGTATAGTTTTTGCAAGATCGATAGCTACAGGAGGTTCGACTGCTTCTTCCCTACCGTCTGGAAAAACCCTAACTTTTTGATAAAAATCAGCATTAACTTGACTATCTAATCTAATTCCAATTTTACCGTCTTTAGTGGAGCTAAAAAATATAGTTTTAGGAACTGGATCACCCTGCTTAAAAGGTTCTGTTTTAATTATTACTTTTTTATTGTTTACAGTTTTAAACGTTTGTACAAACAAAGCTTCTTTAGGATTGGTTGTTGGATTATTATCTTTATCTAAAAGTTGTTCTTCTTCAATTAAATCTGCAACTTTAGTTTTCTCTGGTTTTTTTAAAAGTTCTGGTAGGGTAACTTCTATGTTACCATCTGTGTCCTCTGTTAATAACTGATTATGAGTTGCAGGCTTTTTACCGTCTGTTTTAAATTTAACTAGGGGTTTTGATTTAATATCTGGGATCTTTTTGTCTTGTAAATACTTATTATATCCTTCTTGAGTGATTGTTTTTCCTTCAATATACGGATGTGCGTAAATATCTGTTCTGCTTTTATCTAAAACTTCTGATTTCGTAAATTTACCTTGAAACATAAATCCGTGATGTGTTTCATCACTTTTTAATTTGTAGCCTGACGGCATAGGAAAAATGCCTTTTGATTTACTAAAACCAAAGTTCGTTACTGCGTTTTTTTGTTTTTCTACTGCTGCAGCATTTGCTTTTAATCTATTAGATTTTATTTTAGTGGATGCTGCATAAGCTCCTAATAATAAAAGATCAGCTATCATCAGAATCTACTCCTTGCTCTTCGTCTTGAACATTAAGAAACCCACCCTCGTCATCGTCTACGCCTTCTATCATAGTTTCTGCTTTTTTCATTGCAAACTCTTCTTCTAATCTTGCTTCTTCATTTATTTGTTCATTCATGACTTTAAACATTTCAGGGTTTCTTTGTTTCATTATTGAAAAGAATGTTTCATCAGAGACTTGAGGTTCTTGTTCTTCTTCTATGAATAATCTAGGAGTAAACCCATTGTCTATTGATAACTTCAAAAGATACATAGCTAATGCAGGTTTTATTAATTCTGCTACATCAGGATTAAATGTTCCTTGCATAAAACCTTTAAAAGATATTTGATTCACTATTTCTTCTATTGTTATGCCTGCAGTCATCATTCTTAACATATCTCTTTGTGGGATTGTTCTGTCTAATTTTTCTGTAATAAAATCTATGGCATCGTTTGGATCAGAAAATCTAGGGGGTTGCTCCCACGCCCACTTGCCCGGTTCTCCTGTTAAAGAATGACCGGGGGGTGCAGACATTGCTTTTATTTTATCTAACATACTTTACCTATATCTTTGTACTTTTAATTTGACCTTTTCCTAAAGCACCCAAAGAAGATAATCTTACGGTAGGTTCTACGACTCTCATTTTAGGCATCCTTGCTTCAGTATACTTCATTGCTATGTTTTCAACAACTGGATCATCAAAAGCATTGTCTATAACTCGTCTTGATCCTTGAGGAAGTCCACCATAGTTTTTAGCTTTTTGTATATCATACTTAGATCTAAATGTATCACCTTCAGGTACATCTATGGTAGGCATGTTTTGACCTGTTCTAGGATCAAATCCTAAACCCTGATTAAGTAATTCTTCAATTACTTTTCCACCTAAGTCTTTTCCTACCTCTAACGCAGCTTGAGAAACAGGGTCTTTTCCAAAAAATTTATCAATACCAAAACTTGATCCAATCGATTTTAAACCTCTATCCAAGAAACTACCTTGAAAGTATTCATTTTTTACATATTCTGTGCCTTTTGATATTGCAGCACCAATAAGTAGATTACCTACGCTTGTTGGAAACATTTTTAAATCCTTATGTAAATATGTTGTCTATAGTTTTTATAATTAAAAAATCGTCAAATTTACTATCATACAAATCTGATCTCTCTGATATAGCCGCAGCCTGCATGGCCGCATTGTGGGCCCGATCTAAGTTGTTTTCACTTGTTTGCATACTCCAAGCTGCTTGATCTCTATATAATTGCCATAGATTGTTTTGTGCTAATTGAGACATATTTAATAATGATTGTAAGTTTGTTCTATTTTCTTCATTTTGTGTAGCCGTGTTCGCTGTGTTGATAGTTCTTCTCCAAACAGCATTTGATGCGTCAATTTGTCTGCGTGCATTTGAGTTAAATGTTTCTCTTTGTGAAACCATTTGTGCATTGAATTGATCTACGGCTGTAGCTTGTGATATATTAGCTTGTTCAAGAGCAACATTTCTATTTAACGCTGTTGTTTCAACTTGTGATCCCAACTCTGCAAAAAACTGATCAATTTCGTTTTGTGTTTTTGCATTGAACTGTTTGGCCGCATTGTCTGACGCTGCATCAGTAAACAAAGAACTGGTTGTTGTTTGAAAATCTATTGTAGCTTTTTGCTGTGCATTTGTTAAATTTTGCATATCCATAGCAAGAAACGTTTTTGCATTATTGACGGCTGCAGCTTGCCTATTATTTAAATTAGCCATATCCATAGATGCAGTAGTTGTTGCATTTTGTAATGCAGCCTGCTGTCTATTATTTAAATTTTGCAGTTGTATTGCACCATATTTGTTTGCGTCTTGTGCAGCGATCGGTATACCTGCTTCGTATACAGCTTGTGTTATTGCTGACGCAGCCATACTAGAAGAACCTAATCCTCTTTGTGCCATGATTGCTGATACTTTACGAACAGCAGGAGATGCCCATGCAGGTAATTCTGTTCCTTCTTCTATACCTTTGAATAACTCTGCCATCTGGTATTTGACGGTAGCTCTTACATCTAATTCTTCTGTGGCTGCAGTGGCTAAAGCACCTTCTGATAATGAACCTTGTGCTGCATCAATTACAGCTTTATCAGATACTTCACCTGTGACTTTTTTTACTTCACCAATCTTACCGACTTGCGTAGCATCATACTTTGGTGCTGTTGTTTTTTCAGGAGAGTCCTGTTGAAAATCTTTAGGATCTAATTTTTTAGGATCATCTATTCTTATATCTGGAATGTCATAATCTTTACTTTTTAGAAGTTCATCATCCTTAACTTCTCTTTTTTGTCTAACTTATCTTCTAATCTTCTTAGTGCATCCATCAACTCATGCACATCATCTTTTACATCATCTTTACGTGCATACTCTTCTCGTGTCTTGTTAAGGAGTATCTGTATTCGTTTTACCTCTTGGAACATCTTATTAAATGCCCAACCAAATGGTACAACGACCATAGTCAGGATTATGTTCCAAAATAACATTGGGTCAATGCTTTCCATATTGTTTATCCACAGTATAATGCACAAGGTACAGTGTAACTTCCGTCACTGTAAGTTTCTTGTTTGATGTTTGTTAATACTTTGCCTATAGTCTTGCTTCTTATGACATCATCATCTTGTACTTTAGCTGTGCCATCTCCATTAGATGAAAGCAAATCACCTGCTTGTACTGTTACGTCTTTGTTAACTCTTACTACATGAGTTCCAACTGCTGTAACGTACATATCATTTACTGTATCGTCATCATTATCCCAATTAGCAAAAACTCCATAAACTCTTTTGCTATCTGCTGTGTCTGATATTTTACATTTGGTGTGCTTGTTATCATCTTCTTTGATAATAGTTGCTTTATAATCATTTTCTTCATAGGTATATGTTATCGTATCGCCAACATTTTCACCATCTTTTAAGACGTAACTTACTTTTTTAGTTGTTTCATCATTTTCATCTGTTTCATCATTTTCATCTGTTTTAGGAATTGTAAACTGAACTTGATACCAATCACACATTTCATCAATAGTTTCAATAATAGTTCCATTTAATATAGTTGGTTTTGAATTATCTGTTAATCTTGACCAGTGAGAACCACTAAAGGCATTATAAGAAACAGTGCTACCACTGACTGATATTGTTCCTTCAACAGTTCCATTTTGTCTTAAATCTACTATTGTTCCATCATTATTTAATCTATTTAAGTGTAAAACTGTTCCTTGATAAACTGCAACCATAATATTGGAGTCATTATCAATTCCTCTCAAAGATATTCCTCTAGCACTACCACTATTATCGGCAACATTGCTATCAGTAGTACCTACTAAGAAATCACCACCACTAGTTAATCTAGCTCTTTCGCTTTCAGTTGTGCTAAACATTAAATTAGTTTGAACAGTTGAACTTGACGTGCCAGTCTGTTGAGCAGAAATCTCTGCTCCAATATCTGAAACAGCAGAAGTATTTACACCTCTAAATTTTATACTACCTAATAATTCATTATCTGCTGTAGCTGCAAAGTTACCACTGTCAGTTGATGATTTTTGCATCACTATTTCAGGCTGATGACTATCTGTTGTTGACCTACATAAAAATGATAATACTGCACCTTCAGCAGATGTTGCAATGTTTAGTTTACCACCATTTATTTGGGATGTCTCACCAATAGCAACAAAGTCACTTCCTGCATCACATACTAAAAGGTTAGCATCACCATTGCCTTCAACACGTAAATCTACATCATTGCTATCTTCGTTGATTACTGCTCCACCTGATAATATTCTTGCTGTATCACTTGCTCTTGTCATTTTTTACCCTTTCAATGCTTTTACTTCTGCTTCAAGTGTTTCTATTCTTGTAAGTGCTTCTTGTAATGTCTTTGTTAGAAGAGGAACTAAAAATCCGTGGTCAATACCTTGTGCTATAATTGCATCTTCTTCATCAACTGCATCTTTAACTCCACTTACTGCATTTGGTACAACTGATTCCACTTCATGTGCAAGAAAGCCATCAACTGTTTTGTCTGGTGTAACCTTAAAATTAAATCTAGCAGGTTTTAGTTGTTTTAGTCTTGATGTAGCATCAAAATCGTAATTTACATTTTCTTTAAGTCTATAATCAGATGATGTTTGGTAGGCTGTTACATTACTTGATGTTGTAATTATTTGACCACAAGTGATTGCAGTAGTATCATTACCCCCTGATTGTCTAAAAAACTTTATCATATCTTCATCACTAGATGCAGAGGTTTTAAAAACACCTAAATTGTAACTTCCAGTTCCTTGTATTCTACTTCTTCCATTGTTATCTACTAAGAATCTTACATTTCCATCTCCATCTGATAAAACAATGTAATTATCTGCTGTCCGTAAATCATAACCATCTTGATTACCATCATATTTACCAATAAATGTATTCTTATCACCATTAGTTACTGCACTTCCTGCACTATGTCCTATGAATACATTTTGGTCACCTACATTTGCAACTCCTGATTGATATCCTATGTAAGTATTTTTACCATTAGTTGTAATAGCTTTTCCTGCTTCAAAACCCACTGCTGTATTATCATCTGCTGTAGTAATTGCTGTTCCTGCTTCATCTCCAACTACAGTATTGTAATTACCACCACTTTGTATAGCATCTCCTGCATTTTCACCTATTCTTACATTAGACGTACCACTTGTAGATGTAATTATTTCACCACTAAATGTAGCATTACCTGTAACTCCAAGTGTTCCTGCAGCAGTTGCATTACCTGTCAGTGCTGTTGTTCCTGTCACTGCAAGTGTACCACCCATAGTAACGTTACCATCAAACGTACCACCATCTGCTTTACTTACAGTGTCTGCTACCGAGAACACATCAAATACCACAATGACCACGAGGTCACTTGCAGTAGCTCCTGTGCCTAATACTATTGATGTACCACTTGTTGCAGTGTAGTCTGCATCACCTAACTTTACACCATTTTGGTACACATCTACGAAGTTACTGTCTTTGTAACTTAAAGATGTACCCTCTGCACCTGCACCACTGAATGTGGTCTGCGATGCTGTGGCAGTGTAGGTGTGAACCCTACGAACTCCATTAGATGGACTGACTCCTATGTATGCCATGTTTTACCCCTGTGCTTCAATCTTAGCCTTGTATGCTTTTTTTACATCATCTGTCCAAACAGTATTACATATATCTTGAACTTGTTGTGGTTGGTCACTTACATCTGTATCATTCCATACCCATTTATCTGGAGTGCTATCTATTGGTTTAGTGTGACCACAAGGAATTAAACTATATCTTTTATTTGACCTACTAATTTCTTGCCCATCTTCAGTAATAACTATGTTTATTAAAACTTGAATTATGCAAGTATGCACTATTTCTATTTTTATAATTTCTTCTGTTTTTGTTATTGCCATATTTTTATTCCTTATACTTTAAATATTACAGTTGCAAAAGCATCGGCGTTTCCGTTATTAAATTTATTTACATGAGTTGACCCAGACCCTGCATCATCAAGAGATTCGATAAATGACATGTAAGTTTGACCTGCATTTATAAATATATTATAATTAAAACATGCTGATTCTACATCTATTAAATTAACTGTGCATGAACCAGAACCATAAGAACCCGATTTTGGAGTAAATGGTGAACCTTGTAAATAAAGAGTTGTAGCACCTGTCAAACCAGTTGTTGTAATATTTATAAGATTTATATTTAAAATTACAGTGTCACCAATTTTTGTGTAAAAATTTGTTTGTGTTACTGAACCAGTATTTCCACCACTTGTTGCATCTGATACTGTTAAATCAAAAGTGCCTTCTTCATAGTCGTCTAAAGTATTAGCAGTACCTGAACCACCTATCTTGATGTCAGTTACTTGACCAATACCATCTCCTATTACTCGTGTTAATGCCATTACTTACTCTCCAATGCTGCCACTTTTGTTTTAAGTGTGTCTATCTCTGCTAATGCTTCTTGAAGTGATTTTGTTAAAAGTGGAACTAATAAACTTGTGTCTATTCCTTGTATAACATCTCTTGTTTTCTCATCACCATTTTCATCTGTGTATTTTTCTGTTTCATCTTTTACACCAGTAACAGCAAGAGGACAAACTTCTTGTGCTTCATGTGCTATAAAACCAGTAACCTTAACATCTGAATTTGTTTTAAAATTAAACTCACAAGGTTTTAATTTTTTAACTTGTGATGATGCGTCAAAAGAATAATTTATATTTTCTTTTAATCTGTAATCAGAACTTGTTGCATAAACTGTATTACTTCCATTAAAACCTATACTACCTTTAGTACTTGCATCAGACAAAAACACAAAAAAGTTTTCTGTACCACTGTCATAATCTGTGAGGTTCATGAAACCCATGTTATTACCATCGTGTGCTAGTAATAATTGACCAGTGCTAGTTACTGTAGTTCCAGTGCCACTAGAAATAGCAGACAAATCTACTGTTGTAGTGCCTATCATTACATTGCCACTGTTGTCTATTCGCATACGTTCTGTATTATTTGTAGAAAATGTCATGGCAGCATTAGATGTATTATTTAGTTCTAATTGTCCACTTGAAGGTACAGAAATAGTAGATGTTCCAGAGCCAGTTCTTTCTAGTTTTATTTGTAAGTCAGATGATTTTTCAAGGTGTATATCACTGTCTATAGTTGTAGCACCTATTCCTAGCTTTCCTCCCAAACTAACATTTTCATCACTATCTATAGTTATGGCAGTTGCATCAGCATTATCATCTATACCGAGTGAGGTAAATGCACCTGTAAACGTACCTGTTGTCGCAGTCAACGCATTGTTACTCGGATGACTTACTGTACCTACTGTTCTAAACAAATAATACACAAAGATATTATTACCTGAGTTACTTGATGGTGCAGCAGTAAATGTAAGTGTAGTTCCACTGCTCACTGCGTATGCTACAGATGGTTCTTGTATAACACCATCTACAGATACAAGTATGTCCTCATCAGAACCTACTGCATGGTCTAATGTAAATGCAGTTGTAGAACCATCACCTGAAAATACAGATGCTGCTTTGGGTGCTACAAATCTATTGGATGGGTCATTACCGATGTATGCCATCTTATGTTATCTCCATTATGCTCAATGTTCCTGAAATTTTATCTGCTACAGAACAGTCTACTCTTAGAAGATCTCCTGTTTCAAGTATGATCTTACCACCTGTTAATACTTCCAATGATGAACCTACAGGTATGGGTGCATCTTTAACTAAGAACGATGTTCCATTGGTTGCTGCTCTACCACCTCCTGATGTGGTGGACACAAGCTCTACTTCTGTGGTTACTTGAGCAGTGTGTATGTTTGAGAGTACAAGTCCAATCACTACTGTAGTTGTGCTACCCGGAACTGTATATATCGTATACGGAGAACCTGCACTGTTTGGCTCGGCTTTAAATGTATTTGCCATGTTATTATCCTAACGCTATCGCAAGTGCTGTCGGATCATCCGAACTGAAGCCTGCACTAGTTAAATATGTTTTTACATCTGTCAATGCCACTTGTTTCATTGTGCCATTGTCATTTGTAACTAATCTATCTGCATCTACTAATGTAGTAGAAGAAGCAGACGTATCACCATCCATGATGTTAAGCTCTGTTGCCGTTGCAGTTACGCCATCTAAGATGTTAAGTTCGGCAGCGGTTGATGTTACTCCATCTAAGATATTAAGTTCTGCAGTTGTGGATGTTACGCCATCTAATATGTTTAACTCTGCAGTAGTAGATGTTACCCCATCTAATATATTTAGTTCTGCAGTAGTAGACGTTACCCCATCCAATATATTTAGTTCTGCAGTCGTAGATGTAACACCATCCAAGATATTTATTTCTGTCGCAGTTGCAGTTACTGCTACATCTTCGTTTACTTTTGGTGATGTTAATGTTTTATTTGTAAGTGTTTGTGTTCCTGATAAAGTGGCTACAGTAGAATCTATCGCAAAGGTAACAGCATTACCACTACCACTTGTGTCAATACCTGTACCACCTGTAAACGTTAAGGTTTCACTGTCTAGATCTATGCTTAATGCACCACCACTGTCAGCTTGGAAATCTAAATCTTCAGCAGTTATTTGTGTATCAACGTAAGCTTTTACAGATTGTTGTGTAGGCACAAGAGTGGCACTGTTAGATGACATATCATCTTCATCAACAAACGCTGTGATAGTTATACTACCATCAGATAAACTACCATACGTAATTGTACCTGTAGTTGTTATGGCTGATGAGCCGTTGTCTATAGCACCAAAGCCTGATGTAATAGAACCACTGTTCAACGCACCAACTGTTGTTACATTAGATAGTGTATCTAGTGCAGACTCAAAGTAAGTCTCGAAGTCAGTCAAAGCAACCTGTTTCATTGTGCCTGCATCGTTGACCACAACTCTGTCTGCGTCTGCAAGTGTAGTTGACGATGCACTTGTGTCACCATCCATGATGTTTAGTTCTGTAGCAGTAGAGGTTACACCATCAAGTATATTTAGTTCTGCAGTGGTAGACGTTACTCCATCAAGTATATTTAACTCTGCAGTTGTAGACGTAACACCGTCAAGTATATTTAGTTCTGCTGTGGTAGATGTTACACCGTCAAGTATATTCAACTCTGCAGCCGTAGACGTAACACCGTCAAGTATATTCAACTCTGCAGCAGTTGATGTTATTGCAGTGCCACCTAACGTCAATGATCCTGATACATCTAAGTTACCATTTAAATCAACTGTTGTGGCTGCAAGTTGTATTTCTGTATCTGCTACAAGGTCGAGTTGTCCATCGGTACTCGAATTGATGTATATAGCTGTATCTCTGAATTGTAGCTTCTCTGTAGAAGCAACAAGTATGTCGTCACTAAACTCAAAATAATCCTCATCTTCCATCCATTTAAGGACACCATCGGATGTTTCACCATCAAATGTAATTGTTATATCTGTTCCTGCAGTTCCTGCACCAAACGTAAGCGTGTTGCCTAATAGCTTAGTTATAGGGCCACCCTCGTTGGCTGTGCCATCGTGAGTGTGTCCTGTACTCGCTTGGAAGGCTGCTAATAACTGATTGAACTCATCATTGGTATGAGCTGCAGTTATAACGTCTCCGTCAGTGTAAGAAGATTGTCTTGTGTAGGTTGCTCCCATTTATCTTCTAGCTCCTAGTTGATACTCTAACTGAAATCCTTTTAACGAATAAGGTGCAGTTGTTCCCCCATCATTCACTCGTAAAGCTACTGCAAATCCAGATCCTTCTACTGGTTGTCTTACGAGAGGTTGTGTTGCACCACCATACGTTCCTGACGCTGAAGTGCTTACACCATATGTGCTTGTTCCATATATTGCAGCAACATCTTCAGAATCTAAAGCGTAAGCTGCAGGTCGTGCTGAGTCTTTACTTTCATAATCATATCTAACAAACAAGTCTGCATCTATAGATGATTCAGGTGCATAGTTTACTATGACCCTTTGCATATTTTTTCGTATCCCCGGATCGTTCATTGTAAGATCTGGACTACGGTATCTTCCCAAAATAGCAGTGCCATCAAAATCGTTGCCTGACTCTTGTCTGTACACAAATCCATCTCCTGATCCGTGTATAGCTATCACATCTCCTGAAGATACAAATGTATCTGTGGCTGTCGGTCTTATGCCTTTCATTTCTGCAAACTCAAACTGTTGACCTCTAAGCACACAAATTACACCTTTTGTTAAAGTTTCACCTTGACCACTTTTTGTAAAAAATATTCTGTATTGTGTTTTGTTAGGTATTACGATTGACGTAAAATTACCAGAGTCAGATAAGTTGGCATCAAACAAGCTTTGTACGTTAGAACTTATTGTACCCAACTCAACGTCACCAATTCTTGCAGTACCTGCGATGGTGCGTAATCCGTCAGGACCTAAGAATATAAGGTCACCTGCAAATTCCTGTATAGTTTGTCCGTTTACACAACCTATGTTTCTTGTTACAGGTTTGACTGCAAAGTCAGATAGTGATGATCCAGTAAGTTGAAATATTCTGTTTTCGCAAAAGATAAACAAATTATCACGGAATACTTTGAGTCCTGTCACAGTATCGTCAACTTTGATACTACCTGCACCAGACCCACTATTAAACGCATCTTCATCAAACGGTTGGCTAAACACAACCTCTTGTGGTGTGCTTGACTTGCCTGCATAGAACATGTGATCTTTAAATGCAGTTACAAACTTTGCACCAGACACAGAACTCTCACTTACATCCGTTGCACTAAATGATGAGTTAAACACTGTCGGTGCGTTTGCACCGTCTGCAACAATTAATTTATCGTTGCCATCAAAGTTAAATCTTTGAAATGTGTACTTGCCTGCACTACTTCTACCAGTATCTCGCTCTGTCCAACTTGAGCCACCGGGGGTAGCACTAAATATCTTTTCACCTCTCGCTGCAACAACACTCGATCCAAATGTTGCAACCATCAAAACCTCTTCACTTGATGAACTTGTCTGTGGCACAACTGCTGTTACGTATTTGCTAAAGCCAGTTATTCTTCTGTAGCCACCTTCGATGTCAGGCTCAAAATTAAGAAGCTCAAGTGCTTGACCGGGTTTCATTATGAACGTAGATTGATTAAGGACTAACCCACCTTCACATACAAATGGAAACGCACCTGTCTGACTTAACTCTGGCATTAGACGGCTCTCATATATAATTGTTTGTTAATTAATTCTACACGCATACGTTTGATTGATTTTTCAAACTGCAGTTGTGCAAGTTGTGCATTTTGCACTTCACCACGTAAAGTAAACGCATAATACTTTGCTCGTTCTATTATCACGTTTTCAAATCTATCAGGTATATCTGAGGTATCTGTTGATGCACTTAACGCTGTGTGCGTGGCATAATAATAATATTTTACGGTGTATGTGCTTTTATCAGGCACAGGAGACAAACCAATATTATTCTGTGGATCTTCGTAAACATACACTGGTATGGCTCGTGAATTACCTGTTGGATCTGTATCTCTTTCATGATAGTTGTCAAGATACTCACTGTAAGTTAAAAACTCAAGTGTAATTTCTTTCTTGTCTGCAGCTTCAAGAAATGTAAAGCTATCAAAGTCTACCGTCTTTGTATTTGTTGTGCTTAATGCAGATCTAGTATAAAGACGTGTGCCTGCAGTGGTTGTAAAACTTTTATTAACAACTGTAAAGGGCCACTCGGTATCTGCATTTATTATGTCATCTATTGCACGATTAACGTAATCTTTCACTGCAGTTTGTATACCTCTTGATGCAGAAAAGTTAGAGCTTGTTAGCTCTACCTCGTTTAGATCTCTTAGTACGTTGTTGATTAATACTAGATAACTGCTCGCCATGTTTTAGCTTCTCTTGGACTTTTTTAGTTTCTAAATAATCTTTTCTTTTTTTGGCTTTGCGAATTGGACTATTTAGTTTTTTGTTGATGTCTGCTACTTGCTGTGGAGTCAGTAGTTTGTAAGGTTTGGTATCAGTCGGTATCAGTAATCGTAAATTTTTTTTTTAGTTTGATTACTCGGTACTTACCCACTCTTACGTGCTTTCTTTAATTGTTCTTTTGCTCGTTTTGCTATTGCTACAACTTGTGTCTTACCCATCACTTTTGCACGTTGCTCCATGACTGTAAGGATTTGTATCTTTCTCGCATACGGTTTATTGATTCTTTTAACTTTCGCAACCGTTGCTCTGGCATCAGCAGGTGTAGCGAATTTGATGCTAACCGTGTCTCTAGGGTTCTCATCTGTGTATAAACGTCTGTCGCTACCTTTTGGCTTTTTGCCTGTACCAACTTTAGGATCTCTTTTCTTCTTTTTCACTTTCTACTTCTTTCACTACGTTCTGCATCATATTATTTAATATTCTTAATTTTTCATTTGCAGTTATAACTTCGTGTAGTGCCTGATCGACCATATTTAAAGCTGCGTTATTGTTGTTTAATACAGCTTGTGCATTTTCAATTTGTAGTTGATATTGAAAAGCTAACGCTTGTGCGGCTAGTTTTTTCATAGAGATGCTCCTTTTTAGGATTATACAGATAGACTACTGATTTGTCAATATTATTTGTATTCCATATAAACCAAAGCCAATAAGAAACAAAAGCCTGCGATCATCATTAAGACTATAAAATACGTTAGATACTCTAGCAGTTCTTCTCGTCTTTTTTCTGCCATCTTTTCTGCGTATCTTCTAGACTTACGAGCTTCAGCTTGAAAGGCTTGCCAATCCTGCCACAACCCCGGTCTGCCTAGATATATCATAATCTTTTTAAGTTCTTCTTCTTTTTCTTTTATCTGTTCAAGAGCCATAAACTCTTCAAGATCAGATCCCCCCCCACCTGCTTTTTTCTTTTTTGCTTTTTTCTCTATTTGTTCTTTGGCGAATACAAAGTCAGAAATTTGTTTTACACATCCTCCTAGTTCTTTTCCGTTAGAAACGAAACTTTTAATCACCGAGAAAGCAGCGTTGGCCGCAGCTAATTCTGCTAACATGGTATTCCCCTTAC
>LULW01000815.1_pt1 | contig 19908 bp, 30 predicted proteins | sample 729531 | NCBI WGS metagenome assembly LULW01 (sample SAMN03860279, study PRJNA289734) | marine metagenome | biome: seawater column; feature: ocean; material: water; isolation source: Red Sea water column Station 108 - depth 10m | place: Saudi Arabia: Red Sea | collected 2011-10-15 | depth 10 m | reverse complement strand
GATATTTCTGATAATGAACCTACTGCTACAGAATTAAAGTTTGTACCATCTGCAATTAATAAATTACCTGCAGTGTTAGTACCCATAATAATATCATCACCTGTTACTGTAAGATCTCCACCAACAACTACATCACTATTAAATGTTGCTTTACCTGCTTCACTACCATCAATAGTTAAAAAAGTTGTATCAGAACTACCATCAGTTCCTTTTAAAATAATATCTGTATCATTACCTTGTGCATCTATTGTAATATTACCTGCACTAGTTTCTAAATTAATAGCTGCATCACCTGTTGATAAATCATCAGCTGCCATTGCTGCGGCAGTAACTCCAGTTTGGAAATATGTTTTAAATGTAGTAGCACTTGTAACTCGCATAGTACCACCATCATTATGTATAATACCATCACCATCAGCTATTGCTGTAGTTCCAACTGTAGCTCCACCATCTATTAAATTAATCTCTGCACCTGTTGCTGTAATAGCTGTGCCATCTAAACTTAGTGTATCAATATTTGCTGTACCATCTATAAATAAATCTTTAAATTCAAGAGAAGAAGTTCCTAAGTCAATATCATTATCTGTTATAGGTACAATAGCACCATCTTGTATTCTTAATTGTTGTACTGCAGCTGAAGATACTTCAACATAAAATTCTAAATGATTATTAGTTGAATCAACTAATACTTTGTTTAAACTATCAGCATCTCTGATAGATCCAACAGGACCACCTTCACCCGCAGTTCCATCATGCGTGTGTCCTGTAGTTGCGTTAAATGCAGCTAGTACTTGGTTAAACTCATCGTTAGAATGAGCTGCTGTGATAGTATCACCTGTTGTATAGCTTGATTGTCGAGCTGAATAGCCTGCCATTATCTTCTTCCTCCTGGGGTAAATTCTAATTGAAAGCCTTTAACTGAAAATGAGTCTGCACTATTTTGATCATCGATCTGTAATGCTACTGCAAATCCTGAGCCTTCTACTGATTGTCTTACTAATGGAACACCTGATGCATCATATAGTGAACTACCATATTTTGCTGCCCCATATTGTCCAGCACCACCTACACTAGGTAATGCTATTTTTGCTGGTTGTGGTGTATTTTGATCATTTGCATCAATAGAAGTTCCTTCACCTTCATAGTTTAAATTAACTCTTTGCATATATTTTCTTAGACCTGGATCTCCCATAACCATATCTGGAGATCTATATACTGCTTGTATGGTAGCTGTAGTTGCACCTGTTGCAAAAGTATTACCTGTTTCCATTTTGTAAAGAAAACCATCATAGCCACCAAATACTTGTGTTTCAACATTACTAATAAAATCTGAATCTGTACAAGCTGGTTTAATACCTACCATATCTGCATACTCAAATCCAATAGATCCTCTATTAGGATTACTTTTTAATACACCTATAATACCTTTTGATGATAATTGTCCTGTTGCATCTACTGGGTAAAATAATCTATACTGTGATTTATTTCTAATAACTACAGAAGATATTCTATCCAATGTAACTTCATCAATTCTAGATTGTATTTGTCTAGATATAGATCCAAGTTCAACGTCACCAATTCTTGCCGTACCTGCAATAGTTCTTAATCCATCGGGTGCTAAAAATATAACATCACCACCAATCTCTTGAATACTACCACCATCTCTACATCCAATATTTCTTGTAACTTCTTGCACAGCAAAATTACTAGATGATGTTCCTGTTAATTTATATATTCTATCTTCACAGAATATAATTAATTCATTTCTAAATACTTTTAATCCAACAACTGTAGAGTCAACTTTAAATGATCCTGCTCCACTAGCTGTTGTAAAATTGTCTTCTTCAAATGGCACACTAAATATAACTTCTTGTGAATTAGTTGCACCAGCGTAAAACATATGGTTTTGAAATGCTTTTACAAATTTAGGATTAGATGGAGCTGTTCCGCCACCTGTTGCATTTACAACATCAACTGCAAAACTACTATTAATTATTTGTGCAGCAGAATGTCCTGTTGCAATAACTAATTTATCAGTGCCATCAAAATTAAATTTTTCAAAATCATAAGCTCTAGTTGAAGTTCCAAGTCCTGTAGTTAAAGTAGTATAACTACCTGATGTAGTTCCTCTATGTATATCACCACCTCTAGCTACAATTATTTGTCCATTAAATATTATAGAACAGTCTACTGTTAAACTAGAATTACTAGATCCTTCAGGTATAACTGTGCTATTGTATAAAGCTGTACCACTAACACGTCTATATCCACCCTTAATATCTCACCTGGTTGCATAGAGAACACGTCTTTGTTCAATGTTAAACCACCTGCACAACTTACAACAAATGGGGATATTAAATCTGTTGTTGGCATTTAATTAATTAGCTCTTTTTTTATTTAATAATTCTATTGCTTTTTCTAAAGTTAAAGTTTTTGGAATATCTTTAATTCCAGCTTTTTGTAATTTTTCTGTTATAGTTTTTCCTGGCATCTTTTTAAAATCTCTAAAATTGATTCCAGCTTCTAATTTTTCATCAGCCATTACATCACCATCCATATTATCAGTAACTTTCATACCATTTTTTTCTTCAACTGGTTTATTTTCTCTTTCTATAGCCATTAGTTAACTCTTCCTCCTATTTATTTATCATGTTTCCATGCAGTTTAAATAAAATTTCATATAATTCATCCGTTGAATAACTACTGCCTGGCCCAAGTTCTCTTTCTATTTCACTATCATTGTAAATTTGTAATAGTCTTTTTCTTCCTGGTCTTGCTGCAACTTTCATACATTAGCTAACTCTGCCTCCTATGTTTGTTGCAATACTTTCACCAATTACATCAGTTCTCATGTAATCGTTTTTAGTTGCATAATCTACTTTTAATAATCTAAGTTTTCTTTGAAAGTCTCTATCAGCTAATTGTGCATGTTGTGGATCTGATCTTAACATGTATGTGTAGTATTTAGCTCTATCTACTATCAAAGTTCTAAATCTGTCAGGTAAACTCATATTATCACCATGAGCAGATAAATCTGTATGTGTTGTGTAATAATTATAACTTGCAACATATTCATTTGTGTTTGGTCTTGGACTTACACCAAATGCAGAATGATCTGGTAAAATATAAACTCTTAATGGTACAGAATAATTACCTTGGTTATTTGTATCATCAGTTGGTTTATGATTTTGTAAATAACTATCATATGTTATATATGCTAGTTTTCTAGTTGCAATATCACTTCTAGATATTCTAACATAGTCAACATCTAATTGAACACCAGATGCTTCTAAGTAAATAAAAGAAGTTTGTGCTGTTGCAGTAAATGTTGTTTGTAATATATCACCTTCTCTAAAATTAGTTACATCTTGCGTTGTATTTAAATTCTGTGTTCCACCTGCTGATGTTCCAACTCTTACGATTAATGCAGTGCTAGAACTATTTGGACTTAAAACTCTAACTTGTAATCTATAAGTTTTATTTACTGTAGTATTAATAGCCTGATAAGCTGCCGCACTATTTAAATTTAATCTACCATTACCACTTGATGTATGTGATGGTGATCCATCTCCAGTTGTCCAACTATTTATATTAGATGTAAACTCACCATTAGTTACTAATTCTTTTGGTCTTAATGAAAATGAATCCATGTCTGCTTTTCTAAAATCAGCAGGGAATGTATATTCATTAGTTCCTATAGTTAAATCTTGTGTAGTTCTAGAGTACAATAAAGGTATCTCACCTGTTTCATTATAAATATCATGAATACCTTTATTAATAAAATCTTTTACTGCAGTTTGTATACCTCGACTTGAACTAAACGTACTAGAGGTTAACTCTGTTTCGTTTAATTCTCTAAGTACACTATTTGTCAGCGTTAGGTAAGTTGTTGCCATTCTGTAATAACTCTAATATTTTATCAAGTTTTTGTTCTTGATTATTAATTCTTTGTTCTAATTTAATAACCCTCATAGTATTATCAGGTGCACCTAATCTTGTAATTTTTTGCCCTGTACTTGCTTTAGTTTTTTTTGTTAAATCATATAATGCCATAAATCTCCTAAATATTATAAGGGGTAATATAATAAGGGGGACATGTAGCCCCCCTTAAAATTATACAGATTACACTGCTGTGTCTTGTTGAGTGTCTGTATTTCTGTCAGTTTCGTCAACTTGCAACTATAGTTCTAGCTGTAGCTGTTGGTGCAGAGAATCCTGTAGCGTTAGTATCTCCATCAACATATCTGTCAACGTCACCACCTGTGATACCTAAATCAAGAGTTACTGAAGAAGATAATGCTGTGATTACCTCGATTCCAGCTTCCATGATTAATGTTTCTGCAGGGATGTCTAATGCTCTAAGAACATCATTTTGTGCTGCTCCAGAGTCACCATTGATTGCTGCTATGTCAATTGTGTTTTCAACTAAGTAAGGTGTTCTACCATTAGCAGGATGTCCAGTAGTACCACCTGCTGCTGTTAAGTCATATGTAGCCATAGTATTCTATAATCCTCCTAATTAACCTATTGTTATAACGCCTCTTTGGACTGCTTCACTTCTAAGGATTTTTCTTCCAAAAACGTGTAGTCCTCTGACAACGTCAGCGAATGAATCAGGGTCTCTGATTAATTCTGTTTTTGCGATATGATTTACAGTCGCAACTCCTGACATATGTCCGTATAAGAACACATGCTCATTTGCTCCAGAAGAGCCAAATGTGTGAGCTGCAGCTGATCCACCAGATACAGCAATTGCGTTTGATTGGTACATATTAAAACCAAATAATGGTCTGTCTGTGACCATACCATTTCTGATTTGTGATGAACCACCATCAGCCATTACTGATTGGTCAGAAAGTTTAGCACCTGCTTTTCTTAGTTGTTCAAAGAATTCAGGTGATGAAACTAACCATCTGTTATCTTCTGGCACATCATTTCTGTCCAAGTTCTTTTTAGCAGTTGATACTAAATTTGCTAAAGTATCTACAGCATTATCACCATCAATTGGTGATGCATCAGTTCCTGTACCCGTACCATCACTTGCATTGTCGTATATAAACTTCAATACATTGTAATCGTAGTTTTTCTTTAATGAATATGCACCTGAAGAGGTTGCAAGAGCTTCAAAGTTTACATGAGATTGTCTTTCTTCAATATCATCTACTTTAAAAGCAAAATAAGAACCTTGGTCAACAGTCATAGTTATTTGGTCATCAGCTAATATTTGTGTATCAACTGTTTGACCTCTAGCATAATCTTTAACTGTGATTGTAGGCTCTTTGATGATCTTTACTGTGTCACCAAAGTTTTCGATTTCTCCAGCGTAATCAGTGTTAGTTATATCTTCTACCACTGATGCTCTTCTGAAGAACTTCTGAACTTTCTGACTAAAGATCTGTGGAGTAAAATTACCTTGTGCAAGGTTATTATAACCACTAGCGTTTGTAAAAGCCATAATGCTTCTCCTTGTTTATTTAGTTAGATTGTTATCGTTGTTCAATCCTACCTTCTAAACGAGCAAGGTCAATGTCTTTTTCATGCTTCTCAAATTCATGAGGTTTCAATTTAGAAATCTCACTAGTTGTCCAAACTTTCTTTTTAGGAATATCGGACTCAGTACTTTTTCTTGTTTTAGAAATTGCTTTAGCAGCTTCTTTTTTAACATCCTTCTCTTCTTTTTTAGTTAGTTTACTTTGACCATTGTCCATTTTATATAGATCAATAGCTCTAGCAGCTAACTTAGCATTAGATGTATTTTCATACAACCAACCTTGAATAGTAGGATCTTGATTTGCAGCCCAATTATGAAACTCATCTTTTTGTCGAATCTCATTAAAGTCAGGATGCAATTTTAAAAGTTCTACTTCGGCTTTTTCTTTTGCAATTTGTTCTTGCTGGAGTTGAAGATTTTTATATTTATCTTCAAGATCTGCAGTCTGAGTAGTTGCTTTATTCATGGCTATGGTTTCAACCATATCATAAACATCAGGGTACTCTTTTCTCCATGCCTCTAATTCTTCTTTAGATTTAGGTGGCACAAATTGTTTAGTACTTGATTCTAATTGAGAACGCAAGGTTCTGACTTCTTCCTTGTGTTTATTAAGCGTAGAATCATAGTGTTTTTTCAAATCGTCATAACGTTTCTTAAAAACACGATCTTCAGCTTTAGCAGGGCGTTCAGCGATAGGAGTAGCCTTTACTTCTGATTTTTCTGCAGTCTCTTCAGATGCATCGGTGTCCTTCTGTTCGGTTGCTGCGGTTGCCTCTTTTTCTTTTTGTTCCCTTTGAAACTTAGCTAATTCACCTTTAGCAAATGCTTCTACTTCAGCATCGTCTTTTCCTCTATCCTTTTTGTAAGGATTTGGATTAGGCATTTTAACTTTAGTTTCTTCAGAAACTTTTTTTTCTTCTTCCATTATTTTTACCTCTTGGGTTGAGTGCCTTATGGATAAGGGTAGCTCTAAACTGTTTCCATATTTTGTGGGCTAGTCATTAAACCTGCAGTTTCTGTAGGTTGACTAGGTGGCACATTTGTTGTTTGTTGTGTTTCCATCTGACCTGATACATCTTCCATAAAAACCGCAAGGGCTTCATCAGGATTTCCACCATATCTTTTTACTGCGTAATTAGATACAATAGATACAGGTAATACTACATTAGGTTCTTTACTACCAATTTGTTTCATTACTGGCTCAAATTCAGGTAGCATTTTACTTAATGCTGATGTAACAGATGGAGATAAGACAGCACTTATGGCTGCTCTATCTTCAGCTGTTAATTTTTTAAATCTTTCTGCTAATACTATTTCAGTATCTGATGCATCTGGAAATTGTTCTCTTAAAGATGATCCTTGAATTTCTTTATTAACTTTTGTAGCAACTTGTGGTTTTGGTGCTTCTGCTTGTGGTAATTTAGGATCAACTTTACCTTTAGGCATTGCAGGACCTTTATTCATCATGCCAGTTGTAGTAACTGTGCCTTTCATATCACTTATTGCCATTATACTAATACCTCTTTATATTTTTTAGAAATTAATTTACCAACAACATAACTACCATTTTCTATTAGCATACTATATAATCTTCCTAATAAATTAAATTTACCTTTTTTTAATCTCCATTTAATATCTTTAGTTCTATTAGACATTACATGATTCCAAAATTTTGTAACTAATTTATTTTTTTTCATAAGTTTAACCATTGGAACTGCCCAATACCAATATCCATTTATATGAGTATCACTAAAATTATCAATTGTAAAATTCCAACTTAAACGATGATCTTCTTTTGACATTAAATTCTGTTTATATAATTCTGTACAAATTACAGTTCCACCAAAAACTGCTTCAGCTATACCCCCACCAACTGCACCAACTACTGCTCCTACTGGTCCTCCTACTGCCATTCCAATACTAGCACCAGCTGCCATACCTTTTTTTTCTCTTACTTTAAAAGCACTTCCAATTCCATAAGCTGCAGCACCTGCTGCTCCAACCCCACCTAGTGTGCTTTGTCCAATTGGTGTAGCTGCAACTTGTAATAATGGTGTATTTGTTTGTTGTATATTTAAAGGCTGACTTGCTCGTAAATATGAAACTCCTAAATCAACACCACCTCTAATTAAAGTATTTATTCTTTGTGCTTTTAATGCTTTGTCTTGCATTGCCTGTAATTCACCACGAAAATCTACTGGGCTTGATGGTTTTGTAGCTGCTGTAATTCTTTGAACTTTTTGTAAAGCTGTTTCTTGTGGTTGTGTTGTAGTCGTACCAGTTGGTGCTTGAAAAGGTATAGTAGTTACTGCATCACCTTTTGTTTTAGTTTCAAATTGACCTGTTTGTTCATTAAATGTTGTAGTATATTGACCAGGTGTTTCTCTAATAAGTTGTTGCGTTTGTTCTCCAATGTTAGGATCACCTGCTAATTCTGTTTTTTGTTTAGACTCATACGCTTCAAATTCATTACTTATTATAGGTCTAGGCTTTACTGTCCTAGGATCTTGATAAGTATAATTTCCATTTTCTCCCATTTCACCTTGTCCTCCAGCAGCGGCTGTATTGTTTTGATTTCCATTTGCCATCCCCATTATTTGTGCATAGATCGCAGCTTTTTCTGGATCATTGATTAATTGATCTGGATCAATATCTAAAGATTTAGCTATTTCAGTTAAACATGTATGCCATCTAACAAACGGTGCAAGCGCAGGATTAGATGCAGTTTGCATGAATGTCATTAATCTTTGAGATCTAACTTCTTTTTGCATTAGAGAAGAAGTTCCTTGTGCTTTGATTTCTAGATCACCTTTGATATGTGGAGCATCTTCATTAAATTGCATGTTCCAATAAAATAATGATTCTCCTAGGGGCTTTAATAAATAGTCATCAATATTTTTGATAACTGTTTTAATACTTAATGCTGCTGCACCCATAAGCATCGACATGCCTGATGCAGTTCTTGTTGTAGATTGAATACCTGTTGCTCCATGTGAATATGATGGAATACCAGTTGCTTCATCTGCAATCTGTCTAAACTTGTCAAACATTTGTAAATTTTCATAAGCTGTATTTGGAAACTTAACTCCATGTATAGCTTGACCTGTTTGACCACTTTGTCTTCTAAATATTTTACCAGGAAATACTTTCATATCCTGACCTGGCACTAGCATTGTTTCATCAACATCAAATACTAAATTACCAGCTAGTGCTAAATTATCAATAGCCATTCTTGCATGACCATTCATAACTAGTTGTGAGTCTTCCATATTTTCAGGAATACCTACACCAAAAAATTGATAAGGGTTTAATTCATATGGACATACTAAATATGGAATTCTATTTGGTGTAAATGGATTTTCTACCATTCTTAAAACTTTATTACCACATATCCATACATTAACAGATATTACTTCACCTGTACTTTCATATTCTAAACCACATTCATCTGCAGTTTTTTTATCTATTATACCCCAATATTCTAAAACTTCAAATCTATTTTTATAAATACTTTGTATATTTTCTCTATCGTAAAGAGATGATTCAAAACCTCTTGTTTGATAGTTAGGACCCATTTCTAAACACTCTTGTACTGCTTGAGCATTAAACATAGGTTTATCCATTAAATCTTGAAACTGTTGTTTATTGTAAGAATGTCTTTGAATAACATAATCACAATCATTCATATTAGTTGCATTTGGATCTGGATAAAAATCCCAACATGATACTGCTTCTATTGATGGTACAGTTTTAACTTTTTTAACTCTAATATTTATTTCATTACCTTCATCATCTTCTGCACTGTCAAATGAATTATATTCTTTTAAATCTGTAAAAGGTCCTTTTAATATTCCTGTACCTAATAATGCCATTTCAAAAAATACATGGCGCATTATTGTAATAGCTCTACTTTCTTCTAATTGATCATGCAATAATTTTTGCATTGCTTCTGCAGCTTTTCTTGCTGGTTCTATTTGTGGTTCACCAGCTGGAGCAGGACCATCAGTAAATCCTAAATTAGAATATTCCTGTGCAACATTTTTCATCAACTCATCAGCAGTTGCTCCTGGTGGTATCATTCTTCCATCACCATTAAAACCATATGGACTCATAGGTTCTTGTGGCTGAGGTTGTTGTTGCTGTTGTTTTAGATGTGCTCTTTCTGCAATATCTTCTGGTACAGAGGTTGGCATAACACCTAATGGAAACTTACCTTGTGAAAATAAAACTTCTATTATTTGACCAAACGAAGCTAGTACTTTAGTCTTTGTTACTTTAACAAAAACTCTAGACCTTTCATTTTCACGAAAAGCCATTTCAGGTCCATATATTCCTCTATAATTTCTGTAAGCCTTTAACCATCTTTTTTCATCATATACTTTTGATGTTTCAGATTGTTGAAATCTACTTCTTACAAAACCAACAAGAGGATTACCCTCAGCTTCATAGCCGCCATTTTTAGTTTTATCTTCTTCCATTTAGATTAGTAATCTCTTTCTTCAGCCATTCTAAAGATTGCTGGGTCTACTTTTGATTTTGATTTACCTTTAGCATCATTACCATCACCGCTTGTAGCTCCTTGTACAATTTTTGAACTAGGATCTATTTGCATAGGGTCATTTGGTCTTTTAGGTGCATCAGGTGCAAGTTCCCCTTGTTTGTATCTTTCCATCATGTTGTTATCCTCCATTTAATATATCTTTTTCTCCATACTCTTTACCTTTCTTAAAAGTATGTTTTACTCCAGATATAACTTTTTTAATTTTTGTTTTGTATTTATCCATTACCATATCGTGAGCTTCTTTTAGCCCAGCAGTAACTTCAGGTATAAAATTACTTTTTGGCCCTAACTTATTATCATCCATGATTAGTAATCCTTTTCATCAGCCATAGTAAATAATGACTGTTGAACATGCTCTGCTCCAGGTTTACTTGGAATATCTGGGTCATATTCAAACTTTTGATACTTCTTAGGTGCATGTTGAGAAAAGTCAATATTAGTATGTTCCCTGTTTGGCTGTTTGCCATCAGGACCATCACTTAACTGACCTTGCTTAACTTTTGCTTTTGGATCAAATTTAGTTTCCATGTTGTCTCCTATATTTTAATTTTCTTTATTGTTAAAACATTCTTGGTTGGTATGGTTGTATAGTTACCACCTTGTTTTATATCACCATTATCCTCAAAACTAAAATCTGCCATTACAACTGTTGTATTTGAATTTTCATTTACCAACCATCCAACACTACAACATATTGCTGTTTTAGATTTTTTAATATCAACTATGTCAGACCAATTAGTCTCACCAATGATGTCTTCCCAATAAATCCTAACTAACGGATAGGGAAAATTTTTTTTATTTACTTCTGGTATTTTTCTTTTTTTTGACACCTTTTAATTTACCAGAATTTTCCATAGCATAAAAAACAGCTTGGCCTTTTTTCTTGCCATACTGTTTTACCATTGCTTTTTTAATTTTTTTACCTTTTTTATTTAATGGCATTAATATCCAAATTTATTATCTACTATATGATAGTTATCTTGAACTGATGATAATCTAAATCTTGCTGCATATTTAGGATGTGTAGGTCTACTCATACATCCATATCTTAATGCATCATATGCATGATCTTCTGCATTTGTGTCAACATCTTCAGGATTCTTATCATCTGTGGGTAATGTTCCTAAAGTTCTAATTAAATTTTTACAAGTTTTAAAAATTCTTATACCTGGATTCTTATCTATTAATCTTAATCTTTTATGAATCTCTAACTTACCATTAATTCTACTCTTTGGAGATCTATCTGATGGTCTCCATCTACAACCATTCTGTATCATAGTCTCTGCAATACTAGGACCAACATCACCTCTCTTAGCCCATGTACTAACATCTAATACACCATAGTGTATGTACTCACCTTGTTCTAAAGTAAGTACTTGTCTAGCGAACTGATCCGCTGTAACCTTCTTGGTATACAATTCTCTATAGATCCAGAGATTGTTATCATAATCCACAGCAAACCAAAGCACACAAGCAGGAGAAGAATAACCCCAATCAGCAGCACGGAATTTATACCAACTCCTAGGTATTTCAAAAGGTTCGACCACGTGAGTTGTTTTACTAAATTCTGGAAAAGCTGAATCTTCATATGCATCCCAATCTCCATCTAAAAATTGTTTTCGTTGTACTTCAGGTAATGATGCAAGCATGATATAATAATCATCAGTTTGCATTAGATAGGGATTGTCTTGTAATTTTGCTGGTATAAATCTACGAGTAATATATTTTCTACCGTTAGGCGTATCAATCCCTACATCAAAAGCTGTATTGGGATCTGCTGGTTCTACGAACATTTCTCTTACCCATTGTGAACCAACGTTACCTGGGTTACCCGTTGCTCTCAAGTATACTGGTATTTCAGGATCTACACTTCTAAGTGATGATCTTAAAAAGTTATATATATCTGGCGAAGGATATTGTGGAAGTTCGTCTATTCCTATCCATGTGTAAGATTGACCTTGGTATCGCAAAACGTCTGTCATGTTCTCTGCGTATCCGAACTCTATCTTTGCCCCTGATGGGAATCGCCACTCTTTTTCTTGTTCTCTCCATTTTGCTCCAGGAAATGCTTTCGAGTATAATAGCTGAGACTTTTGAATTAAGTCTCGTAACTCTGGCATTGTCCTTCTAATTAGGAGTGCTCGGTGTTGAGCTTTGGAACAGTATCGAAGCGGATCTACTAGCATCGCATATGATTTACCACCGCCTCTTGCTCCACCATAAAAAACTTCTCTTTCAGAAGCTGCAAGAAACTCTGTCTGAGGACCTGAGTTAGGTTTAAATATAACCTCTTGCTGATTTATGTGCTCTTGTATATTTTTAGGAGCACTCTCGATTTGATCTTCCGTAAGTAGTTGAGTCTCTTTTCCTTTTAAAGACTTATCTATAGTTAACAGTTTATTTTTAATATTTTCCGCTGACTGTTTGGCAGATCTTAGAGATTGTTCTGCCTTTGCAACTTTCTTACGACTGCGAGCTAGAATCTGTTGTGTTGACTTCTTGGCTTTCTTTTGAATTATCTTTTTTGGTTTCGGAGGTGCTATTTCTTGCGAGTCTTTTTTTAAGTCCGACATGTGATATGTATCTTCCTGTTTTTCTATGTAGCCAAGATGCTGTCTCTCTTAGTGAGCAAGTCTTTGAATATTCTCTTGCTTGACCCAGAGCATCTAATTCTTCTTTGATGGGTTCTAAATAATTTGGATCACTAGACTGTTTAAAACCAAATGGTATAGTTCTAGCTCTCTTTTTTATCTTTATCGGTTCCATCTTTTGCTGGTAATATAAATATACCGTGCAGAGCTTTCATGTTTACATCTAATTGATCTTTCTTTGTAATGCCAACTCTGTCTAGTATTGAGTTAGCGGCTGCTAGACGAATACTTGCCTGTGGAGTAGTGCCGTCTTCATCTAGTAAGGTGATTAACCTATTAGCCGCTTGTGCAGAGTGTGTAGATAAATGTGTCTCCGCTAATTCTGTAATCTCTTTTTTCAAGTTTCTTATAACTTTAGGGTAAGAATGGGAGGAATATCCCGCCAGTCTTGCCGCTTCTCTTGGGTTTCCTTTTGCTTCCCCGAACAATACGTCTAGAAACTTTTCCTGCATATCTGTTAAGTTTCTTTTTTGAGTTTTCGTTATAGAAGAATCCATGATTTGCATTAATTATTTCCATTATATCCTCAAATGGAAGATCTTTCATTAATTTTTTGTTTAGTTTACGCATTATTTGTGATGACCCTGTGTGTTTTGTATTTAGTATGATAGTGTGTGTCCCTTAAATAATGCATATCTTTTCTATTATAGTGCTTATATGCAATTTTGTCAAGGATTATTTTTAAAAAAGTATATCTGCGACATTATTGTAGTAGACAAAATTGAAATAGGGGTGTATAATGTTCATAGGAACCCCAGGGGGGCCTTTACACCTATACTAAACCTATTTTTAGAACTACCCCCTAGGGTATTCCTAGGAATATTGTCGGAATATTTAGCCCAAAAATATAGCCCAGAGTTGGTTAACAAGGACTTTGGAGATTTTCTGGTAATCCTATATATATCTATACCACCATCCCGCCTACACCCTGCCTACCCCTGTTGTAAATCAAGGGTTTTTTTTACAAATCAATTAAGGCAACCCAGAAATCTGGCAAGGGGTTCCCTAAAATATCCCCTAGTAAAAACTGGTTGACACTTATGGGAGATTTAGGGGGTGTAAATTTTTGTACCTAATGCAACCTAGTTAATCACTTGTTATAAACTAAAAAACCCCCTGTATTTCTACAAGGGGTTTTGGGGGGTTCTCAAATATATGGCTTGATATTATTTAAGTTCTTTTAATAACTTTTTATAATGCTCACTTATTTTATTAGCTTTAGCTATTGGAGTATTTCTTAAATTTTCCCCTAGTTGACTACTTAAAAGAATTTGATTTAAAGTATTAATTTCTTTAATTAATTCTTTTAAAGATTTTTCAACATTATCCATAAAATTATTATCCATTATTTACCCCCTTCCAATATTTTAGGTTTATAAATAATAATTTTAGGGGGGTTTTTTTCTGTTGGACAATCCCCGCTAAAATCAACTTCATTATTAATATAATCTTTAAATGGCTTATTATGAAAGTTCCATAAACTTGTATAGCCCTCACAATATTCATTTAAAGGATATTTATAAACATCAATCCCAGAATATTTATAAACTGATTTTGTCGGTGTCATATTTACAAATATCCAACCTTTAATAATATAAATATCATTATCGGTTAATGGCTTTGTTGTTCTTTTATTATAATCAAAATCCATAAACATTTTATCATTTAAGATTTCAATTATTTCTTTTTTAGTTTTATATTTTATCATAATAGTTAAAACTATAACCTAAAATATGGCGAGATTATGGCAAGTGTTCTTGTTTTGTTCTTTTTGTCGCATATAAAAAAGCCCCTATTATTTTATTAATAAGGGCTTTAATATTTATTATTTATTTAACTAAATATTGTTTGTTGAATTGCTTTTCGAAATCAACAAAATTTTTAGAATTAAATTCTGTTGGCTCGAAACTGACAACTTCATCACCATAAAAGAATAATTGTTTTTTTGTTTGTTTCCTTACATCTTCAACAATTTTTTCTTTAGCTTGACCGTAATTTTCTAAACTAAAAATGTGTTTTTCAACACTATGTAGTTCAGCATATAATTTATGATTATCAAAATAATTTAAAAAGTTTTTTACTACTTGTAAAATCTTTTTAGAATTATCTTTTTTAGCCGTCATTTTTTTAGCTGATTGTTTTAATTGAGTCAAAGCTGAATCATTATCTTTTTTTTCATTTAAGACTTTAAATAATACAACACGACTTAATTTATCAAGTTGAGTTAAATTAGCATTAAAAGATGTTATTCCTTTAGGGGCTTTTTTATGCTCTAAATCAACACCAAATACTTTTTTAACTTGCTCATTACTAAATGATTTTACAAATATTTCAAAAACATCTTTATGAAATTTGTAATTTTGGTTTCCTTTAGCAATCAATAAAACTAAAGCCCAGCAAATTTTATTTGCAGTAGTTCTAATAGCATTATTTTTTATAGCATTATTAGTTTTTTCAACTTGATAATCTATATTATATTTAGACATATCAGCTATTAGTTTTTCATCTTTAGTTTTATCTTCTGAATTATCTTCATCTTCACTTTCAACTTCATCTTCGGTATCTTCTGAAAAATCTGTTGTTGCTAAATGTGATAAATCAGCAATAGGCAGTAATAAATTATTTACTATTAATGCTCTAATCTCATTTAATTGAGATTGATTTTTTATTCCATTAATAGTTTTAATTATTTCGCCACCATTACGGCAACCTAAAAAACCATAAATACTTTTTTCATTTTTCTTTAGTTTGCCCTGACTTTCAAGTATTAGATATTCGTTTATAATATCTAAACTTGTTTTTTCATTTTTAATATTATTGTCGCCAATACTATTAAATAATGTGTTTAGTTTATTCATACATTTTTCCTTTTGTTAGTATTAATAATGTTATAAACCTATATTATAATTGTGTCAATATTATGGCAACAAATAATTAATTTTATTAGTTATTTAAAATAATTGTTGATACATCTATATAATAATAACTATTTCAACTCATTTGATTTTGCTTAAATAAATATTGATTTTATTAGTATTTTTAAAAAAACTAATGATTGCAACAATAATTGACACATTAAACTATAAGTTGTAATATTAATTATTATGAATACAATATTATATATAGGTTTAACTTTTATGCTTATTGGCTTTGTAGGTTTTATTATTTCAATAATAATGGAACGACACTATGAAATAAAACTATGGAAACACGAGCAACTTCACAAAAGTTTTATTGAAAATAAGAAAAAAGAAAAAAAACAATGGAAAGTAGAATAATTAAAATAAAAATAAGTAATGCTAGTAAATTACAAATACAAACTTTGTTATTGGAATTAGGTTTAATTGCTAACCAATGGTTAAGGAAAGTAGGAGTAAAGATACAAGTATTAAAAAAGTAATATGGACTTAAAAATGCAAATACTAATTGTTGCAAGTGTCATTATTTATTTTGCAGTTATATGGCAAGATTTAATGATATTATAGACTTGACATAATAAAAATGATTTGATATATTTAAGAATACTCAACAAATAAATATTGCAAATTTATTTGGCTTTGTGGCAGAACAACAATTAAGTGGTTGTAATGCATAGATTGAGAGGGTTAGGTGCTACTGCATTAAGACACTCAATCTAGTTTTTAGTACCGACTAATCTTAAATGATTGGACACTTCGGGAAAAATTGTAGGTAAATCAATAAGTCCTACCAAGCAGAGTTAAAACCTTTGTTTTAAATGATGTTATAAAAACCAAAACAAAGGGGGTTGCGTGGTAATAGTTATTATCATCACTTATTTAAAACCCCTCACTATTAATTTAGTGGGGGGTTTTTTTTTATTTTAACTTGACATATACCTTTTAATAATATCTAATATTATTAGAAAGGATAAATAATTATGCAAACAACATTGGCTACATTTTTTTGGGCAACTATTTTAATGTTAATGATTGCCACATTTTTATAAAAAAATATATGGAAGTAGATAGGTAAAACCCCTTGTCATTAATTTGACAGGGGGTTTTTTATTTGTTATTATAAATAATTAACAAAGGAGTAATTATGTCATTAACAAGTCAAGATGTTGAACGGCTATTTAAAAAGCAGATAGCCGAAGATACTAAAGAAAAATACTCAAATTATAATAGGATAATTGAGTTAAATGCAGAAAATCAACAGCTTAAAGAATCTAATAGAATACTAGCAGAAGATTTAAAAGAATTAGATTTAGTTGTTGATAAATTAAAAAGACATGAGTGGAGTTTTGATAACGACCCACAATCAAATTTAAAAAATGCTATAATGGATATAATAAAAGATTTCTAATCTTTTTTCCCCTCGTAAAAAGATAAGCCCTTGTCATTAATTTGACAGGGGCTTTTTTATTTAGTATAGTGTAGGCGTAATTGTTATTAAGTCCCTCAATTTTTAGAATTCGATACCTAACACCAATTACATTAAAGACTCCCTAGTTAATAGCTAGGGGGTCGCAACTCAACAAAGGAAACATATATGTTAGACAATAATAAAAAGCCAACATATGACGATACAACTTGGGAATTAAAATGGAAAAGGTCTTTACGTAAAAGACTTATTAATTGCCTTGCTCGTATTGAAAATGATGGCAAACCTACACAAGAACTTGGCTACGAGATAGCAAAAGTAAAAGAGTGTTTTGTGTATTGGAATAGTGATGTTGCATTGTGGGAGAAACACAATATGGTTATACCTACAAAGCCACTATCAGAAAGTGATAATCAATGATGAAAAAAGCATTGATTTTATTGACTTTTTTAACACTTGTAGCTTGTAGTAATAAACAAATTATGCTTGGTAAAAAGTGTTTAAAAGAAGTTAATGGTAACGAAACAATCACAACCAAATCATATGTATGGTTTGTAAATAAAGACCACGATTGGTCTAGTGATTTAACCAAAGGTAATTGTAAATAATATGATAAGAAAATATATTGTTATGATGAGGTTTGGTGATAGTGAAACTTTTAATTTAGATGAACAATTTGTAAGTAGGCAAGACGCAGATAAGTATGTTGAACTTATGAAAAAAAATAAACCTAGTGTAAAGTTTTATTTATTTGAACAATCACAAGACTACCAACACACAGAGGAAAAAAAGAAACCTACTAAACTTACTTTTTTAGATAAAGTTAGACTAGGTGTTTGACGAATACTATTTAATGTAGTATTATTAAAGGGCAATCAGCGAGAGTTGGTTGCCCTTTTTTATTTTAATAATTAAGGGGGGTGGTATGCAGGATTCCGATAAAACAACCAATGCAACACCACCCCGAAAAATAATCAATAGGAGTTAATATGAAACTAAAAACAAATAATGGTATTTCTTTGACAAAGCCAGAACCTATCACTCCAGAAAATATTAAAGATAGAATAATTTCTGATGATGAGTTAAAACAAAGAATAATCAATGGAGAGTTGGTTGATGAAAAACTAGAGGCAACTCTATTTCCAAATGGAAAACCAAATAAATAAAGGAGTATCATATGTCAATAATACAATATGAACCTGTACACATTGGCGACTTCTCTAGCTTTATAGAAAATCTTGTAAGTAAAACTAAATCAAAAAGATTTAGAGCAGGATTTGTTAAAAAAGATGGAAGTTATAGAGTTGGTAAGTTTGATTTCAAATATCGTAAGACTTGGAAACAAACTGACGGCACAATGTATCAGCGTAAAGGTAAAGCTAGGACTACTAAAAGAGAAGATTATCTTTTAGCACACGACCTAGAAAAGAAAGCACCTAGAAATATCTCATACCAAAGATTGTTATGGATAAGTGTAGGTAAAAAAATATGGGGTGTCAGTCAATTTAGATTAGCTGATGAGCATATTAGGTTATATGTTTTAAACCCTACGAAGTATAGTCAATTAAAGAATTTACTTCGTGGCAACCTAGATGGGAGTACAATGCAATGAGTAGAAATACTAGATGGTGTCAGAATCCTAAATGCCCTGAAAAGAAAAACTCAAATCAAATTAGGGGTAGTAAGGGTAGTAAATATTATCAATCTAATCCTGCTAATGGGTATGGTGCTGGTAATTTCTGTACACTTGGTTGTTACGACGCTTGGTCTAGTGTATATTTAGATAGGGCTATTGACGCAATCGGTGCTAGAATAACAGAACCAGTAAAAGTTAATATGGAAAATGCTTGGGAAGTTAAGTCAGAATATGTTTATAATAGAGGTGATGATACACGAAGTAGATATATTTATTTTTTAACTAATAAATTATTTAATGTAAGACACCCTATTACTATGGTACAAGCATTAGGACACATACCAACTGATGATAATTACTATAACTATTATCAAACAATCCCATCAGCAAAAGCCAAAGAACTAGCACAACAACTTGGCTTGACTAATCAATAATAATATAGTAATATATAGATACTACTGACAACAAGTTGGTAGTATCTTCAACAATGAAAGGAGTACTCAATGGAGAAGAAAAAAGATATTAGATTGAATAAAGATTATCGGACTGCTTATCAAAAAGACTTCCGAAGATTTTTAGAATCTAAAACAGATAATCCAAAGTATGAGGCATTTTTATCAGCTAAAACTTTGTGTAATACTAGAATTTCTGACGCACATAAAACTGCTAAAGAAGTTGTTACACGATTGTATAAGCCCGTAGATGTCGCAGACTTAAAACGATTGCAGAAAAAATATAACACTATTGACGCAACGGCTAAAGATAGTTGTTTTTATTTTGCAGTTGTTGATAGTAATGGTAAGTCGGTAAAAGAATTAGATTATCACAATGATGAAGTTGATAAACAAAAACATTTCAGCTTTGAATTAGATGGTAGTCTAGTTGGTCGTGAATATAATAACGACCACGACTTTGCTTATGCTTGGTATCGTGAGGAAATGAAAGCTAATGGCTTAAATCCCGATATCGAAATCGAGCAAAAAGGCAACCAAAGTAATCCTCATCACTCAACAACCATTAATGAAAATAATAAATGGTTGAAAGGTAATGACGGACAAGGTACTGATTGGCATAAGATTTGGAAAGAAAATTATGCACTAGATATAATTGGTAGTGGTGGTTGTCGTTCTCGTGCAATACCTTGCACAGAATCTGAGTTTGCCACCTTTGAACTTATGTTAGTAGCAAAGTCAGAGGTAGTAAGAACTCATCAAGATTGGATTGG
>LULW01000486.1_pt1 | contig 20314 bp, 32 predicted proteins | sample 729531 | NCBI WGS metagenome assembly LULW01 (sample SAMN03860279, study PRJNA289734) | marine metagenome | biome: seawater column; feature: ocean; material: water; isolation source: Red Sea water column Station 108 - depth 10m | place: Saudi Arabia: Red Sea | collected 2011-10-15 | depth 10 m | reverse complement strand
TCAAGTTAATACAGTTCATCCTGGTACAACAGGTCATCAGAAAGAGTTCCGTTGCTACTTAATCAAGTCAGGAACAATTCTTGAAGGTGAGCAATCTCCTCTAAGTATTGAATCAGATAGAAACATCTTATCTAAGCAAGATGTTATGTCTGTTGATTATCACAGTGCTTATCACGTTATGGGAACTAAGTGGACATCTGCTACTGACAACCCAACTAACGCACAGTTAGCTAACGACAACAACTGGGCAATCACATATGATGCTGATCTAATTCCTATTGTTGAGCTTATCGTCAACTCACCTCTTGATACTGGTACTAATCCTTAGTACTATTCAGTTGGTGGTCATACCAATGAAGAAACCTCATCAAATATTGGTGGGGTTTTTTCTTTACGCTACAATAAAACTAAAATTACTTAAAAATCGTGGCAGCTACCATAAATGCAACTGTTAAAGGAGAAAATGCTAATAGCTATGTCACATTGACAGAAGCCAACAGCTATTTTGAAACAGTTCCAGATTCAACAACCTGGGATGATAAAACTGTTGACCAAAAGAATAGAGCACTAATAGCAGCTACCCGTTGGATCGACAGCTTCGTTTACTATGGAAACAGATGTGATGATGGACAGGCATTAAAGTTTCCAAGAAATAATTATCAGGTAGATGGTGTAGAACTAGCTTGCAGCAAGATTCCAGTAAATATCAAATATGCACAATACGAACTAGCAAGAGCACTCGCAAACGATACAGATGCAATGACAGGAAATGTAGGAACAAACGGAAATATAGCCGAAGCAAAACTAGGAGACTTAGCAGTTAAGTACAACACATCTAGTCAGGGAACAGGATCAGTAAACAATGTTTTGGATGTTTACCCTTGGCTACAGAGCTATCTTGGAGCGTATATGCTAGGTGGTGCAGGAACTTTCCAAATACGAGCAGTAAGAGGATAATATGTCATTTGTAGACGATACATTCAAAACTTTACCAGCACAGCTACTAAATCAGTTTGGCATAGACATAACTTACATAAAAGCTGCTGCTTCACAAACCTACGATGCAGCAACAGGCGAAGTCGGTGGATCGGACACAAACGTATCCATGAAAGCATTGATAACAAGCGTCACAGCAACAGAGTTTCAATCAACATCCCAGACAACAGACGTACAGGTAATATTTGGTAACGCAGAATTAGGAAACTATTTCCCAACCAGTAGAGATCGCATACAATACACAGAGGCAGGAGCAACCAAAGTGGCAAGAATAGTAGACGTAAAAACATCCAGAGGCGATCAACCCATTCTCCACACAGTATTGGCACGACCACAATAATGGCTAAAAACGAAATCCCAAGATTAATAGAAAAAATAAACTTAGTGGCAGAAGCTGTTAGTTATACTGCCCCTGCCCGTGCAACAGAAAAAGTAGTCAAGACTCTTCAAGCTATAGGACCAAGATGGACAGGACTTTTTTCAAATTCTTACGTTATAAACGCAGAGCAATATGGTCTGTTAGCTAACGGAAGTAAGCAAGAAGGAAACCCAACTCCCGTATTATTTGGAGGAGATCCTTCAATGAACTCGGTCAATAAAGTATTAGCTGCTGGAAGGTCTACTTTTTTAATAGGAAATGATGTCTATTATGCAGATCAAGCAGCAGATTTAGAAACATTCAGACCGCCTAATAACCCAAACTTTGATCTCCCTCTAAAAACTCAAATAATTGGTGAGAGAAGAGATCGTAGGGGTCTTGTAGTAGAGGATCTCACAGGACCAAATACCGCAACTGCTCCTTTAGATTGGTTTACAGACTATGCCCAAAAAGGCGGTAAAATGCAAAAAGAAGTAGAAAGTACTTTTAAGAACGTGTTGAGTAAAATTAAATGAATTACCAATCTGTACGCACAGCCATCGAAACTCCTTTTCAAACTGATTATGGTGCATTAGATCCTGCAATTCCAGTATTTTTTGATAATTTCTACAATGTCTTATCTGATAGCGTGGATGAATTTATTCATGTAAACATAAAATTTGGACTAACAACTGAAACTGCACTTACCTCTTCTCACAACCATATTCGAGGAATAGTAATCGTAAGAATCTGCACAGAAAAGAATAAAGGACCAGCTAGAAATCAAACCCTTGCTACAACAGCGTTTACGACTCTAAACACTTTAGACAACACAGCAAAATCAACAAGCGGAGTCTACTTACGCATGGGCCAAATTGATGGGCCGAGCTTCACAACAGTAGAAGGTGGTCAGGAATCCACGCTATCCTATAGACATATCGGGTAGTACCCGTATGTTCAAACCTTAGAATTATTATTATGGCTACAGTTCTATCGGGTACTTCGGGAGCGTTATACTATTCTCCTGCTGGTACAAGCGTAACAACTCTTGCAGCATCAGCTTTCCCATCATCAGGAGGAAACATTACTGTCGGATCTAACTTGGGTTACAAAGTAAATGACACAGTAACACTTGCATATCCATCAGGATCTACAGTAACTAACTGTATTCCAGCAGCAGATTATTTTGTTAAAACTTATGATGTTTCAACCGGTGTTATGACAGTTTCATCAACAGCAGGGGGAGCAGCAGTAACAGCTTCAGCATCTCCTACTTTTGTAGCTGGAACATTTGCAAGTATTACATTTACAGCACCATTAGTTGTTGGATCTGTAAGAGAATGGAGTTTTGAGATAACCAGAGCAGAAATTGACGTAACAAGTATTGGTCAAACTGTTACTGCAACCGCACCATTTAGAACATTCATCTCAGGTTTCGCTGATGGTAGTGGTTCTGCTAGTGTTTATTCAACAGATGATGACACACTTTTATCAAGTAGAATGGTTGAAGACGTTATTCAACGTCAGCAAGCTGGTGCAAAGGTTAGATTGTATATTGATCGTCAGATGAGTGGTGCTAACGTAGATCAAACTGCAAGTAGATCAATCTTGGCAGATATTATTCTTACTTCTGCAAGTTTTAACGTTAACCCAGATGACGGACAGATTGTAGAGATAGCCTTCAGACCTAGTGCTGCTCCTACATTCGACCTATCTAAGACTGCATAATATTTTACTAGCAGTTATTAATTATTATGAACCTCGGTCAATCCGAGGTTTTTTATTGCATAATGAAGTACACTAATAAAAACAATACGAAATTTATGGCGACAATGAACGCTCTCGACAGACTTAGAAAAGCTGCGAATCTCGATCCAATCAAAAAAGAAGTAACCCTATCCGATGGATCGCTCTTCGTCATGTATGTAACCCCTTTAACAATGGCAGAGCGTGAAAGGGCACAAAGGCAAGTAAGAAGCGATGACTCAAATGGCTTTGCTTTACAATTATTAATAAACAAAGCATTAGACGAAAACGGAACAAAACTATTCAACGCAGGAGAAATAGACGTTCTCAAAAATGAAGTCAAGGACAGTGATCTTCAATCTCTTATGCTTGCAGTAATAAACGCAGAGGAGGAAGAAGCAATAGACCCAAAATCCTAGCCAGCCAGTTAAAAAGAGATAACTGGATGATGCTCAAGTTTGGAGTAGCCAAAGAATTAGGCAAAACTCTCCACGAAATAGGAGAAATGACAGAACAGGAACTTATAGGCTGGAGTGCATACTTTCAAGTAATAAACGAAGAGCAGGAAAAAGAGTTTGAAAAAATAAGACGCAGGAGATAGTGCTAATCAGTTTATTTAATGTAAAATAGGATAAATATTCAATTTTTACTAGATCGTGGCATATAAAGCTGAGATAAATGTAGATGTAAGAAATCTGAATAAAGTATCAGAGTTAGAAGCTAAATTATCTAATATTAGTAGAAGTGTAAATACATTAAACAGAGGAGCAGGAGGAGGAAGAGGTGGCCGTAGAGGTGGCGGTGGAGGCGGTTCTGCTAAATCAGAATTAAGTGAAGAGCAAAAGTTAATACAGCTAGAAAATAAAAGATTAAGAATACAAAACCAAGGTTTAGGAGTAACTCGTAAAGCTCTTGATCTGGAGTTGAAAGGTCAAAAGTTAGCTGAAGCAACTAATAATTTAGCTCAAGTAGAGACACTAACAGAACAAGATCAACTTGATTTAGCTAAAAATAAGATACTTTTAGCGGATCAAGAAGTTAAAAAGAAAGGTTTACTTTTAAAAGCTGAACAAGCAATAAACGCTGAAGTATCAAAAGGTCAGCAAATAAAATCTACAGGACTTACTGCTGGAGATCGTGTGGGATTACTAGGTTTAAGTGGCAAAGCCAATAGATTAGCTGGTAAGGCAGAAGGAGTTATAAGTGCAGATAAACAAAAAGCAATAAACGCTAAACTTCTTCCTAGCACTGAGATGCTAAGACCAGCAGTTAGAGGCATAAAGGAGTTAGATAAGAATGTAAGAAATTTAGGCAAAGTATCTAAAATAACAGGAAAAAATGTTCAGTTTTTAGCATCACAATATGGTCCACAAGAACCTGGAATATTTCAGCCTCCTCAAGGTCCGTTCAGTAGATTATCAGACAGGCAATCAAGAGATGAGACAGGTAGAAGAACTCGCCTAAATAATCCGATTGGAGGGTTAGCCACTCGTTTAGGTGCAAGAAGAGGTTTTGATTTTGGAAGTGCAGCGATAAGTGGTGGTTTTCCTCTGTTATTTGGTCAAGGTCCAGGGGTAGCAGCAGCAGGAGCTTTAGGTGGTGGTATTGGTGGAATGTTCGGCCAGATGGGTGGTTTTGCAGGAGGTATTGCAGCCACAGCAGCAGTCCAATCAATTCAAAACGTAATTACAGGAATAGGTCAACTTGGAACGGCCATGAACCGCCTAAATCCAAACATCTCTGCCATGTCACAGGCAATGGGTATAGCAGGAACAGTAGAAGAAAAACGACTCCAGCTAATTGAACAAAACTTAGGTAAACAAGCTGCTTACAACGCAGCCTTAGAGATGTTAGGCGAAAAAATAGGTGCAGATAAGGCAGAGGAACTAAGAAAATTTGGTCAAACTTTCCAAAGATTAGGTAATGAAGTGACACTATTCTTTACAAAAGTACAGGCAGTAATAGCAAAACTACTAAATAAAGCCCTAGATGCAGGAGCAGACGCTAATTTACGAGGCAGAGCAAGAACCCTTGTATCTCAAAACCCAAATAACGCAGCATTTAGAGACATAAATAAACAGATAGCTGATCTCGAAGCACAAAGAAGCGGTGCAGGAAGAAAAGCTGCAAAAGATCTCACTAATCAGATAAATAATTTAAAACAACAAAGACTAGAGATAGCAGAAACTATTATTTTAGAAAAAGATAAAGATAAACTACGAGTTAAAACAAATAAATTAATTACGGCTGGTTTAGCAGATTTAACAAAAGAAAATGAATTAAATAAAGCTATTATTGCTGGAAATGAAGAGGAATTTAGAATCAAACAAGCAGTTAAGGACAAAGTAGATGAAATGGGTTTGTCAATGGAAGAATTACTTCCTTTACAGTTAGAGAGAATTAAAAATGATATAACTACCAATAAAAATCTAAAGGAACAAGCTGAACTTACAACAAAAGTAAACGATGCTTTTGAGAGTATAAATCAAACTATAAGAAATGATGTTAAAGAAGGAATAAGAGGACTTATTAAAGGAACTTCTACTCTTGGTGATATGTTAAATAATGTTGCTGATAGATTCTTAGATTTAGCATTAAATCAAGCATTGTTTGGTAATGCTACTGGAGAATTTACAAAAGGTAAGGGCGGTGGAATATTTGGTGCAATTGCTGGAATGTTTGCTAACGGGGGTAGGCCACCAGTAGGCAGACCTTCAATCGTAGGAGAAAGAGGGCCAGAATTATTCGTACCAAGAACCTCTGGAACGATTGTGCCAAATAATAAACTTGGAGGTGGCAATAATACAAGTGTTGTTGTTAATGTAGACGCATCGGGTTCAGATGTTCAAGGTGATGATGCTGGAGCAAAAGAACTTGGTGGACTTATATCTATCGCAGTTCAAAGTGAACTTGTCAGACAACAAAGACCTGGAGGACTACTTTCTAGTATTCGTTAATGGCTACTTTTCCTAGTTACAATCCATCATATTCTGCTACAAAGCGTAGTCAGCCGAAGTTAAGAGTTACCCAGTTTGGTGACGGCTACCAGCAGCGTACTTCATTTGGATTAAATCAAGATCCAAAAGTTTGGAGTCTTACTTTTAATGTAGATGATGAAGATGCGGATGAAATTGAAACATTTTTAGAAGCAAGAGGAAAAGATGGTGCGTCATTTACTTGGTCGCCACCTGACGAAACTGCAAGCTATCAGTGGATATGTAGAAGTTTTAACAGAGAAATGTTTGAGTTTCAGAGAAATAGAATTACAGCAAGTTTTGAACAAGTATTTGAACCCTAATGGCAGTACCAGTTTCATCTTTACAATCGATAAATCCTGGGGCAATTATTGAATTGTTTACGTTGACGTTAGATTCGACACTACATGGTTCATCTACTGTTTATCGTTTTCATAATGGTTCAAATATGAAAACAAATGATGATATTGTATGGGCTGGTAATACTTATGAAAAGTTTCCTATTCAATGCGAAGGATTTGATTTTGGCTCTACAGGTACTTTACCTAGACCTACGATTTCTGTAAGTAATATTTTTGGAACGATTACTGCACTTTTACAAGCTGCTAACCAAACAACTGTCGGTAACGATTTAAACGGAACAAAGTTAGTAAGAATTAGAACATTAGCTAAATTTTTAGATGCTGTTAATTTTGAAGGGAATACAAATCCTTATGGAACACCTGATCCAAATGCAGAATTTCCTCAAGAAATTTACTTTTTAGATAGAAAAATAACTGAAAATAGAGATCTTGTTCAATGGGAAGCTATCTCAGCACTTGATTTAGTTAACGTAAAATTACCGAAAAGAATAGCAACTAGAGCATTGTTTCCTGGTATTGGTACGTTTGTAGGATGAGTTGGAAAGATATTGCACTTAAACACGCAAAAAAAGATTCACCGCATGAAGCTTGTGGTCTTTTAGCTGTTTATAAAGGTAAAGAAAAATATTTTCCCTGTAGAAATCTTGCTGAAGATTTAGAAGATCAGTTTGTTATTGATCCTGATGATTGGGTAAAAGCTGAAGATGCTGGAGAAATAGTTGCTGTTTTTCATAGTCATCCAAATCACCCTCCTATTGCTAGCCAAGCTGATCTTGCAAGTTGCGAATATTTAGATTTACCTTTTTATATAGTTACTCCAGAATCAGAACAGTGGAATTATTTTGAACCTTCTGGCTATAAAAAAGGATTGATAGGTAGAGAGTGGGTATGGGATGTACAGGATTGTTGGAGTTTAATTACGGATTGGTATAAAGAAAAGAAAAACATAGAAATTAAACATTGGAAAAGACCAAAAAGCCCTCAAGAATTTAGTAAAAATCCATTATTTGAGTATGCTTTGCCTAAATTGGGTTTTATAGAAATAGATGATAATGTTGAAACAGAAGTAGGAGATGTTTTAATTATGAATACAGTATTAGGAACTTTAGATCATGCTGCTTTATATATTGGGGATCAAACTATTCTTCATCATTGTGCAAAAAGACTTAGTTGTAGAGAAACTTATGACCAAAAGTATATAGAATGTACAGAGAAGAGGTATCGCTATGCTCAATAAAATAAAAGTTTATGGGAGATTAGCTCGTTTTTTAGGGGAACGTACTTTTGAAGCTGAAGTTAAAACACCTATTGATGTATTTAAATTTTTATTAGCAAATTTCCCTCATTTGGAACGTCATATGATGGAACAAATTTATCAAGTAAAAGTAGCAAATACTAATATTGATGAAAATGATTTACTTGATCCTTTAGGTCAACAGGAAATAAAAATTGTTCCTGTAGCAGTAGGTGCAAAAGGTGTTTTTAAAGGTATTGGTAAAGTTATAGTAGGAGTAGCAATCGTAGGAGCAGTAGCAGCTTTTGGGCCAGCAGCAGTAAGTTTTCAAGGTCTTGGATTTACAGCAGCAGCAGGATCAGGATTAGGTGCTAGTTTAGCAGCAGCAGCAGGAAACTTTGGTATTTATCTGGCATTGTCAGGTGCAGCAGAGATGCTCACCCCAGTTCCCAAACCTCCTGGAGTATCAGACGATCCACAAGCTAAAAACTTTTCATTTAGTGGAGTACAAAACACCTCAAGGGCAGGAACAGCGTTACCTATAATTTATGGAGAAATATTCGCTGGATCGCTAGTAGTATCAGCAGGAATTGATACAGTACAGATAGAAGGTACAGCATAATGGGAACCGCATCATCTAGTAACCCTAACGCAATATTTGAAACGTTTGGAATCCAAAATCCAAACTTACCTAAAGATGTTTTAAGTAGTAAACAATTTGCTACTATTGTTGATGTTCTTAGTGAAGGTGAAATAGAAGGTTTTCCATCAGCAGCAGGATTTACTAAAGGAACAGCTAATTACAATAATGCAGCATTAAAAGATGTTTATTTAGGAAAAACTCCAGTATTAAGAGCTAATGCTGATGTAACTGATCTTCAAGATACAGATTTTAATTTTCAAGATGTAGGATTTGAGCCTCGATTTGGAACTAGCAATCAAACTTTTATTTCTGGAATTTCAGATATTGAGACAGAAACAAATGTAGGAGTAAAGGTAGAAAAAGGAACACCTGTATCAAGACAAATAACTAATTCAAATGTAGATGCCGTAAGAGTTACTGTCAGATTTAATTCTTTACAAAAATTTGAATCAAATGGAGATGTTAACGGTACATCAGTAAGGCTAAAGATAAATATTCTTCAAGGCGATGGAACGACAAGCACTCCAATAGATGACACCATAAAAGGAAGAAGTTCATCTGCATATGCCAGAGATTATAGAATCAATCTACTTGATGCTAATACTGGAACTCCCAGTACTTTTCCTGTAACAATAACTGTTGAAAGAGTAACGGATAATGCTGAAGATCCTACTAAATTAAGAGATGAATTTTTCTTTTCATCTTTAACTGAAATTATTGATGAGCAAAGACCTTATCCTGACGTAGCTCATGTAGCTTTAAGGTTTGACTCTGAACAATTCTCATCTGTCCCAGGGCGAATGTATAAAGTTCGTGGGGTAAAGATAAAAATACCTCACAATGGAACTGTAGATCCAACAACAGGAAGAATAACTTACTCAGGCACTTTCAATGGAACGCTTACTACTACAACACATTGGACAAGTGATCCAGCTTGGATATTGTTTGATCTTTTAACAAATACTAGATATGGGTTAGGAGATCATATAACAGAATCTCAACTAGATAAGTTTGCTTTTTATAGTGCTTCTGTTTATTGTTCAGAGTTAGTAGATGATGGACTTGGAGGACAAGAACCTAGATTTAGTTGCAATACTATTTTGCAAACAAGACAAGATGCTTATGAAGTCGTAAATGCATTGACTTCAGTAATGCGAGCTATAACTTTTTGGAACGCAGGATCACTCACACTTTCTCAGGATAGACCTACAGATCCTAGTTATTTATTTAATTTATCCAACGTAAGAGAACAAGGTTTTTCTTACTCTGGCACAAGTTTAAAAACAAGATCCACTATGATTTCAGTGTCATATTTTGACATGGAAAATCAGGAATTAGATTTTGAAACTGTAGAGGATTCAACAGCCAAAACAAAATATGGAGCTTTACATAAGAAGGTAACTGGTTTTGCGTGTAATTCTAGAGGTCAAGCAGCAAGATTAGGAAGATTTATGCTGTTTGAAGAGCAAAATTCTACTGAAACAATTAGTTTTACAACGGGTTTAGCAGGAGGAGTTATTGTTAGGCCAGGGCAAGTTATTGAAGTAAGCGATCCAGTAAGAGCAGGGGCAAGACGAGGAGGAAGGATTAAATCAGCAACAACTACAACGGTGACTGTAGATGATACAGCAGATACAGATTTGGATGCGACTAATAGTCCTACACTCAGCGTTATTCTTTCTGATGGTTCAATAGAGAGCAGAAATGTTGACAGCATTAGTGGTGCAGTAATAACTGTTTCATCTGCTTTTTCGTCTGCCCCAAATGCAAATAGTATTTGGGTTTTACAAAATACAACTTTACAAACTACAACATGGAGAGTTGTAAGTGTAACTGAATCTGAAGATAATTATGCAATTGTTGGTACTGCATATAACTCAGGAAAATTTGATTTTATTGAAGATGGATCAACTTTACCTGTTAGAAACGTATCTATTCTTAATGAACTAAAGGATGCTCCTGGTAACTTAACTGCTTCACAACAATTCTATGTAGAAGATGAAAAAGCAAAAGTAAAAATTATCTTAGATTTTGAAGGTGTTCAAGGTGTTAGTCAGTATAGAGTTCAATATCGTAAAGATAACGGAAACTTTACAACTACCACCATAAATAGAACTGATTTTGAAATCTTTGATGCAAGTCAAGGTAGATATGAATTTAGGGTATTTAGTATTAACGCAGCATTACAAGCATCAGCAGATCCAGCTACTTTAACTTTTGATGCGATTGGAAAAACAGCAGTTCCAGGTGACGTACAAAATTTATTTATAGAACCAATCTCAGATCAATTTGTACGATTACGTTTTGATAAATCTGTAGATGTTGATGTTATTCACGGTGGAAACGTAGTTGTTCGTAGTAGTAATTTAACAAGTGGAGCAACATTTACTAATGCTGTTGACGTAATCCCTGCACTTCCAGGGTCTATCAATGAAACAATTGTTCCGAATATTGTTAATGGAACGTATCTCCTAAAGTTTCGTGACGATGGAGGAAGATTAAGTGCTGGAGATGCTTCTGTTGTAATGATTCAAACAGAACCAGATGTATTTCCCAAACTCGTAGTTTTAACGGATAGAGAGGATTTAGATAACCCTCCGTTTCAAGGTTTTAAAGATGATTGTTTCTTTTCTGAGGAGGTAGATGGATTAGTTCTTGGTTCGACAGCATTTTTTGATGATGTTACTGATTTTGATGCTGTTGCTGATGTAGATTTCTTGGGTGATGTAGATAAAACAGGAGGTTCTTATGATTTTGCAAATACCTTAGATTTAGGAGGGACACAACCTTTAACTTTACGAAGACATATGGGTTCGCAATTTTGCAAATACTTTAGATTTGGGAGGGATACAACCTTTAAGCTTACGCAGACATATGGTGTCGCAAGGTTTTTATCCTAATGATCTGATTGACAAACGAACAGGTTTAATTGATATTTGGACAGATTTTGACCAGGCTACTGCGTTTGATGTAAATGCAAAATTACTGGTTGCTACTACTCAAGGAGATCCCGATGCTACTGTAGCTGCTACTTATGCTCAAAGCGGAACAACTATAACTGTTACAAAAACATCTCATGGTTATGCAGTAGGTAATTTCGTAGTTCTAGATTTTACAAGTGGTGCTAATAATGAACTAGATGGTTTTTATAAAATCGAAACTGTACCAAATGCAAATACTTTTACAGTAACAGCCACTATAAGTAAAACAACAAGTGGAAACTGTACATTCAGTGCTCAGTTCTCTCAATTTAATCCTTTTGTTAATGGTGTTTATGTAGCTAGAGGATTTAAATTTAAATGTGAAATGAGTACAGATGATCCTGCACAAAGTATTGAAATAGACCAACTTGGCTATACTGCGGAAATAAAAAGCAGAACAGAAACAAGCCTTGGTAATGCAGGAGCTACTACAGGAGGTCATATTGCATCTGGAACGTCAACAAAATCAGTTACATTTACAAATAGTTTCTTTACAGGTCAGGCAGGAACTCTCGTTCCAGCAAACTCTGTATTGCCTTCAATAGGAATAACCATTGAGAATGCACAGCAGGGAGATTTCTTTACGCTATCATCTATAACAGGAACGGGTTTTAATATTGATGTAAAAGATAGTAGTGGAAATAATGTTAATAGAAATTTCAAATATGCGGCCACTGGATTTGGGCGTGGTAGTTAATTTTAAAGTAGGATATACTTAGATAAAAATTGGATTAAGTAATGGCTACACATGATTATGTTATAGACAACTCCACGGGAGCTAATGTCCGAGCCGATATTAATAATGCCTTAAGTGCGATTGCTACAAATAATTCAAATTCTTCTGCTCCTACTACTACATATGCAAGGAATAATAAATTCGGTAAATATTGGTAAAGGTGCAAACTCTGTATCTGGAAACACTGCTCTTGGAGAGAGTGCCTTAGATGCTGCTGTTACTGGTGCAAATAATACAGCAATAGGAACATCTGCTTTAACAGAAAATACATCAGGTACAAATAATACTGCTGTGGGTTTTACAGCTTTAGGTGTTAACACTACTGGCTCTCAAAATACTGCTATTGGTAGATTTTCTTTAGATGCAAATACAACAGGAAGTGGTAATACTGGGTGTGGTAATAGCACACTAACTAAAAATACAACAGCAAGTAGCAATACTGCTGTTGGTGCAAATGCTTTACAAGAAAACACATCGGGAGCAAGTAATACAGGAGTTGGTACTAATGCTTTAACGTCAACAACTACAGGTGATAATAATACTGGAGTAGGTAAAGATGTTTTATATAATAACACTACTGGACAGGCAAATACTTCAATAGGAGTAAGTGCTTTAGGTTTCAATACTACTGCAAGTAATAATACTGCGTGTGGTTTTAATGCTTTACTAGCAAACACAACTGGAACTCAGAACGTAGCAATAGGTTCTTTAGCTTTAGACGCTGCTACTACGGCACATAGTAATACTGCTGTTGGTTATAACAGTTTAGGTGACAACACTACTGGTGCAGAAAATGTTGCTATAGGTATGCAAGCTTTACAAGATAATACTACAGCTAGTGCTAACACAGCTATTGGAACTCAAGCATTAAGGTTAAACACAACTGGACATTCAAACGTAGCGGTTGGATCTATAGCTTTAGATGCTAATACTACTGGAGAAAGAAATACTGGTCTTGGATATGCAGCGCTTACAGATAACACAACTGGAAGTAGAAACACTGCTGTTGGTATGTCAGCTTTAGAGAATCATACGACAGGTGATAACAATACTGCTGTTGGTAATAATTGTTTGGTATCAAATACAACTAGCTCTGCTAACGTAGGCGTTGGTAGCCTTTCTTTAGAAAATAATACAGCTTCTAATAATACCGCAGTTGGATATGCTTCTTTGAGAGCAAATACAAGTGGAACAGCTAACACAGCCATGGGTGGTGAAGCATTGAATTCAAATCAAACAGGTAATTATAATGCTGGTTTTGGAAGGAACGCTCTAAAAGATAATACTGGAAGTAACAATACTGCTTGTGGTAATGATGCATTAAAAGTTAATACTTCTGGAGGGAATTTAGTAGCAGTTGGGATCAATGCTTTAGACGCTAATACTACTGCTAGTAACAACACAGCCGTAGGTGGGTTTGCATTAGATAGTAATACAACTGGTCACAGTAATGTCGCAGTAGGGACTCTAGCTTTAGATGCAAACACAACTGGAGTTCAAAACACCGCTGTCGGACATGGTGCTTTAGGTGCAGCTACTACACAGGAAAATTCAACTGCTGTGGGTCGTGCAGCTTTAGGAGTTGCAACTGGTGCTGGTAATAACGCTTTTGGTGAGTTTGCTGGCGGTGGTGTGACTACAGGTTCTACAAATATATTTATTGGAAAAAATGCAGGTGGCGATACTTTTACTACTGGAAGCAGTAATATTATTATTGGGTGCAACTTTAATCCTAGTAACCAAAGCAATTTACTTGCTTTTAATAATGCCTCTCAAACTATAAGTTGTTCTGGCTCTGCAAATAGTTTTACTTTTTCATCTGATGGTAGAGATAAAACAGACATAGTTGATTTAACACTAGGACTTGATTTTATTAATAAAATAAGACCTAGAAAATTTCGTTGGGATTACAGAGACAAAAGTAGGTTTCCTGTAGAATCAAAAGAAAAGCCAGAAATGTTAATTAAAGCAGGTTTTATTGCGCAAGAAGTTCAAGAAGTTTTAAAAGAAGAAAATGCAGAATACACTGGGATTGTTAATGACAAAACTCCTGATCTTCTTGAAGTTGGAGCCTCAGGTATGATTCCTATGATGATAAAAGCAATACAGGAGTTATCCGTAAAAGTCACAGCCCTCGAAGCAGGGTAAACTGTAAACAACTACTTTTTTATTATGGAAGAAAGAACCGCAGATGAAATCGCAGCAATTTTTTCTGCTGCTGGTGATAGCGTGACTGTTATTGGTACTGCTCAAGCATCAGATGAAACTGATGCAGAATTTAAAGACAGAATTAAACGTAACGTAGAACATCTTGAAACAATTAAGGATTACAAAAAACTTGATGGAACTACTTCAATCTGGACATCAGAGGATTTTACAGCTATTGATGCTGCTATTACTGCTGGCAAAAAACTCTACTAAATTATGAATCTACAAGAAAGATTACAGCAACTTGCTCAACAAAGGGAACAACTTTTTGTTGCTTTACATGAAGTTAACGGGGCAATGAAGATCCTTGAGGAGCAGATTTTGGAGACTCAAGCGACATCCGAAGCAAGCCAGCCATCAAATAAAGAGGCATTAGAGCAACTAGAAGAAACAGCGTCATCAACGTAAGTGGCCCTGCTAACCTTATCAAAACTTCTCTTAACATAAAATGTTTCAAAAAATAGCCAATGCCTTGAGCATCGTTTCATTTATTATGGTAGCTTCCATGAGTGGTGGAACGTACTTTGCTTATAAATACTTCACATCAGAACAATTTAAAGCAAAAGTTATGACTGAAATTATGGCAAATGTACAAACATTAATGCCTAAAGTATTAGACAATACAATGCCTGATATATCTGGCCCTTCTATTCCTATCCTTAAAAAATGAACTGCTGGCACTGTAAAACTGAACTAATCTGGGGTGCTGATGCAGATATAGAAGAGGATTTTCAACCTGTTATGTATGCAGAATATTCAATGGTCAGTAATTTTTCTTGTCCCAAATGCGACTCATATGTAGAAGTTTATAAAAGAAGAGATGCCTACGACTAATGATTTTCGGGTTTGTAAAAAAATTAATAAAATACTACGTTGATAAATTAATTACTTGGTTGCGTATGCAAAGATTCAATTTAGAACTAGATAATGACATAAAAAAGTATCACGAAGAAATGGATAAAAAGGTAAAAAAACCAAAAATTATAGAAAAAGGTACTTTTGGAGAAGATGGTTGGTCTATTTCTATTGGAGATGTAGAAGATGGAGATTCGTGAGATAAAAATACCAGAGATCCCACAGATCAACATCAATACTTATATTTCTACTCCCATACCAATACTAAATGTCCCTTTACCAAATATAGATTTACCTGGGTGCGTCAAAACTCATAGAGATGCAAGTATAAAAAATACACAAATAATTGAAGATGATATTAATGGAGCATTTTATAGTTGCCCCGAAGGCAAAATACCTTCTTTCGTTCCAATAAATTATGACAGGAAAAAAATTGAAATTGTAGAGCAAAAACAAGAAGAACCTATAAACAATGCTAATATCCCAGAATCTACGACACCTGAGATTCCTAAAATACCAAAAGAAGAAGAAACTATAAAAATAGAACCTTGCCCAGGTAATAAAGATCAAAGAGTAGGAGACTTTCGTAACGAAAAACGATTGGAGCGTGTCATCGGACATGAAAGAGGTGATGATGGGATTGAGTGCATCACTCTATATGAAGACGTTCCTTTTGTGGATCAATACATCCCAGAACCGAGCACTATTGTTTCTACTGCTGTTATCGGTCTTGTGGCTGCGAGTTCTCCTCTTATTCTCAATATAATAAAACCAGCTATAAAAAATATCGTTAAAAAGCTGACAAGTAAGAAAAAAGATGTAGAATAGTACATAAGCAACCAGACCTGATAAAGAGTAGATTAAGTTCTACCTCCTCACTGTCAGAGCGTCAGTTGCTTTTTAGACAAGTGGATACCCGTAGCTTGTCTATTTTAATTTGTGAGTATGTGGGATAACTTGATTCGCTTTTGGTACTAAATAAACATCCTTACAGATATTAAAAAAGGGACTATCCGTAGTCAGCATTATGCCCTCCTGTTTCAATTTTCCACATTCACGGATTCTTGCTATCTGCCAATCAAGCCTTTTATTCTCTAGTACCTGTTTTTGTATAGAAATCTGTGTATCAGCAGCAGATTTACACTGATTTTGAAAGCCTCTATCTAACGGAATACTAAACGTGGCTGATATTCCAAAGTTCAAAGCATAACTATCTTTATTCGTTCCAGAATAATTCTTTTGATTAAAAAGTACATTACCTGGGTTATCTGGCACACCATCATCATTAGCATCTGTTGGATCGTAGAAGGGTGTTTCATAATAATCTCGATAAGGCTTGAGATAATTTGCTCCAAAAGTGGTGAATGGGCTAATGGATAGGGTTGGCCCTTGGCATACAATATTTCCACCATACTGATTAGTTGTCATATTACCCGTCAAAGTTTGCACAGCCATATTCGTGACACTTCCATTATTTGATTGACTTACTGCGTTAGCTAAAACCTGTGCGGGAGATAGCAGAATTACTGAGAGAACACTGAGGTACTTGTAACTACGCTTGTTGACTCTATATTTCTTTGGATCGTGGTCACGTTTGATACCCCACCTGGGCCACGATAAGTTTCTGTAAATTGAAATGCGTTCCCAGAAGTTTGATCGGCTAGAGTAAATACTGGCTTGTTGTCTGTCGATAGATCTAGTCCTGTCCATGTCTGACTCTCTCCGTTTATTGTCCCTGTAACATTCGTTGTATTTGGAGCGACTGATCCATTGGTTGTGACTCCCAATCCAGTAACAGTGTACTCATAAGAATTACCAAAATAATCTGTAGAAGTAATAGTCTCACTGATTGAGGTTGTTGTATTCGTGGTGCTTGAAAGAGTTCCCGTTGTAAAGTTCGGGACAACAGGCTGTGATTTAACAGGTATGGCATACAACAGAAGCAACAATAAGAGCTTTTTCATAAATCATCTTATAGTTAGCTCCGTTACGAACTGTCCTGTAACAGTAGATCCTGCACCGCCTTCATTTATTCCAGTAATTGCATGAGCAGATGTAGGTGTTCCACCTGATCCTGTACCAGAACCAGCGACAGTTGAAATTACGCTACCAAAGTTAGGAACTGTTCCAGCAGTAATATTGCTGTTGCTACTTGGAATTGTGTCGGCTGCTGTAAATGATTCCGATAATGACCACGTTGCAGCACAGGCAGATGGTGTGGCCCCACAACCATTTATGGAATAATTACCAGCACTAAGAGTTACTGCGTTGTTGCTTACAGATAAACCCCCTAATTTATTGTCTGTATTACTCGTTCCAATATTCTGTCCTTGAGCAGAATAAGATGCTCCCATGCGTGTTGCCTGTGTCATAGCAGCGTCAACTTTTACGCTTACACTCGTAGTAAATTTTGAGGTTATATCAGCATAAGCTGGTGCTGATAACAACAGTAGTAAAGGGAGTAACTTCTTCATTTTTTACTGATACCAACATTGTTGTCTTTATTAGATACTACATTAAATGGCCTCTTTTTGCCATTTGCGTTGTTTTTCACTTGGAGACCCATATTCGACATTACAGCACTGAGAAGTCCTGCTGCAAAAGTCGTATCAATTTGTTTGATTGAATTTCCGAAGTATGCGTAAGAAATTACCGCCAAACTCCAAAAAAGTATAATCATCTGGACAAGGTTGGATAATACAGAAGGACTTTCTTTTTCCTCCTTTTCTTCTATTTCTGGGTCGGTTTTCGGGTCTTGAGATGCCATAATCTTAGTGATATACTATAAATATAAGGATTGAGGCCAAATTTGGCAAATAGCGGTAAGGTAGAAGTAGACACAACATACAAATGGTAAAAATTTTTAAACCTATTCTTCTCGTATTTATCAAGTCAAAAGCAATGAAGAGACTAATTGTGGATCTGCTAAAGGCTATGGCTAAACAAACAGACAACTCAATAGACGATCAAGCAGTTGAATTTATCGAAGCCAGAATGTTCCCAGGCTCTACTACAAACCTTCAATGATATGAAGAATGATGGCTTCATAAAATTTATATCAACTCCTCTGCCAATGGAGACACAGTTAGCAGTTGAACTCAGATGCAGGGAAGTCATGGGCTGTGACGATATAGATAAGTTGAAGGCTTTTTGCATAGATATGATGAAGAACCATGCAAGAACTGAAATTGTGTTGTCTAACGCAATGATGCGTATGCTGGAGCTTGAAGCAAAATTAGCTGTTCTTCAGACACCACCAATTAAAAATAAATTATTTTACAAATTTCGTTTATTTATAGAAAAAGTAAAACTTATAAGACAGATACGACAGCATCAAAAAAATCATTCGCAACGAGCGTAGGCTGCCTGTTGTTTAGAAACTATCATCTCAGGATATTGGATGGTTTCCCATCTATGTCCACATTCATAACATTCTCTTTTACGAATGATTATAAATTTTGAGTTTCTATCAGATCGGACAACCTTCTGATCGCTGTACATCTTACAGCCTGGGCACTCGACCCATGTTATTCTTTTCATTTTTACTTGTTGTAAATTGTTTTTAAATAAGCAGTTTCGATAGCATTTCTTTGTTTTTCATATTCTCTGTTTGGCATATTTTCAAACAGGTATCTATCGGACAAATTGGCTAATGCTTGGTGATACTGCTTTTCTGTCATTAGAACAGTGTTTAGTCTTTCTGCTTTCTTCCGTCAATTCGTCTTTGTACAGATTCTCTCCACATCAACTCATCTTTGGCTTCAGCAATTTTATATTCTGAGCTAGTAAATTCACGTTGTAATGCCTCATACGCTACCTTTCTAACCCATGCAGTACCACGCATACCCTCTTTGTCAGCTACCTTTTCTATAAGTTCTGCTCTGTTTGGGTCGATTAATACCTGATAATAGCTTTTGTTTCCGTGTTTGAGAGCCATTTACAATGTTGTTCTTGTACTACTCTACCACCAAATCGGCAAATCGGCTTTCTCAAGTTGCTTTTCCACATACTTTTTTCTAGCTTCTCTACGTTTTTTAGTCTTTCCCTCACGGACTTCTCTAGCTTTTTTAAGAAAATCAATGATACTACCCAGATCTCTGGTGGTTGCTTTTGGAATCTCTTTGTATAGATCCTTCATTAGATCTGCTCGAATATTCTTCTGCATAGGCAACAGGCATTACCTCCGTTAGGGTCTTGTAGTATTTTACTCCAAGCTGTTTATTATGCTTGGAGATATACCAACCATGTTCATTTTTGCAAATACCAATCATTTGTTCATTCTCCTTCGTTTGTTAGTTTTAGTCGAAAAGCTTTTAGATGGTTTTCTAGTTTTTGGAGTTTTAGTACTCTGGGGTTTCATGGATGACAAGTGCCATCCATTTCCTTTTGGGCAAGCATAAGCATAAGCGTGGTTTTTACCCCTTTTTCTCATGTCTGATGCTTCTTTCTTGGCCTCTTGTTGGGTGCGGTAAATAATCTTATTGCATTTATAACAATGCCCTAAGACTGACATACCTCTTTTTTCTATGAAATCTCCCAACTTATGCAGTGGGAGTCTATTCATTTATGTTTTGACCAATGCTTGATTAAAATTTCAAGTTCTTGAATACGTTTCAACGCTGCGTTTATACGATCTTGTGTTGTCAATGAACTTCGCTCCACTTGTCGCCAATAGACACTTCAGCTAATGCAGGAACATCGCCCAACCATTTTGCTTCCGCTTTTTCCATTGTAGTTTTAAGAATTTCAGCCCACTCATCTGCTAAATCTTCTTTAACAAGAAGTATCAATTCATCGTGAACGGCTGCTGCAATCCTTACTTTATCTTCGCCTGTTTCTTTTACTTTGACCCATAAATTACCCAATGCACACTTTAGTATCGCAGCACCAGCACCTTGAATCGGTGTATTACATCTAACAGTAGTTCTATTAAGATCACCTTTCAAGAATCTACGCATATTAGATACTGGAACTCTAGTCTCAGGCCATTCATCTCCTTCAGTGGATCGTGAAAGATAATTCATTTCTCTCTGCCAATCTCGAATACCGCTATATGTAGTGAGCCAGTTATCACGAATTTTTACAGCTTCATCATTAGACATGATGACACCACTGCTTCCAGCATACTTTCGTAAACCTTCAGCACCAGCACCATATAACAAACCGAAGTTAGCAGACTTGGCAATCTGTCTGTCACATCCCATCTGTTCAGCCGTATAG
>LULW01000135.1_pt1 | contig 20479 bp, 38 predicted proteins | sample 729531 | NCBI WGS metagenome assembly LULW01 (sample SAMN03860279, study PRJNA289734) | marine metagenome | biome: seawater column; feature: ocean; material: water; isolation source: Red Sea water column Station 108 - depth 10m | place: Saudi Arabia: Red Sea | collected 2011-10-15 | depth 10 m | reverse complement strand
CCACATGGCTGGTTATTTAAACACAACATCAGCTATTGACGAAGTACAATTTAAAGCATCTAGTGGTAACATAGACGCTGGAGATATTTGCCTATACGGAATTAATTAAGGAGAAAAACACAATGCCAAGATATCATAATATAAACGGTAACAAAGTACAGTTTACAGCTGAAGAAGAAGCAGCTAGAGACGCTGAAGAAAAAGCATGGGCAGACGCAGCCCCTGCTAGAGCTTTAGCTAACCTTAGAGCTAAAAGAAATAGACTTCTTGCTGAGACTGATTACTATGCTTTATCTGATGTTACTATGTCAGATGACATGAAAACATACAGACAGGAACTAAGAGATTTTCCTGCAGGTAAAGATACTGTAGAAAAATGTGAAGAAGCTACGTGGCCAACTAAACCATAATAATGGCTAAGAAGTTTAAGGCATACGTTGAAAGACCAAAGCCTAAGAAACGACCACGGGTACACAAAAAATCAAAAAATAAAGACGAAAAAAGAATGTATAAAAAATACAATAGACAGGGGAGATAATGACAACACCACCTAAAACACCTGCAACACCAGTAGATGTGGTTTTACAAAAAGGTGCAATAGCACCTGCTCAAAAAGAGCAAACAGGCAGCTCAAAAGCTGTATCTTTAATTGATAGTTTATTAACTAAAGCTAGTTTACCTGTAGGTACAACTATATCACCACAATTACAAAATGTAGGTCCAAATGAGTTAATGGCAACTCAAGGTGTGTCAGGTACACTTCAGGCAAATATTCCAACAGCTCCTACAGCTCCAACAATAGCTGCACCAGGAACTGTAACAGGAACACAAATAACAGGACCAGCTGCACAAGCTGCATCACAATTTACAGCTGCACAGGTAGCAGGTGCTGTCCCTACAGTTACAGCTGCACAAGGAACTGTATCAGCTCCTATGACTGCAGCTCAAGGTACTATTACATCTGATGCTACAGTAAAAGGACAATTAGCAGGACTACAACAAGAAGTAGAAACTGCTATATCTTCAGGTAATCCTTTACCAGTATGGGCTAGAGGTGCTGCAAAAGCAACCGAAGCTGCAATGGCTAATAGAGGTATGAGTGCAAGTTCTATGGCTGCTGAAGCATTAGCTGAAGGTATTATGCAATCTGCTATACCAATAGCATCTCAAGATGCTGCTACATATAAGCAGATGATATTTCAAAATTTATCTAATAATCAGCAAGCAGCTATTACAAATGCACAAGCATATTTACAAATGGATATGGCCAACTTGTCTAATAGACAGCAAGCTAATTTACAAAATATAAATACAAGACAAGCATTTTTATTATCTGATCAGGCTGCAGCAAATGCATCATATCAATTTAATGCACAAAGTCAAAATCAGGTAAATCAGTTTTATGATAAGTTAGCAACACAAGTGTCAGATCAAAATGCTGCTAGAATTGATGGTATGCAAAAATTTTCTGAAGCAGAAAAAAATAAAGTAGCTGCACTTAATGCACAAAATACTATAGCTGTTAATGAAGCTAATGCAAAAAGAGAAGCAGCCATTAATCAATTTAATTCTACATTAGAAAATCAAAGACAGCAATTTAATGTAGCTAATCAAAGAGAAATAGATCAATCAAATGTAGTTTGGAGAAGAGCAATTAATACTGCCAATACATCTGCTGTTAATGCAGCTAATCAAACTAATGCACAAAATTTATTAAATATATCTAACTGGGCTTTATCATCTATGTGGCAACAGTGGAGAGATGAAGCATCTTGGGTAAATACATCTTCAGAAAATGCAGCTAATAGAAATCATAACTTAGCTATGGCAGCACTTGAAAGATCAACAGCTTTAGATTTACAAGATCAAGCATCAAAAGATTCTTTATATGAATTAATAGGTAGATTTGGATTTCTACTATATAATAATAGTAATTAGAGGTAATACATGAAACTAAAAGATTTATTTAAAACAGCAGTAAAAGGTGCTGTTATATTTGGAGCAAGTAAACTTATACCTGGCGTAGGTGATAGAATAGGTGGTGCTTTAGCTGGTAGTATGCTAGGTCTGGGTGCTCCGACTGGAGGAGGTGGGGGATATAGTGTACAACCACCTAGCTTTAGTCGTTATATGGAAGGCACATATAGAGCTGGAACCGCAAGATCAGATCCTATGAAAAAACTTCCAACAGATTATGAAGATTTAAAATACTTGTGGGATTATAGATTATCAGAATATGCAAGAAAAGTTGCAGTAAATAAAAAATTAACATCATAGGAATAAAATATGGATGAAGAAAAACAAGGAGTAGGTAACCCATTTGATGCACCAGTTCCTGGGCAATCTTTAACAGATACTCCAGGTAATTACCCATGGGAACACCCACCACAATTTACAGATCCTGAAGAGGCAACAGAGTTTATATGGCAAACTTTACATACAGAAGAATTTATGGAACAAGTTATAGGTATGTTAGATGCTGGAGTTCCTATAGAAGCTATTGCTAGAGTTATTGTATTTGGGGGATTTGTTGAAGGTAAATTTACACCTGATGTTGGTTTTTTAATAACAGAACCTGTAATGAAAATGTTAATGGCAATAGGTGTAAGAGCAGGTCTTAATAATATTAGAATGTCTATGCAAGATATTACTAATAGTAAACAGATGTCTGATATAGCTAAAATAAAATTATCTAAAAAAGATTTTGAAAAAAGTGTTAAAGCTGTAGAATTAGATGTTAAAAAAACAGGGTTAATGTCTAAACCTGAAATACAAGAGGAGAACTAATGTCATTTGCAAGAGGTTTTATAAAAGGATTTGTTGGGCAAGCAATAGATACTAAAGTTGCTGAAGATAAAAGATTAGCTGATTTAACAGATAGAATATCTGAAACGTATTTAAACACAACATTACCTAATTTTTTAGAAAAAGAAAATATATTAAAAAATAGATATGATACTATAGCAGCCAAGGATGAAACTCTTGCTAAGTTTGGTCTTGCAAAAAATTTGTATGAAACTAAATCAGGCTATGAAACATTAGTAAATGCTGATCAATCATTTATAGATAAAATAAAAAGTGCTAATATTAATTTTAATGATTATGATTACAGTAGTAATGCTATAACAAGATCAATGAATTTTAATGAAAAAAATAAACTAACACAAGATAATTTAATAAAAAATCAATTTGGTAAAAACACAGTTGATTTTATGATAAAAGCACCAGTCCCTGAAGGTGCTCAGGCTTCTACTTTTGATACAAGCACTGTGCCTTCAATGTCTGAGTTAGGATTATTAGAATCTACTGGTTCTGGTTTTGCAGCAAAACCTCAATTTAGATTAAGATTAAATGATACTACAGAGCTTGCATTTAGTAACGTAGGTTTAGATGGTCAGTTTTATATGGAAGGTGATAATCTTATAACAAAATTTGATGAGGCTAGTAGAAATAAAGGTATATTAACTCAAGAATTAATTACTAATAGATTTACGCCAGAGGTAGCTCAAAATGCTGGCTATTTAAATGTAGCTACTCAAGTCGCTAATGAAATAAAAGGATTAGAATCAACTACCTCTAAATTTAAAACTGATACAGATAATTTATTTTTATCTAAACAGTATTCAAGTGGTCCTATTGGTGCTAATAATGACAAGACATATGAACAGTTTGTTCTTGCAAATAAAGGAATATTAAGTGCTTATGGAAAAGGATCAATAGCATACAAAAGATTTATAAGAGAAAAATTTAATGCATTAACCCCTAGTGATCAGGGATACTACGCATTCTTTGAAAGATTTGATAAAGAAGTAGACGCAGAAGAAATGTAATGGCAGAAACTTTAAATAAAGTTGACAGTTATTTAAATAGAATAACTGAAGGGAAGACTTTAGATCTTCCTGATAATGTTATTGATTTAGGTGGACAGCCTGATGGCGAAAGAAAATATTCTTTTGATAAAGATGCACCTAATAGCATGTACAAAGATAAAGAATTAATAGATGTTGCTAGAGCCTATTACTATGAAAGAGATGGAACTCACTACGAAGATGATGAAGCAGTTGTAGAATCATTTATAGATGATAGAACTTGGAAACAAGCTAATAGTTATAGTATAGGTAAAGAGTTACTATATGCAACATCTGATGCTGTAAATATCGATCAAAAAAGAAGATTACAATATTTAACAAACTATTGGAATAACTTACCTAATTTTTGGCAAGATGGTGGTCGAGGATATATTAGTGGTATAGTATCTAATCTTAGTAAAGGTCTAGTAGATCCTGCCAATATTCTTGGACCATTAGTTGGTGGGCAAGTTATAAAACAGGTTGCTAAAACTGGTGGTACATTTGCTTTATCTAAAGCTGTTGCTGCTGGTACTACTACTCAAGCAGGTGTAGATGGACTCATAGGTTCATCTGTAGATGCTATGGTGCAAAAAACAGAAAGAGAATTAGGATTAAGCCAGAGATTTGATTTAGAAAGAAACTTACAAGTTGCTGGGTTATCCGCAGGAGTTAGTGTAATTCCTGGATTACCTACAAATTACTTTTATGCTAAATCTAAATTATCAGATTTAAATTTAGATAAATCATATCAATCTGTAAAAAGAAATGTATTTGATTTTGCAGATCCAGTAAAAAATAATTCACAAACATTGTATGGTTATAAAAGTACAGTGGATGATATGGTTAAGCAAAGTAAAAAAATAGATAAAGTTTTAACTGAATATGTAGCAGAGAATCCAACTAATCCATTAGCTAAAAGATTAGATACTTACTTTAAAGATAAACCAGCAGAACGTGGTGCTTTAAAATTAAGTAACAAAGAAATAAAATTACTACAAAAAAAAGATCCAGAAATTAATTCTATATTTATTAAAGATCCAGGTGAATCTGCATATTCTGCTCTTAGATTTTTAGCAGCATCCACTACTAGAGGAGAGTCTGCTGTATTACATAAAGTTGTTTTACCTGTTGTTGCAGATAGAACTAAAGCTGGTAAAGCTACAAATGTTATTGTTAAAGGTGGCTTTGAAGATGCAGGAGTAGATCCTTATATTAAAATAATACAGCCAGTGGCAGATAGAAAATTACTGGGTATATTTAATGATTACTTTGAAGCTAGAAGTTCTTTAAATAGAAGAAAACTAGGTAAGAAAACTAGAATGAAAACTTCAGATATTAATGTAGCAATAAGCAAATTTAATTCATTAGAAGGAGCTGATAAGGAAGTTGTTGATACTGCATTTAAAAAACATTTAGAATATTCTAATATATTATTAGAATTACAAAGAAGAAATGGTTTAATATCTAAACAGCAAATGGATCAAATTTTAATTGATCACCCAGTATATGCACCATTTTATCCTAAGAATAGACAAACTCTCTTACAAGAAGGAACTAGGGGATCTGCTAAAATTGGTAAATTAAGTGAAAAAGAATTAGATCAAAGATATCCTGCAGTTTTTGAAGGAGATACACCTCCAATATCTGGTGGGGTAAAAGGTCCTGCACAATTTAAAATTATAGGTGGGGAAAAAGATATTGCACCTATACATGAAAGTATGATGAATTATACATTTCATGCATACAAAGCCTCAGAAAAAAATGCAGCTAAATTAAAAGTATACGATGAGATAGATCAATTAGAAATTAAAACTAATGGTGGCATAAAGGCATCGGAAATATATAGACCCATAAGACAGGTAAAAGAAGTAAAAGCTATTAAAAAAAGTGTAGTTCAGGCACTACTAAAAGAAGCAGAAGAGTCTGGAATAAAATTAAATTCTAAAGTATTTAAACAAAGTCTTGAAGGTGAAGATTCAATAAAAGTTGCAGCATTTAAAGACTCTGTAAATATTGGTGAAGGTAGGGTAATTGATGTAGTTTATAAAAATGGTAAATTAAAATTATATGAAATACTAGATCCCGCTTATATAGATATGTACAAATCTTTAGGCGGAACTACAAATCCTTATATTAAAAATTTAATATATGGTAACTGGGGATATGGGGTAAAAGGTAAAGGTAATAGAGGTGGTGTTCTAGGAAAAGTAGGAGCTGCTTCAAGAGTTTTTCCAACATTAATTACACATAGCCCTCCATTTATTGCATTTAACTTTATAAGAGATACATTAGCAGGTAGTATAAATAGTGCATTTGGATTCAATGCATATGGATTTTTACCTGGTTTAAGTACTTTTTCTGGCTTAGCTAAAACATTTAAAGCACCTAAAGATATGCTAGATGGCGGAATTAAAAATGTTAAATCTGATGGAATATTTAAAGGTGTAATAAAAGGTATGAAAGAAGCCTTTTATCTAAATGATAAATACAGACAAGCACTTAATTCTGGTTTAGGTTTTGCAGGTAGAAGAGATACTGAAAGATTAATAACTACTTTAACAGCACAAATAAAAAATAGTCCTGTTAAACATAAAAAAGATTATTTAAATTCTTTAAAATTTTTAAAAGATACTGTAGGATATTATGGTGTAGAGGCTGGTAAAGGATATGCATCATTAGTAAACAGAGTTGAGTATGCCTCTAGATTAGCTGAATTTAATTTTGCAAAACAAATAGGTGCATCAGATTTAGTAGCTGCTTTTGCAGGTAGAGAAATATCTACTGATTTTGGAATGAAAGGTGCAAGTGCTAAATTAAATGCATATAATAGATTAACTATGTTTTTTAATGCTGGGCTACAAGGATTTTATAGAGGTGTAATTAGAAGACCGTCAGAAAATAAAGGTAAATTTATAGCAGGTGTAACTGCAACATTAGTAGCACCAGAAATATTATTATGGACATTAACTAATGAAACTCCAGAATATGAATCATTAGATAATGATATTAAATTATTAAATTATGTTATACCTATTTATGAAGATGAAAAACCAGATGGTACACATTTAAGAGCAGATGGTACTAGAAAAATTAAAACATTTTTCTTAGTTCCTAAACCTTATGATTTTGGAGTATTTCCAAATATTGCTACAGGTATATTAGAAGCTATACAAGAAGGTGCACCTGAAATTGTATTTACATATGCCAAACACTCCATAGCAAAAGTATTACCTGGATTAGCTACACCTACTTTAGCTTCACCTATTTTAGATTTAATTAGAAATAAAAACTATAAAGGTAATACTATACAACCTTACTACCAAAGTCAAGGTGTATTTAAAGATCAATTAGTAAAAACTAATACTAGATTTACAGCTGAAATGATAGCTGATGGTATAAATGATGTTTATAGAGAAATGTTTTCTATAAAGAAAAAAGGTGGAGAGGGACCAGTATCTCCTATTTTTGTTGATTATTTATTAAATAATTATTTTGTAGGTTTAGCACAATATCCAATTGATGTAGCAGATGCTACTTTAGCATGGGATGAAGAAGCATATGGACCTAGACCTAGCCGAAGATTAGATGAAGCTGATTTAGCAAGAAATAGATTATCAATTGTTACTAGAAGATTTTTTGCAGAAGTACCTACTAAATATAATAAAAAATTAAGTGATCTATATGATTTAAAAAGAGAGGCAGAAAAAGTTAAAACTACCTATGAAACTGCATCTGAAGATTTATTTACTTTATTTAGAAATAAATTAAAAATTGATGTAGGGTCAATAACTAATCAAGAACTTAGATCTGCTATGGCTGTTTCTGATATGTTAACTGAAGGTTTAATTACAATTAAAAAATTAAGAGAAAAAAGAAAAATAATTGAGTTTCAAAAATATGATCCACGAACAGGAACTTTGTACACAGCAGATAGTAAAAGAGATAGAATAAATATGTTACTACAAAAAGAAAATGAATTAGCTAATAATCTCATGAGAGATTTAAAAGAGTCTCCTGATCCTTATGTATTTATGAGTACATTTGGAAATAAAACATTTAAAAAATATAAAGATAAAAATCTTAAATTTAAAGATTGGCAAAAAGTAGTAGCAGGATATTTTAAATAATGGCTAAGCAACCCAAAACAACCAGTGAGCATCTTATATCCATTTATGGGTATATAACAGGGTTAAAAAGGGAGATTACTACAATAAAAAACAACCACCTCAAACACATGCACGATGATATAGATAAGCTACATAGTAAAATAGATAAGATATTATATGTTTTAATAGGTGGTTTAGGTGCAACAATATTAACAATACTGGGACTATTTTTATAATGGACAAAAGAGAAATAACTGATACAATAGTAATAGATTGCAAACACACACCAGCAGATATGGATGTTGATGTGGCAAAAGTAACTGAATGGCACAAAGAACGTGGTTTTGACACAATTGGATACCACTATTTAATTAAAAGAGATGGCACATTACAAGTCGGAAGAGATGAAGATGTTGTAGGTGCACATGCAGTAGCAGTAAATGGCACATCTATAGGTGTGGCACTAGCTGGTGGTGGAACATCTAGTATGGGTTGGGAGAATAATTTTTCACCTATACAATTTGAAACACTAAAAAGCATATTAATAAAACTAAAAGATAAATATAATATACAAAAAATTATAGGACATTCTGAGGTAGATAGTTCTAAGGAGTGTCCATCATTTGATGTACAAGGATGGTTAGAAAAAAATGGTTTGGTTTAGTGCACTTAAATTAGGATTAAATGCGGCAACGCATATATATAAAAAGAAACAAGAAACTAAAATGGCAATGGCTGATGCACAGCACATGCATGCTGCTAAGATGGCTCGTGGAGAAAGCGAGTATCAAGGTAAATTATTAGAGGCAAGACAGTCGGACTGGAAAGACGAGTTCGTGTTGGTCGTGTTAACGCTGCCAATATTAGTGATTGCCTGGGGGGTCTGGTCAGATGATCCACAGGCTATGGAGAAAATAAAAGTTTTCTTTGAACAATTCCAGCAGCTGCCGTCATGGTTCACAAATTTGTGGATACTTGTCGTTGCGAGTATATATGGTATAAAAGGTACTCAGATATTCCGTAACGGAAAAAAATAATGTCAGAAAACAGTTTCGAACTGATAAACGAATATAAAGAACAGATTCGTATACTTAGACAAGAGGTGGCAGAATTACAAGATGCTGGTAAAAGTAAAGATGCTGCAAATAAAAGATGTTTGCAGAAGTTAGAACATACTAATCAAGATTTAGAAGACGCAATTAAAAAAATAAAAAAACTGGAGGAAAAACATGATCAGAAAAATAAAAGAAAAGATCAAGAATCTTTGGGATAAATTTGTTGCCTGGCTTTTTTCAGGATACGATAAGTGAAATTTACATTAGCATTTTTACTTTGTTCAACTGTAGCAGAAACGTGCTTGCCTCCACATGTGTATCATTTAGAATTTAATAGTGAATATGAATGTCTGGTGGCTGGATATGAAGAATCATTAAATAAAATAATAGAGATAGGTCCTAAAGATGTTAATACACATTCAATGTATATTAAATTTGGGTGTTACCCTATTATAACAGAACAAGATACTTAGATATGAGAAACCCCTTAATAATTATATTATTACTATTATTAACTTCTGCCGCATACGCAGGATCAACACAGCATAATACATCTGGATCTAACACGGCTATTGAAGGTGGATATACGTCAAATGCTACTACAACATATCAATCTGGATCTAGCTCTAATAGTACAACTACTAATAACTCTACCTCTAATGTTAGATCAGCACCACCTAGTGCAGGAGCACCATCATATAATAGTATGACTCAAGATGTTTGTGCTGTTGGTGTGTCAGCTGGTGTTCAAACATTTGGCGTAGGTTTAAGTGGTGGTAAACATACAATAGATAAAAATTGTGAAAGATTAAAGTTAGCTAGAATACTTAATGACTTTGGAATGAAAGTTGCAGCTGTAGCTATACTTTGCCAAGACGAAAGAGTATTTGAATCTATGATTCAAGCAGGTACACCTTGCCCAATAGATGGTAAAATAGGTAAAGAGGCAAAGGCTTTATGGTCTAAGTATGATCATGAAAGACCAGACTATGATACATATGTTAAACGTATGAAAGATAGAAAAAAAATTGACGAAGAGTTAGCTAAATTAAAAGCAGAAAAAGAAGCTGCAGAAAAATATAAACAGGATAATTTTATAAAGGCAAAAGATTGGAAAGGCCCTAGGTAATGAGTAATAAACCACTTAAAATATCGGAGCAGGCAGCTGTGCAGATGCCGATGAAAACAGTTGCTAGTTTAATCTGCCTTGTTGCAATAGGAACATGGGCATACTTTGGACTGCATGAAACCCTCAATGCACACTCAACAAAGATAGAGTTAATGCAAAAAGATTTAGAACAAAACTCTGAGTTTAGAATTAAATATCCACGGGGTGAATTAGGTCAATCATCTGGAGAGGCTGAACTTTTTATGCTTGTAGAACATTTGAGTGGTGTTGTAGAGGACCTAGACACAGAAATTAAAGGTATGAGAAACAATGCAGTTAATATAGAATTTTTAAAATCTAGAACAGAAAAACTTACAGAAGATGTAGAGAAGTTAATTAGAAATGGGAGTGGTCACTAATGATAGAAATGGTTTTTGCTTTATTGCTTTTACAAGATCATAAAATTATAGAGCATCGTTATCACGAGTCGCTATCTAAATGTATGAAAGCTAGACGTTATGCTATGAAGGATAGAAGTCCTAGTGATAGAGTTGTTTTTAAATGTATACAATCGAAGGCAAACATAGAAGTATACATGGGTGAAAAGAAAATTACTTCATTGATATTAGAATGAGATGGTTCATAGGATTTTTTATTATATTTCTTTTAATGTTGTATGCAGTTGCAAAAGCTGATATACAAACAACAGATAATTTAATTACTAATGGTAACTTTGAAACAGGCAATAGTAATGGCTGGACTACCTCTGGTGATGTACAAGTATTAAATGATTGCTGTGAACTTAATAATATTGCCAGTAATTATGATTTAGAGTTTGGTGATAGTGGATCTATAGAACAAGATTTTAATTTATCATCTAATATCATAACTCAAGATATGTTAGATAATGGTATTACTTTAAACTCTACAATTGAAGCACAGAATGGCGAGTGCAGTGTCACTGGGTGTTGGGGTGGGCAAGGTAATGCAGATACATTTACTAACGTTTTAACTATTAAAGATAATGAAGGTAATGTTCTTGCATCTAATACTAATGTTAGAACAGATGTTACAGGTATAAATGGTGCTAATTTTACAGATACTTTAATATACACTGGCACAGGATCTAACGTTGGTAATATAAATATATCAGGATCTGATGCTAATGCCCCTGCGTATTTAGGAGGTCCTAATGTAGATAATATATCTGTAACCATGACTTACGATGATACTGTCATAGCTAATGAAGTAATAGAAGAAATAAATGAAGTATTTGAAGATTTAGAAAGTGTATTTGAGTATATTGAGTTTGAACAAATACAAGAAATATTTGAAGAAATGGTTGTATTTTTTACAGAACCACCTCCAATGGAAGAAGAATTATCTTTTGAACCAGTGTTAATGGCTATAGAAGAAATGCCCATGGAAGAAGAGGTAGTCATGGAAATAGAAGAAGAAATGGTTATGGAATTAGAAGAGACTATTGAAGAAGAAGTTATGGAGATGGAAGCAGCAGAGGAAAAACCAATAGAAGAAGAGATAGTAGAAGAAGAACCAAAACAAATAGCAGAAAAATCAAATGAAGAAGAAATTAAAGAAGAGAAACCTACTAGCGAGACTACTAACAAGTCCACTGTTTCGACAGAAAAAGTTACCAAACAAAAAAAGATACAGTCGAAAACAAAAACAACAAATGTTAAGTCACAGTCAAAGTTTGTAGCTTTAGAAAAAACTATGGAAAAAGTAGATAAAGATATAAAAGATATATCAAAAAATTTACAGATAAAAAATATTATTAAGTTAGATGCTATGGCAAGTGACCAGGCATCACTTGATATGTATAATGTACCCTTCTATAAAAGCGAAAATATTTATTTAGATCAATTAGAAATACAAGATTTAAGACAGGTATATGCTGAGATTACTTTAAATAGCTATATTGGTAATGATCCTGTAAAAATTAGAGAAGATAAATTACAACAAATAACAATCGAAAGAAATCAATTATTATTAGAATTAGAGGTATTAAAAAATGGATAAAATTAAAGGTCAATTAGCAGGAGTTGCAGCACTACTGGGAGTCATAGCCGCTATTGGTGGTGGCTTTGTAAAGTATGGAGAGATAGTAACTAAGATAGATGCATTAGAATCTAAAGAATGGACAGCTGTAGACACAACTGGGATTGAAACATCTATCGCTGTATTAGAAGAAAAAGTAGATGCATTAGAAAATGCAGACACTTCACACAATCATGACTTTGACCATACACATGACAATACTTCTGTTAAAATTATAGAAAAAGAAATAGATATATTGAAACTAGATATACGGGAGTTAAAAGAAAAATCTAAAAACCCACTAGCAAACTAATGTATTTAAACGCTAATATCCCACCAATAGAGTGTTATGTTCGTGGTAACTATCTAAGGGATCAAAAAGACTCACACGATAAATATTTTGAATGTGTAGTATTTGGATTTACATCAATACCTAAACAAGTGCCTTTGTTTCATTATATGATGACTGATGGTGGTATATGGTGGAGAGCACCTATATCAGCATTTTGTAAAAAACCTGGCATAAAAGAATTACCACTAAATGAATTAATGTTATGGGATTCATTTAGTTATAATGTAAGTGTTACTAGATTTTATCAATTACAAGGTTGTAAAATGATATATACATCTAGAAGAAAAAAACAAAGAGAAGGCACATACCTGTTTACAATTGACTGGTGTGCTGGTGACTATAATGAATTAGATTTTGGTTATGCAGAAAAACCAGATCAACATAAGTGTGGTCATGTAATAGAATTAGATGATGGTAACTATGCAATTCAACCCAACAATAGACTAAGGATATTTGATCCTTCTATGGCAGCTGACCCTAGCAAACCTCTCATACATAGATTAGTTAATACTAGAATATGGTCTGTGGAAGATACATCAAAATGGATAACTGATGAGAATGAAGAAGGCAGTTATGATTACGATTACAAGGAGATAAAAGATGGCGAAGAAAAAAAGCACAGTAAATAAAGCAGGCAACTATACTAAACCTGGTATGAGAAAGAGAATGTTTAACTCTATCATGGCTGGATCAAAGGGTGGTAAACCTGGTCAATGGTCAGCAAGAAAAGCTCAGATGTTAGCTAAAAGATACAAGGCTGCAGGTGGAGGATATAAGTAATGATATCTTTAATTAAAAAGTTATTAGGTATAGATGATCTAGAAAGAAGAACTAGATTATTAGAAAGAAAAAACTATTGGAGAGAAAAGTACAAACATGGTTAAGAAAATTAAAAAAGTTGCTAAAGCATTAAAGAAAGCATCTGCTTTACATAAGAAGCAGAGTAAAGTTATTGAAAAGCATATTAAAGAAATGAAATCTTATGGCAAAAAAAAGAGATCCTAAAGTAGGTACAGGTAAAAAACCAAAAGGATCTGGTCGTAGATTATATACTGATGAGAATCCAAAAGATACAGTACCAATAAAATTTGCAACACCAACAGATGCTAGAAATACTGTTGCAAAAGTTAAAAAAGTAAATAAACCCTTCGCAAGAAAAATACAAATACTAACTGTAGGTGAACAGCGTGCTAAAGTTATGGGTAAAACTCAGGTAGCATCTATATTTAGAAAAGGTAAAGAAGCTATTAGAAGGGGGAGGAAAACATAATGGCACTAGCAAAGAGTCAAAGGAGTCTAAAAGCATGGGGAAAACAGAAATGGAGAACCAAGTCTGGGAAGAAGTCTTCGGAGACTGGGGAAAGATATTTACCAGAGAAGGCTATCAAGAGTCTATCATCTGCGGAGTATGCGGCAACGACAAGAGCAAAACGGCAAGGAACAAAAAAGGGCAAACAGTTTGTGAAGCAACCGAAAGGGATTGCAAAAAAAACAGCTAAATATAGGAGATATAAATAATGATGTATGGTAAAATGAAAAATAAAAATGGTATGAAGAAAAAAAATGTTGCTAAAAAACATAAAGGTTTTTCTAAATTACCAGAAGCAGTTCAAAGAAAAATGAACAAAAAACTAGCTAAGAAAGTATAATGAGAAAAGGACTATACGCTAACATACATGCTAAAAGAAAGCGTGGTGGTAAAATGAAAAAGAAAGGTGACAAAGGTGCACCTACCGCTGCAAATTTCAGAAGAGCAGCTATGACAGCTAAGAAAAAATAATGGTAGCAAAAAAATATCAAAACCCCTCTGGGGGATTAAATGAAGCAGGTAGAAAGTATTTTAAAAGAACTACTGGTGCTAATCTAAAAAGACCTAGCAAAAAAGTTGGTAACAAAAGGCGTGCTAGTTTTTGTGCAAGGATGAAAGGCATGAAGAAAAAACTTACATCTGCTAAAACTGCTAATGACCCAAATTCAAGAATTAATAAAGCACTTAGGGCTTGGAATTGTTAGTGTATTTTTATTTACAAATATAATTATGGCTGATATAAAAAACACAAAGGACTTTATGAAAGCAGTAGAAGAAGTGCGTCAGGAATATCCTGAAGATGCTATTGAAAGAAAAATACCAACCTCTTTTATAGCTACTGTAGCTGCTGCAGAAACGGGTAACTTTCAGTTTAAAGGTGCACCTACTGCAATGAAAGCAAATAATTATTTTGGTATGCATGCAACTGGTGATCAAGAATTTTTAGAAACAACTGGTGGTGCTAAACTTAGAAGTTTTCCAGATGATAAAAGTAGTATAAGATCTTTTATAAGTCTTATCACCACAGATGATAGATATCAAAATGTTATAAAGTCTACTGATAAAGTAGAAGAAATGTTTAAGGGCATGAGCCCTTACGCAGAAAGAAAAGATTATGTAAATTTTTTATCTAGTGTATATACAGATAGAATTAAACCAATTATAGAAACAGAAAATATGTTGATACCTAAAGCTAAACCTTTAAATCAACAAATGAATAATTTACAATAAAAAAGGGGAGCCATAAAGACTCCCCCCAGCGAGCAACAACAAGACACACAGAGAATCTACTCTGGGTGTCTTTTTTTTTGCACTAAATAAACTTTATATTTTTTGTATAATTTGTTTAATGTCATCTTGTATCTTCTTCCCCATTGAGTTAGCATGATTAATTATTGCTGCACACAGATTAGCTTGATACGGAAAACCTTTTAACGCTTCTCTAACTTTACCTACAGGTTTACCACCATAGTCTACTACAATAGCATTGTCTTTATTTAAACCTATCTTTAACTCAAACAATATACCAGTGTATTTATCTAGATTATTTTTTTCCGTCATCTTTCCCCCTAACTGGGTCATATGGTGTAAGAGCAGATAACGAGTTCATAAGTTTAACTACTTCTCCATATGGTCTAGTCATTAAGTATCTCATAATATCCATTAGCTGTTCTGAACTTACAAGATATGTTCTTGGTGTTGCTGTTGGTTGCTGTACTTTTGGCTTTTCATCTGACATGTATCCTCCTATTAAAATGGTATGTCTTCGTCAAAACGATTACGTATTACTGTTAATTTATCTTCTGCTTCAGCTATAGTATTAATTAATTTATCTAACTCTTCTATAAACTGTGGGTGTTCTCCTATACCTACAGGTCTATGTAAGTAGACTTCAGCAGTAGCTTTAGCCTCTTCTATTACTGCTTCATATTTTTTTCTTAACGCCTTTATCATTGCTTCTCTTATATCCATTACCATGCTCCTTTAAATTGGTAGTATTTATTTTCTATCATATCCTCATCATCAAGATATGGATTATGTTTTGCAGCTTTAGATTCTCTAGCATCTCTTATAGTTTGATTAAGAGTTCTACCATCTCTAACGCATGCAGAAACAAAGTCTTCTACTTCTAGTACTGCTTGTTTAACTTGCCCCATTGCTGACCTCCTTTATTAGTCTGTTTAAATACCAGTGTGCTTTCTGTAAATCTTCTAACGGTTCTCCTTTAAACTTATACCGAGAAACATACTTCAAGATATTACCTTTAAGATACCCATGAAACTCATCATTAGTCATACAGTCTGTAATAACATCTATAGTTTCTTTTCTACCATGTAAATAATGTGCAGGTGCATTTACATTATCATATGTAATTTCATTTTCATATGACATATCATGGCTATGATCTTTTGCAAACTTATATGTTCTTTTATTTTTTACCATATTCTCTCCTAATAGTTTTAATATCAATTGTTTCTATATTATAATTACCATTCTTAACTTCTCTTTTAATTACCAAACCACTCCACCACATATGCTGAGTATCTCTAGCAAAATGTTCTGGATGATTTAAATAGCAACCAGCAGATAAACCATGTATCTTATTACCATTTGGTAATGTAGATATAGCATAATCTAACAAATGACTATGACCTACTGTAGCAGAAACTTTGTGTTTTGTCAATAGGGTACGACCAATATTTTCTCCAGATATAGCCGATCCCATAATACCAGAGGGAAAATGATGTGCGTAGTATATACCATCAACTACTTTCATTTGCTTATAAGGAACTTCTTGCCAACCATATTTTTTAAATTGTAGATCACTAATTTTTAATGTACCATCTAACTCTGGATTTTCATCTACAAATCTATCAATACGATCCTCATGATTACCATGTAACATAATCTTTTTAGGTTTATGGCTACCTAATCCTTTATTAAATAAAGATAATGCTGCATGGGAATGATCCATATCTTTTTGATATCTTCTACCTTCAAATGATTTTTTTGCTCTATCATATGTAGATAAAGAATCCATGCTACAAAAATCACCCATACATATAACATGTGTAACTTTAAAATCTGCAGCTAATCTACCTGCCCATAAGAATCTATCATTGCTTGCTTTGGGTGTGCAATGAGGGTCACCCATAACTAAATGTGTTGCCACTAGTTTAACTCCTTATCTCGTTTCTTTTTTAGATACTCTAAAAAATCTACAACATTAGATTCATCATTAAATTCTGCAACAGAACTAATGCTAAGATTATTAGTGCCTTTATTTTTATCTTCTGCAAATCCACGAAGCCCCCACAGAAACGTTGAATGGGGGTCAGTAGTTGCCATTTTTATCATGCCTCTAGCTATAGTAGAACATAATTCGTATTCTTCAGTACCCATTTTAGATTTACTATCCATAACGATACCACAAGTAAAACCTTTTTGCCAAGGGCTAACTAGCACCTTGATTGAATTAATTAAACTTAAACCTTCTTTTTTCTTTGTCATGTATACCAATACCTATCTACATTGTCTTTATTATACTCAACAATTTTATGTTCAAAACTTCTTTTCATACTTTTTCTACCAAAGTCATTAGCTTCTTTTTCATTATCAAATAACGTATTACTAAACATTCTATAATCTTTCTCCTTTTTATTTTTATATAATACAAAGTATAACATAATAAGAGACGGTGAGAAACAGACCCCTCAAACTATTCCCCACCATACTCTTCAGTCTCCTCTTTTGGATTTGTTACAGAAGTGTACCAAACCCATTTCGGATTCTTTCCTTTAGATTGCTGTTGTGGTAACAACTGCAACTTGTCTCTTCCCCAACAAGGAAGTTTGTATGGGCAGTATGAACATACAAAACCCAAAACTCTATTACCTGTAGGTTTACTTCTAAAAGTTTCTGCTACATCATCATAACATCTTTTAAAAGGTTCGCCTTTAGTTAATGCTTTAAAATTATTCTTGGCAGAATCTAATGCTGTCTTCTTATATTCTTCATGCTCTGTAGGTGTTTCACAAACTGTCCACTCACCAGTAGATTTATTAACTACAATCCAGCCACCAAACTTTTTCTTTTGACTCTCGCCATATAAAAATCCTTGTGATACATAACCAAAGGAATCTTCTCTAGCAACTTCACTAAATCCCCCTGCTTCTCCAAATTTTTTATCAAATGAGTATGGTGATGCACTTTTAATGTCCCATACTTTGCCATCAATTTCAACATCTTGTCTACCTTCAATTGCTCCTCCATCAAATTTATACTCTACTTTTTTCTGTTCATTCTTTAATTTTACACCTGCTGATTTCATTACAAATATAGATAATGCTTCTATTAAATCACCAAATGTATTTCTCATTCTAACATTATATGGTTGACCTTCACCCTTTATACCTTTTGCTTCCATTTGTAGTTGGCATAGTGGTCTACCTATATTAGACATTCTAGGTTCAAACTTATCTTTTCTTTCTTCTTCAAACTGTTTTAGTAAGGCGTTTTTACACGCCTCACCAAACTCCTGCACTAGCTGTTTGTCTAGCTTGACAGGCTTTTTTGAAACAGAATCAAGATACTGCTGTACTTGTAGAAGTATATTATTCATTAAGTTGATAATACTTTTTCTGGATCTAACTCTTCTACAATTTTAGCATCTATCTTGTCATGACCATTAGCACCTTTACTCTTAGCAGTATTATAAAGATCAATGACCTCTTTGTTCTCAACATCTATGGACTCTTGAAATACCTTTAATGTTTCCATATCAGTATCAGATAGCTGTAAGTTTGCATCTGCATTAACAGATATCTCTGGTACATAAAATACATTGCCGCCTTTCTTTTGTCTTTTAGTATCTAAAGAAAACGTGCAATTAAACATAAGTTTCTTTCTTTTCTTTAATAGATCTAGAGCAGCTGTTACAGGTGAGAACGCAGTACCAGTTACCCTATACAGAACAGGTATATTTTCTATACTATGATCTTGTCCTTGTGAAGTTTTACCTTTATCAAAAGATAATAACCCGTATACAAGTTTGTAACATCTTATAGTTCTTTGTTGTTCTAGTTGTTCTGGTGTAAGATTTGATCTTTCTTTGAAAGGTATCTTACCACATTTAGTTCCACCTAGTATATCTATAGCTTCTTCTCTCCAACTTTTAAATATAATAGATCTATTAACATACTCCCCTTTATCTGCATCATAGTGCATGTATTGCATAGCACTTATAAATGGTCTTAATGTTACTGGTTTGCCAAAAACATTTTGACCTACATTAGAGTCGTATGTGTAGAAGTGACCAACTGGTAATTGATTACCATCATCATCTTCTGGTGAACGATTGATAGCTAGTCTAGGTATATTAGAACCTGTGCTAGAACCATCGTCTTGCCCAATGGCTTGCATAATTTGCTCATTAGACATCTGTTTTATGTTTGTTAAGTTATTGTCAGACATTTGTCCTCCTTATTTATAATTACCTTATACATCATTTTTACTTTTTTGTCAAGGATTATTTTCCCTCAAAACAAGCTATTATCATAATAATATATATTAATATCCAAAAAGAATTTGATAATATATCTAACATATTGCTGTCTCCCCATCTATTATTTTTATTTCTAAACTATCTGTTTGTGCGAAGTAAACCCATTCTGATAAAAATTCATGGTCTTTATCTATGTATAACGTACTAGGTTCTATAACACATTGATCTTTTAGTACTGTGTATTCTAAGTATGCAGAATACTCTTCATCAGAAAACTCATCCATAGTTTCTAATGCTTCTATTTCTTTAGTCATATTAATCCTCGTATTGATGTTGTTTTATTTTAATGTTTAGTTCTAAATCGCAGCCATCGTTAGCTTCCATAAGTTCTTCTAACATTGGTATAAATTTTTTATGATGCATACCTTCAGTTGAATTTAAAGTTAACTTAACTAAGTTGTTATCATACTTTTCTTTTTTTTGATTATATTTTTGACCAACAACTTCTACATTATACTTATCTATATACATTAGTTTACCTCCTTCATGTTTAACCAATCATAACCGATTTTAAGTTCTGTGTCAAGTGGAACATTAAAATCTATTTTGTAATACTGTTTTAATGCAGGTATTACATCTGCTGTGCCCCTTTTAAATATCTCACTCATCACATCTTCTTCGCCAGGGTAAACATCAGCCACAATAGAATCATGAACTGTGTTTATAAGTAAACTCTTTACTTTTTTTTCTTGCATAAGTTTATATATATTTATACAAGCAAGTGGTACAATATCTGCAGTTGCAAATCCTTGCACAGGATAATTTTTTATTTGTGTACCATAAGTAGATCCACCCCAAGGTGTTCTCTCTGCATATGGAAAAGCATACTGCCTACCAGTTGGTAAACTTATTTGTTTAAATCGTATTGCCTCTGATTGTAGTTTCTCATGCCAAGTTTTTATATCTTTATATTTTTCTAAGAACTTAGTGTAGTATCTTTTCTCATCCTCTGTACCAGTTACACCACCATACAAAGGTTTAAATGTATGTGCCTTTGCATCTTGTCTTGACACACCTATTATATCTGCAGTGTATTGATGTACATCTATTTTATTTTTTATATCTTCCATACCTTGT
>LULW01000630.1_pt1 | contig 20739 bp, 17 predicted proteins | sample 729531 | NCBI WGS metagenome assembly LULW01 (sample SAMN03860279, study PRJNA289734) | marine metagenome | biome: seawater column; feature: ocean; material: water; isolation source: Red Sea water column Station 108 - depth 10m | place: Saudi Arabia: Red Sea | collected 2011-10-15 | depth 10 m | reverse complement strand
TGGCTGCACACCGGCGACGTGGGCGTGCTCGACGACGCGGGCAACCTGCGGATCACCGACCGGCTCAAGGACATGTACATCTCCGGCGGGTTCAACGTCTACCCCGCCGAGGTCGAGCAGTCGCTCATGAGGCTCGAGGGGCTCGCGGACGTCGCCGTCGTCGGCGTGCCGGACGAGCGGATGGGCGAGGTCGGCAAGGCCTTCGTCGTCCGCGCCGACTCCCCCGCCGGCGAAGCGCTGACCGCCGACGACGTGACCGCGTTCGCCCGGGAGCACCTGGCGAACTTCAAGGTGCCGCGACAGGTCGAGTTCACGGGCGCGCTCCCGCGGAACCTGTCCGGCAAGGTGCTGAAGAAGGATCTCCGCTGATGGATCTGACCCTGTCCGAGTCCGAGCAGGCCTTCCAGGCCGAGGCCCGGGAGTGGCTGGCGGCGCACGTGCCGGCCGAGCCGCTGCCGTCGATGGACACCCCCGAGGGGTGGGTGCTGCACCAGGAGTGGGAGAAGAAGCTCGCCGAGGCCCGCTTCTCGGTCGTCTCCTGGCCGCGTGAGTTCGGCGGTCGCGAGGCCTCGCTCGTGGAGTGGGTGATCTTCGCCCGGTCGCGTCTCCCAGAACGGCATCTTCCTGCTGGCGCCGATCATCTTCGAGCACGGCACCCCCGAGCAGCAGCAGCGCTTCCTGCCGTCGATGGCGACCGGCGAGCGGATCTGGGCGCAGTGCTGGTCCGAGCCGGAGGCCGGCTCCGACCTGGCGTCGCTGCGCTCGACCGCCCGGCGCGACGACGAGCGCGGCGGCTGGGTCCTCAACGGTCAGAAGACCTGGTCCTCGCGGGCGGCCCTGGCTCACTGGGGCTTCGGGCTCTTCCGCTCCGACCCGCAGGCCCAGAAGCACGCGGGCCTGACCTACTTCCTCTTCCCGCTCGACGCCGAGGGCATCACGGTGCGCCCGATCGCCCAGCTGGACGGCGAGGCCGGCTTCGCCGAGATCTTCTTCGAGGACGTCTTCGTCCCCGACGCCGACGTGCTCGGTGGCGTGGGTGACGGCTGGCGGGTCGCGATGAGCACCGCCGGCAACGAGCGCGGCCTCTCGCTGCGCTCCCCCGGCCGGTTCACCGCCGCCGTCGACCGGCTCATCGACCTGCACGGCAGCACGCACCGTGGCCAGGTCACGGACCGCGTCGTCGACGCCTGGGTGCGCGCGCAGGCCTACCGTCTCTACACCTGGGGCACCGTCACCCGGCTCGCCGCCGGCGGCGACATGGGGGCCGCGGGCTCGGTCAACAAGGTGTGGTGGTCCGGGCTCGACGTGGCCCTGCACGAGACCGCGCTCGACATCCTCGGCGCCGAGGCCGAGGTCGAGTCACCGTGGCTCGACGGCTACACGTTCTCGCTGTCGGGGCCCATCTACGCCGGCACCAACGAGATCCAGCGCAACATCGTGGCGGAGCGCATCCTGGGCCTTCCCCGCGAGCCCAAGGGCCAGCCGAAGGAGGCAGCCAAGTGAGGTTCGAGCTCGACGAGGACCAGCGCGACTTCGCCGCCGCCCTGGAGTCCCTGCTCTCCGGCGCGGGCACGGTGGCCGCCGCCCGCGCCTGGGCCGAGGGCGACCACGCCCCCGGCCTCGGCCTGTGGAAGCGACTCTCGGACCTGGGGGTGCTGTCGCTGGCCACCGACGCCTCGCCCGTCGAGGTCGCCATCGCCTTCGAGGCACTGGGTCGGCACGCCGTCCCCGGCCCGTGGGTGGAGTCCGCGGCGTACCTGCCGATCGCCCTCGGCCGCGAGGTCGAGGGCGTGGCGACGGTGGCGCTGCCGCCGCACGTGCCGTACGCCCTGGACGCCGACGTCGCCGACGAGGTGTACGTCGGAGCGACCCCCGCCACGGGGGTGGGCGAGCAGGTCACCTCGGTCGACCGCACACGCCGCCTCTTCCGCGTCGAGGGCGCCGGCGAGCCCCACCGGGAGGCGATCGACCTGGCCGTCCTGGCCACCGCCGCCCAGCTGCTCGGTGCCGGCGAGCGGGTGCTCGCCGACTCGGTGGACTACGTCAAGCAGCGCACCCAGTTCGGTCGTCAGATCGGCTCGTACCAGGCGATCAAGCACGCGCTGGCCGACGTGCGCATCGCGCTCGACTTCGCACGGCCGCTCGTCCACGGCGCCGCCCTCGGTGAGATCGACGTCTCCGCGGCCAAGCTCGCGGCCGGGGACGCGGCGTACCTCGCCTCCCGGGTCGGCCTGCAGGTGCACGGCGCCATCGGCTACACCGCCGAGTTCGACCTGTCGGTGTGGCTGACCAAGATCCGCGCCCTGGTCACGGCCTGGGGCACCCCCGACTTCCACCGCGGCCGGCTGGCTCAGCAGCTCGGCCTGGACTGAGGACGACGATGGACCTCTCCCTCTCCGAGGAGCAGACCGAGCTGGTCGCGACCGTGCGGTCGCTGCTGGCCAAGCGCAGCGACAGCGGCGCAGTGCGCACCGCGATCGCGTCCGAGGCCGGCTTCGACGCCGACCTGTGGCAGGTGCTGTGCGAGCAGATCGGCGTCGCGGCACTGGCGGTCCCCGAGGAGCACGACGGCGTCGGCGCCACCCTCGTGGAGTCGGTCCTGGTCCTCGAGGAGATCGGCCGTGCGCTCGCCCCGGTGCCCGCCCTGTCGTCCCTCGTCACGGCCGAAGCGGTCCTCGCCGGAGCCGACGACGACGCGGCCGCACGCCTGCTGCCACGGCTGGCTGCCGGTGAGATCGGTGCGTTCGCCGTGCTCGAGGGCGGGCAGGCGAGTGCCGTCCTCGACGCGGACCTCGCCGACGTCCTCGTGGCCGCCGACGGCGAGCACCTCTACGAGGTCGACCCGACCGCGGCCCAGGTCTCCTGGACACCGTCGATGGACCAGACCCTGCGCCTGGGCAGCCTGCAGGTCGACGTCGCCACGGCCACCCGCATCGGCTCGGCCGCACCGGCGGTGGAGCGGGCCCACCTGGTCGGCGCCCTCGGCGCGGTCGCCCTGTCGGTCGGCTGCGCCCAACGCGGGCTGGACATGACGGTCGCCTACAGCAAGGACCGGGTGCAGTTCGGCCGCCCGATCGGTTCCTTCCAGGCGCTCAAGCACCGCATGGCCGACATGCTCGTGCAGCTGGAGATGTCACGCTCGGGGTCCTGGTCAGCGGCGTACGCCGTCGCCTCGCAGGCCCCCGACGCGGCCCAGCTGGTGCACGCGGCGAAGTCCTACGTCGCCGAGGCGGTCGCCCAGGTCGCGGCCGAGACGGTCCAGATGCACGGTGGCATCGCCATCACCTGGGAGCACGACGCCCACCTGGTGCTCAAACGCGCCCACGCCCTGGGCCAGCTGTTCGGGGCGCCCCACGTGCACCGCGCCGCACTCGCACTGCCCTGAGCGGGAGCGCTCGCGCACGTCCACGGACGGCCCACACCGCAGTCACCCAGGCGTTGACCAACGGTGTCCCGGGTGAGGACCGGGTGTGGGCTGCGCAGGCCTAGCGTCGTCGCATGAACTCGAACTCCACCACCGCCCGCGGCAGCAGCTCCGCTTCGTCCCACGCCGGCACCGAGGTGCGGCCGGTCGCCGGGGTCGGCATGGTCGCCAACCCGCGACGCACCCGCGTCTGAGCACACGCTGGGCAGGGTCCCCAACGCCCGGGCCGCCGCCCTGTGCAGTCAGTCGGTGGGGATCTCCGTGGTCGCGTAGCGACCACGGAAGAACAGCAGCGGGTCGTCCACGTCGCCGATCTCCAGGCCGAGCACCCGGCCGATGACGACGTAGTGGTCGCCGGCCTCGTGCACGGCGTGGATGCTGCACTCGAGGTGCGCGATCGTGCCCCGCAGCAGCGGCGTGCCCGTCACCGGGGCCGGGGTCCAGTCGACTCCCGCGAACTTGTCCGCGCCGCGGCTGGCCATCTGGTTGGACAGCCACGCCTGGTCCTCGGCGAGGATGTTGACGCAGAACTTCCCGGACCGCTGGATGAGCGGCCAGGCCCGCGAGGTCTTCGCGGGGATGAACATCACCAGCGGCGGGTCCAGCGAGACGCTGGAGAACGACTGGCAGGTCATGCCGACCGGCAGTCCCCCGCTCATCGTGGTCACGACGGTCACGCCGGAGGCGAACTGCGAGAGCACGTCGCGGAAGCGACGCGCCGCTGACACGGCCTCCTCGTCGTCGGCCGGGACCTCGACCTCCTCGCCGGGGCGCAGGTCGAAGATCGAGTCGCCGAGCCACGACTCGATCAGCTCCGGGCTCGGCCAGGTCGCGCGCGCGTCGGTCCGCATCCCCTCGGGGACATCGTCGTGCGTCATGCGAGCCACCCTAGGGACCTCGATGCCTTCCAGCACGTCCGGCCCGCCTACTGCCCGCCGCCGAAGTCGTGGCCCCAGTAGGACACGGCGGTCGACTCGCGGGCGACCCAGGTGCGGTCCTCGACGCGCAGGCCGTCGGTGCCGAACTCCACGTCGAAGCCCGCGGGGCTCTTGACGTAGAAGGAGACCATCTCGTCGTTCATGTGGCGACCGAGCGTCGCCGACAGCGGCGCCTTGTGCTTGCGCACCCGCTCCAGGGCACGGCCCACGTCACGTCGTCGGTGACCGGGAGCACCACGTGGCCCATGCCCTGGTCGCCGGTGACGAACCTGGCGGCGTACGGCGTGACGATCGGCCGGGACTCGTAGGTGATCCCGTGGAAGATCTCGAAGACGTTGTCGAAGGGGTCGCTGAAGCGGACCAGCTCCTGCACGCGGCGCTCGTCGAGCTCCTCGCGGGTGCCGTCCTCGAAGTCCACGCCCGCCTTCTGCAGGTGCTCGCGCACCTCCTGCAGGGCGCGGTGGTCGGCGACCTCCCAGCCCACGCAGGTCAGCTCGTCGACGTCGCCGGGGACGACGACCAGCCGGGCAGACACCTCGTCGATGCGCCAGTACTGGTGGTCGGGGTGGGGGCCGCGGCCCTCGGCGAGGCCGAGGACCTTGCCGGCGAAGGTGCGCCACTGCTCCGGGTCGGTGCTGCTGACCCGGACGTAGCCCATGGACTTGATGTCGATCGTCATGTCAGCGCTTCCGTTCGACGTGGCGTGCGAGGAAGGCGGTGGCCACCTCGCGGAACTCCTCGGCCGCCTCGATCTGGGCCCAGTGGCCGCAGTGGGGGAAGACGTGGAGCCGCGCCCTGGGGATCAGCTTGAGGGCCACCATCGCGCCGTCCAGCGGGTTGACCCGGTCCTCGCGACCCCAGGTGAGCAGGGTGTGCTTGCGCAGGCGGTGCGCCTCGCGCCAGAGCATGCCGTCCTCGGCGGTCTCGGGGTTCCAGAACGACATCCCCATCGAGCGCATCGCGTCCTGCGCGCCCGGCGCGGTCGCGTCGGCGAAGCGCGCCTCGACCAGCTCGTCGGTGACCAGGGACTGGTCGACCACCATGGTGGAGATGAACGCCCGCAGGGCCTCGCGGCTCGGGTTCGCGCCGAAGTCCATCAGGCGCTGGACGCCCTCGGTCGGGTCGGCGTGGAAGAGGTTCAGCGACAGCCCGCCCGGCCCCATCATGATCAGCCGGCCGACCCGGTCGGGGTAGGACAGCGCCAGGCGCATCGCCGTACCGCCGCCCAGGCTGTTGCCGAGCACGTGGACCTTCTCGATGCCCAGCGCGTCGAGGACCGCCACGATCGCGTCGGCGGAGAAGCGGTAGTAGTTGCCCACCACCGGCGGCTTGTCCGAGGCGCCGAAGCCGGGCTGGTCGACCAGGATGGTGCGGAACTCCTCGGCGAAGCCGGGCAGTGCCGGGCCGAAGTTCGACCACGAGGAGGCACCGGGCCCGCCGCCGTGCAGCATCACCAGCGGCAGTCGCTCGGCCTTGTCGTCGGTGCGACTGTCGGCCTCGTAGTAGGCGATCCGCAGGTCACCGGCCGCCTCGGTCTTGACCGAGACGAACTGCTGGACCTCGTCCTTGGTCAGCTGCGTCGACACTCAGTACATCCCCGGGTCGATCTTGTGGCCGAACTCGTGCGCGCCGTACATCTGCAGGGCGCGCTCGGGGTCGTTGGCGGCGTGGACGCGACCCGCGTGGGCGTCGCGCCAGGCGCGCTGGAGGTAGGTGCCGCTGGTCAGCGCCCGACCACCGGAGGCCTCGAAGAGCGCGTCGATCGCGTCGATGGCGCGCTGGGAGCCCAGCACCTGGTCGCGCCGGACCTTCAGGCGCGTCTTGAGCGGGATCTTCTCGCCCTTGGCGACGTAGTCCTGCTCCTCGCGGATGTTGTTGACCAGGAGCGCCCAGGCGGCGTCGATCTCGCTGGAGGCCTTGGCGATGCGCACGGCCGAGAACGGGTCCAGGCTGGCTTTCTCGCCGAGGTACGCCGCACGGGTGCGCTTCTGCTGCATCTCCACGTGCTCGTCGTAGGCGCCCATGGCCATGCCGATGATCGGCGTGGTGATGGTGCCGGTGAAGATCGAGTGGAAGGGCAGCTTGTAGAGGTCGGAGGTGTTCTGCTCCTGGCCCGGGCCGCGGCACTGGCCGGTCTCGCCCATCGACAGGGTGAACGCCTCGGGGATGAACACGTCCTCGACCACGATGTCGTTGGAGCCGGTGCCGGCCAGGCCGACCATGTTCCAGACGTCGACGATCGTGTACTTCTCCCGCGGGACCATGAACGTCTTGAAGTCGACGATCTGGCCCTCCTCGGTGAAGACCAGCCCGCCGAGCAGCACCCACGAGCAGTGGTCGCAGCCGGAGGAGAAGCTCCACTTGCCCGAGAGGATGTAGCCACCGTCGGTGACGGTCGCCTTGCCGGTCGGGGCGTAGGAGGAGGAGAGCCGGACGTTGGTGTCCTCGCCCCACACCGCCTGCTGCGCCTCGTCGGCGAACAGGGCGACCTGCCACGGGTGCACGCCCACGACGCTGGAGACCCAACCGGTGGAGCCGCAGGCCGAGGCGATGTCACGCACGGCGGTGTAGAAGGTCACCGGGTCGGCCTCGTGGCCGTCGAAGCGCTTGGGCTGCAGCAGCTTGAAGAAGCCGGTCTCCTCCAGCTCCTTGATGCTCGCCTCCGGGACGACGCGCAGCGCCTCGGTCTCCTCGGCGCGCTCCCGGAAGGTGGGGAGCAGGTCGCGGACGCCGTCGAGAACAGCCTGGGACATCGCACAAACTCCTGTCGGTAGAACGTGTTACTGGTAAGACTAGAACACGTTTCAGTTTTGGACCAGCACTCCCGGGTGAGAGTCGTCTCAGCGACCCCGACGGTGCCGGGTGCAGCGGTGGGTCAGGCGTTGGCCACCTGCTTGTCCTGCTCGGCCTTCAGCATCAGCGCGATGTCGATGAGCTGGTCCTCCTGGCCGCCGATCAGCTTGCGGCGGCCGGCCTCGAGCAGGATCTTCGCGCCGGAGACGCCGTAGCGATCGGCGGCGTTGCCGGCGTGCTTGAGGAAGGAGGAGTAGACCCCGGCGTACCCCATCATCAGGGTCATCCGATTGAGCTCGCACTCTTCGGGCATCGCGGGCTTGATGACGTCCTCGGAGGCATCGACGATCTGGAGGAAGTCGACGCCGGTGCGCCAGCCGAGCTTGTCGCACACGCCGATGAACGCCTCCAGCGGCGTGTTGCCGGCCCCCGCGCCGAAGCGACGGACCGAGCCGTCGATCTGGGTGGCGCCCGCGCGGGCGGCTGCGACGGTGTTGGCGACACCGAGCGCGAGGTTCTCGTGGCCGTGGAACCCGACGTCGGCGACGTCACCGATCTCCGCGACGACGGCGGAGACCCGGTCCGCGGTCTGCTCCATGATCAGGGCGCCGGCGGAGTCGACCACGTAGACGCACTGGCAGCCGGCATCGACCATGATCCGCGCCTGCTTGGCCAGCACCTCGGGGGGCTGGGTGTGGCTCATCATCAGGAAGCCGACGGTCTCCAGGCCGAGCTCGCGCGCCAGGCCGAAATGCTGGATGGAGGTGTCGGCCTCGGTGCAGTGGGTGGCGATCCGGCAGATCTGTCCGCCGTTGTCCTGCGCGGCCCGGATGTCGTCCTTGGTGCCGACGCCCGGGAGCATGAGAAAGGCGATCTTGGCGCGCTTCGCGGTCTCCGCGGCGATCCGGATCAGCTCCTGCTCCGGGGTCCGGGAGAACCCGTAGTTGAACGAGGAGCCGCCCAGTCCGTCGCCGTGGGTCACCTCGATAGGGCCTCGACGATGTCGTGGACCTCGGTCGCGGTGAACTGGTGACGCTTGTGGTGCGACCCGTCGCGCAGGCAGGTGTCGGTCAGGCGCAGGTCCAGCTCGCCCCAGGGCTCGGTGCCGTGGGTGCCGTGCCAGGTGCGGGTGAGGGTGTTCAGGTCGGTGCTCATGGGTTGCCTTTCAGGTTCCGGGGTTTCGAGACGGCGCTGGCGCGCCTCCTCAACCGCCGGACGGGGCGAGGATCGAGCGGGCGATGTTCTGGCCGACCTGCGTCGCGGCGGCGGTCATGATGTCGAGGTTGCCGGCGTACGGCGGCAGGAAGTCGCCGGCGCCCTCGACCTCGACGAAGATCGAGACCTTGAGCGCCCCACGGGTGGCCGGCGAGGGGTCGTCGAGCTGGGGCTCCTGGAGCAGCCGGTAGCCCGGGACGTACTCCTGGACGGCCTTCTCCATGGCGAAGACCGAAGCGATGATCGCGTCGCGGTCGGCGTCTGGGTCGGCGGCGCAGAAGATCGTGTCGCGCATGATCATCGGCGGCTCGGCCGGGTTGAGGATGATGATCGCCTTGCCCTCCGTCGCCCCACCGATCTCGCGCACCCCGCTGCTGGTGGTGCGGGTGAACTCGTCGATGTTGGCGCGGGTGCCCGGGCCCGCGTACATGGACGAGGCCGAGGCCACGATCTCGGCGTACGACACCGGAGCGACGCGGGAGACCGCGGCGACCATCGGGATGGTGGCCTGGCCGCCGCAGGTGATCATGTTGACGTTCATGGCGTCGACGTGGGTCTCGCCGTTGACCGGCGGGATGACCGCGGGGCCGATCGCGGCCGGGGTCAGGTCGATCGCCCGGATGCCGGCCTCCTCGTAGCGCGGTGCGTACTCGCGGTGCACGTAGGCCGAGGTGGCCTCGAAGATCAGGTCGGGCATCTCGTCCTGCTTGAGCAGCCAGTCCACGCCCTCGTGGGAGGACTCCAGGCCCTTCTCCGCGGCGAGCTTGAGGCCCTCGCTGCTCGGGTCGACGCCGATCATCCAGCGCGGCTCGATGACGTCGGAGCGCAGCAGTTTGTACATCAGGTCGGTGCCGATGTTGCCGGGCCCGACGATCGCTGCGGTCAGCTTGCTCATGGGTCTCCCTGGTTCCTCGGGGCGGGTGCGTGCAGGTGGTGCTGGTGGAGCAGTGGTCAGTCGGTGAACGTGGCCCGCAGCGGGGCGAACCCGCTGATCGTGGCGAGGACGTCGTCGCCGGGGGCGAACGGCACGAAGGGGCCGAGCGCGCCGGAGAGGACCAGGTGGCCCTTGCGGAGCGGGTCGCCGAACCGGGCGGCCTGGACCGCCAGCCAGCGCAGCGCCTCGAGCGGGTCGCCGAGGCAGGCGGCGCCGTTGCCGCTGGAGCGGACCTCGCCGTTGATGGCGAGCGTCATGTCGACGTCACGCGGCTCGAGCTGCTCGAGGGGCCGTGCGTCGTCCATGCCCACGACGTACAGGCCGCTGGACGCGCAGTCGGCCACGGTGTCGGTGAAGCCGATGTCCCAGCCGGCGATGCGGCTGTCGACGATCTCCAGGGCCGGCAGCGCCACGTCGACCGCCGCGCGCACGTCGGCGACGGTGAGGTCGTCGGGGTCACCCGGGTCGATGTCCTGGGACAGGACGAAGGCCACCTCGGCCTCGACCCGCGGCTGGAGGAGGCCGGCCATCGAGATCGGCCCGCCGTGGCTGACGTCCATGTCGTCGAGGAGGTAGCCGAAGTCGGGCTGGTCGACCCCGAGCTGGTCCTGGACCGCCTTGGACGTGGCGCCGATCTTGCGGCCGACCACGATCGCACCGGCGGCGAGCCGCCGCTCCACGACACCCATCTGCACGGCGTACGCCGCGTCGAGGTCGTCGGCGCCGATGAGGTCGCGGACGGGGGCGCACGGCTCCCCGGTCTCCTGGGCTCGGATCAGGCGCTCGCTGGCTGCGCGGATCGCGTCGTCGGACGTCACCTGTCGATACTAGAACCTGTTACAGTTTCGCGCCATGACGGGTGGTCCGACCGGCGCGTTGCCGGCAGAGGTGGATGTCGTCGTCGTGGGAGCCGGTGCGGCCGGCATGAGTGCGGCGCTGCGCGCCGCGTCCCACGGCCTGGAGACGGTGCTGCTGGAGAAGAGTGAGTACTTCGGCGGCTCGACGGCCCGCAGCGGCGGCGGGGTCTGGATCCCCGACAACTACGCACTGCGCGCGGCCGGCGAGTCCGACGGCATCGAGGCGGCCAAGACCTATCTCGACGCGATCGTCGGTGACGTTGTGCCGAAGGTGCGGCGCGACACCTACCTCGAGCGTGGCCCCGAGGTCATGGACTTCATCCGCGACCGCTCCCCCGTGCGCTTCCGCTGGGTGCCGCAGTACGCCGACTACCAGCCTGAGCAGCCCGGCGGCCGCGCCCGCGGCCGCTCGGTCGAGCCCGACCCGATCGACGGGCGCATCATCGGCGAGGAGCTCGACCGACTGCACCCGCAGTACACCAAGGCCCCGGCCAACATGGTGGTGCTGCAGCGCGACTTCCGGAAGATCAGCCTGGGCCTGCGCACCCTCGGCGGCCCGATCACGATGCTCCGGGTGCTGCTGCGGCGCACCCTCGCCGGCCTGCGCCGCCAGCGCCTGTTCGGCATGGGCAACGCGATCGCCATCGGCCTGCGCAAGGCGCTGATGGACGCGGGCGTGCCGGTGGTGCACGAGGCCGAGCTCAGCGAGCTGGTCCTCTCCGAGGGCCGCGTCGTCGGCGTGAAGGTGCAGCGCGACGGCGCCGAGCACGTCGTGCGGGCGCGCCGCGGTGTCGTCATCGGCTCCGGCGGCTTCGAGCGCAACCTGGAGATGCGCGAGAAGTACCAGCCCAAGCCGACGTCGGTGGACTGGACGACCGGCTCGCAGTTCAACACCGGCGGCGGCATCAGCGCGGGCATCACCGCCGGCGCCGAGGTCGCACTGATGGACGACTCGTGGTGGGGCCCGACCATCCCGCTGCCGAGCGGTCCGTGGTTCTGTCTGGCCGAGCGCAACCTGCCCGGGTCGATCATCGTCAACCAGGCCGGCCAGCGCTACATGAACGAGGCGCTGCCCTACGTCGAGGCGACCCACAAGATCTACGAGGGGGAAGCCACCGGTGTAGGGCACGTGCCGAGCTGGATGGTCATCGACACCCGCTACCGCAACCGCTACCTGTTCGCGGGGCTTTTCCCGCGCCAGCCGTTCCCCGGCCGGTGGTACAAGCACGGCACCATCAAGCGCGCCTCGACCCTGGCCGGCCTGGCCGAGGAGATCGGGGTGCCGGCAGCGGCCCTGGAGGCCACCGTGGAGCGCTTCAACGGCTTCGCCCGCAGCGGCGTCGACGAGGACTACGGCCGCGGCGAGTCGGCGTACGACAAGTACTACTCCGACCCCACCGTGAAGCCGAACCCCTCCCTCGGCGTCATCGACCAGGGCCCGTTCTACGCGGTGAAGATCGTGCCCGGCGACCTCGGCACCAAGGGCGGCCTGGTCACCGACGAGCGCGCCCGCGTGCTGCGTCCCGACGGCTCGCCGATCGAGGGCCTGTACGCCGCCGGCAACGCGTCGGCCGCGGTCATGGGCCACACCTACCCCGGCCCCGGCGGCACCATCGGCCCGGCGCTGGTCTTCGGCTACCTGGCCGCCGACGACATCGCCGATCAGGGCGTGGTCTCTCCCGGGACGAGCGCCAGCGAGGAGCGGGCGTCGAGACCACACCCGAACCCCGAGAGCGAGACCGTCTGATGCCCATCGACCCCACCGTCGCGATCGGCTCCCCCGTCGGGGAGGTCGAGTTCTCCTGGAGCGAGAGCGACGTCCTGCTCTACCACCTCGGCATCGGTGCCGGCTCGCGCGAGGGTGACAACCTCTCCCCCGACGCGCTGCGCTACACCCTGGACGGCCCGGCGCTGCAGGTGCTGCCGTCCTTCGGCGTGGTGGCCCCGACCTTCCACATGACCGACCCGCCGCCGCTGGACCTGCCGGGCTGCGACATCAACCTGGCCCAGGTCGTGCACGGCTCGCAGTCGATCTCGGTCTCCGCGCCGCTGCCGACCTCGGGCTCGGCGACGATCCGCACGACGCTCACCGACGTGTGGGACAAGGGCAAGGCGGCGGTCATCTGGCAGGAGGGCGTGGCCACCTCCCCGGAGGGCGGGGAGCTGTGGCGGGTGCGCTCGTCGATCTTCGTCAAGGGCGAGGGCGGCTGGGGCGGCGACCGCGGCTCCTCCCAGGCCGTCGAGATCCCGGAGCGCGTCGCCGACTGCGACGTGTCCTACGACGTCACGCCGCAGCAGGCGCTGCTCTACCGGCTGTGCGGCGATCGGAACCCGTTGCACGCCGACCCCGACTTCGCCAAGGCCGCGGGTTTCCCGGCGCCGATCCTGCACGGGCTGTGCTCCTACGGCATCGTGCTGCGCGAGCTGACCGACGCCCTGCTCGGCGGGGACGCCACCCGGGTCTCCGGGTTCGGTGCCCGCTTCGCCGGCGTGGTCTTCCCCGGGGAGACGATCCGGGTGCAGGGCTGGCAGGAGGACGGGCGCCTGGTCGCCTCGGCCACCGTCGCCGGCGGCCCCCGCGACGGCTCCCCCGTGCTGGCCGACTGCTGGGTCGACCTGGCCTGAGCGGCCGGCTCGTGTGGCTGAGCGCGGTCCAGGGACCGCGCTGAACCACACGAGGCAGTCACAGGGCGCGCCTCAGAGCGTCGTGACGTGGCCCTTGTCGGGGTCCCAGCGCCGCACCTCGGTGAGCCGGAGGTCGATCTCGGGTGCCCCCACGACCTCGAGCGTTCGGCCGAGGTCGGCGCGCGGCACCCGGCGGGCCAGCGTCACGTGCGGCAGCCAGCCCCGGTGCGCGCGGTCGGGCACCTGGACCCGCACGGCGAGGACCCGGCGTACGACGTCGTCGTGCAGGTCGACTCCGAGCGCGATCGTGACCCGGTCGCCGCCCAGGAGCAGGACCCCGCGCGCGGTCGCGGTGACCGGCAGCATCCCCCGCAGCCGGGCCCGGGCGACGTCGATGGCGGCGTCAGGGATCTCGGGCGCCTCCACGACGGTGACGTGCGGCTGGTTGCTCGCCTTGGTGTGGTCGGCCTGGCTGGGCAGCCCGGCGTCCTGCAGCGCCGTCCACAGCTCGGCCTCCCAGTCCCCGCGCGGCAGGTCGCTCATCTTCTTGAGGTAGTTGCTGCCGGAGACGTAGGGCTTGGTGGTGATCGACTCCCCCGCCGCGAACTGGCTCATGGCGTAGACGTTGGGCACCATCACCCAGTCGTAGGCGTCGACGAACATCTCCATGAACCACTCGTACGCCGCGTCCGGCTCGGTGCGCAGCAGGCACATGGCGTTGCCCAGCACCATCAGCCGCTCGATGTGGTGGGCGTACCCGTTGTCCAGCACCCGTCGCAGCACCAGGTCGACGGGGTCCAGCCCGGTCTCCGCGGTCCACCAGCCCTCGGCGAGCGGGCGGGTGTGGCCGAGGTGGTTGCGGCCGCGCATCCGGCGGCCCCACAGGACGTAGGTGGCGCGCATGTACTCCCGCCAGCCGATGAGCTGGCGCACGAAGCCCTCGAGGCTGGCCAGTGGCACGTCATCACCCACATCGAGGGCGTCGGCCAGCACGTCGCGCGGGTCGAGCAGCCCGATGTTGAGCCCCGGCGTCAGCAACGCGTGGAAGACGAAGGGGTGCTCGGCGGAGATGGCGTCCTCGTAGGGCCCGAACTCGGCGAAGCGCTCCCCGAGGAACTGCCGCAGCCCCGCCCGCGCCTCGGCGTGGGACGTCGGCCAGGCGAACGCGTCGGCGTCACCGGGGTTGTCGGGGAACGCCCGCTTCACCCAGGCGATCGCGTCCTCCACCTCGGGGTGCCGGGAGTCCGCGCCGGGTCGCTCGACGTCGGGCACCGGGTGCCCCTTCGGCAGCTTCTTGCGGTTGTCCTCGTCGAAGGACCACTTGCCCCCGACCGGCTCGCCGGAGTCGGTCATGAGCACGTCGAGGCGCGTGCGCTGCCAGGAGTAGAAGTGCTGCATCCGCGCGCGGCGACCGCGAGGGCCGGCGGTGCCGTCGAAGTGCTCGGCGAGGTCGTCGCGCGTGCACAGGAAGTTCGGCGACTCCAGCCACTGGTCGACGATCGGGTCGAGGTCGCGCTCGAGCCAGTCGTCCACCACGTCGTACGCCGACACGTGCACGTCGTCGGAGCCGGCCAGCCCCGCGAGGACCCGGTCGAGGGCGGCCCGGGAGGTGGTGCGCCCGTCGGTGTCGACGCGCTCGACCGCGTACCCCGCCTCCTCGAGCCGGCTGCCGAACCGGCGCATGGAGGCGCGGTGGAGCACGAGCTTCTGGGTGTGGAAGCGGTACTGACGAAAGAGCAGGTCGTGCTCGACCAGCACGAAGACCGTGCCCTCCGCGGCCGAGAGGTGCTGCTCGAAGAGCTGGTGCGGGAGGACGAGCCGGACGCGGGTGGGAGCCACTCCGCGAGCCTAGGCAGGCGCGCAGCGGCACCGGTCACCCCTAGGGTCGCCCCATGGCGCTCCTCGACACCTGGACCTCCGGGTCGCACACGCACGACGGCACCCGCCACCCGACGTACCGCAAGGGCACCGGCCCCGGTGTGGTCGTCATCCACGAGATCCCCGGCCCCACGCCGAGCGTGATCGGCTTCGGCGAGGAGCTGGTCGATGCCGGCTACACCGTCGTGATGCCGCACCTGTTCGGGCGAGCCGAGGCGCCGATGTCCGCCGGCGCGGTGGCGCGGTCGATGCGGCAGGTCTGCGTGAGCGCGGAGTTCACCAAGCTGGCCACCGGCGTCACCACGCCGATCGCCGGCTGGCTGCGCTCCCTGGCGCGCGAGCTGCACGGCGAGCTCGGCGGGCCGGGCGTCGGTGCCCTCGGGATGTGCTTCACCGGCGGGTTCGCGCTGGCGATGATGGTCGACGACTCCGTGGCCGCCCCGGTCCTGTGCCAGCCGTCGGTGCCGTTCGCGGTCGGCCGGAGGCGCTCGGCCGACCTCAACCTCTCCCCCGACGACCTGGCGACGGTCAAGGAGCGGGTCGGGGGCGGGTGCGCGGTGCTGGGCATCCAGTACGCCTCGGACCCGATGACCGGGACCCGGTTCGACACGTTGGACCGCGAGCTCGGTGACGGCTTCCTGCGCGTCGACCTACCAGGCAAGGGCCACTCGGTCGTCACCGAGCAGCGCTCCCAGGTCGCCGTGGACCGGGTCCTGGAGTTCTTCGCCGAGCGTCTGCACTGAGCCCATCGAGCCGGCGCACCGTCACCCCTGCTCGACCTGCCGTCCTCAGGCCAGGCATCGGGCCAGGCGTCAGGCCAGGGACTCGACCAGCGCGTGCCCCAGCGCCGTGCCGGAGAGCCAGGCACCCTCGACGCGCGGCTTGTCCGACCACGAGTCCCCGCAGGCGGCGACGCCGGTGTCGGTGAGCAGGTAGCGCTCGGGACGCCCGGCGACCGGCTTGGCGAAGGTCCAGCGGTGCACTGCGGTGTGCACGGGGTCGAGCGAGGGAGCGGCGTACCTCGTCAGGGCCTCGAGCATCGCCGGGCCGCCGGTCGCAGGGTCCGTGAGGTGCGGCCGCGCGTGCGCGTCGGTCGAGTGCGCGACGAGCACCGGCGCGGCGTCGCAGCGCCGACGGCCGTCGTCGGCGATCCATGCCAGGACAGGGTCGTCGTTGACGAACAGCCCGTCCGGCAGCTCCTCCCAGCAGCGCTGGGGGTAGACCGCGGTCAGGGCCAGCACCGCCTCGTACGCCGCCGTCAGCCCCGCGGCCGCGGCCGGGTGGGCGGCCTCGTCGAGCATCCTGCGGGCCTGCGGGTCGGGCATCGCCAGCACGACCATGCGCGCAGGGCGGCCGTCCACGGTGGGCAGGCCGTCCTCGACGGAGACCCGTTGCACCTCGGTGGCCCCGCGCACCGGCAGGTCGACGGCCAGCACCTCGACCAGGGACCGGATGCCGCCCGGGGTCCCCCAGCGCGTCGGGCCCGACGCGGTCGTGCGCGCGTCCTGCGAGCCGGACACGACCCCGAACGTGTCGGTCCACCCCCGAGCGAGACCGGCCTCCGCCCACCGCGCGACGACCTCCTCGAACGCTGGGTCGGACACCGTGAAGTAGGACGCCCCGATGTCGGCCGGACGGCCCTCGTGGCGGCGCGAGGCCATCCGACCTCCGACCCGACGCCCGCGGTCGACCAGCTCGACGGGGATCCCCGCCGCGGCGAGCACACGGGCACAGGCCACGCCGGAGATCCCGGCGCCGACGATCGTCACGGGCAGGCGAGGGGACTCCACGTGACGAGCCTGGCAGGTCGGCGACGGCGTGGGTCCACCCTGTTGTCGGTGCTCGCTCCTACGGTCGTGGCATGCGCCTCCTCCACACCTCCGACTGGCACCTCGGCCGGTCGTTCCACCGTGAGGGGATGCTCGGCCACCAGGCGGACTACATCGACCACCTGCTCGAGGTGGTGGAGCGCGAGAGGGTCGACGTGGTGCTGGTCGCCGGCGACGTCTACGACCGTGCGCTCCCCCCGGTCGACGCCGTCGCCCTGGCCGACGAGGCACTGGCCCGGTTGGCCGCCTCGCGCGCCCGGGTGGTGGTGACCAGCGGCAACCACGACTCCGCGCGTCGCCTCGGCTTCAGCGCACGCCTCATCGACGCCGCGGGCGTCCACCTGCGCACGGATCCCGACGGCGTCGGCACGCCCGTGCTGCTCGAGGACGACCACGGCCCGGTCGCGGTCCACGGCCTGCCCTACCTCGACCCGGAGTCCGTGCGCGAGCCGTGGGGCCTGGCCGAGCGCAGCCACGAGGCGACGCTGACCGAGGCCATGCGCCGGGTCCGCCGCGACCTCGACGCCCGACCCGGCACCCGCTCGGTGGTCATGGCGCACGCCTTCGTCGGCGGCGGGGCCCGCCCCGAGGAGAGCGACTCCGAGCGCGACATCTCCGTCGGAGGTGTCTCGCTGGTCCCGCTGCCGGTCTTCGACGGCGTCGACTACGTCGCCCTCGGTCACCTGCACGGCCGTCACGTGCTCAGCGACCGGGTGCACTACTCGGGGTCCCCGCTGGCCTACTCCTTCTCCGAGGCCGACCACCACAAGGGGTCGTGGCTGGTCGACCTGGCCGCCGACGGGTCGGTGCGCACCGAGTTCGTCGACGCCCCGGTCCCCCGTCGGCTCGCTCGGCTGCGCGGCAGCCTGGAGGAGCTGCTGACCGACGCCCGGCACGCCGAGCACGAGGGCTCCTGGCTGCAGGTCACCCTCACCGACGCCGACCGGCCGGCGCAGGCGATGGAGCGGCTGCGCCGACGCTTCCCGCACACGCTGGTCCTGGGCTTCGACGCACCGCTGCCGAGCATCGGCGGTCTCCCGGCCACCCGCACGTCCGGTCGCAGCGACCACGACGTGGTCGCGGAGTTCTTCACCACCCTGCGCGGCCGGCCGCCCGCCGACGACGAGTCCGCGCTGCTGCGCGAGGCCGTCGACGCCTGCTGCGAGGACGACGACCTCGCCCGCGAGCAGCGTGCCGAGGTTCCTGCAGGAGCCGCCCGATGAGGCTGCACCGCCTGGAGGTCACCGCCTTCGGCCCGTTCGCCGACACCGTCGAGGTCGACCTCGACGCGCTCTCCGACGCGGGCCTCTTCCTGCTCACCGGACCCACGGGCGCCGGCAAGACGAGCGTCCTGGACGCCGTCTGCTTCGCGTTGTACGGCGACGTCCCCGGCGACCGGGGGTCGGCCAAGCGCCTGCGGGCCGACCAGGCCGCGCCCGGCGTCCGGCCCCGGGTCGAGCTCGAGCTCAGCGTGGCCGGTCGTCGACTGCGCCTCGTGCGCACCCCCGCCTGGGAGCGCGAGAAGCTCCGCGGCACCGGCACCACCACCGAGCAGGCCTCCGTCGTGCTGGCCGAGCGGCTGCCCGACGGCGAGTGGCGCACGCTCTCGACCCGGCTCGACGAGACCGGCCATCTCGTCGGCGACCTGCTCGGGATGACGCTGACCCAGTTCACCCAGGTCGCGATGCTGCCTCAGGGACGTTTCCAGGCGTTCCTGCGCGCCAAGTCCGAGGACCGCCACAAGCTCCTGCAGCAGCTCTTCCGCACCGGTCGGTTCGAGGACGTCGAGGCGTGGCTGCGCGACCACCGCACGGGACTGCGGCGGGAGTCCGGCCGGTTGCAGCAGGTCGTGGCAGACCTGGCCAGCCGGGTCAGCGAGACCGCGGACGTCCAGCCGCCGGAGCCCGACACCTGGGAGGAGACGCTGCTCCCCTGGGCCGTCGACCGCCGGGCGACGGCACACGCCGACCGCGATCGCGCCGAGGGCGCGCGCCGGGACGCCGAGGCCACCGAGGCCCGCGCGCGGGCGGCGCTCGACCGGGCCCGAGCGGCCCACGAGCAGCACCAGCGCTGGTCCCGCGCCCGCAGCGAGCGGGCCGCCCTGCTCGCCCGCGCCGACGAGCACGCGCAGCAGCTCACGGCACTGGGCGAGGCCCGGCGAGCGGTCCCCGTGGTCCTGGCCGAGCGCCAGCGCTCGGAGTGCGTCGAGGCCGTCGCGCGTCTGGAGGCACGCATCGCCTCCTTGCGCGACGACCTGCCCGTGGCCGTGCCGGGCGAGGACCTGGCACCCCACGAGGAGGCGCTGCTGCTGGCCGCCGGCAGGGTCCGGGGCGCGCTCCCCCGCCTGCGGGAGCTCGACGCTCTCGAGCACCGCCTGCCCGGGCTGCAGGAGTCCCGCCGTCGCGCTCGGGCCGAGGTGGAGGCCTGCGTGGCCGACGTGGCCGAGGCCCCCGACCGGGTGCGCGCCGCCCGGGAGCGGCTCGCCGCCCTCCAGGCCGAGGCCGCGGCCCTCCCCGTCCACGAGGCAGCGCTCGCGGGCCTGCGTGAGTCGGTCGGCGCTGCGCTCGAGGCGCGTGCGGTGGAGGCCGAGCTCGCCCCCGCCCGCGCCGAGCACCTCGCCGCCCGCGAGCTCACCGTCACCCGGCACGAGCGGCTGCTGGCGGTCCGCGAGGCCCGGATCGAGTCGATGGCCTCCGAGCTGGCCGGGTCGCTGGCCGTCGGTGGCTGCTGCCCGGTCTGCGGCTCCCACGACCACCCCGCCAAGGCACAGCCGGGCCCCGACGCCACCGATGCCGCCGCGGAGAAGGACGCCCAGCGCCTGCTCGACGACGCCAAGACCGACGAGCACCTGCGTGCCGAGCACGTCCGGGACCTCGAGACCCGCCTGGCCCTCCTCCGCGACCGCGCCGGTGACACCGACCCCGACGCCGCCACGGACGAGGTGCATCGGCTCGAGGAGGCCTGCGCCGGGGCCCGCGCGGCGGTCGAGCAGGTCCCCCTCGCCACCACGACGCTCGCCGACGCCGAGCAGGCCGCCGCCGAGGTCGGCGCCGCACTCGAGCGGGCCCGCGCGCACCTGGTCGAGGCCGAGCAGCAGCACACCGACGGCGTACGCGAGGTCGACCGGCTCGACGCCGAGGTCGCCGCCGCCGGCTCGCTCGCCCGGGTCGCGCTGGCCGGCGGCGATCCGGCCGGCCTCGACCCCGCGGAGCCCGAGCTCCCGCTCGACGGACGCCCCGACCTGGCTGCTCTCGAGCGCGCCCTCGACCGCCGGCTCGGCGTCGTGCGTCAGCTGCGCGACCTGACCCGCGAGCAGGCGATCGCGGAGGAGTCGGCCACGCAGGCACTGTCGCGGTGCGAGGAGGCCGTGACCGAGGCCGGGTTCGCCGAGCTCGGCAGCGCACTCGCCGCCGCCCTGCCCGCCGCGGAGCAGGAGCGCCTCTCCACGGCCGTCGAGGCACACCGGGCCCGGCTGGCCGCCGTCACCGAGGTGCTCGCCGACGCCCCCGACCCGGGCGAGGAGCACGCCCTGCCCGACCTCGAGGTCCTGGCTGCCCGGCACGCAGCCGCCCATGCCGGGCTCGCCACGGCCCTGACCGGGGCAACCACGTCACGGGTGCGGGCCGAGCGCCTCGACGCCCTGGTCGTCGAGCTGACCGGCGCACTGGAGACGTGGGCACCGGTCCAGGAGCAGCTGCGCCTGGCCACCTCGGTCTCCGCCTTCGTCGACGGCCGGTCGGCCGACAACCCGCTGCAGATGCGGCTCTCGGCCTACGTCCTGGCCTGGCGCCTGTCGCAGGTCGTCGCCGCTGCCAACGAGCGCCTCGCACGGATGAGCGACCAGCGCTACTCCCTCGAGCACACCGGTCGCCGCGGCGCCGGCGAGACCCGGGGCGGCCTGAGCCTGCTGGTGCGCGACGACTGGTCCGGGGAGAGCCGCGACCCGGTCACGTTGTCCGGGGGCGAGACCTTCGTGGTGTCCCTCGCGCTGGCCCTCGGGCTCGCGGACGTGATCGCGCAGGAGGCCGGCGGCACCGAGCTGGACACGCTCTTCGTCGACGAGGGGTTCGGGTCCCTGGACCCCGACACCCTCGAGGACGTGATGGACACCCTCGACTCGCTGCGCGAGGGCGGGCGGGTCGTCGGCGTGGTCAGCCACGTCACCGAGATGCGCGACCGGATCCCCGTGCAGCTGCACGTCACCAAGGGCCGCAGCGGGTCGAGCGTCCGGCTCTCGCGCGGCGTG
>LULW01000256.1_pt2 | contig 20765 bp, 19 predicted proteins | sample 729531 | NCBI WGS metagenome assembly LULW01 (sample SAMN03860279, study PRJNA289734) | marine metagenome | biome: seawater column; feature: ocean; material: water; isolation source: Red Sea water column Station 108 - depth 10m | place: Saudi Arabia: Red Sea | collected 2011-10-15 | depth 10 m | reverse complement strand
GACGGCAGCCGGTGCCTCGGGGGGCGCGGCCGCCGCGGGCGGTGCGGTCGCCGCGGGCGCGGTCGTGGCGAAGGAAGCGGCGGCTGCTGGGCCGCGGCTCGGAGGCTTCGTTGCCGCCCAGGCGACGGGTCAAGCCCAAGCCCACGATCCGGCGGCGCCATCGACGGTCCCGCCGCCGGCCGCGGACTCGAAACTTGCCGAGTCCGCAGGACGGAAGTGATCGGCAGTGAGTACGTCGAGCAGCGCCGAACCGTCGCTGACACCGATCAAGTTCTCGCGGCTCACCAAGCGCGGGATCCTCCTCGGGTTGTCAGGTCCGCAGCTCGTGATGGCGAGCCTGGCCGCCGGGACCCTGATCCTGGGCCTCTATCTGGGCGCGGTCGTCATGACCTTTCCGATCATCCTCGTCTTCGTCGTGCTCGGATTCCTCGGCGTCGGTGGCCGGAAGATCATCGAGTGGGGACCCATCGGAGCACGCTGGCTCTGGCGCTCCGCTGGCGGTCAACTGTTGTACCGACGCCGCGTGGTCAAACCGCGCCCGGCAGGAACACTGGCGCTGCCCGGCGACGCCGCTCGGCTCAGGCAGTGGGTCGATCCGGAGACGAGCGCAGTCATGGTCCACGACCCGCACGCCGCCACACTCACCGCGATCGTCGGCGTCTCCCACCCCGCCTTCGTGCTGCTCGACCCCGCGGAGCAGGAACGTCGGGTGGTCAGCTGGGGACGCGTGCTCGCGACCGCCTGCCGATCCGGACGCCTGGCTTCGCTCCAGGTCATGGAGCGCACGCTCCCCGACTCCGGGAAGGGACTCGCGGACTGGTGGGAGCGGCACGGGAACCGGACCGAGACCTGGGCGTCGAGGACTTACGGCGAGCTCGTCGACCGCGCCGGCCCGGCTGGCGAGCGCCACGCAAGCACGATCTCGATCTCCCTCGACATCAAGACGGCTGGTCGAGCGATCCGGGCCGCAGGTGGCGGGAACCGCGGTGCTGCCGCAGTACTCCGCCAGGAGATGGCGACTACGCTCGCGGCCCTTCGGTCAGCAGACCTCTCCCCCTCGGACTGGCTTACGCCTGGCGACCTTGCCCTCATTCTTCGCTCGGCCTACGACCCGGCCGTCGCGGGCGCCTTGGAGCGGCACGGCGATGTCGGCCGTGATCTGGCGACAGCCGGCCCGGTAGCTGTGACCGAGTCGTGGGGCAGCCTTCGCAGCGACTCCGCGCACCACTGCGTTCTCTGGATCAGCGAGTGGCCGCGCTCACTGGTCTTCCCTGGCTTCCTGGCACCATTGCTCCTCTCCTCCGGGATCCGGCGGACGTTCTCCATCCTCTATACGCCGATGCGCACCGACAGAGCGGCTCGGGACATCCGCAAGAAGAAGACGGAGTACATCTCCGATGCCGCCCAGCGACAGAAGATCGGGCAGATTGAGGACGCACAACAGGCGGCCGAGTACCAGGACGTCCTCCAGCAGGAGGCGGACCTGACCGCCGGCCACGGCGCGCTCCGGGCCACTGGCTTCGTCGCCGTCAGCGCGAGCGATCCTGACGAGCTCGAGCGCGCTGTCGCCGCGATCGAGCAGGCGGCGATCCAGGCGTCGTGCGAAACCCGTCGGCTCTGGGGACAGCAGGCTCAGGGCTTCGCCGTAGCCGCGCTGCCACTCGCGCGAGGCGTCTAGAGACGCCGGAACCACCTTGAAATCTCGATTCCGGGGACACCGGTCGACGGCATACTCCAGAATTCTGCCCAGACCCCGCAGGTGACCCGAGACGCCTGCGGGGTCTTCCGTTCCCCAGAAGGTGTCGAACGTCCCGCGTAGCCTTCCTCCATGGCCTCGATCCCGGACCAACCCCGCCCTCCGTGGCGGGTGTTGTTCACGGATCAGAGTCGTCACCTTGCGCACTCGCCTCACCGGCAGCACAAGGGCTGCCAGCTCTGTAAGCCCCACAAGAACCGTCGCAACGGGCGCGCCGTGCGCGAGCCTTGGCCCGTGCTTCGCAAGACGGGCAAGCGCCGCCGTGTCCGCCGCCGGGACATCGGCGACGCCGCCGACGAGTAGACCGGCTCAGTTACAGGGGGCGCCCTCACAGCAAGGCCGTATGTAACCGCAGCCGTCGCAACGCTCGTGAGAGGTCTCCCAGCGCATCAGGGTGCCGCAGTTCGGGCATGGCTCAGTCAGGTCGGCCACGGCCCTAGGGTAGGTCGGCCCGCGAGCCCGACCCCGGCGACACGGCGGACCGTCACGCGCACCTCATCGATGAGAAGCCATCGACTGCAGGAGCACCAATGCCGACCTTCAACGACCCGGTCGCCGACGCTGACGAACTCCGGGAAGCAGTCCGCGGCCTCGCCCACGCGACGCGCTCGATCGAGGATCCGACCGCGATCTATGCCGTGCTCGGGTCCATCACCTCCGCGCTCGCGTCGCTGAGCCAGTCGCTGCACCAGCTCGGCCAGTTCCACGATGGCCCAACTCGCAAGCAGGCGTGGATGAACGGCGATTCCCACGCCGGGCGGGCGGCGTCGTACAGGGAGTCCTGGGAGCTGCATCGCGCCGCCGAGATGATCCACCAGGTCGCCGAATGCGTGGACCGGGCGCACGAGATCGAGGCGACGATCGCCTACGACATCCACGACTACCCGTCATTCGCACCGGTACAGCGCTCGCCGCACCAGCCAGGGATGTCGCTGTGACCGGGTGGCAGGACGGGCGCCTCCACTCAGCCGTCCTCGTCTCACCAGGCCGCGAACGGAGGCACGATCGCAAGCTCCGCAAGGCGGCTGCGCGAGACCTCCTGTCCACGGATCGCGAAGCCCGGCGTACCGAGGCGAAGCGCAAGGCTGAGCAGCTCTCGGCTGAGAGGCGGGCAACGGTGACGCTACCCCGCCCCGGCGAAACGGGCCCAGCCGCTCTACGCACGCCCGGACGATTCCGAGTCCCACGCCATCAGGACACGTCAGCAACCCTGGCGGGCGCGTACCCGTTCCTTGCCGAAGGCGGCCTGGGCAGCGAGGGCGTATTCGTCGGCCAGGACCTGTACTCCGGCAGCTCGTTCGTCTACGACCCCTGGATCCTCTACGCCCGCGGCCTCATCACCGCACCAAATCTGGTCCTTGCCGGCATTGTCGGTTCCGGCAAGTCCTGCCTCGCCAAGAGTCTCTACACGCGATCCATCCCGTTCGGCCGCCGCGTGTACGTGCCCGGCGACCCCAAGGGCGAGCACACCGCGGTCGCCGACACCGTGGGTGGGCGAGCCATCGCCCTCGGCCACGGGATGCCCAACCGACTCAACCCGCTCGATGAAGGCCACCGACCATCTGGCCTCGACGATGCGCAGTGGTCCAACCAGATCGCCTCCCGCCGCCGAGACCTCGTCGGTGCGCTCGCCGAGACCGTGCTCGACCGCCGCCTCAGCCCGCTCGAACACACAGCCATCGACATCGCGATCGACCGCACAGTGCGGAGCACCGACGTACCCGTCCTCCCGATGGTCGTCGACCGGCTGCTCGCACCGGACCGCACCGATGACCCGGATGGGCGCCTCACCCAGGACGGGCGACTCGTCGGGCACGCCCTCCGTCGGCTCGTCGCCGGCGACCTCGCCGGCCTCTTCGACGGGCCGTCCACGGTCACTTTCGACCCAACGCTCCCGATGATCTCGCTCGACCTCTCCCGCGTCACCGAGAACGCGACCCTCATCTCGGTCCTGATGACCTGCGCGTCGGCGTGGATGGAGTCAGCGCTCCTGGATCCCGCCGGAGGTCAGCGCTGGGTCGTGTACGACGAAGCGTGGCGGCTCATGTCGCACCCCGCCCTGCTGCGACGGATGGACGCCCACTGGCGGCTCGCTCGCCACTACGGCATCGCGAACATGCTGATCTTCCACAAGCTCACCGACCTCGACAACGTCGGCGACCAAGGCTCGGCGATGCGTGCGCTCGCCTCCTCGCTGCTGGCGAATGCCGAGACACGGATCGTCTATCGCCAGGAGTCTGACCAGCTCGGCGCAACGTCAGCCGCGCTCGGCCTCACCGGCACGGAACAGTCCCTCATCCCAACTCTGGGCACCGGTCAGGGCCTCTGGCGGATCAAGCACCGATCGTTCGTCGTACAGCATCAGATGCATCCCGCCGAGCTCGACCTCTTCGATACGACCGGACGGATGACGGGAGCTCTTTAGAAGTTCCCGCGAATATTGACGGTTCTGCGACGAACCTGAGCATACGCAACCTCGTCGACGCGGCGCGGACACTCAGGTTCCGCGAGGCGGTGGTTGCGTACGTACCGGATACGGAGCCGTCACCGGAATCCTCACCGGACGGGATATCCGGGACGCTTGGGTAGCGGCGAGCCTGCTGGCCTGCTGCTTCATCGTTGCGGGTTCCAGTAAGGGACGGCCCCAGATCGCCGATGTGCTGCGTGAGTCAAGGCCCGCTCGTGCCTACCCGTCGGTTTGCCGTCGAGGTACGCCCTCTGCCTACCGCCCATCCGGCCTCGACGGTCCCGGCGACGGCGAGCCCGAAGACCAGGTGCGCGATGACTCCGCGGAGGTGCGTGCTGAGCGGATAGTCGAGGTTTGCTGCGGAGAACCCGAAGGCGGGGGTGATGAGTTCGTCGGCGACGATACTCATGGCGGCCCCGGTCGCGAGCCCGGCGATTGGCGGAGACCACCCGGTGCTACGCCGCAGGAGGGGATAGAGCGGCGCCCACTGGATGGCCAGGCCGTAGTGGAAGGCCAGGCTCAAGCGATCCAGCTGCTCGTCGCTGAGATCCAAGCCGACGTGGCGGCTGAGCTTCTCTGCTGCGATCCGGTACGGCGGTCCCGGGCGTACGGCGTCCTCGCGCTCTCGGTCAGCCGCGGACTCCATGTCGTACAACTTCATGCTGACCGGTTCCATGGCCTTGGTGCCGACGTATCCCGCGGCGGCGGCAAGGATCAGGTCAAGGGCGGCTTGTCGGATGTGCACTGTTCCTCCAAAGGTCGCGTTGAAAGGTTCTCACGGCCGCTGAGCATCCGCGCCGGGATGTAGCCGTGGTGTGCCTGCTAGTCACGCCATCCCGCGGCGTCGGGCTGGGTCGCGGGCACGACGGCAACGGCTTCGCGACCGCGGCGGCTGGGTTGTGCTCGGCGACCACACGTCCGCGAGGCGAGCCTGATGAACGGGCGGCCCGGAAGGTCAGAGAGTTCTCACAGCATCGAGCCCAGGTCGGACCCGACGGTGGGGTAGGCGGCTGTCGCGGATTTGAGTTGCCGAGTGGTGAGGCCGAGCTTGATGGCCAGGCCGAGGGTGTTGATAAGTTCGCCGTATTCGGGTCCGAGGAGGTGGGCGCCGACGATCTGGTCGTTGGTCTGGTCGATGAGGATCTTCGCGGCTGCGGTTGTCTCCCCGATGCGGTAGTTGGAGTACCAGTCGCTGGTGTCGTTGTAGCGGACGATGAGGTCGATGCCGATGTCGCGGGCCTCGGCCTCGAGCATGCCGACGCGGGCGAGTTCAGGGATGGTGAAGACCGCGGTGGGGATGCCTGAGTAGTCCGGGGCCGTGGTGGTGTCCTTGAGCATGTTGGAGGCGGCGACCTTGGCTTCGGAGACCGCGACCGGGGTGAGCGGCATTCCCGCTGTGTCGGCTGAGTCCCCGGCCGCCCAGACGTGGGGATTCGTGATGCTCTGCAGGTGGTCGGCGACGTGGATGCCGTGCTCGCCCCACTCGACGCCCGCGGCGTCGAGTCCCAGGTCGGCCAGGTCCGCGACGCGTCCGGCGCCGTGGACGACGAGGTCGGTCTCGACCGTCTCCTGGTCACCGTCGTGTTCCAGGGTGACCTGGTAGCCATCACCGGACGGCAGTACCTCGCGGATGGTGGTGGTGCGGCGCAGCTGGATGCCGATCTCGTGGCCACGGTTGACCAGCAGCTCGACGAGGTCGGGGTCGAAGTTCTTCAGTGGGCGCTCGCCACGGTCGACGATGGTCGGCGAGCTGCCGGCACGGACGGCGATGTGGGCAAACTCGAAGGAAATGAAACCGCCGCCGACGAACAGGATCCGGGAGGGGAGGTGCTCGAGGTTCAGGAAGTCGGTGCTGTCGATGAGGTGCTCGTGGCCCGGGAAGTCCAGGGGGCGGGGGCGGGCGCCGGTGGCGACCAGGAAGCGGTCGGCGTCGTAGGCGGTGTCCTCGATCTCCAGTTGGCGTGGGCCGGTGAATCTGGCGCGGCCGTGCAGGGTGGTGACGCCATGGCTGCTCAGGCCGTCTTCCATGTTCTGGGGCACGGGGTCGGTGAAGCCGTGCTTGTGCTTCATCAGGTCGGCCCAGTTGATGGAAAGATCCGCGTCGTCGATGCCCTTGCCGCGCATCAGCCGTGCGCTGTCGATGACCTCGGCCCCGCGGCGCAGGATCTTCTTCGGATCGCACCCCCGCAGCGCGCACGTGCCTCCGTAGGGCAGGGAGTCCACGATGGCCACCTTCCATCCCTGCGCTGCGCACTTGTTGGCGGCGGCGACACCGGCCATGCCGGCGCCGATGACGATCAGGTCGAACTGTTCATTCATCTGCATCTCTCCAGAGTGGAATAGTTGTAAGAGGCGGTGGGTGGGGCGTCCAGGCAAATGTTTGGCGATCCGTTGGCGACGAGCAGCAGCCAGCTACCCTTCAGGTACGTGCTGACGAGCTCGATCTGCCCGCCGCGCGCGCGGGCGGCAAGTCGGGGCCGAAGCGCCGCGGTGCAGCATCCACGCTGCGGCGAAGAGCGCGGCAGCGCCGAGGAAGAACGGCCAGGACGCGGGCCCGTCCACGCTGGCCCCTGCGGCAGCCGTACCGGCGCCGGCCACGGCCAAGGGGGCGCCACAGCAGAGGCCGAGCATCGCCAACCCTGCTCCGATGAAGGCGGCCACAGCGCCGAGCCCTGCCGCGATGACCGCGAACAGCCGCAATGTGAGACGGCCGGCGGCTCCGGCAAGGTGGGGTGAGGTGGCTGTCGGCCTCACCGCGAACGGCCCTCGCGACGATCCTGGTCGCGCGCGGGTGTCTGCGGTCTTGTGAGCGCGGGGGCGCAGCAGCCCTCGGGATCGGTCACCATCGGATCCGCGGCCTCCCCCGGGTCGGTGATGCGGCGGGTTCGGTGGTGGTGAATGACCACCGCGAGCGCGAGCAGGACGGCTCCCGTCGCGGACAGGGCGATGAGCGTGCCGTGGGCTTGCACCCAGGTGGCGGCGGTGGCGGCGACGCTGGTCAGGCCGGTGCCGCTGGTCGCGCGGTCACCCGTCACTGCGGTCGGGTACCAATACCAGATGAGGTAGGTGCCGGTGACCGCGAGGACGATCGCGGTGAGTGTGGGGCCGTACCGGGCCAGGGAGGCCGTGCGCCGGGTGAGGGCGGTGCCGGCGATGGCGGTGGCGATGGCGAGGAGCAGCAGGACGGTGGCTGCCCCCGCGGCATAGACGGCGAAGACCACGATCAGGCCGGTGTAGGTGGCGGTGGCCTGGGCCTGAGCGATGACCGCGAGGAGCACCCCGAAGGTGCACGATAGCGAGGCCCCGGCGAACCCGACGCCGTAGGCGACCGATTGGCCCACCCCGTGGCCTCGCGCTGCGGGCTTCGCGCCGATGCCGGGCAGACGGAGGCCCAGTGAGCGACCGGTGAGCATCGCCCCCGCGAACAGCAGCAGCACCACTCCTGTGGCCAGCCCGAGCCAGGGCGCCGCTTTGATGACCGCGTGGGCTCCGGCGCTCACGATGAGTCCGACGGCCACCAGGGTGCCGGCGAACCCGATGGTCAGCGCGACTCCGGACGGCAGGGCCCGGGCTAGGCGGCCCGCCAGGGCGGTGTGGTGGGTGGTGTCTCCCAGGGAGAGGGTGATCCAGGCGGGCAGGAGCGCGAACCCGCAGGGGTTGACGGGGGCCACCATGCCGGCGGCGAAGGCAAGCGCAAGCAGCCCGCCCATCAGCCCGTCACCTTGTCCAGCTCGGCACGGATCTTCTCGGCGTTGGGCTCCACGCCCCGGAAGACCACCTTGCCGTCGGGGTCGACGATTACCACGGTGCTCAACTGGGTGACCCCGTAGCGGGCGGTCAACGTGCCGTCGGGGTCACTGGCGTAGGCCAGGGCGGTGGCGTCGTAGTCCTTGAGGAATCCTTCGATGTCCTTGGACGTCTCGTAGGCGGCCACGTCGATGACCCCGAAGTCCGCCGCCTTGGGATCCTGGGCCCGCGCCTGGGCCAGGGCGTTGGCGGTGGGTCCGCAGCCGCCGCACTCGACGGAGAAGAACAGCAGCACGCTCGGACGCTCACCGGGCAGCGTGATGGAGCTGCCGGCGATGGTGCGGGCGGTGAAACCTGCCGTGGAGGCGCCTCCGTCACCTGCCGGGGAGGGGTTGTCCTTGGTCAGGCCTCCGCAGGCGGTCAACAAGACGGCGAGCACGCTGATCATGCCCAGCGCAGTGAATCGGCGCCGAAATGGGCGGGCGCGGCGAGCAGTACCGGTGCGATCGGGAGTGTCAGTGGGGTGCACTGGTCAGCGGCCCTCTCCTCGGGCGCGGCCCGGCGTGGATTCGTTGCGGGACGGGTCGGGTGCGCAGCAGTCGTCGTTATCGCGCTTGTGCCGTCGTGGGACGGCCAGCACCGCAACGACGACGAGCAGGACGCCTGCCGCAATCACCCACGGGCTGCGAATGAACCCGCCAATCCCAGCGAGTGCTCCGCCGGCGATGAGGAGGGGAAGGGCGCAGCAAGCGACCATGAGCAGCCCGGCTCCGGCGGCCATGAGCAGGCCACCGCCACCTGGTTGGTTGTCGCGGTTTGATGTCATGGGTGTTCCTCTCTCGTTCTCTCGTCGGCCCTCTCGTCGGCCTTGTGTCAGCAGCAGTGGGGGTCCTCGGACCCGGTCGGGTCGGCCTGGAGGCGGCCAAGCAGGCTGGCGGTGAGGGCGGCGCCGAGTTGGAAGGCGTCGGCCACGGTGACCACTTCGGCTTCGGGGTGCCCGGCGAGCCAGCCCGCCGCGTCCTGGGGGGAGGTGAAGTAGTGCACCTGGTCGCAGAACGAGGAGCGGATCGAGGTGATCTCGTCGGGGTTGACCAGGGACACCACAGCCGTGGAAGGCTCGACGCTGGTGACACCGCCGGCGGGGTCAACGGCCACCCGGATCGCGCCACCGCCGACCGGCGAGACCGACTCGATGCGGGCGGCGCGTTCGAGCAGGGCGGGGAACATCAGGGTGTCGAGGGCACACCAGGTGTAGAGCTCCTCGCCGGCCACGGTGAACCGGTGCGCGGTGGGGCGCAGGGTGAGGCCTTGGCCGATGATCCGGCCCTGGTCGTCGTACTCGGTGTCCGGCACGGCGGCCAGACCACGGCGCACGTCGTCGACGGTGCGGCCGGATGCGGCGGCGAGTTGCTCGAGGGTGACGGGGTCGCCGTCCACGAGCAGCCGCAACAGCGGGACGAGCAGGCCTGCGTCCAGGCCGGTCTCCTCGGGTCGGGTGAGTCGGTCGGTCAGGTCGGTGCTGAGGTTCGACACGTGCGTTGGCTCCGTTCTTGTCGGGGTGAGAGTGCCCTCGGGTGCGGGGGTCAGGCGCAGCAGGACAGCTTCGAGACGTCGGCGCCGAAGGCCTTGGCGGCGATCCGGATGCCCTCGGTCATGGTCAGGTAGGGCGCCCACGCCTCGGCGACCTCGGTGAGGGTTTTGCCCAGGACGTGGACGCCGGCGGCGGCGAGCTCGCCTGCGTCCTTGGCGACCGCGGTCAGACCGAGGATCTCGCCGGTCTCGGCGTTGGCGACCAGCTTGATGAACCCGCGGGTGTCGCGGTTGACCAGCGCCCGCGGTACGTAGTCCAGCGGTAATACCCGGCAGTCGCAGCGGATCCCGGCCTCGAGGACCTGGGCCTCGGTCATCCCGACTGCCCCGATCGCGGGGCTGGTGAACGTCACCCTCGGCAGCCGGCTGTAGTCGACGGACCGGTCGGCGGCGCCGAATGCGTTCTCGGCGACCATCGTGCCGTGGTGGGCAGCGACGTAGACGAACTCGGGGTGTCCGGTCACATCGCCGGCGGCCCAGATCCGCGGGTTGGAGGACTGCAGTTGGTCGGTGACAACGATGTGGCCGGCCTCGCCGGTCTTCACCTCCACCGCGTCGAGGTTGAGGCCGTCGGTGACCGGACGCCGTCCGAGCGCGACCAGGACCTGGTCGGCGCGGAACTCCTGCACGCCCCCGGACACCTCGGCGGTCACGACGACCTGCCCCGTAGCCCCGTCGCGGGTGACCCGGCTCAGGACGGCGCGGCGGACCACCCGGATGCCCTCGTCAGCGAAGACCTCTTGCAGCGCCTTGGAGACCTCCGGCTCCTCCTTCGAGGCCAGCCGCGATCGCACCAACATGGTCACCTTGGAGCCCAGCCGGGCGAACAGTTGGGCCTGCTCCAGGGCCACGTAGCCGCCGCCGAGCACCAGGAGCGACTCCGGAACCTCGGTCAGCTCCATCGCCGTGGTCGAGGTCAGGTAGCCGACCTCCGCCAGGCCGGCGGTCGGCGGGGCCCAGGCCTGGGCGCCGGTGGCCACCAGGTAGTTCTCGGCCTCGATCACCTCGACTCTGCCCTCGGCTGCGGTGACCTGGAGGGCCGGTGCGTCCGGGGTGCCGGTGAAGCTCGCCTCACCTTGGCGGACCTGCCAGCCGTAGGCGTCAGCCACGTCGACGTACTTCTCGCTCCGCAGGGCCTCGACCAGACCTTCCTTGCCGCCGATCAGGCCCGGCATGTCGACCGCGGAGGCGGTGGTGGCGATGCCGGGGAACCGGGTGCTCGCGTCAGCGGCCACATGGCGGGCCTCGGCCGCGGCGATCAGCGCCTTGGACGGCACACAGCCGGTGTTCACGCAGGTGCCGCCGAACGTGCCACGCTCGACCATCACCACCGACTTGCCGAGCGTGGTCGCGCGGATGGCGGCGGCGAACGCCGCCCCACCCGACCCGATCACCGCCAGGTCATACCTCGAACCCATGCCAGTACCTCCCCGGTCCGTTGAGAAACTCCCTTGATGCGGCGATACTGGACCTTCCAGTACAGGGGAAGGTCAAGGGAGACCTGCGACACAGGAGGCGCGATGCGGATCGGGGAGATCGCCGACACGGCCGGCACCACCACCAAAACGCTGCGGTTCTACGAAGACCAAGGGCTGCTCCCGCCGACCGAGCGCACCCCGGCCGGCTACCGCGACTACACGCCCGAGACCGTCGCCCGGATAGATTTCATCCACCGCGGCCAGGCGGCCGGACTCACGCTCGCCCAGATCCGACAGATCCTCGACATCCGCGATCGAGGACAAGCACCCTGCGACCACGTCCGCGACCTGCTCGACGCACGTCTGACGGAAATCGAGCAACAACTCGCCGGGCTCGCCGCGCTGCGCGACACCATCGCCGAGCTACGCGACCAAGCGGCCCGGCCCGAACCCGAGTCCTGCAACCCCGACCAGGTCTGCCGCTACCTGTAGGCCGGCGGCTGTCAGGTCGCTAGTTGCACAACACAAGAGCGCCAGCCGATGCGCACGCTTTCCGGATGGGGCATGGTCCCGCGAAGCGTCCGGTACGGAATCGTCAATATGCAGCGTGACCGGTGCGGCACGCCGACACTTTCGGAGCGCGAGCTTGAGACGGTCCGCGTCGACCGTGGCCGGCCACCGATCCGCTTGCGGACTCCTCCTCACCGTCCAGAGCGACCGGCTCTCAAGAGATTTGCCGTGAGTTTCGGGGGGACGCTGTTTGACCTGCGCAAACGTCGCCCGGGTTGCTGCGTCCCCCCGCGGTTGATAGACGTGGGGGGACGGTTAGGGGGACGCTGAGGGGCCACGCTTCGGCCCATGTTCGAGTCCGACCGATACCGCGTGTCCGAATCGGCCACGTCACGGTTGCTTATCCGTGACGTGAGGATGTTGCGACGACTGCTAGCTCGCGCCGCTCGGTTGCGAGATGCGTGGTCATGGTCTAGTGCCGGCCTGGTCTACGGTGGCCAGTTCGGGGTGTTCGATGGTCTTCAGGTAGCGCGTAGCGCCTTCGACGCTGAGGCCGAAGAGGTCGTAGATACGGCGCACGTCGCCGCCGGTGGCGTGGATCTCGTGCAGGATGCGGTCCTCGCGCAGAGTCCGCGGGCGGATGCGGCTCTCCTTCCAGGGGAAGGACGGGCCGGCGACGACGAGGCGCGGGGCGGTTCGTCGGTTGATGAGCAGGTGTGGGTTCGCGGTGTCGGGCCAGGTTCGGTTGCGGTGGTCGAGCCAGGCCCTGAGCCGGGTCCTGACGGGTGCGGCGAGTGGGATGTCGCGGCCGTCGAGGTGGAGGCGGCCGTCGACGATGTCGGTCAGCTGCAGCTCGCGGACCTGCTTGCCGGTCAGGCCGTGGAAGGCCACCAGCGCCACCGCGAGCGCGACGGCCGGGTTGGGCGAGTCCAGCTCGGCTCGGATCAGGGCGGGGTCCAGCGGCAGCGGGAGGTTCGTCGGCACGCGGGTGAGGTCGATGCCGCGCATGGGGTTGACGAAGACGAGTCGGCGGCCCTTGAGGATCTTGAACAGCGACTTCAGGCCGTTCTCCGCGAAGTGGCGGTGGCTGGTTCCAGTTGGCAGGGAGGCGAGGGCGGCCAGGACGTCCTCCTTGCTGATCTCGGCGAACGACTGACGCCCGGCCTCGACCCATGCCTGCACTACGGGCGCGAGACCCTGGATGTGGATCTCGACGGTCTCGGGTTCCCGGGGCAGCTGGCGAGGTGCTTGCCGGGATCCGCCGAGCATGATCTGAAGCCACAGCTGGAGGTGCTCGCGCATGGTGTCCGGGAGGGCTCCGGACTCGATGAACTTGGCGTTGAAGTACCGCTCGACCCGGGTCGGGACGTCCTCGATCAGAAGTCCGGCTTCCGCGAGGACGTCGAGGGTGGATGTGATGGTGCCGTCGTAGCGGCGCAACGCCACGACTTTACTGGCGCGGACCTTCGCGGTGGGAGTAGGCCGCAGGATCTGCAGCAGCCGCAGGGACTGGATCACGGCATTGCGCTGCCTGACGCTCCAGCCGTAGCGCCGGGCGTGATCGGCGACGATGGTCGCGCAGTAGCGGGTCAGTTCGCTGTCCTCGATCAGGAGGCGTTGGCGCAGCACTTCGGGGTCGGGGTCCATGTCGAACAGGACCAGCTGTTCGAGTGCATGGTCGTCGAAGCTGGTGCCTGGCTGGTACGGCAGCTGGTTCTTGTTCTTCTTCGACCACCGGCCGTCCCAGCGGACGTAGTCGGGCAGCGGCGTCGCGCGCCGCTTGAAGACCATGTTGGCGAAGAACAGTTGCTGGCTGTCGTTGTTGGCGCTCGGCTCGGGGGCACGGGCGGGTCCCTGCTCGAGGCGGGCATTCTCGAGGCACAGACGACAGGCACCTCGGTCGCTGACGTGGCTGGCGCGGCCGCAGTAGGCGCAAGTGCCCTTCGGGTAGTGGGTCTGCCACCAGCGGCAGGACCAGCAGGTCCAGTTGTGGCGGGGGTAGACGCCCCAGGCCAGGCAGCCCTTGCAGGATCCGATGTGCTCGGGGCTGCGGGGATGGCACCGGCTGCACAGACCCTGACTGAAGTAGTCGGTGCGGGCGCGGCAGCGGTTGCATGGTGGAGCTACGAAGGGGCCGCCGGGCAGGCACTGATAGCAGAGGTCGACTCTGGGGCTCGTCCACGCGACGCGGTTGCTCTGGCACCGGTTGCACTTGGGCGGCAGTCGCAACGCCGCGTTCGGGCCGGGCGCGGGCATGCGGTGCTCGTCGTTTCCGTAGTCGATGCGGGCGCGGGCTACAGCGGTGGGGTCGAAGGTGTGACCGCCGGTGGCGTGCCGCCGTTGCCGTTCGGATCGCCATCCCCGTTTCCGCCGTTGCCGTTGGCTGCGTCGGTGTTGCGGGGACGGCCCGCGGCGACCTTGTCCGGCTCGGGTGTCATCAGGTCGTTCGGGGTGCATTCGAGCACGGTGCAGAGCACGTCGAGTTCTTCGAGGCGCATCGTCGGCGGTGTCCCGGCCCACCACGACGACATCTTGCCGGCGGAGATCTCGAGGCCGGCTTCTGCCAGCATCCTGCGGAGCTGCGCGGACTTCCAGATCCCTCGTTCGGCGGCCCGGAGCCGCAGGCTCCACTGCATCTGGATCCTCTCCTTCGGTTTGTCGGTCGGGTCAGTCGTTACACATGCCCAGGCGGGCTTCAATGCGGTCGCTCGCGCTGTTCCACGCGCGTTCGATGTGGTCGCTGCGGACGTGGAGGTAGCCCGAGGTTGTTGCCAGCCACTGGTGGCCAAGGAGCTCTTGGAGCGCCTTGATATCCATGCCGGCCGCGTACAGCGACGACGCGCAGTAGTGCCGCAGCACGTGCGGCGTCATCCGTCCCGACCACGCCAGCAACCACTCGTCGACCTGGATTCCCAGTGCGCGGCGCAAGGCGTTCGCGCCGACACGTCCGCACCGATCCAGATCGCGGTCGAACCGCTCAGACGGCAGCAGCGGCGCGTCCGGGTCGGCCCAGTCGTGCCCATACTGCGGGCGGACCTCGGCCAGCCACCAGTCGATCAACTGGTTCGCGCCGTTGATCGCTGGCACCAGCCGTGGCTTGGGTCCGCGGCCGCGCGAGCCCTTGCCGTGGCGGACGTGGAGCTTGCCGAACTCACCCAGATCGGGGCGCCAATCGCGGATGTCGAGCATGACGGTCTCGTTGATGCGCAGCCCGAGTCGGCGCCACAACGATGCCGCGAAGTAGTCGCGGGCTGCGGGAAGGTACTTGCGTGCCTGCGCAACCGACCCGCGCCAGGCGGTGAACAGCGAGGCGATCTCCTCATCAGATGGCGGCACCCGAACCTTGCCCAGCGACGCCCCGGACTGGCGATTGAATTCATCGATCGGCTGCTCGACCAAGACACCAGTCGCGCGGCGGATCGTGCCCTCGTAGCGGGCGATCACGAACTCGTAGAACCCGGCCAGCGCGCCGGCCTTGCCCGCCCGGGTCGACACGCTGAGCCCCATCCGCCGCTGCTGGGCCAAGAACGCGTCCGCGTCCGCGCACGAGGCCGCCCACAGTGGGGTCGACAGCGAGCGAGCGAACTCGATGACGATCGCCCGAGTCCCGCCGATGTGGCGGTCCGTCAGACCTGCCGCCGACATCGCCAGCGCGTACTGGTCGACCAGCTCCTGCTCGAAGTCCTGGACCGCCTGCGCACCTACCAGTGCCGGATCAGCAGCGCTGCCACCCGGCAGCGCCACCAAACCCATCAGCCACCATCTTCAAGCGAGGCGATCATGCGTCGACATTACAACGAAACCGTCGCTCAGGGTGACCCTTCTTCAATTCGAAGGCAGATGGACGTCGAACCGGCGCTACCTGCGCGAACTCAGAACCGAGCCCACAGACGTCCGATCGAACCTGAGCTCCTAGAGATTGGGCCGTCGTCATGACCACTCAGGCTCGCATCCGAGCACGCGTGCCCGAGCCGACGCCGACGTACGTCGCCGGGTTCCACCAGTGGCTATCTCTCGGGCGCCACGTCGTAAAGGGCCAGCACGGGTATGGGATCCTCGCGCCGGTCACTGCCAGGTTCGCCTCCGCGAACCCGTCGGATGCTGGGTCGTGGCGTCGTCTCTCGCGCGGCGAGAAGCCAGGTTCCGGGGAGTCGGTGAGGTCGAAGCTCGTGGGCCTCAAGCCCGCCCACGTCTGGGACCTCTCGCAGACGGCTGGCGATCCGGTGCCCGAGCTACCCCGCCCGAACCTGCTTCGCGGCCAGGCGCCTGCCGGTCTCTGGGACGGTCTCGCCGATCAGATCACCGCGCTCGGGTTCGAGCTTCGGCTCGTCTCATCCGCGGCTGCGATCGGTGGCGCCAACGGACTGACCGACTTCCTCGCCCGCGAGGTCTCGATTCGCATGGACATGGACGACGCCGCCCAGGTGAAGACGCTCGCCCACGAGCTCGGACACGTCCTCCTCCACGCTCCTCGAGAGACCGTGATCTCCACGGACCTTGCCGCTGACGCGACCCTGCACCGCGGAATCGCGGAGGTCGAGGCGGAATCGATCGCACTGATGGTTGGCGCGGCGCAAGGGCTCGACACCCAGAAGGTCGGCGACGGCAATCCGCCTGGCCTTGATCGGGAGGCGCTCAACCAGCGTGGAGCCGAGCCGATCGTTGCCCGCGTACGACGCGACGAGGCGGCGCTGGGACTATGAAGATCCCGATCGTCCTCCCCACCGTTCGCTTCGACATCGACACCGAGGGCCGGCTCGGGGTCAGCGTCGACGGCGAGTCGCACGCCAAAGATCGAAGGCTGTCCCGTGACGACCTGTGCTCGGTCCTCGACGAGATCACTGCGAGCCTCGGCACTGCGGTGCGTGTCGAGGTCCACGAGGCCGACGGCACGACGTACTCGGACATTGAGACGCCCAGGGAGAACGCGGCCCCGGATGCCATGGAGCCCGAGCCGGAGACAACAGCACCGGCACTTGCCGGCGCTGGCTTCCGGCCCGGCGAACAGGTCGCTCTCGCCTACGTCGTGGCACGCCAGGAAGCCGATGCCTACGGCAATGCCGCGATCAACCTCCCACCGGGGCTGTTGACGGCAACACGCCACGGGTTGGTTCTCCTCGGTCTGACCTCACTGACAGTCGCGCCAGTCGAGGCACAGGCATGAATCCGAGTGCTCGCAGTGCGAACGACGAGCTCGTCAACCTTGCTCTGATGTGTCTGATCACGCTCTTCGGCTTCGGGCTCACCCTCGGAGTCGCCGGAGAGGTCGCAACGTTCTTGGCCGGTGAGCCGGGCCCCCGCGGAGGCATGGCCAGAGGGCTTCGGGTCCTCACTGATCCCGGGCACCCCGGTACGGCGCTCGGCACCCCCGGCCTGTCGGCCTCGGCGTACTGGGTCGTTGTCGTCGCCATGCTCACGCTGGTCGGTAGCGCTGCGTGGTTCGCCTGGATCGTCGTCGCGCGACTACGTCACCGCACGAAGCACGATCCTCACAGGATCGAGGGCATCGCCACCCGACGCGACATCGACCTGGTGGCGTCGAAGCGGGCGCTCGTTCGCCGAGGCGAGACCCTCCGTCCGTCGATGAGCCGTCCGCGGCCGGAGGATGTCGGCTACTTGCTCGGGCGCAGCTGCGGGCGAGAGATCTGGGCTTCGGTCGAGGACTCGATCCTGGTGATCGGACCGCCCCGGTCCGGCAAGGGCTTGCACGTCGTCATTAACGCGATCCTCGACGCGCCGGGTGCCGTCGTCACGACGTCCACACGGCCGGACAACATCGTCGCCACCATTGCGGCCCGTAAGGAACGCGGACCGGTAGCGGTCTTCGACCCGCAGCATCTGACCGCGGGACTTGCGTTCGTCGATGGGAGCGGGGTTCGCTGGTCCCCCATCCGCGGCTGCGAGGAGCCACTCACCGCGATGATCCGCGCAGCGGGTCTTGCATCGACGACCGGTCTGTCGGCTGGCGGAGTCGAGTCCGGTGGCTTCTGGGAGGGGAAGGCGAGATCAGCACTCCAGTCGCTCCTCCACGCGGCGGCGATCGAGCGTCTACCCACCCGCGCACTCTTCGAGTGGTCGCTGTCGCCATCGGCTGCAACCGATGCGGTCGGCATCCTGGCCAGCCGCGCCAACGCTGCGCCAGGTTGGGCGGATGCTCTCGACGGGATGATCAACGCTGACCCGCGCACCCGAGACTCGATCTGGATGGCGGTAAGCCAATCGCTCGCGTGCTTGGCCGATCCGGCTGTGCTCGAAGCCGTCAGTCCCGATCCGGGCGACGCCTTCGATCCAGGCGACTTCCTCGTGCAGAACGGCACGCTCTACTTGCTCGCGACGGGTGCCGGCGCTGGCGCGTCGTGGCCTCTCGTGGCGGCGTTCATGGAAGATCTCACTGAAGTCGCTCGGCACCTCGCTGCCAGCTCCACGGGCGCTCGGCTTGATCCCCCGCTCCTCTTGGCGCTCGACGAGATCGGCAACCTCGCCCCGCTCCCATCCCTGCCAGTTCTGATGGCCGAGGGCGGCGGCACCGGCATCACGACAATGCCCGTCCTCCAGTCGCTCTCACAGGCGCGGAACAAGTGGGGTGACCACGCCGCTAGCACGATCTGGGACGCCTCGATCGTCAAGATCATCCTGGGCGGAGCGTCGGCCTCTAAGGACCTTCAGGAGCTCTCTGTGCTGATCGGCGAGCGGGAGGAACGTTCAGACACCGTCAGCATCAGCGACTACGGCGCACGCTCACTTCAGCTTTCCACCCGTCGCGTTGCGGTGATGCCGCCGGAGCGGATCCGCACGCTTCGGTTCGGCACGGGACTTGTACTACTCAGAAGCGCGCCCCCCGTCGTGGCCGAGCTTCGACGATGGACGAGTCGACGGTAGCCGTCAACCACGGCTCGACCGTGCCCCACGTGGAGCGCCCAACGAGGCATGGCCATGCCGGCATTCTGCACAGCTCCCCCGCGAGGGCCTCGACTCGCATACGGTGGCTCCGCCCATAGTGAGCCGCAGAGCAGGAGGAGCCGATGTCGGGACGTGTCGACTGGGGATCCCGAGAGGGGAACGAGGTCGAAGCCGTCATCGCGAACCTGTTGTACAACGAAGATGGCCGCGCCGTCCGCGTCCGGCCAGGTCAAGGCGATTTCGGCATCGACGTCATCGTCCCTGCGACCGAAAACTCCGAGCCGTGGGACGTCTACCAGGTCAAGAAGTACGCCGCCAACCTCAATAACACCCAGAAGAAGAAGATCATCGAGTCGTTTTCGCGGCTCCTGATCGGGCTCGTCCGTCAGGGCCTGCCGATCAACGACTGGTACCTGGTCACCCCTCTCGACCCAACGGTCATCCGGGATCTCCGTGGCTGGTTCAACGACCTGCCCGAATCGGCCATCTCACACGCGAAGGCGCTCGATGACGACCCCCTAACCGACGACGAGGAAGCCCTCGTCCGCGCTTGGCTCGACACGCCGGGCCGCAAGATCGAGTGGAAGGGCCTCCCATTCTGTGACAGCCTCGCCGCCAAGCACTGGTACGTCGTCGACTACTACCTCCACGGCGGACGCGATCGGATCCGGGACGCGACCGACTCCCTAGCGGGCCTCCTCGCCGGAGACCTGAGTGCTCGCGAACGATCAAAGGCCGAGCCCGGCGAGGGACCGGCAGCACTTCTCGAGCCTCGCGAGATCGTCGAGCACCTCGCTCTGCTCGACTCGGTGCTCAACACTGACCCTCACTTCACGTATGGCCACGGGATCAGCCCAACCCTGCCCACCATGGAGTACGAGCCCGGGCTGGTCGCAGCGACCGTCCAGCAACTGCCGAACGAGAGGTGGCTGTTCTTTAAGATCTACCAGCGCTCCGCACAATCCCTTGAGGAGCGGCCGATCCCGATCCACCTCGAGTTCACCTTCGCTGAGGGAACTCCGGAGCACGACGCGTACGAGCAGTGGATGATGTACGGCAAGCCCTTCGAAGCACCGGCCAAGTTCTCTCTCGATCTCCCGGGCGGCCTAGGTGCCGAAGGCAAGGAAGGCAGAGTCTCTGTCCCGGCCCCCCATGAGCGCGGCGCGTACCAGCTGCGGATGCGAGTCGTCGACCCAGAAGGCACTGCGCTCGCAGAACTTGAGTTCGCGATGCGCTCAACGGTCGCGGAAGGCGGCACCGGCGCGTGGGCGATTGGCACCGACCCGTCAGGCGTCCTAGAGAACGAAGGCTTTTATGACACCACACCCGGCGCCGTGCAGCGCGTCAATTTCACTCTCGCTCCGCTCGGCGGCCAGGTCGCAGCTGCCGTCCAGCCAGCCGTCCGCTTCGCACGACACCTAGAGGCACCGAACAGGATCCAGCTTGCAGGACCGTTCGGCATGTTCAGCGACATGATCGAACTCGACGGCCCACAGGGGATGGTGCCGCCGTCGATCGATCGCTTCGTCGCGTCGCTCGCCACAATCCAGACTCGGACGACCCAGGTCATCCGGATCCCCGAAATATCGGGGATCACCAACGGCGAGGTCCTTGACATTCATCGTGCGGCAAGGCTCATCGACGGCGACATCAACGTCGGCAAATGGCGCCGCGAGGCGATCGAAGGCGTAGCACAGGGCGCAATGGCAGTCGGCGCACACATCCAGATCCAGCTCGATATTCCACTCCGAGTCAGGATTGACGGAGCGGTACTCGAAGTGGGCACCGTCGAACAGACGATCTTGTCGGCGACCATTGTCGAGATCGATGGCTCGGCGGTCTACATCGAACCGAATCTGAACGACACCGTCCATGAACGCCTCGTCGATGGCCCCGCATCTGGATGGGCTCCGGCCGGAAAGACCGCTGTGCGTGCTCGGCAGTACCCGGTCACCGGCGAGGAGCCCCCGACAACTGGCTAGTGGCGTCATCGCCACCGCGCTGACCTCGACGCTGCGCGGCCGGCGCAGCCCGCGGGGAGATGCGCCGTCGGCCTGGCTGGCGAGATGAGCGCACCTATCTCCTGATCGCGGCGCACCGGGCGCCGCCGGTATCAGGAGCCCAAATGTCCATTCCCACCCAGATGAGCCTGGTCGGCTTCATCGCCTCGGCACCAGAACTGCACTTCACCAAGGCCGGCGCGGAGTGCTGTCGCATGCGCGTCGGCATCGAGCAGTGGCGCAAGGAGGTCGACGGCAGCTTTACGAAGCTCGACCCGACCTTCCACGACATGGTCGCCTTCGAGAGCACGGCCCGCGAGACCTACGCCCGCTTCCGCAAGGGCGACTCGTTCGTGGCCAGCGGTTACGTCCACGAG
>LULW01000588.1_pt1 | contig 21007 bp, 17 predicted proteins | sample 729531 | NCBI WGS metagenome assembly LULW01 (sample SAMN03860279, study PRJNA289734) | marine metagenome | biome: seawater column; feature: ocean; material: water; isolation source: Red Sea water column Station 108 - depth 10m | place: Saudi Arabia: Red Sea | collected 2011-10-15 | depth 10 m | reverse complement strand
CCCGACAACCCGCTGCCGCGGTCATCGACAACCCAGTCGATCCCGCCGCCGCGCGCGGCAATCAGCGCCGAAAGACCGAGCGCGTCGAGTTCGGCAATGATCGCAGCATCGCGCGCATCAGCCTCTCCGACGAGCAGATTGGCGCGGAGACTCCCGGGCAACAGCAAGGGCCGCTGACCCGCCCAGCCGCACAGCGAGGCGAGCGCGCGTGGGTCGACCGCGGCATCGTCGGCATAAAGGCGGCCCGACTCGACGGGCACTTGCCCGATCAACGCGCGGAGGAGGCTGGTCTTGCCCGATCCGCTCGGCCCGACGATCAGGTAAAGGCCGGGGCCGGTCCAGCGCGCGCTGATCGGTCCGATCGCCGCGCCTTCGGGGTGCCGGACGACCAGCGCATCGACCACCAGAACCGCCGGCGCGCCGGGCAACGGCGAAGCAACCGTGTGAACCGCCGTCGGCGCCTCCGCGGCGGCAAGCGCCGCCAGCGCCGCTTCGCCTTGCTGCTTGTCGTGATAGGCGGCGGCCAAACGGCGCATGCCGAGATAAAACTCGGGCGCGAGCGCAAGAACGTAAAAGGCTTCGGCGAAGTCGAGGCTTTCGGGCGCGCGAAAGGGCAGCAGGCCGAGCAGCGAAAAGCCGCAATAAACCGCGACGAGCGCGACCGCGAGCGCGCTGAAAAATTCGAGGATCGCGCTCGATGCAAAGGCGATGCGCAGCACGCCCAGCGTCCGTTCCGCCAGATCGCGCGCCGCCCCGCCGATCTGCCGCGTAACGCGATCCTCGGCGCCATAGGAGAGGATCAGCGGCAGCGCGCGAACCCGGTCGACGAACAAGCCGCCGAGCCGCGACAGCGCGCCCAGCTGCGCCTCGCTCGCCCGCGCCGCCAGCGGCAGCGCCCCGCGCGCCAGCGCGGCGCCGATCAACAGCAGCATCCACACCCAGCCCGCAATGCCGAAGCCCGCGTCGCCCCCTGCGCCGCCGCGAAGGTCACGCGCGACGTGGAGCGCCAGCAATTGCGCGAGCGCGAGCGCGAAGAGCACCGCGGCCACGGCATCGCCAAGCCAAGCGGCCAAGGCACCGCGGCTGGCGGCGGGAGCTGCAGATGTGGCGTTATCTCTACTTGACATTTTTCTAATATTCACACATTCCCATATTCATTAAATGACGATGCCGCAAGCCGCGCGGCACCCCGCCGAGTCGCTGTTCAGGAGTGGCGCCATGGACCTGGCCGTAGTCGAACTATCCCGCCTGCAATTCGCCCTTACGGCGATGTACCATTTCCTCTTCGTTCCGCTGACGCTGGGGCTTTCCTTCATGCTGGTGATCATGGAGAGCATCTATGTCATCACCGAAAGGGAAATCTGGCGTACCATCACGCGTTTCTGGGCCCGCCTGTTCGGGATCAACTTCGTCCTCGGGGTCGCAACCGGCCTGACGATGGAGTTCGAATTCGGGATGAACTGGTCCTATTATTCGCACTATGTCGGCGACATCTTCGGCGCGCCGCTCGCGATCGAGGGGCTGATGGCCTTTTTCCTCGAGGCGACCTTCGTCGGGCTGATGTTCTTCGGCTGGGACAAATTGTCCAAGCAACTCCATCTGCTCGTCACCTTCCTCGTCGCGCTGGGGTCCAACCTGTCGGCGCTGTGGATCCTGATCGCCAACGGCTGGATGCAGAATCCGGTCGGGTCGCGCTTCAATCCCGACACGATGCGTATGGAAGTCGTCGACTTTTATTCGGTGCTGTTCAACCCCGTCGCGCAGGCGAAGTTCGTCCACACGGTCAGCGCCGGCTATGTCACCGCCTCGGTCTTCGTTCTCGGCATTTCGGCCTGGTATCTGCTCCGCGGCCGCTACACTGCCCTCGCGAAGCGCTCGCTGACCGTCGCGGCCGCCTTCGGCCTTGCCTCTTCGCTGTCGGTCGTGGTCCTAGGCGACGAATCCGGCTACGCGCTCACCGATCATCAGAAGATGAAACTCGCCGCGATCGAGGCGATGTGGCACACCGAGAAGGCGCCCGCCGGGCTCACCCTCTTCGGCCTGCCGTCGGTCAAGGACCGCGAGACGCGCTATGAAATCAAGATCCCCTATGTCCTCGGCCTGATTTCGACACGCAGCCTGACCGGGCAGGTTCAGGGGATCAACGAACTGGTCCTCCACGCGCAGGAACGTATCGAAAGCGGCAAGCTCGCCTATGGTGCGCTCGAGGATCTGAAGGCCGATCGCGCCAACACCGCCGCGCGCGCGACCTTCGAGGCGAACCGCAGCAACCTCGGCTATGCGATGCTGCTCAAGCGTTATGTCCCCGATCCGCGCAACGCGACCGCCGACCAGGTCATGCAGGCGGCGTGGGACACGGTGCCCAACGTCCCGGTCACCTTCTGGCTGTTCCGCCTCATGGCGGGGCTCGGCTTCTTCTTCATCGGCTTCTTCGCCCTCGCCTTCTATTATGCGACGGTGCGACGCTTCGATGTGAAGTGGTTCCTGCGCGCCGCGGTGATCATCATGCCGCTGCCGTGGCTGGCCGCCGAAATGGGCTGGGTGCTCGCCGAATATGGCCGCCAGCCATGGGCGATCGAGGGCGTGCTGCCGACCTTCCTCGGCGCATCGAGCCTGACGGTGGCGCAGGTTTGGACGACCATCGCGGCCTTCACCCTGCTCTACAGCGCGCTCGCTTTCATCGAGGTGCGGCTGATGCTCGCGGCGATCCGCAAGGGCCCCGAGTCCAAGCGCGGCCGCGACCTTGCCTCGGGCATCGAACCCACCGACGCGGGCTATGCCCCGCTGCCGGCCGAATAAGGAGGATCAGACGATGGCGATTCCCTTCGACTATGAAACGCTCCGCCTGATCTGGTGGCTGCTTCTCGGCGTGCTGCTGATCGGCTTCACGCTTACCGACGGCTACGACCTCGGCGTTGCCGCACTGCTGCCCTTCATCGCGCGGACCGACGAGGAACGGCGGCTGGCGATCAACAGCATCGCCCCGACGTGGGAGGGGCATCAGGTTTGGCTGATCCTCGGCGGCGGCGCGATCTTCGCCGCATGGCCCTTTGTCTATGCGATCAGCTTTTCGGGCTTCTATCTCGCGATATTCCTTGTCCTCGCGGCGCTGATCCTGCGCCCCGTGGCATTCAAATATCGCTCGAAGAACGACGATCCTGCCTGGCGCAGCCGCTGGGATTGGGCGCTGTTCGTTGGCGGTTTCGTCCCCGCACTGGTGTTCGGGGTTGCGGTCGGCAACGTCCTTCTGGGCGCACCCTTCCGCCTCAATAGCGACCTGCGCGCCTTTTACGAAGGCTCGCTGCTCGGCCTCTTCTCGCCCTTCACCTTGCTCACCGGCCTGCTGTCGGTGGCGATGGTCGTGCTGCACGGCGCCGGCTGGCTCGCGCTCAAGGCCGAGGATGGCGTCGTGATGGACCGGGCGCGCCGCTGGGGCAAGATCGCCGCGCTGCTCGTCATCGCGCTGTTCGCAATCGGCGGCGCGATGGTCGCCACGATGAACATTGGCTACCGGCTGGAGGGCGAACTCGATCCCGCCGGCCCTTCGAACCCGCTGTGGGCAACGTCGGTCCCGGCGGCGGGCGCATGGCTCGACAATTATGGCCGCCACCCGTGGATGCTGCTCGCGCCCATCCTCGGCTTCCTTGGCCCTATCCTCGCCTATGTCGCGATCGCCGGGCGCAAGCAGAGCCTGCTCTTCATCGGCTCGGCCCTCGCAGTGGTCGGAATCATTTCGACGGTCGGCCTGTCGATGTTCCCCTTCATCCTGCCGAGCTCGATCGACCCGCATTCGAGCCTGATGGTCTGGAACGCCTCGTCGAGCCACCTCACCTTGTGGATCATGCTCGTCGTGACCCTGATCTTCCTGCCCATCGTCCTCGCCTATACGGCGTGGGTGCTCAAGATATTGTTCGGCCGCGTCACACTCGACGAGGTTCGCACCAACCCCGATTTCTACTGACCGGAGGAATACGCCATGTGGTATTTTACCTGGGTACTCGGCCTCGGCCTCGCGGTCGGCTTCGGCATATTGAACGGCTTGTGGCACGAATTCCACTCGCCCGCCGACGACGACGCGACGCTCTGATCCGCGGCACAGCTATGAAAAAGGCCGGTGCAGCCCATGCTGCGCCGGCCGTTTTTGTTTAGCCAGATCGACGCCTTACGCGGCGCCGTCCTGCCAGCCGCCGCCCAGCGCCAGGAACAGCGCGACCAGATGGGTCGCGCGCTGCTGTTCGGACTGGGCGATGCTCGCCTGAATCTGCGCCAGCGAGCGTTCGGCATCGAGTACGACCTGAAAATTCTCGCGCCCGGCCTGATAGCGAAGCCGCGCGATCCGCGCCGCTTCGCCCGCTTCGTCCGCTGCACGGCGTAGCGCGGCAAGCCGGTCGAGTTCGCCGGCATAGTTGGCGAGCGCGCTTTCGGTTTCCTGCAACGCGCCGAGCCAGGTGCCGTCGAAGGTCGCCAGAGCGGCATCGGCGCCGGCCTCCGCCTGCTTCAACCGCGCACGCGCGACCGCGATGTTCGGGAAGCTCCACGAAATCAGCGGCCCGATCGAAAAGCGGAAGCTATCGGACTTGCCCAAGCCCGAAACCGCATCGGCGGTCGATCCGACCGACCCGCCGATGCTGATGCTGGGATAAAGGTCGGCGGTCGCGACATTGACGCGCGCCGCGGCGGCGGCGAGCTGGCGCTCGGCCCGGCGAATGTCCGGGCGGCGGGCGAGCAGCGCGGCGCCGTCGCCGACCGGGATCGGACGATCGAGTTCGGGCGGCGCCTGGCATTGCAGCGCGGCCTGCGGCGCTTCGGCGGGCGGCTTGCCAGTCAGCAGCGCAAGGCGATAGAGCGCCCCGGCGCGCTGCGCCTTCAAGGTGGGCAAAGTCGCGCGCGTCTGTTCCAGCAGCGCCCCCGCCTGCCCGGTGTCGAGCCGCGTCGCGCGCCCGCCTTCGAACAGCCGGCGCGTCAGGTCGAAAGTCTGTTCCTGAATGCGCAGCGTTTCCTCCGCCACCGCAAGCTGGCGGTTGTAGGCGCAGACATCGGCATAGGCGCGCGTCGTTTCCGCCGCGACCGTGATGCGCGTCAGGTCGAAGGCCGCCTGCACCGCGTCGGCATCTGCGCGGCTCGCGCGGATCGCACTTTCGACGCGCCCGAACAGATCGACCTGATAACCGATGTCGAGCCCGACATCATAGCTTTCGCCCTCGACCGGGCCGATGCCGGTGACGCTGCTCGGCTGGCGGGCGTAGGTGCCGCTGGCGCTGATCCCCGTCGTCGGCAGGCGCCCTGCCCGCGATTCCTTCAACACCGCGCGCGCCTGCGCCAGATTGGCGGCGGCAACGCGCAGATCGGTATTGGCGGCGAGCGCCTCTTCGACGAGCGCGTCGAGCGTCGGATCGCCGAACAGGCTCCACCAATGCCCCGCCGGCTGCTCGCCGGTAAAGGCTGGCGACTTTCCTGCCTCGAGGAAGGGCGTCTGCCCGGGAGCGGCGGGGGTCGGTGACACATAGGCCGGGCCGACGGCACAACCCGATAGCGCAAGCGCGGCGGCACCGGCCAGCAGGACATTACGGCTCATCATGGCATCTCCAGCGGCGCATCGCCGCCCTTGTTGGTGCGGCCGCGCGCGAACCATTGCTGGACGCGATAGCCCAGCTTGCGCGACACGACGTAGAAGATCGGCGTGAAGATCAGCCCGAATATGGTGACGCCGAGCATGCCGAACGTCACCGCCGTGCCGAGTGCCTGGCGCATTTCCTGCCCCGGCCCGCTTGCCACCGCGAGCGGAATGACGCCGAAGATGAAGGCAAAGCTGGTCATCAGGATCGGACGCAGGCGCGACTGCGCGGCGTGAACCGCGGCGTCGAGCGGAGCCATCCCCTCCTCTTCCTCCGCCTGCTTGGCGAATTCGACGATCAGGATCGCGTTCTTCGCCGCGAGCGCAATCAGCACGACCAGCCCGACTTGCGTCAGGATATTATTGTCCATCCCGCGCAGGTTCACGCCAAGCATCGCCGCCAATATGCACATCGGCACGATCAGGATCACCGCGAGCGGCAGCGGCAGCGATTCATATTGCGCCGCCAGCACCAGGAAGACGAAGACCACCGCGAGCAGGAAGATCAGCACCGCGCTGCTCCCCGCCTGCTTTTCCTGATAGGCAAGGCCCGTCCATTCATAGGAAAAGCCCTGCGGCATCGTCTTCGCGGCCAGTCCCTCCATCGCGGTCAACGCCGCACCCGATGAGACGCCCGGCGCCGCCTGTCCCTGCAGTTCGACCGCGGGGAACAGATTGTAACGCACGACGCGGGTCGGACCGCTGTCGTCGCGGAAGGTCGCGACCGACGAGAGCGGAACCATCTCGCCCGACGAGGACCGCACCTGCAATCGGCCCACATCCTCGATCCGGCTGCGCGCGCTTGGTTCGGCCTGAGCCGTGACGCGGAAGGTGCGGCCAAGGAAGTTGAAGTCGTTGACATAGGTCGAGGCAAGATAGGTGCCGAGCGCGGCATAGACCTGGCTCGGGTCGACGCCCAATATCTGCGCCTTGTCACGATCGACATCGGCGAAGATGCGCGGGCTTCCGGTGTTGAACAGCGAAAAGACCTGCGTGACGTCGGGCACCTGCTGCGCCCCGCCCATCATCGCCTGCGTCACCTTTTCAAGGTCGCGATAGCTTTGCCCCTCGCGCGCCTGCAGCATCATGGTGAAGCCGTTGCCGTTACCGAGGCCCTGCACCGCGGGCGGCGCGATGACGAAGGCGTTTGCTTCAGGGAGCGCCATCGCGAGGACGCCCGACAGCTTGCCCGACAATGCGCTGGCGCTCAGATCGCTGCCGCGCTCACTCCAGTCCTTCAGACGGATGAACATCGTGCCCGCGTTCGATGCGGTCGAAAAGCTCGCGCCGTCGAGCCCCGAAAATGTCGCGATGCTCTCGACGCCGTCGATCTGCGACACCGTCTTCTGCGCGCGCGCCAGCACCTCGCTCGTGCGGTCGAGCGACGCGCCGGGCGGAAGCTGGACCACGCCGATCAGCACGCCCTGATCCTGATCGGGGATGAAGCCCGTCGGCGTATCTGCGAGGCGCCAGCCGGTCGCGGCGAGCAGTACCGCATAGATGCCGAGCATCAGCGCCGTCTTGCGGATCAGCGACGCGGTGGTGGTGCCATAGCGTTCGGACAGCCGGTCGAACCCGTCGTTGAACCTGTCCGCGGCGCGGCGGACCACGCGCATGACCCGGTTCTTCGGTTCGGCATGATGCTCCTCGTGCGGCTTCAGCAGCAGCGCCGCCATCGCGGGCGACAGGGTGAGCGACGTCAGCAGCGAAAAGACCGTCGCCGCCGCGATCGTCACCGCGAATTGCTGATAGAAGATGCCGGGAATGCCGGGGATGAAGGCCGTCGGCACGAACACTGCAACAAGGACGAGGCCGATCGCGATCAGCGCGCCCGACACTTCGCTCATCGTCCGGTGCGCGGCTTCGCGCGGGGTGAGGCCGTGACGAATATGCTTCTCGACCGCCTCGACGACCACGATCGCGTCATCGACGACGATGCCGACCGCGAGCACCAGCGCGAACAGCGATAGCGAGTTGATCGAGAATCCGAGCGCCAGCTGCACCGCGAAAGTGCCAATGAGCGCCACGGGAATCGCGATGATCGGGATGATCGCCGCGCGCCAGGTCTGCAGAAAGACGAGCACGACGATGACGACGAGGATGATCGCCTCGATCAGCGTTTCCTGCACCGCGCTTACGGACGCCTGCACATATTCGGTCGGGTTGAAGGGGATCTGATATTCCAGCCCCGGCGGGAAGTCCTTCGACGCCGCCTTGACCTCGTCGAGCACCAGCTTCGCGGCATCGAGCGCGTTGGCGCCCGGCTGCTGAATCACCGCCATGCCGACGCCGGGCTGACCGTTGAACACGCCGCGCACGCCATAATCCTGGCTGCCCAGCTCGACCCGCGCGACGTCCTTCAGCCGTGTGATCGCACCATTCTGCGTATCGGTCTTGATCACGACATTGGCGAATTGTTCGGGCGTCACGAGGCGTCCCGGCACTTCAACCGGAAGCTCGAACGCCGGATTGCCCTTGCCATAGGGCGGCGCGCCGACCGAGCCGCCAGCGACCTGGACATTCTGGCTCTGCAGCGCCGCGACAATCTCGGTCGCGGTCAGGTTTCGCGCGGCGGCCTTGTCGGGGTCGATCCACACGCGCATCGAATAATAGCCGCCGCCGAAAATCTGCACCCCGCCGACGCCCTTCAGGCGCAGCAGCCGGTCGCGCAGCGTCGAATTGGCATAGTTGCCGACATAATCGAGGTCGATGGCCGGATCGGTCGTCGTCAGCGCGACGATCATCAGAAAGCCGGTTTCCTGCTTGTTCACCTGCACGCCGATCTGGCGCACCTGTTCGGGTAGGCGCGGTTCGGCGAGCGCAACGCGGTTCTGAACGAGCACTTGCGCCGCATCGAGGTCGGTGCCCGGCTGGAATGTCACCGTTATCTGCGCCAGACCCTGCGTCGAGGACGACTGGATATAGAGCATATTCTCGACGCCGTTGACCTCCTGCTCGATGGTCGACGACGCTGCGGCAGGCTTCGCGGCCGCCTTGGCGGGCACGACCTTGCCGTCGGCACCGATCCGGCCCGCCTCGATCTTCGCGGGCTTGCCCGGCATCGCGCGCTGGATGCCGCCGACGACGACGCGATCCTTGGCGGTGATGCCCGAACGGATCACGCGCAGCCCGTCGATGACGGGGCCAAGCTCGACCGGGCGCGCCTGCACCACATTCTTGTCGCCGATCACATAGACTAGGCGCCGCGCCGCATCGGTGACGATGGCGGTGTCGGGAACCATGACGGCGGCGTGCGGCGCTGACGCGGCAAGCTGAAGCTGGCCGAACATGCCCGGGCGCAGCTTGCCGTCGGGATTCGGTACGACGGCGCGGACGGTGATCGTCCCCGATCCGTTCGACAGTGCGTTGTCGACAAAGTCGATCCGCCCCGAAATCGCATAATCCTGCTGTCCTTGCAGGCGGATACGCACGGGCGCGCCGTCGAGCTTGTCGCCGCGGCGTTCATAGCCGAGCAGGCTCGCCTCGGACCCCTGGAAGCTGAAATGAATGGGGCTCGTCGACACGATCGTCGTCAGCACCGTCTGATCGGCGCTGACCGCATTGCCCGGATCGACCAACCGTTGCGAAATACGCCCCGAAATCGGCGCGGTGACGCGCGTGAAGCCGACGTTGAGCTGCGCTGATCGCACCGCGGCCTGCGCCGCCGCGACATCGGCCTCGCCCGCGCGCACGGCGGCGCGGCGCTGCTCGACCTCCTCGGTGCTCGCCGCTTGCGATGCGGCCAGCGTCGCCGAGCGCGCGAATTCGGTTTTCGCGTTCGCCAGGGTCGCATTGGCCCGCGCCAACTGCGCGCGCGCCTGATCGAGCGCCGCCTGGTTCGGGCGCGCATCGATCGAGAAAAGAAGCTGCCCGGCCCGCACATATTGGCCGTCGGCGAAGTGTACGCGCTGCAAATATCCCGACGCGCGCGGCCGCACTTCGACACTGTCGATCGCTTCGAAACGGCCGACAAAATCATCCCACTCCGTCACGTCGCGGACGAGGGGCTGGGACACGGTAACGGGAAGCGACGGCGGACCGCCCTGTCCTTGGTCGCCGCCGCCCGAACAGGCAGCCAGCGCGAGCGAAAGGCACAGGACGGGCGCGAGGAGAAAGCGCTTTTGCATGATCTTGTCTTTTCTGTTGAAGCGTTCCGCCATCGCGCCACAGGGAGGGGGGAAGTTGCGCGATGACGGTCGCTGTCAACTAGTGGGCCGTTCATCGTAAGTCAACAGTTGTTGATTTATTCTCATTCACCATTATGGACGCAAAAATGGAGAGAAGCTCAACCATCAAGCGGCGCGATGCCGTTGCAACCCGCGCGTCGATATTGGCGGCCGCACACCAACGCTTTCTGCGTGAGGCGTATGAGAATGTCGGACTGCGCGACATTGCGGGCGATGCCGGGGTCGATGTCGCGCTGATCAGCCGCTATTTCGGCGGCAAGGAAGGCCTGTTCCGCGAAGTCGTCAGCGACGAAGCAAAGCCGCATCTGTTCCGCGAGCCCAAAAGCATCGACGAATTGCCCGGTTTTCTGGCGCAACTCGTCGCCGAAGACGATGACGCCGACCGCCATCATCGCATGGAGATGTTCGTCATCATGCTGCGCTCGGCCTCGTCGCCCAAGGCGGGCGATATCATCCGCGAACTGGTCAACCGCGACGTTCTGGAGCCGCTCGCCGGAACGATCGGCGGCGATCAGGGCGAGATGCGCGCCAATATGCTGCTGGCGATCCTGATGGGCGTCGGCGTCCTGCGGACGATCATGAAGGTCGATAATTTCGAGCTCGATGCCGAAGAAGGGGCCGAGTGCGTCGAGCGTTTTCGCTGCCTGTTTGCGGCGGCGTTGACCTGCTGACCGGCGCAGCGCAACCGCCCTCCCCAGCCAGACGGTCGAAGAGATCGAGATAGCGGCGCGCGGCAAAGGCCGTGCCGAAAGGCTCGGTAACGACCGCCGGAGAAAAGGGTCGGCGATCCTGCCGGTCGATCCATTCGAGCATGGCCTTGGCGATCACCGCCGGGTCGCGGCTGGGGACGATCGCGCCGCAATCACCGTCCGCGAGCAAATCACGCAGGAAGTGCGAACAATCGGTGGCGACAACCGGAACGCCGCGTTCGAGCGCTTCGACCGCAACGGCAGGCCCTCCTTCGTAGCGCGAGGTAATCAGCAGCAGGTCGGCATGGTCGAGCGCCGGCCCGATTGATGCCAAGCGCCCCGGAAGCGCGATCCGGTCCGCAACGCCCAAGCGCCGCGCCAGCCGCGCCAGCCGCGGCGCGTCGGGCCCATCGCCCGCAATCGTCAGCCGCACGTCGCGGTGCTTGGCCAGTTCGGCGACGATTCGAACCGCGAGGCCGAAATCCTTCTGCTCGACGAGTCGCCCCGCCGCCAGCAGATGAAGCGGCCCGGTACCCGGCACCTTCCTCGCGTCCGGCAAATTGATGATCGTGTCGATATTGGGATCGAAGATCACGCTGACCTCCCCGCGTCCTGTCAGCGCACGCACATCGTCGGCGAGCCCGGTCGACATGGCGGCGAACCAGTCGACATCGCGCGCCGCCCAACGAAAGGCCCGCGCGAGCAGCGCGCGTAGCGCCGGGATCGCCGAAGGCGCCAACGGATTGCTGATCTTCGCCACGACCTTCGGTCGCCGCGGCAGATCGCGCACCGCGCCAGCCAGCACATGATGAAAATTGCCAGGCAGAAAGACGACGTCAGGCCGCAGGCGAGCGATCGCCGCCGACAGCGCACGCCGCAGGCGCAGGCGTGAGAGCGGGCTTCTGGGGATTTCGGGTTCGAGACGTTCGGTGTGGACGCCGCGCGGCACGGCGGAGCGCAGCGGACCATCGAATGTGCCGCAGAGCAAGGTGACGCGGCGCCCCTGCGCCACCCATTCGCGCGCCAGCCGCAGCGCGATCACCTCGGTCCCTCCGAACGAAAAATCGTGGAAAATGATGACGATGTGCTGCGCTCGCGCCACGCCGCAGGCCTTCCCGATGCCACACCGGCGCCCGCATCGGACGCCCTTCCATCGACAAGACGCCGCGCGCGCCGATTTTCCGCACGCGCCGATGCGGGATCGGCCGCGCCGCGGCGTCTGAAGCTGAAGAAGCGAAAAATCGCTGGAAACGATACTAACGGGATAAAAGCGTGAACGGATTGACGGTTGCCGCAGCCCCCACATCGACGCCGCCTCTTGCCGCGCTCGAGCCGCTGACACCGATCCGCAGTCGCTGGCCGGCGCTGCTCAGCGGCCTGCTCAGCCTGGCGCTGCTCGCCGGACTGATGCGCGAGCTTCTGGGCGGCGGACTGGCCGCGCTGCACGAGGCGCTACCCACCAACCCGCTTTTCTATCTGGTCTTCCTTGCGATCTATGCGGTGCAGCCGCTGTCCGATCTGGTGATTTTCCGGCGGCTGTGGGGCCTGCCGCTGTCGGGCATCGTGCCGATCCTGCGCAAGCTGGTCGCGAACGAGATTTTGCTCGGCTATTCGGGGGAAGCCTATTTCTACGCCTGGGCCCGGACGCGGCTCAACATGGTCGCGGCGCCTTTCGCGGCGATCAAGGATGTCAGCATCCTGTCGGCGGTCGTCGGCAACATCTTCACGCTGGCACTGCTCGCCATCGCCACGCCCTTCGCCTATTCGCTGCTGCCCGCCGAGCATATCCGCCCGATCCTGGGGTCGGTAGGGGTCATGCTCGCCCTGTCGCTCGCCATCCTGCTGTTCCGCGGCCGCCTGTTCTCGCTTCCCGCAAGCGAGCTGCGCTGGGTGTTCCTCGTCCACCTCGTCCGCACTATCGCCTACACCGCGCTGCTCGCGCTGTGCTGGCATCTTGCGCTGCCGCTCGTGCCGCTCGCGCTCTGGATGCTGCTCGTGACGGGACGCCAACTCGTCGCGCGCCTGCCGCTCGTCCCCAACAAGGACATCGTCTTTGCCAATCTGGCGGTCTTTCTGGTCGGCAACGACGCCGCGGTGACGCGGCTCGTGGCACTGACAGTCGCGCTGACCCTGCTCTGCCACGTCATCGTCTTTGCACTGACCTGGCTGCCGCTGCGCAAGGGAGTGGCCGCATGACCCGCTTCCGCTTCCCTGCCCTCGCCGCCGCCGTGCTGGTTTCAGCCGCAATGGTGCCGTCCGCACGCGCCGCGGTCTTTGGCGACGCGCCCGCCTGCGCCGCGGGTTCGACAACGCCGGCGCTGCTCGTCTGGCTCGACGGGCTGAAGGACCGGAAGGGACGGATCCGGGTCGAGCTGTTCCCGAGCAACGACAAGGATTTTCTGGAGGATGATTTCGTCCTTCAGAAAGCGGGCAAGGACTTCCGCCGCATCGAATTTGCGGCCCCCGCCGCCGGTCCGGTCGCGGTGTGCATCCGGGCGCCGCGGCCTGGCCGCTACAGCTTCGCGATGATCCACGACCGCGACGGCAAGCACAAGTTCAGCTTTTCGTCCGACGGCGTCGGCTTCCCCGGCAATCCCAAATTGGGGTGGAGCAAACCCAAATCGGCGAAGGCCGCGGTGACGCTGGGCAACGGCGTCACGGAAATGCACGTGATGATGAATTATTTCCACGGCCTGGGCTTTTCGCCGGTCAAGAAGGATTGAGGCGATGCGGATCGTCGACGTCTGCGAATTCTATTCCCCCACGGGCGGCGGCATCCGCTCCTATGTCGACCGCAAGATGCAGTTGCTTGCCGAAGCCGGCCACGAACTGATCGTCCTCGCGCCCGGCGCCGAGGATCGCGAGGAAGTGCGCGCGACCGGCGGCCGGATCATCTGGGTCAAGGCGCCGCCGCTGCCGTTCGACGCCAATTACCGCATGTTCTGGGATGCGGCGCCGATCCATGCCTGGCTCGACCGGTTGCACCCCGACGTCGTCGAAGCCTCTTCGCCCTGGCGCCCCGCGTGGATCGTCGGAAAATGGGCCGGCGACGCCGCGAAGGTCTTTTTCCTGCACAGCGACCCGGTCGTATCCTATCCACAGCGCTGGTTCGGACGAATCGCCTCGCGCGAAAAGATCGACGCGGCCTTCGAATGGTTCAATCGTTATCTGCGCCGCGCGATGCCGCTGTTCGACAGTCTGGTGGTCTGCGGCGATTCGCTGGGCAAGCGGCTAAGCGACCGCCACATCGGTCCGGCGCATTGCGTCGCGCTGGGCATAGATCGCGCCGCCTTTTCACCGACCCTGCGCGACGCCAGCCTGCGCGCCGACCTGCTGGCGCAATGCGACCTTCCGGAAAGCGCCACCCTGCTGCTCGGCATCGGGCGGCACCATGGCGAAAAGCGATGGGACATGGTGATCGACGCGGTGCAGGCCGCCGCCGCCCGCGAACCCGTCGGTCTGATCCTGATCGGCAAGGGACCGGCGAGCGCCGCGCTGCGCAAGCAGGTCGGCGGCAATCCCCATATCCGCATGTTCCAGCCAATCTACGACCGGCCGCAACTGGCGACATTGATGGCGAGCTGCGATGCGCTGATCCACGGGTGCGAAGGCGAAACCTTCGGCCTGGTGGCGTCGGAGGCGCTGGCGTCGGGCCTTCCGCTGATCGTCCCCGACGAAGGCGGCTGTGCCGAGATCGCGCGCCCGGAATTTGCGGAAACCTATGCCGCACGCGATGCCGCGGCGGCGACGCAGGCCATCGCCCGTTTCTGCGCGCGCGATCGCGCGGCGTGCGCATCGCCCGGATGCACCGCGACGCGCACGTCACGCATCGGTTTCAGCGCATGCCGCGCGAGCGCAGAAAACAACAAGGAACTGGCGATCCGCGCCCTGCTGCGGCTTGCCCAGGTGATGACCGGACCGCGCGCGAGCACCGCGCCGGTTTGTGGATTCCACACCTTCATATGATCCTCGGCCATCGTAAATCCGGCCTGTGGCAAAGCGGACAGAGCCCCAGCTCCGTAGAGCCACGCGGGCGCGATGAAACCGGTTGCGGCAACCCCTGTCACGTCCTCAACCAGTTTCTTGGCCGCCGTCATCCGCGCCAGCGCGGTGGCATGGTCAAGGCCGAGGAACTCGCCCTCGCCCGCCGTCATGTGGCGCGCGCGGAAACCGTCGAGCGCACCGCTGTGCCGGCTGTCGTCGCGATGCGCCCAGCCGTGGACGAACATTTCAACGCCCGCGTCGGCCCAGCCGCGCAGGCGGCTCTGAAAGCCCCGGTCCTCGGCGATCGGCGCGCTGTCCCAATGATCGGGAACGACCAGCATCGCCAGCTTCGGCCCGCCAAGGTGGCGGACGAGTTGGTCGAGCAGGCGATCGACCTCGTCGGCGAAGCGCGGGCTGACGTCGTGGATCGAGGCCAGGAATTTGCGCGAGGATTTATCGGAGAGCCGCATGACTGACATGTCCTTGATGGCGATGGTCTATCGCTTGCTCGTCTGGGGCAGCCGCAACGCGGACAAGGCGCCTCGCACCCGCGCCGCGCCCGCAAAGGCGCCGCCGCCGCGCGCGGCTGAACCGCCGTTCAAAAGGCTGCATCCAGGCCAATCCTGACGGTGCGGGGCCGCAGCGGCGTTTCCTGCCGACCGGCGACCACGGTGAAGGGGTTCCCATAGGAAAAGCGGTTACGATCGGCGTTGAACAGGTTCGTGACACCTAGCGCAAAGCCGAAACGCCCGCGCTCGAGACGCAGGTTCAGAGCCGTGTCGACATAGCGGCCCTGGCTGATGTCGAGCAGATTGCCGACGCCGAGATAGGATTTGCCGACATAGCGCGCATCGGCGGCAATCGACAGGCGGGCATCGGCGCCGACGCTCCGCACCCAGCGCGCGCCCACCCGCGCGCCCCACTGCGCGATATTGGGCAGATCATTATCCTCCGCCCGCGCATAGGCCGGTGCGGCCTGGGTCAGGCTGCTGTGGTTGAGAAAGGCGCTGCCGTCGAGGCGCAGCGACGCCGTCGCGTTCCACGTCGCCGACGCGCTGAAGCCCAGGATCGAACCATTGCCGATATTGTCCGTAAAGGGAAAACCCTGCGCATCGACGAGATCGGCCTGAATCGATTCCCAGCGCGCGTAGGAGCCCGACAGCGCCACGCTGAGCGGATCATGATCGGGCGACCCGCGCCGCGCGCCGAGTTCGAACGTCGCGATGGTATCCGACTGGAAGGCGACCGCGCTTCCCGGACTGCTCACAGACAATCCGCCGGGCCGGAATCCCTCCTGATAGCGCCCGTAGATCAGCCAGCCGCCCCCCGGTTTCCAGCGCAGCGCCACGGCGGGCACGAAATAGTCGACGGCGCGGCGCGGTTCGGGCGGGTTCGGGTTTGCAGGATCGATCAGTTCGCCCGAAAAGCGCGTATGGGCATAGCGGCCGCCGAGGCTGGCGCTGAGCCGCGGCGCGAGGCCGAAGGTCCATTCGCCGAACAGCGCAACCTCGCTGCGCTCGTTCAGAATATCGGCGATCGGAACGGGCGCCGCGGGGTCGCCGAGCGCGCGCCGGGTCCGGTCCTTCCCGTCGGTGATGCTGATCCCCGCGATCCAGCCATGCCCGTGCGCGCCCTGCCGCGACAGTGTCGTTTCATTGGCGTGCTGGCGGATCGCAATATCCTGCGTAAAGGCCAAGGGGCTCCCGCCGCCGAGCGCCGACGCATCGAAGCGGTTCGCCAGATCGTGCGACACGATCGCACCGGTCGATCGCAGCACCAGCGGACCCCAGCTTTTTTCGACCGTGGCGTAGAGTAGCGAATAATCATTGTCGAAGGGCTGCGCGATCAGGCTCTGCCGCGTCAGGTCGGGCAGCCCGGCCTCCGAATATTGGCCGTCGCGCGTCTGGATGTCCTGCCGCACCCAGCCCGCATCGATCGTCCAGCCGTCGCCCGGTGTCACACGCAGCGCCGCGCGCCCGCCGAAGATGCGGCTGCGGTTGACGTCGCTGAGCCCGCGGGCGCTGTCGTCGATATAGCCGCCGTCGATGCGGTGATAGCCGACGACGCGCAGCGCAGCACGATCGGTCAGGAGCGGCAGGTTGAGCGTCGCTGCCGCATCGTGGCTGTCGGCGCCATGCTGGGTCAGCGCATAGCCCGCTTGCATCCGCGCCGCGAAACCGCCGCTGTCGGGCCTTGCCGGATCGATGCGGATGATGCCGCCGAGCGATCCGGCGCCGTAAAGCGTTCCCTGCGGCCCTTCCAGCACCTCGATCTTGTCGATGTCATAGAGCGCGATGTCGGGATCGGGCGCGTTATAGTTGAGCCGCGCGTAGCCGAAATATTGCCCCACCGTCGCCTGCGTCGGGCCGGTGAAGCTCGAATCGGCGACGCCGCGAATGAACAGCTTGTTGCGGCCGGGGCCGAGGTTGGTCGAATTGACCGAGGGAAGCTGGCGCACGATGACGTCCGAACCATGCTGCCCAGGCGCGCCCGCGAAACTGTCATCGAGGCGCATCACCGTAACCGCTGCGGGATAGTCGGCGAGCGCGGTGTCGCGCTTGCTGGCCGTGACGATAATTTCTTCGGGCGGCGCGGGGTCGGCTCGGCGTGGGGCCGCGGGGCGCGGCGCCGGGCGGCGCGGCGGCGGTGCCGGGCGCGCCCGGACGGGGACGCGCACGATGCGAAAGCTGCGCGCGTCGATGATCGTCACGCCCAGCCCGGTGCCGCGCAGCAGCCGCGCGAGCGCGGTTTCGGCGTCCATCGTGCCGGCGACGCGGCGCACGCGGATCTCGCCCATCGCGGGATCGGCAAGCGCGACACTGACGCCGCCCTGGCGCCCGAGTTCAAGAATCGCCTGGTCGAGCCGGCCGGCAGCGATGGCAAAGCGATGCGTCTCGGCGGCATGGACCGACGCGGGGGCCAGAGCCGCCACGAGGCTGGCCGCTGCCCATTGCCTGTAACGCTGCACCATCAGTTCGCGGTCAGTCGCCACTCCTCGCCGACCTTGCGGGCCGAAACGCCCATCAGGATCGCGATCTTTTCTATAGCGGCCTTATCCTTGCCGTCGATCAGGATCGTGCCCGTAAAGGTGCGATCGGCGATGGCGGGGTCGACCGCGATCGGGGCGCCAAGCGCGCGCGACAGGTCGGGTGCGATGTCCGACAGCGGTGTCGCGGTGAAATCGAGGCGGCCCGTCTTCCACCCGGCCACTGTCGCGGGATCGACGCGGGTGACGACCGGTGCGGCGCCGCTATGCGCGATGTGCAGTCGCTGCCCGGCGCGGAGCAGCAGGGCCGCGCGATCGGGATCGAACATCACCGCGCCTTCGGCAACGCTCACTTCGGCACGTCCGTCCTCTCGCGCGACGTTGAAGACCGTGCCGACATCGCGCAGTCGCATGTCGCCCGATACGACGGTGAAGGGATCGGTGGGATCGTGCGTGACGCGGAACACCGCCTCGCCGCTTTCGAGAGTCGCGATGCGCGGATTGCGGCGGTCGAGCGTCACGCGCGTTCCGCCGTTGAGGTCGATCACCGTTCCGTCGTCCAGCGTCACGCTGCGCTGCTCGCCGAGCGCGGTCTCGACCGCATAGGTCGGCACCGCGACGCGATAGACCGGCCATGCACTCACCGCGACGAGCAGCGCGGCGGCAACGGCACCATAGCGGCGGAAGAATCCGGGGGCGTTGTCGTTGGCGGGCGCGGCGTCCGGGCGATCCGCGACCAAGGGGCGCGCGGCGAGGGCCTCGGTCATCGCCGCATCGGCGATCGCCACCCGGTCATAAGCGGCGGCGTGCGCCGGATCGGCCTCCAGCCACGCGGTGAAGGCAGGCCAATCGGCATGCGCGGGATCGCGCTGCCGGACGAACCAGCCCACCGCCTCCTGCTCTGTCATGCCGTTTGCCATGCCTAAAACCGTCCCTTCGCAGCTAGGACGGTCTGGTCAGTCATTTTCCGCATCGAGTTTGTCACGTAATTGCAATACGGCCTTGTAGGCCTTTTGTAGATGTTTTTCGACAGCGCTCAGGCTGAGGCCGAAATGCGCGGCTATGTCGCGCTGCGGCGTGCCGTCGATGCGGTAGCTGCGGAAGATGCCGGTGGTCGGCTCGCCCAGTTCGTCGAACAGCGCCGCGACGCGCGCCAACTCGCTCTTCGCGATCGCCGCGCGCTCGGCCGAGGGGGCTGGCGATGCCTCGCCCGCATCGTCCGTTGCCAGCGCGTTCCACGCATCGTCGCGCCGCTCGCGTCGCTGTGCCGAGCGACGGCGGTCGATCACCAGATTGTCGGCCACCCGATAGAGATAGGACAGCGGGTCATCGGGAACCGCCGCGATACCGCCGATCTTGATCCACAGATCCTGCAGAATATCCTCGGCATCCGACGCGTCGCCGCAGCGGGCCCGCACGAAACGTTCCAGCGCTGCGCGGTGGGCCAGGAACGCCCCTTCCAGACCGTCGGCGATCATGCGCCGCCCCATACCAATGCCGCGCCCAAGCCGCAATCGGATCGCGCCCATCGATCGGCAATGCGACGCTTTTTTCGTGCCCATGCGGAAAAGCGCGCGCGGCGCCGTCCATTTGACAGGGGCGATGGTCGAATTGCGTAGCGGGAGCCTTGCCCCATGTCCCAATTCCTGTCCCGCCGCGCGCTCCGGACCGCCGCGTTGGCGGGGGCGTTTGCCGTAAGTTGCACCGCAACTGCCGCGCCTCCCCCAGCCCCCGCGACCCCGATCAGCGTCCTCACCTACAATATCCATGGCCTACCCTGGCCGCTCGCCTGGGGGCGCAGCGATGACTTCGGGCAGATCGCGGCGCGGCTGCGCGCGATGCGGCAGGCGGGAACCCAGCCGCATATCGTCGTGCTGCAGGAAGCCTTCACTCGCGCCGCGCAGCGGATCGGTGCGGAAAGCGGTTATCGCTATGTCGTGGACGGCCCGGTCGCCGCCGATCGCGGCAGCCTGCCCACCACCGCCGCCGACCGCCGCTTCGCCGCCGCCGCGTCATGGTTCAAGGGCGAGCGGTCGGGCAAGCTGCTCGGCAGCGGGCTGCAACTGCTGTCGGACTATCCGATCCTCGCGGTGCGCCGCGCACCCTTTCCCGCCTACGCCTGTGCCGGTTATGACTGCCTTGCCAACAAGGGCATATTGATGGCGCTCGTCGCGGTGCGGGTGCGGCGACGCCAGTCGTCGTGACCACCGCGCATTTCAATTCGCGGGGGGCGTCGGGGGTTTCCGACGAACGCGCCGACTATGCCTATCGCCGCCAGCTCGACGCAGCCGGACGGTTCATGGCGCAAAGCCCGTGGCATCGCTATCCGATCATCTTTGCCGGTGATTTCAACGTCGGCAAGATCGCGCCGCGCGCCCGCGCCTTCGCATCGGCGACGGGCGGCTGGTGGGGTGCAGCGCGCACCGGCGGGCTCGACGATGCGATGCACGCCTGTTCGCGCAGCACAAGCGGCCTGCCCCGCGCCGCGCTCGAAAGCTTTCACCGCGCCAAGGACTGGCAATTATTCGCCTCGACCCGCCTCGCCGCGCTCACCGCCGAGGCCATATCGGTGCCGTTCGGGCGCGGCGCCGACGGCCGCATGCTGTCCGACCATATCGGCTATGTCGCGCGCTATCGCCTCGCACCGCTCACACCGACCGCCGCACGCGGTCCTCTCGGCTATGTCCGTTTGAAATAGGCGATCAGGCGATCGATCGATGGCCGTGCGGCCTGCAGCGCCTGTTCGGTCGCGGAATCGTCGCGCCGCGCCGCGCCATCCTGTGCCGCCTTCAGCGCCGCACCCATCTGGCCCGCCAGCGCCGTGTCGCCGACGTCACCCGCTATGTCATCCCAATGTTGCCCCGCCACCGCCATCGCCGCATCGACCCCGGACCAGTCCGGCCGCGCCGCTCCAAGGCGCGCGGTCCCGGCCAATTGCGCATAATCGATCAGCGCCATCGCCGTTGTCGCCTTCGACACGGTCGCCATATCCTCGACCAGCGCGCGATAGATTTCGAGCGCCGCGAGTCCCGCACCCTGCCGGTCGTCCTTCCGCGCGGCGGCATCGAGCGCCGCGAGCCGCGGCACGATCGCCTGCTGCGCCGCCGAACCGAGCGACGCGTGGACGCCTTTTTCGGAATAGATGGCGGTGGCGACGCGAGCGCGAAACTGCCCGGCCGCTTCGTCCGGCGTCGCCACCGCGACATCGCGAAAATAGCCGGCAGCGGCATGTTTGAGCGGATCGGGATCGACCGCATAATCGGTAATCCCCGCGCGCGTCGTCAGCGAGAAGGTCGCAATCGCCTGATCAGAAGGCGAATGCGGCGCCCCGCAGGCGCCCAGCGTCAGGAGGGACAGGATCATCGCGCCGCGCAGCCGGCGAACGTCGAACCGAGAATCATGTAGAAAATTTGGCAAAGGCCTATCCTTTGCCCGGAAGACGTCGCGGGGGTGGCAAAGCCGCACCCCCGTTCCCCCAAAAGGCGGGTCAGCTTGCGCGGTCGGCGAACAGCGCCTTCAGATCCTTCTTCAATATCTTGCCATTGGC
>LULW01000247.1_pt1 | contig 21044 bp, 32 predicted proteins | sample 729531 | NCBI WGS metagenome assembly LULW01 (sample SAMN03860279, study PRJNA289734) | marine metagenome | biome: seawater column; feature: ocean; material: water; isolation source: Red Sea water column Station 108 - depth 10m | place: Saudi Arabia: Red Sea | collected 2011-10-15 | depth 10 m | reverse complement strand
AGGTCGATCTTCTTGGCCACCCATGACTCCATCTCCGCGGCATCGTCGATCATGTTGTGCAGTTTGATAGCGTGTTTGCCGATCCTCATCAACTGGTTGAGAGCCATTGATGCTTCGTACGTGTCCGGCTTTACTGGTTGGTGCTGGAATTCTTTGAACTTCATATCAATATTTATTAAGCACAGACGTCACAACGACAGTGCTTACACACCTCTATTTCGTACTCTGCACCACCATCTACGGGGTAATGATTTTGTTTACGTTTACAAATATCTCCGCAATGGCTGTCGCAACCACAATTCAAACACTTGACGATCCATTCCTTTAATAATACAAGCGGTTTCATTATCTTTTGATTCCTGGTCCACCGAAGAGACTAACACCTGGAAGTGCATGTGCACCTTTGGCTGTGCCATCTGGTTTCTTGGGTTGTACTATTTTTGGTAATCTTGGTGCTTTTGTGCCTGATCTGCCCGGCGATCCTGTATATGACTTCTTGAACCTGTCTGGACCCGCCGCAACGTGAGGGTTGGCTAAAGTGGCAATGTTCCCTGCACTTGTGGCACCAGGCGTTGCCTGCTCCTGCACTTTACGCTGTATTACTTCGTTGATCTTCATGCAATGGTATTTAGTAGGTTAAACGAGTGGATGTATCTAAGGAAACGGCACTCAAAAAACATTTTTTTAGGCTCTTTGGTGAGATCCCTGCCTGCATAAAGCATATGGATACCAAATTTTTTAACAAGTGGCACATAGACTTCCGTCTTGCCTCCATACCAGCAGTGTGCTTGTCCAACAAGTGTGCCATCAGCTTCTGTGATGACTACCTTGCCTGTTTCGGGCCAGGGCATGAAAGTAGTTTCGACCTGCTCAAATTTTGCGTCGTCTGGATCTTTCATTACTTTATCCGTGTATTTGTAAAATGATTCATTACGTTTCCTATCCATGTGATATATCCTGGTTAGAATTTTTTTATCCATTAAATGTTTTGGTATTAAAAATGTGCTTTTGAATTGCATTAAATTAGACTTGGTTAAAAATCCATTTGTGTAGTTTGAATTTTCGTCATGAAGTTGAAAATTTATCCTGTCCCCTAGGATGGAGTCGTCTATCTCGTAAACAAATAATTTTGATGGATCATGGTAAGTATGATCGCCCCAAAACTCTGGCAAGTCCAAATCGAACAGTTGCCTCCAGCTGTTATTTTGTGCTTTTGTCTTTATATCCCGATCTACTACAATTTCGTCGATTAGTCTGTCATCTGAGAATATTCTGAGGTTTGTTTTTCCTTTGTATTTTTTGAATAATATCCCAAAGCCTAAAATGTACTTCATACAGAAGTAATTATTTTTTCTTTTTGCGTCCGGACTTCATGTTGGCACACCAGTGATACATCTTGCCTCTTTCACCGCCGTACTTCTTGGCTTTAGCTCTCAACGAACTAACAGAGCCTTTACAACTCGCTCCAGCACGTTTCACACGTCCTGGTCTACTCTTGCCCTTCTTTTTACCATCTGCGAAGTTCTCACAGAACTCCTCAAATTCTGTGCTAGTTTCTTCACATTCATGTACTCACCACCTACCGGGACATCTTTAGTGGCATTCTGTTTTGTGACTATGCCAACTCCCGCGGCCTCTTCAATGTCTTCAGGTGGAACAATTTGCGCCTTTATGTAGTTTACACCTGCTTTACTTTGCCCCCAAAAACGATGATGTCCGTCTATGACTTGGTAGCCGTCCTTGTGTTTTCTTGCCAGTATAGGTGATATACTTTTTTTGTCTTGGACAGCCTTTGCTATGGCATTTACTTTAGCCATACTTTTTGGATCCCTCATCTTGTCCTCAGGTTCGAAACCAACCAATTGCTTGACAGGAATGTTCACCACAGGACCTGTGGCTTGATATTTTTCAATCCCAATAGCACCAAAATTGTTTGGATCTGTTGATAATTTTATCTTGTTTTCTGAAACAAATTCTTCTTTGACACAGTTGGGGACCATCCTGTTGCCTTTCTTCTTGTATCCTTTTTGTTGATATCCGTGCCAACACGTGCCTCTTGCTTCGTTCCTCTGTGTGACTGGTGGCACCTTTGATCTCTGTGAATCTTTTGGGTCTGTCTCTCTTGCACCTCTTTCTTTTGCGGCTTTGGTAAGCCTGCCTTTAACTAGGTTGCCTGTCTTTGTGAAATAGGTGCCTGGTGGTGCTTCCTTTGTTTCTTCTAACTCGTTTGCCTTGTTGTTGCCAACGTTCTTGAAACCAAATCTATTGTTCGGACCTTTTCCAGGTTTGTGTATCAGTCCCATGGCGTCTATGCTGGATGGTATTATTATGAATTCTTTTATCTTCATTTCTTTTTCTTTCTGCCTGCACAGTGGGCCTTTTGTGAAAAGCCTTTTGGGTTGGCACAATTTATTGATTTCTTATATTTCTTTGACCACTTCTTGCCTTCTCTGACTCTGAAAGGATAACTTATGTACCCTGGTGCATATCCCATCCTTGCTCGGCCAGTGGCACGTTTCTCATACTTCTTAAGTTGTTTTTCTACATCTGGGTGTACGTATGATCTTACGTATTCAGTGATTTCTTTGATCCTCATTTTTTCTTGTTCTTGGCCTTGGTTTTCTTCTTCATGGAGTTTATGTATTTTCTGTATATGGCCGCTGGTCCTGACTTGCCCGCCGCCCTTGCTCTCTGCTCCATGGCAACTGCCGCCTGTATCTTGTGTGCGTGTGACCTGCCGGACTTTCTTATCTTAGACACACTTGCTCTTGCTGTTGCCTCGTCTTTGAATCCTAATCCATGTATTGTGCCTTTTGGATCTTCGTCTGTGTATAGGTCCGAATGTTTTTTACTTTTTCTTTTTTGTCCTTTTTTACGTGGTATCCTTTTGCCTTCATTGAGGCTTTCATTGATGTCCACTGATCCATGTCTTGCACTGGCCGTTGGGTTTCCTTCTTTCAGTATCTTTGCCCATGTCACCATGTTGATTGTGCAATTCTTCACCTGGTTCAATGTGTCTTCGTCGGCCTTAATCTCTTCTATGCCCTGTGCTTTTGATTCTATGTTACACTGTGGTGGCACAGTAAATCCAAAGTTACTGGCCGCGGAATACAAAACTCCGTGTATGTGTTGGAATCCATCACCTCCGCCTGATACTAATGTTCCAAAAACCTTGTTATAGAAAGGTTGGTACTTGTTGTCTTTTGCCCAACTGTATATGAAATCCAATCTCTCCAGCATTGCCTGTATGTGGCAACTGTGTGTACCCCACCAGATCGGAGTTGCAAACAGAACGCCATCCATGTCAAACATTTTCATTATGTAAGGTTTTAATTCATCGTTCACATCATCCGTTGATCCTTCGTAGTCAAGGTCACGTAATGTGACAATTTCACACTCATGGCCTAACTTTTCAAATGCCAATTGTGCCATCTTGCACACAGAAAATGTGTTTGAATCTGCGTCTGGTTTTAAACTGCCGTTGAATATTAAAAATTTCATTATTTCATTGCCTGTTTTGTTGCTGTGGCATACATCACCGCTTCTGCGTCTTTGCCATATCTCTTCTTGAATCCTGCTTTGTCTTTCTTCATGCCCTTAACTATTTTTTCTCTTTCGCTTTTTTCACCCTTGGTCATGCTTCTGCCTGTCGTGGTGTGTTTACCACCGTGGGCTTCTTTAATTTCTTCTGATCGTGCTACGATCACGCCACAGGCCAATCTCTCACCTGCGTTACCTGTCTTAAGGCTTTCCGCATCTCCACCTTTGCCTAGGTCATCCTCATCTTCATGGACCACTATTCCACGTCCAATCACTGACCTGTCTCCCATCAAATCTACCCTTGGTGCCACTATGCTAAATTTTGCAACACCATCCTCATTGGCCAAGACGTTCTCTAGGTCACCTACATGACCCTGTTTAAGATCGCCGTGATCAACTCCGTCAGGATTGTAATGGCCTCCCATTGACTTGCAACCATCACTCATGTCTCCAAATTCATGTATGTGGAATCCATGTAGTCCAGGTTCTAGTCCTGTGATCGTGCCTTTTATCAGAGTGGGTGTATTTGGTGCCTGCATAAGCAGTATAGAGCCCTTTACAGCGTCTGAATGCTCTAGAATGCACTGTGCTACCACCCGCTGTTCTGCCTCAGTTATTGTTTTGATCTGTTCACACGTGCATTCTTTTGCACGTGTTCTAGGACATCTAGTTTCTGTGAATTCTATGGCTCGCATAGTGGTATTTATCAGTCTATCCAATGTGATAAAAAGGGATCAACTTCATTTAATTTTAGTGATCTATGACTGTCCTGTTGCAAAAGTTCAGCTTGTAATTTTTTATGCAGTGTCCTGTCATATTCTGCTGTGGAGTACCTTTTAATCAGGTGCTGTATTTCACTTCTAAAACCTACAGCACTGGTTATTGATACAGGAAATTTCAATAGTTTTTTAATTTCGTTTACATATATTTCTCTGTGTTCTGAAGGCACTGCATATTCACTGAAAATTTTTGGCGAGTCTAAAGCAGACAGCTGGATGTTTTTTGAATACTGTGTCATCCATGTGCATGTTTCATGCAGTTTGTGAGCAGTAAGATTACTAGCCACGAGATGGAATTGAAGATAATTTGCATTTTCACTTACCCACTTTACATTTTGTTCGAATTCACTGAACCATAAAGGATATCTAACGTATGTGCCTAATATGCCAATGGCATCGCATGAACAAATTATGGTAAGATTTTCAAACTTTTTTATAATCTGTTTCCAGCCATCTGGCAATCTTTTTAAATTTGTATTGATGATAACTTCGCAATATGGATTTACAAGGTGCAACGCATTCAAGAATTCGAGATAGTCCTTGATGTATGTGGGCTCGCCACCTGCAAGATAAACTTTTTTCAAAACTTTTTTATCTAGTGTGTGTATATAGTTTTGATTTTCTTTGTTGATGTTTATTGTTATACCTTTTTCCTTTTGCCATAGTGTGCTTGAAGCTGGACCACACATTTTACATTTGAGGTTGCATACTGGATTGTATCTTATGTCTGCGTATTCCAATTTTGGATGCTCTATGTCTGGTGTGCCAAATTTCTTTAGCCAATCATTTTTGAACAGATCTCGGGCTTCTCGCCATCTAACATCATTTTTCTTACTTTTTCTATGCTTTCATTGTCTTTGAAACTGTCAGCGTGACAGCACGGACCGGTGTTTCCACCAATGTCTTTGAATTCATGCACCCATGGTAAGATACAAATTGCTTTGTTATTCTTTACGTCAAACATTAATAATACTTAACTTTGTAAATTGGATTATTATTTTTTTGGCATCGGATTTTCACCGGTAAGTCTAGGCTGTGCGAACCACAGTTTGAACCACTCCTGTGATCCTGGCTTGATATTGTGTTTTCTCTGATATTGAGCTTTTTTTGTGCCGATGTAGGATAGGTTCTCTCCCATCGAATCTTCTTCTGGAAGTTTGTCCACACCTGCCAACTGCTTTATTCTTTCAAGTTCGTCCATTATATCTTCCAACTTCTTAGTTGCTCTTTTGTGGGCTTGTGAGCTTTGACTTTCTCAATCTTGCCACCTTTGGCCAAGAATGCTTTCATCTTCTCATCAAGTTCTCTTTGCTTCTCCTGTGGCGTCTTTGGTATATCGCCTCCCACGTATGGTCTATTGATCCCGCTGTATTTTGGCATAGTCTTCCAATCCTTTCTTAACTTTTCCTAGTGAGTCTCTGTTTGCTTGATAAAGTATTCCGTAACCTCCAGCCGCTTGCCATTTTTCTATGTTGATCGGCCTGTCGTCTATTAGGATATTTGGAGTTCCTGACGCTTTGTCTTTGGCATAGGATTCTTTTCTACCTGTAACAATTATTTCATCTGGTTGTTCTATGTTGTTTGATATCCATACCCTTTTATACTTGGCTGAATTTTCATGGTCGCCCCTTAATGGTGATGTGTTGATTGAAAATTTTCCACCTGTGAATTGTTTAACCATGTCTATTAAAGCGTCTGCTGTTGGAAACTTAGGCAACACCGCAAAGAAGTCTGTGCCTGTGATCCTGTCAATCACTTGTTTTTTAAGATCCTTGGTCTTGTCATTTGTAAGTTCCTTCCAGTGATCAACTCCATATAGGAATTCAACACCGCCGAAGAAGTCGGCCAGGACTCCGTCCATGTCAAGATATACAATTGGTTTACCATCAGCCATATCTTCATTATACAACTTTTTGTTGTTTTCGTCAATCTGTTTACCGAGTCTGTCCTGTATAATGTCATACAACTTTTTACCAGTGTCTCCGCCCAGTACTACTTTGCTGAATTCATGTTCTTGTCCTTTGTTGGCTAGGTCTCTGGCTTTGGATGCCGAGGCACCGCTGGCACCTTCTTGGTCAGGATCTCTTTCACCAGCACTTACTACATCTATGGAATCAAACTTGTAGAGATCATTTCCTGCTTTGTCTGGCTTTCCATTGTATTGGTTCAATAACTTTTGGAACTCTGCCACCCTATCAGATCCAGCGATCATTACGATCCTTGTTCTGCCTTCTGCTTGGATCTTTTGTAATGCTTGTATGATTGTTTTCACACCGGCATCTCCGATTGCCAGTTGAGGATAGAACATTCGTAAGTAATCTTGCTTTTCTTTAAAACTTAAAGGATCTGTTTTATTGTTCTGTTTTTGTGAAAGGAACACATACCCCTTTCCGTTGACCTGTTTGGCCATAGAAATAACTTTGTCTAGTAATTTTTGGTGTCCTATTGTGGGAGGATTGAATCGGCCAAAGGCAAAAACTGCTGTGGACCTATCGTCCTCGTTAAGAAACAGTTCCCTTAGATACATCGTATTCGCCTTTTTCTATGTTTTCTTTTTCTCTGTCTGCTAGTATTCGAGCAACCTGTAGTCTAGTTTCTTTAGGAAACATGTCTTGTACGTCTTGTTCTACAGAGCCAAATTCCTTTACATACTTCTTTGCGGCGTCATCGACTAGATACATCCATAGTTTAATTGACTTTTCATGGTCGTATACACCACGCTTCATCTTTCTTTTAATGTTTGATATAATTGGCATGAATCTTCTTCTGTAAAGATCCTCGTCATTCATAAGGAATGAATCCAACTCGTTTACTGCGTCCGAGTCCATTGCTTCGTTGATGAATTGTGATGCTCTCATATAAGCATATTTATATTAATAAAGGTTCTCTAGTAACCACATGTAAAATGGTGAAGAAAAGGTTAGTGTCCAAGTGCCGTTATGACCCATAGTGGGTGAATTCTTGAAAGTTTCAGGTAAATCAACACCTTTGGCTCTTGCCTCGGTTGCCCATGGCTCTGGATAACTGGGTTTGTATATACCTTCAAAAATCAAAGAGCCTATATCAATTTCATCTATTTCTATATCTTTTATATGTAACAATTGATCTTTGATTATATCTCCTTTTTCATTTAAAACTGTTTGTCCTTTATTTTTATTTGATCTATTGACAACAAGATTGTATTCTTTTTTATCTTCTAGATCAGCTGTGAATTCTACTAATTGTGGTTTGTCTTCTGTTGCTGTGATTTCTTGTTTGAAATAACTTTTGTCATTAATTAATATTTCTGCAACAGGTGGCTGATTCCACATAGTTGCGTATAATTTTAACTTAAAAATTAATTTTTCGGTTGCCATTTAAATTCTAATCCTGCTGTGTGTCCTGTGTAAGAACTATTTAAATCCTTACGGAACAGTTCTATCACTATCTGAGTGCCCGATAAAACAACTTTGAGGTATTTGTCATTCTTGTTTAGAACTTCTGCTTCTTTTGTCTTGCCATTGTTTGTGCATGTAATTGTTATTTCTTCCATCATCCGACCGATCCTTCCATGCTTACTTCTAGCAACTTGTTGGCCTCTACCGCAAATTCTAATGGCAGTTTCTGAAACACATCTTTGCAGAATCCAGACACTATCATGTTGACGCTGTCTTCTTGATTGATGCCCCTCTGCATGGCATAGAACAACTGTTCTTCGTCGAGTTTGCTTGTTGTGGCCTCATGGTTTACATTAGCTGTATTGTTTTTGTTTACTATGTAAGGTATTGTTGATGCTTTGCATTGACTACCCATCATGAGTGAATCGCAAGACGTATAGTTCACGGAGTTATCTGCTCTCGCCATTATTTTAACCTCACCACGATATGTGTTATGGCTCTTGCCTGCACTTATGCCTTTTGATATGATTGTGCTTTTGGTATTCTTTCCTATGTGTATCATCTTTGTACCCGTGTCTGCCTGTTGCATTCCATTAGTTAAAGCCACACTAAAGAACTCACCAACACTGTTGTCACCTAACAAAATACAACTTGGATATTTCCATGTTAGCCTAGAACCTGTCTCAAACTGTGTCCAGGTGATCTTTGAATTCTTACCTTTACACTTTCCTCTCTTTGTAACAAAATTGTATATGCCCCCTTTGCCTGTAACAGGATCTCCGGGGTACCAATTCTGTATTGTTGAATATTTTATTTCTGCATCATCTAATGCAATCAATTCTACATTGGCCGCGTGTAATTGATTTTCATCCCTCATCGGAGCCGTACATCCTTCCAGGTAACTTACATAACTGCCTTTGTCTGCAATTATTAATGTTCTTTCGAACTGTCCTGTGTTGGCCGCATTTATCCTAAAGTAAGTTGAAAGTTCCATAGGGCATCTAGTGTTGGGCGGAATGTAAACAAAGGAACCATCTGTAAACACCGCAGAGTTGAGAGCCGCGAATGAATGATCACTGATTGGTATCACACTGCCTAAATATTTCTTAACCAGTTCAGGACATTTTTTTACTGCTTCACTAAAACTACAAAATATGATACCTTTCTTTTCAAGATCCTTTTGGAACGTTGTTGCCACAGACACACTGTCAAACACAGCATCAACGGCCACGCCTGCCAGTGCGGCTCTTTCATTTAATGGTATTCCTAGTTTTTCAAAGTCCTTTTTTATCTCTGGATCCACTTCGTCATAACTTGCTGGTCCTTTCTTTGGAGCAGAATAATAACTTATTTTCTGATAGTCTATTGGATTTATTTCCAAGTTTGACCAATCCGGCTGTTTCAATATTTTCCATCGGTCGTATGCTCTAAGCCTGAATTCCAGTAACCACTCTGGCTCTTGCTTGATTTTACTGATCTTACGTATGACATCCTCGTTTAAACCTGGAGGTAAAGTTTCAGATTGCACGTCAGTGGTGAATCCTGCTTCGTAATTCTGTTGTAATTTTTTATCAAGTACCTGATCCATGCTTATTAATTATTTCACTTTTTGTATTACTGTAAAATACTGCCTATGATGGTCGCACCTATTAGGAATGATAATAGATAATGTGTGTATGCCGATGATCTTTTTATAACCTTGTAACCGTTCTCTCTTAGGCAAATAACATGGGCATCTATAGATTCCGCTGTGATCTTAACATCTACTGTTTGTATCTGTTCTAAGTCATTGTCTGTCATAGTATTATTGTACTACAATTCAGGTTTTTGTCAACCTAGTTGGTCTTGAAAAGACCTACGTTTTATGGAATTAATTGTTTAGAAGTATAGAACTAATCATGGAAGGATTACCTGTAGCATTTGTAGTTTCTACTTTTGCCCTTACCCATACAAAATTACCTGTGAAGTTTGCACTGACCGTGGTTGTGCTTTGGTCGGATGTTACAGTAGTCCCTGATATATCAAAGTAATCATCTTCTGTTGGCGTTGTTGCCAAGGAACCTTGCATTTTTGCTGTGCCGTTGAAGTCGTCTGTGCTGTCTCCAAGGTTCACAAAAGTGTAGGCCACAGTGTGTACTCCGTCCGGTTGTGAATAATACCCATCACCTTTGGCTTTGTCTGTAACGAAGCCAGTATGGTCAAGTGTGATTGTGGTTGATCCGTCTGCTGTTTCGGTGGTGACAACTTCCTCCACTGTAAACTCTGTTGTTGATACTACTGCCTTTACCGTGAAGGTTGAATTATTACTTGTAGTTCCAGTCACAGTAACCAGATCACGCACTGCCAATTTTCCTGCACCAGTAAGCACTGTGCTTGTTGAAGATATTGTATATACACCAGATGTTGCTGTGAAACTTATGTCCGTTCCGGTAATGTTCGCAACGTGCGATTTTGCGCCTGATAATGTTGTGCTTGTCTGTGCCATCGTTATTATTTATTGTTCTTTACGTCTCTTGAATCTTGCAGTTTTTGGACCTAGACCGTACACTGCGGCTAGTTCGTTTGGTTCTTGTCCGTCTATTGTAGTAATGTCAAGATATTTTATTTTATATGCTATGCCATCAGCTTCACCATACTCCTCGCAAAGGCAATCATCTTTTCTTAATTTTCTCACAATAAGATGAACCTTTTTTTCAACAGGTGATCCCATCCAGTCTTTTGTTATTACTGATTCTACTATGCTGTCTTTTTTAAATATATTATGCTCTTGAAGTTTTTTTATTGCTTTCATTTTTTACCTTTACAAATTTAATGACTTTGTCTATTCCTGTTTGTGCTATCATGTATATTGGAGTAAGCATTTTTTCGTTACTTACATAAAAATATCCATGATAACAATGTTGATATTTGCCAGTTAAGTAGTCCAATACGTATTTGTTTGTGACTAAACAACATTCTTCATTTCTTTCAATGAAATTCCAAAGTGCCTGTCTTTCAGATTGACTTATGTGTTTATGTGCGTCTTTTTTTAAATGTATTTGATATTTGAATCTACCATGTGGAAGTTTTGTGCAACCTATCACATCTTTGCCCAGCATATCATATTTTGGGTCAACTATCTCAGTTTTTTGCCAATATTTTTTGAAAAAATCAATTAAGACATCTGATCTCTCTTTATCTGAATAAAAAATTGCTTTTTTGTCCTGTATCCTAAATCTCATACTGTTTCTATGTTTAATAATGAAATCGGCCAAGAAATTAAGAGAAGGCAATTCAGGATGTTGCTCTTTTAAACTTGTTAGGTATTGATCTGTTGTTGGATAAAACATTAGGCTTCCGGGTAATTTGAAAACAGTTTTTACTTTGTATTTTGAATAATACAGTTTATTATGATGTTTTCGCATTTTTTATTTTAGATTTTTTTTCTTTATTTGTTAGCTTTGCAGTAACTTTATTTGCCTTGAACTCTACAACAAGTTTAGGAACAACATCTTCGCTCAACTTCACTTCGACCATTCCTCCTGCGTTTAGTTCTCCAAAAAGTATCATTTTAGATAACGGATTCTTTATCTCTTCATCTATGATCCTTTGCAATGGTCTTGCACCAAGTTTGGCACTGAAACCTTTTTTAACAAGATAATCTATTGCATCCTCGGATGCATTTACCTCTACATCCTTTTCCATAGTCATTGCGTTAAGTTCTTGCAAGAACTTCTTAACAATAGATTTCATAGTTGATTCGCCTAGTTTGTCAAACTTAATGACAGCATCAAGCCTGTTTCTGAACTCTGGTGGGAAGAATTTTTTCATTGCAACATCGTCTTCGCCTGTTCTCTCACTCTTACCGAATCCTATGTTGTTTCTCTCCATGTCTTCTGCACCCAAGTTAGATGTCATTATAAGTGTAATGTTTCTGCAGTCTGCTTTCTTGCCATTTGAACCAGTCACTGTACCATAGTCCATAACCTGTAGTAGCATATTAGAAACATCTCTGTGTGCTTTTTCCACCTCATCAAATAACACAACCGCGTGTGGATTCTTTTCCACTTCGTTTATAAACATACCACCGCCCATGTTTGAATCTTCATAGCCTACATACCCAGGTGGCGATCCAATTAGTTTTGCGATTGAATGTTTCTCTTGATACTCCGACATGTCAAATCTTACAAGTTCCACACCTAGTGTTTTTGCCAGCTGTCTTGCTGTTTCGGTCTTACCACAGCCTGTTGGTCCCAGGAATAGGAAAGATCCAACTGGTTTGTTTAGATTCTTAAGTCCTGCTCTAGCAACCAATATTTTGTCGGTGATAGTGTTGATTGCTTTGTCCTGTCCAAACACTTGCAGTTTCATCTTCTCTTCAAGTGTTTTTAGATTGCTGGTCTGTTTCTGACTCAACTGTTCAATGCTTATACCAGTCATCTGTGATATTTCATGTATAATTTCTTCGTGATCTATCTTGCCGTCCTTTACTCCGTTCAACCTCATCCTTGCACATGCTACATCTATGATGTCTATTGCTTTGTCAGGCAGTCTCTTGTCTGCTATAAACTTGCTTGAATAGTCTACTGCATCTTCACATGCCTCGTCTGTGATCGTACACTTGTGAAACTTCTCGTAGTATTGTTTGACGCCTTTCAGTATCTTCACTGCTGTGTCTTTCGAAGGCTCACCAACTTGCAGTCTTTGGAACCTTCTCATCAATGCCCTATCCTTCTCGAAGTACTTCCTGTATTCTTCCCATGTAGTAGAGGCAACAACTTTAATAGATCCTTTGAGTAGTGCAGGTTTCAGCATATTGGCCATGTCCATGTTATTGCCTTGTCCTGTTGCTCCAGCACCAACTATCATGTGTGCTTCGTCTATGAACAATATTGTTTTGCCTTTTCGATCTAGTGCGTTTACTATAAGTTTTAACCTCTCTTCGAAATCACCTCTGAATTTACTTCCTGCGATCAGACTGTTAACGTCAAGACTGAACACAATGTGGTCTTTCAAATACTCGGGTATATCATCTTTGTTTTTTGCAATTCTCCTAGCTAGTCCTTCAACGACTGCTGTCTTACCAACACCAGGGTCTCCTACTATTAAAACGTTGTTCTTATTCCTTCTTGCAAGTATTTGCTTAAGGTTGTTTGTTTCTTCATCTCGTCCAATCACTGGGTCTATCTTCTTGTCAAAGTACTTTTGGTTCAAATTCTCGCAGTAACTTTTAAGTATTCTGTCAGCTTGATTAGGTCTTAATCTTTGTTCTCCACCGTGCTCTTGCCCTCCTAGTCCTCCACCTAATGCGGCGATTCCTTCATCTAGTATTGTTTCGGTGGATACAAGATCCATAAGGTCCTGTTTATTCACTTGATGTTTCTTTAGGAAAAATGCCGCGTAGCTCTTTTTCTCTGCAAACACACTTATTAGTATGTCAGTTGAAGTAACATCTTGTCTGCCTTGGAATAGTGCCTGTGTGAACGCTCTATTCATTAGCCTTTCTAGAGATGCAGTCTTTCTAGGAGTAACAGGTGTTTCCAATTTTGACACTATGTCAGCACACTTTGTATCTAGGTATTCTTCTACGTCTTTGATTAAGGCTCCAACCTGTATTTTAAAGTCATGCAATATATTGCCAATCTGTTTGTCTTTGACAAGTGATAAAAGCACGTGCTCGATGGTCACGTATTCGTGCTTTCTCTTTTCTGCCTCTTTAACTGCGTTTTCGAATATGTTTTCTAGTCCTTCGTTTGCTTCTAACATTTCCACTCCAATCTAAATATCCATGTTGTATTTTTGTAAATGTGGCTAGATCTCTGTCGTCGAACTCCAGCCCTTGTTGTATCGCACATATCAATCTCTCCACTGATTTCTGATCTCTTGTTGTCCTTTTGTATGTTCCCGATAAAACTTTCCATAATTTAGTTTCCTTTGGTTTCTTTATTTTTTGTTTGCCATTTGCCATCGTAGTTTACTGACTCTCTGATTAAACGTAATACCTTCAAGGTGATCGCATTCATGCTGGAAACACTTGGATTCCATGCCATCGAGTCTTGCTGTCTTTGTTTCACCTTGTGTTGTTTCATATTGTACTTCGACTGTTTTTGGTCTTTCTACTTTTAACCATATTCCTTTAAAACTTAAACATCCTTCCACGTCAACAACTTTCTCTTGACTAAAGTTTTTTATCGACGGGTTCCATATTATAGCATGTTTATTGAATGTGTCAAACGACTCATGTCCGATTGCGAAGAATCTTTTGGTAATGCCAACCTGGTTTGCGGCCAGGCCCATGCCTCTTTCATCCAACATCAATTTCACATAGTCATATTCGAACTTTTCTATATCGTCATAACCTTGTATGCTGTCATCCTTTGTCCAGGCCGTACTGGTCTGTAATAGAGTATCGTGTGGGTATTGGAATAGTTGTATCATAGGTCCTTTATCTTTTTCAAGTCAGCGGCACTGAGTTGTGGTATTAAAACTAACACTTTTACGTAGAGGTTGCCTCTAATATTTAATGTTCTATGAACAGGCATTCCCCTTCCTTTAACACTTAACAATGTTCCGTGCTGTGTGCCTGCTGGTACTTTCACTGTGATTACACTGTCCTCCAGTGTTTTTAATTTAATTTTGTGTCCCCTTATTGCTTGAAAACAATCAATCGTCTTGTCTGTGTATAGATCATTGCCTTTACGTGTGTATCCGTCTGAATCTAAGACACTCATCTGCACCATTAGGTCTCCTCGTGGTACGTTCTTTATAGAGTCATCACCCATTCCAGCAAACTTGAAAGTTACTCCATGTTGCACGCCTGCAGGGATTTTTACTGTGGCATACTCTTCTCGTCCTGAAGGAAGTTTATAATTTATTGTTTTTTCATTGTTCACCATGGCCTCTTTGATTGATATTGCCATTCTTACCTGTACATTACGATTTGCATTGAAACCAGACCTGAATGTCCTTGTTCTCCCTCTTGAACTGGTGAAGTTGAATCTTCCACCAAAATCCATGTCCCCACCACCGAATCCTGAGAAGAAGTCGCCAAATATATCCTCATTAAAGAAAGGATGTTCGTTCCCCCCAGTGCTACTACCAAATTTTCTCTGTGTGTCGTAGTCGTGCCTCTTTTGTGAATCTTTGAGAACATCATGGGCTTCGCTGGCCTCTTGGAATCTGTGCTTGTTTCCACCCCTATCAGGGTGTTCTTTCTTGGCTATATCCTTGAACGCTCTTTTGATCTGCTCATTGGTGGCCGTTTCACCTACACCTAGGATCTTGTAATAATCTTTCATTAGCTATATTGTATTACAGATTGACGATTTGTCAACAATAAGTGATTATTTGATGTTAGTCTTCTTACCGTTAACGTATAAACCAAACCAGGCCGCACCTGCACCAACCACAACAGAAACAAATCCTGCTTGAGCATTATTTGGAGCGTCAAGTGCCATGAACCATTGCATAGTGTTATAGAAAACTATGCCATACAATGCCATCATTATTCTAGGCACTGTCCTCCAGTTCGAAAGAAACTGTGGTAATTCATCTCTTAAAAATACCCAGATGATTTTAATTAGTTCCCAACCATCCTTGGCACCTTTCTTAACCATGCTTTGTTTTTTAATTACTAGTTTGTCTTCTTTTAATTCAGCCATTAGTTTAACTCCGGTATCTTATTGTCTCTTTTCCTATGACCGTTCCAAGCAACAAAGCCACCTATTCTTAATGACCAATATGCAAGATAGTTCATTGAATAAAAACCGTTCACAATTATGTTGATATCTCTGAATATTTCGTCTGCTCTCTTTTGAGTCAACTCTCCCATCGTTTTTTTCTTGTCTATTTCTAACAATGTTTTGTATTTGTATGCGTAGTCGTGTACTAGTCCACCAATCAATAAAACTCCTACTGGTGAAAAGAACGTTCTTAGGAATTTTGGAATACTTGCACCATCAAAAGTAAACCCTGCCGGTATGACATATTCCTTGCCGTCTATATTATACTTCCAGTCTTTTGTAAGTTCCCAATTCCTAGTTGACAGCAACCACATGACAATACCTTTCCAAAATCCTTTTCCTTTTGTTTTTATTGCCAAAGGTTTTAATTCTGGGAAACCTTTAAAATTGAATTTCAAATTTGGTTTCTTTCTTTTGTCTGTGAAGTTTATGATTGCTCCGATTATTACAACAGCGATCAATATCGTCCATTGCCAAAATTTCATTGCAAGTGTAAAAATTAGTTCCATATTATTATCCTCTATTATATGCGTATTTATTCAATGTCGCCTTGAACTGTTCCTGCTTTTATTAATTTTCTTCTGTTTGCCATATGTTTGGCTTTTAGTTTTGCTTTGTTTCCACCAAAGTACGGAACCGCATAACCTTCTCGACACATTAGTTTAGACACAGGTTTTCCCTTGTATAAAAAGTCTCCCAACACCCTGCCGAACTTCCCTTTCATGTCCTCGCCTTTTTTGTTTATTGTGGTCTGTAAAATAGTTGTTTTGCCTAACACTCTTTTCAACATTGCCTTGCTGGCCAATCCAAATTTCTTCTCTATCTTATCTCTTGTCCTTGATTCCGGAGTGTCAATGCCCATGATACGGACTCGCTCATTCTTCTGCCATATTCCGAAACCTAGGTCGATGTCCACGTCAACAGTGTCACCGTCTATGACTCTGACCACTTTTGCTCTATAGGTCCACATACTATTCCAATATTATCGCTTTTATTGATTTTTCGCCCATGTATATTTCAGTATGGCCTTTGCCTTTCCAACACTGATATTTCACACTTGGACTGTAATCTCTTTCTGCTGTTCTCTTGCCACGTAGGCATTTTGCCATGCTGTCTTGTATTCGGTGTTCTTTGATCTCACCATTAACAAACATCAACAAGGCTACCACTGTCTCTATCATTCGTTTCCGTTCTTGTAGACAATTTCTCTGTCTGCATCTTTTAATTTTTCAATTGATTCTTGTGCTTTTTCCATTTGCTCTTTGAGGAACTCAATGTTTACTTTGTTGTTAGCCATGTCGTCTAGATGCTTTTGCATTCTTTCAACAGATTTATATAGGTCTTCAATCAACATGAACTGTTCTATGTCCTGTGAACTTTGGCCTAATTCACCTCTTGGATATTTTATCCTGAATTCTGTGTTTTCTTCCATCTCTTTTTTCATTAATGTAAGCGAAGTGGAATGTTGATTCAATTTTTCTGTGATTCCAAAGTATGCCCACACGCCAACGCCCACTGCACCTATAATTGCAATCATATTTCTTATTGGCATACTGATACTAGTGTTGTCGTTGATATCCAATCTTTTCATTATTTTTTCTTAGCCTTTGTTTTTTTCTTCATGCTGTTTATATATTTTCTATAGATGGCCGCTGGTCCTGATTTGCCTGCCGCTTTCGCTCTCTGTTCCATTGCCACTGCGGCCTGTATCTTGTGTGCGTGTGATCTACCGCTCTTTCGGATTTTTGTTACACTGGCTCTTGCTGTGGCCTCGTCTTTGAATCCTAGTCCGTGGATAGTGCCTTTTGGATCTTCATCTGTGTAAAGGTCACTATGTTTTTTGCTTTTCCTCTTTTGTCCTTTTTTACGTGGTATTCTTTTTCCTTCAGCCAGTGCTTCGTTTACGTCGACACTACCGTGCCTTGCCGCCAGTGTAGGATTTCCGGCTCTCATCAGTTCTCCCCAGACTGTCATGTTAGTCGCACAGTTTTTAACTTGGTTGTAAGTGTCTTCGTCTTTTTTGATTTCTTCTATGCCCTGTGCCTTGGATTCGATGTTACACTGCGGCGGAATAGTAAATCCAAAATTAGATGCCGCTGAATATAGTACTCCGTGAATGTGTTGGAATCCATCTCCACCACCTGACACTAATGTGCCAAATACTTTGTTATAAAATGGTTGATACTTGTTGTCTTTGGCCCAACTGTATATAAAGTCAAGTCTTTCCAACATGGCCTGGATATGACAACTATGTGTGCCCCACCAAATTGGAGTAGCAAAAATTACTCCGTCCATGTCGAACATCTTCATGATATAAGGTTTAAGTTCATCATTTACATCATCAGTTGATCCTTCGTAGTCAAGATCTCTCAATGTGACTATCTCACATTCATGTCCAAGTTTATCAAAGGCCAGTTGTAACATTTTGCAAACAGCAAAAGTATTTGATTCTGCATCTGCCTTTAAACTACCATTGAATATTAAAAATTTCATTCTTCTAAAGCATCCATTAATTCGTCTTCACATCTGCAATATTTACAGACTTCTATTTCGTATTCCTTCGCACCTTCTACTGCATAAGTTTTTTCAGTTCTTGTTAACACTTTTCCTTCGTGGCACTCGTTGCCACAATTTAAACAGTAACTCATCTTCTCACAAATCCTGGCCCGCCAAACAAACTTACTCCTGGTAAATTATGTGCGCCTTTTGCCGTGCCATCTTTCTTTTTTGGTTGAACAATCTTAGGCAACTTTGGTGCCTTAGTGCCTGATTTTCCAGGCGTGCCTGTATATGATTTCTTGAACCTATCAGGTCCTATTGCGATATGTGGACTGACTACAGATGCAATATTGCCAGCAGAAGTGGCGCCGGCAGTGGCCTGTTCTCTAATGATTATTTCGCAGATTCTCATATTGAAGGTATTTATCTGATAGTTTTTTAAACCTTTGGTAGTGTCCAAACAACACATAGCCAATGGTATTTGGATCACCGATGTACAAGTTATGTTTTTTATAAAAGGTCCTTTCTAGCGTTACATCACCACCTGCGAAGTACGTGTATAATAAATTTTTAGTCTGCCTATCCTTAAACCAATAATTGCGATGTTCTATGCAGTTGAAAAGACGTGATCTGTGTTTGTAAAATTTCTTTATAAATTTAAATTTGTTTTGTTTTTGCTGTTCAAATTTAACTTTTTGATACCACTTCTTATGAAATGTTGTTATGTCTTTCATAATCTTGGTTGGAGTAATTAAAACGTATGGAACACACACCATTGTGCTTTTTGTGATGAATCCGTTTGTATGATTAGAGTCCCTATTATAAAATTCGATTTTTACTTTGACTTTATCTTTTTTCTTTAGATTAAACTTTTTTATGCGATAGAATTTATATTCAACATTAGCATCTATTTGTGGGTCAACCATTTGCACATTTGGGTCTAGTAAATTGCTGACTTTTTTTGGAAAAATAAAATCAAAGTTGTCTTTGTTTGATAATAAACTTTTTAGTGTGGATTTATCAACAGTATTTTTTAAGGTAAATTCATCTAGAAAATATTCATCAGCAAAGAGCCTTACTGTTGGTGCTTTTTTAAAAATGTTACAAAGAAAACCTAAACTTAAAATTACGTCCATATCCAGTAGTTATCTGGATTTTTTCCTACCGGATTTCATGTTGGCACACCAGTGATACATCTTTCTTCTTTCACCACTTGATTTTTTTGCCTTTGCTCTTAAACTTGTAACTGAGCCTTTACAACTTGCTCCTGCACGTACTTTTTTGTCGGCAAAATTTTCTTGGAACTGTTTCCATTCTTCGCCTATTGTTTTTGGCTTGCCTTTACCTAGGCCTAATTTTTTTACGTTCATGTATTCGCCACCTACAGGCACGTCTTTTGTGGCGTTTTGTTTTGTTACTATGCCAACACCAGCGGCCTCTTCCTTAACACAATTAGGAACCATTTTGTTGCCTTTTTTCTTATAACCTTTTTGTTGATATCCATGCCAGCAGGTACCTCTCGCTTCATTCCTTTGTGTGACTGGCGGCACTTTAGATCTTTGAGCGTCTTTTGGATCAGTTTCTCTTGCTCCTCTTTCTTTCGCGGCCTTGGTCAATCTTCCTTTAACTAAGTTGCCTGTTTTAGTAAAATATGTGCCTGGTGGTGCTTCCTTGGTTTCACCTACTTCGTTTGCTCTATTATTTGCTTTGTTTTTGAAATCGAATCTGTTGTTTGGACCACGGCCTGGCTTGTGGACAAGGCCAAGTGTGTCTATGCTAGATGGCATGATTATGAACTCTTTAATTTTCATTTTTTCTTTTTCTTTCTTCCTGCGCAGTGGGCCTTCTGTGAGAAGCCTTTTGGATTGTTGCAGTTGATAGACTTCTTATATTTTTTACTCCAACTTTTACCTTCTCCTACTCTAAACGGATAGGCCATCATGCTGTGGTATCCTAGGTTTGATTTTCTCTTTTTTGCTCTGCTACTATATTTGTCTATTATTTTATTGATGTCAGGCTGTAACAAATTACGATCTGTGGTGTATAAGATCTCTCGAATTTTCATTTTATTTTCTTTTGGCTTTTCTTTTCACACAGTTGGGCACACGTTTCTTTGAGAAAGGATGTATTTTGAATCCTTTACGTTCATATCCTTTCCAGCATCTAGTACCTTCTGTGATTTCCCATGTTTTCATAAAGGTATTTATTGGAATGTAGTTTGCTGATTGATGTGCTTTGCAAGTGCTTTTGCGTAACTTAGGTTATGTTCTACACCAAAATGCTTCCCATCACTTGCTTTAGGGTAAGGATCTGAATCAAAGTATGGTAGCATGTGCTTTTTAATATTTGTAAGCATCATTAAATTGTGTTCACTGCGTTGATAGGTACTGACCATAATATTATCATGAACACTTTCTAGCCAGGCAGGAAAACACATCGACAGATTCACAATGGAATGTTCTTCTCCGTGGAAAATTAAATGTTTGTTGCGTTCATCCACAGCACCTATGTGTTCAATCTTTCCATTATCAATAGATTGTCTTCTGAACGAATGTGGGAATAGCGCCAAAATTGTTTTGGCTTTGTAATTTTTTACATAGTATTCCATGAATGCAGTCATCTCATTGTAGTTTGATCCTGGTATTCCAAAATTCTTCACGTTGAGTCCTAGTTCTTTGCCTAAAAAATATGGCCAAGTTTCGTTATGGTCTAAAAAAACTCCATACGTTTGACTACAACCAAAACATGCGATATCACAGTCTTGTATGGCATCTCTGAACTTTGCTTTTGCTGGTTCAAATTGTCCGATCAACTTTTGTTCCTGTAGTTGCAGTGTCCACGTGCCGTTAAGATTCAAATCAACTGTTTGTAGAGTGTGATCATCAACGTAAGGATTATCATGCACTTGAAAGTTGCCAAATTCATTTATTTTCAAATTGATACCATTTACACTTACTTTTTCTATCTGTACTTTTTGTATGTGATCTTTTTTTACTAAATCTATGTTTTTTCCAGTTTTGATTATTTTTAGTTCGAATACTTTTGGCGTTTCAAATTGTTTCTTTATAACCAAATTTTTATCGATAAGATCATCAAATACTAATTCATCACTGCAATATATTTTTAGG
>LULW01000186.1_pt1 | contig 21182 bp, 19 predicted proteins | sample 729531 | NCBI WGS metagenome assembly LULW01 (sample SAMN03860279, study PRJNA289734) | marine metagenome | biome: seawater column; feature: ocean; material: water; isolation source: Red Sea water column Station 108 - depth 10m | place: Saudi Arabia: Red Sea | collected 2011-10-15 | depth 10 m | reverse complement strand
ACGGTGTTTATAGAACCTATTTTGGAGAAGGTCGTCTTGAAGACGCTCAGGAATATTTAAATAAAGCCACAGCTTTAAGAAATTCTAATTAAAATTATTAATTAATTCCTAACGACATTCCAGTGCTTAATTCATAGAAGTGTTGGATTGATTCCACTAACATTGTTCCTAATGCAATATATGCATATGGACTGTCTCTATGTCCATTATATGGAGTAGAAAATTCAACAGTGCTAATATTCGAAGTTCCAGTGTTGGCATATTTATTTACAGTGTAGCCACCGGGATTATAATCATCACTTTGAGGGCTAGGGAATGATGGACTTGGTGTAACATCAAAAGTATAATAAATTGGTTTACAGCAATTTAATTCCATCATTTTTTTACCTATGCTATCAAATCCTCGAACTGATTCACTAAATTGTGCATCCGAAACATTAGAAATAGCGCTTAAGCTGGATTGTGAAGCAAAGTTTTCAATATATGAATCCGAATTATTCAAATCATCTTTTGACAAAAGATATCCGAGCTCAACTAACTCATTATCATCATCTTTGTGTGCTGATAGATTAACTAAAATACCAATTCCAAAATTAGCTTCAGTAGAATCAATGGCAACTTGAATATAATTATGATAGCGATTGAAGTATGCTGCAGCATAATTATTTTGAGCACCAATTTCAATACTAGCATCAGGATCTAATCTTGACCTGTTTATATTATTTACAATTATATGAGGATATAGTCCATTAGCACCATTGCTTGTAAAAGTGTTGTAGAAATACTCTGCAATACCTAACGTGTTTTCAGCTTTTGTTGTGTCTCCAGTTCTTTCAGGAATTGTAGTTGGTATAATATCTCCATCGTGTGGTACAGTTACAATAATAGGAGTATTTCCAACATAATATTGAATATGATTATCAATATCTGAAACTATTTCTCCAGGGGTGTATGTCACCACAGGTGTTGGAAGAACAGATTGTGTAGCCCTTCCAGACTCTCCACATCCAATAAATAAAACCAAAAATAATATTATAACTCTAATACGTAATTCCATCTGAAATTTCTCCATTTCCTCTCCAGTCAACTCCTGTAAAGAATTGTCCCTTTTTAAACATTATTCCATGTGCTCTTGCTAAATAATACATTCCACTTTCTACATTTCCATCTTCAAATTTATGATCAAGCTCTTCAAGCTCACTTATTTGTTTTTCACTTAATGATGGTAAAAATTGATTGAATTCAGTATTCATTTTATTTTTTCCTTCATATCTAATGACATCAGGAATCCACTGAGAATGTGTTCTACCTAGGTTTATTGCATCTTGAACAGATAAATTATGATCGATTACACTAATTATAACCTGTAAAACAGTAGTAATTATTCTTGAACCTCCTGCTGCTCCTATTGTCATTAATGGCTCCCCTTCTGGGGTTAAAACGATTGTTGGAGACATTGAGCTTAGAGGCCTTTTTGCTGGTTTGATTGAATTGGCTTCATACCCAATTAGACCAAAGGCGTTTTGACTTCCAGGCGAAGAAGCAAAATCATCCATTTCATTATTTAAAAGAAAACCCGCTCCATCAACTATCTTTTTATTTCCATAGGATAGATTTATCGTAGTAGTTATACCAACAGTATTACCAAGCTTATCCATCGCGGAATAGTGTGTTGTCTCCATAGATTCTGGTATTGTGCTTCCAGCTGCAATATCTGTGCTTGGAGTAGCTTTATCCATAGATACTAATTCCAATCTCTTTTTTGCATAATCCTTTGAGATTAACATTGGTACAGGACTTGGATAAAAATCTGGATCGCCTAAATGAATTGCTCTATCTGCATAAGCTAGTCTTTGAATTTCTGTAAGCATATGAACAAACTCTGTAGAATTTCTTGTCATTGATGACACATCAAAATTTTCTAGCATATTCAACATCTGAATAATTAATGGACCGCCAGAGCTTGGTGGTCCCATTGATATTATAGTATATCCTCTATAACTTCCAATGACAGGCTTCCTATAAACTGAGTTATATTCTTTCAAATCCTCATATGTAATCAAACCATTGTTAGCTTTCATTTCACTAACAATAAAGTCTGCTGTTTTTCCTTCATAAAATCCATCTCTACCATTTCTTGCAATTCTTTTTAAGGTTTTAGCTAAGTCTTTTTGAACAATAATATCACCTTCATTCCATTCTTTTATATCTCTCATTTTTTTAATGTATTCTTCTTCTGGGATGGTTTCATTCTGAACATCTTCTTGTAATTGTCTCTTTTCTAATGAGTAGTTTTTTATAAAAATTTCAGTAGATCCTTTATCTTCCAAGAAAAGATGTTTATAAAAATCAAATCCCCAAGCTGAGCTTTTATTAATTGCATGACCATTTTCTGCATAATCAATTGCATAAGATAGGATTTCATCAAGAGTAAAATTTCCTGAACCATAATCATTAAATATTCTAATTAATCCATCTACTGTTCCAGGAACACCCGATGATTTGTGTGATAATAATGCTAGATTTCTACTGTAATTACCTTCTTGGTCAAGAAACATTGTTTCATAAGAAAGGGTAGGTGCTTTTTCACGAAAATCAAGAGTAACAATTTCTCCTTCAGCAGTTCTGGCAACCATAAATCCACCACCACCGATATTACCATTTGATGGAGAGGTAACAGCTAAAGTAAATCCAGTAGCTACAATTGCATCAAAAGCATTTCCACCTTTTTTCATAATATCAATACCTGCAGCAGATGCTAAGCTTGAGGTAGAAGAAACAGCACCATTTTTATTTTTAAGATTTTGATTAGTCTTTGTATAGTCTGAACCTAATTCACATGCTATTAAGGAAAACGTGGCTAAGATTAGAAATAGATAATTTAAATTTTTTTTCATTTTATATTTATACTTAAACTAATAAAAAGCCCCTACAAAAAGTAGAGGCTTTTTATTTATTTTATGACTTAAAAAACTTATAAAGTCATATCTAGACGCGTGTAAATGTAACGTCCGTTAAATCCGAATGGACTATATCCTGAATGTTGGAAAATTCCATTAAAGCTATTTCTTTTAATAGTTTTGTCAGGGTATACATCAAATAAGTTATTAGCACCAAATGCCATTCTTACTTGACTATTAACCTGGAATGAATATTCCGTATCAACTGTCCATTTAGAACTTAATACCTGTTCTCTTTCAACAGAACTTGCTGGGATAGTTACTTCTCCCCAACGATTTAATTTCCACATCCAAGTAGATGTAGGTTTTTGTAAAGTTGCTGAGAACTGGAAGTTTTCTCTAGGAGAAGAACTTTCATATCTTACTGTGTTAGCACGTCCAAGTAATACACTTGAAGTGTAAGCTGCTAGCTCAGCAGGAGTTTCAAGCTCACCTTTATTGGTAACTTCAGTATCATTAAAGTTCATTGCTGCTTTAAGCAATAATGAACCACCGGCAACATCTTCTCTCATTGTTGCAACGATGTCTAAACCATTGGTTTCTGTATCGATACCGTTAAAGAAGTATCTACCTGCCGCAGCTGGTACACCTCTTTCAGCAAAGAAATCAACCATAGTAGAACTTGTACCTGAACCTCTAAATGTCTCACTCATACTAATACGATCTTCAACTGTGATCATATAAGCATCTACAGATAGTGAGAATTTATCATCTTTATAGGTCATACCTAAAGATAGATTTTCAGATGTTTCTGGTTCAAGATCTTTAGCTCCAAGAGCTCTAGCTGCTTCAGTATCAACTGGGAATGTACCTACTTCAAGAGGCACACCATCGATAAAGTTAGTAGCAATTGATGAGAAGTATGCTTCTTGAAGAGCAGGGGCTCTAAAGCCAGTGCTGAAAGAACCTCTTGCAGCAACACCTTCTTCAATTTCATATCTCATTGCAACTTTACCGTTAGTAGTTGAACCAAAGTCGCTATAATTTTCTGTTCTTAATGCAACATCAAGTGATAGGTCTTCAGTAAGATTACCACCCATTTCAGCATATAAACTGAAAGCGTCTCTATCACGATCTTGTTCGTTAGCTGGAGCTAGTCCAGGTAAACATTGACAACCAACTGCTGCAGAAGCACCAGCGTTAGGACCATCTAATACATCATAGCCGTAGTCAGCATAACCTGCTTCTTCACCAGCTGTAATTTCATAGTTTTCCATACGCATTTCAGCACCCATAGCAAGGTTAACAGGACCTTCAAAACCATCCATCTCAATTTGAGTAGATAGATCAAAGTTTACTGTTGTTTGGCTGTATCCTAATGTACCAAGATCAAATTCAGCTTGCTGGTTAGGACCAGTACCTGCGGTTGCATTATGAGAATTTTTCATTCCCCATGAAAATTCGTTACTTCCTGTAGTAACACTAAAGTCGTAAGCCATTCCATCAAAGACCATTCCGTCCATAATACCTTTCATACCTACAGCTAATGAAGTATCAGTAAGTGTTGGGCTAATTAATGGTAGGAATCCATCAGGATACCATGCACGTAGTGTACGATTATCCTGTGCTCTTCTGTAGTAACATCCACTTTCTCCGTCACGTGTATTCATTCCACCAAATGCGTAGAATGTACCACCACGTTCCATTGGGAAGCTACCATTGAACATAAGACTTACTTGTTCGAATTCTCCAGCACCAATACGGTGATTTTCTCTATCGAATGCATATTCTTTATCATCCATCCCCGCAAAGTACTGTCTTCTTGGGTCTAGTCCAGCACGGTTAGTACGACCACCGTCACGAATTTGACCACTTATATATACGCTTCCACCAAAAAGATTCAAACCGTTACCAGCATGAATAATTAGGTTTCTACCGTCTTCTTTTAGAACTGTTTCAAGACCTGGACGAGCCCAACCTCTATCAGCAGAATAAGGAAGGTAACCAGTACCTTCAACTTCCTCATCAAGATCCCAAGCATACGTTGAAGCATCTTGGCCATCAATAAGACCTTCTCCTGCAGCATAACCTCTTTCAAAGAAAGAAAGGTTTTGACCGTAAGTTGCACTTAAGTCAGCACCGCCAGATTCTTTTAAAATAATGTTAATAACCCCTGCAACAGCGTCTGAACCGTATTGTGCAGCAGCACCGTCACGTAGCACCTCAATTTTTTGAATAGCGCTAGCTGGGATTGCATTTAAGTCAACCTGAGTTGAACCACGACCAACAGAACCGTTAACGTGAACTAAAGCACCTTGATGACGTCTTTTACCATTTACAAGTACAAGAGTCTGATTAGGAGCCATACCACGTAAAGTTGCAGGTCTCATGTGATCGGAACCATCAGTAATGTATCCACGTGGAGCATTATATGATGGAACTAGAGATTGCAGCAATTCATTGGTTTCAGTGAAACCAGCTGCACGAATTTCAAGCTCAGTAATGACTTCTACTGGAACTGCTTGTTCATCAACGTTTCTTGCAAAACGTGAACCAAGAACAGATACTGCATTACCAGCAACTGCGCTCGATGCTAATGAAAAATTAGCAGTAGCAGCACCATCTACACTTACAGAAACACTTGCAGATTCATATCCAATGTATGAAGCAGTAACAGTATAAGTACCGCTTGCAACACCGTCGACTGAATATGATCCATCAGCTCCTGTTGCAGCACCAGATGAAGTACCTTCTACAGTAACATTTGCTCCAAATAGTGCATTACCATCTGCATCAGTAACTGTACCTGAAACTGATTGAGCAAACATTAAACTAGAAAATAAAACTAGTGCTATCATGTTATATAGCTTTCTCATTGTTTTTCCTTTGTTTATGTACATATTAATAAATCCTTGGTATGTACCTCTTTTAGAGGTATAAATATACCCATAGTTGGCATAATCTAGGAGAAAGTGTACTTTATGTCAATAATTTAAAGAGGAGGGATATAATACCTTCTACTTCTAAGTTTCATTAGAAGATTAAGTATTTCAATATAAAGCCAGATAAGAGTAATCATCAATCCGAATGCAGCATACCATTCCATATATTTAGGAGCACCTTGTTCCGCTCCATTCTCAATAAAATCAAAATCTAGTACAAGATTTAAAGATGCTATTCCTATGACGAAGAGCGAAAATAAAATACCTGTTAATCCATTACCAAATAAAGGCCCCATGAAGGAGACACCAAATAAAGACAGGATTAGATTTAATACATATATAATTAGAATGCCAAAAGTAGCAGAAAACACTCCTAATTTAAAATTCTCTGTAGCAGCAATTAACCTACTTTTATATAAAAATAATAGAGCTGCCAAAATTCCAAATGTTAACGCTATCGCTTGATTAGCAATCCCAGGATACAATGCATTGGCATAGGCTGAGATTCCACCCAGAACCAATCCTTCAGCTAAACAATATAATGGGACTGTAATTGGGGCAGATTTCTTATTAAAAATTGTAATCATTAATAAAACGAAAGTAAATATTGTAACAGGCCAAAATAAAGCTAATCCGACTTCAGGATTATTCCATGTGTAGATCGCAGATGTCATGACTAAAAGGAGACTCAAAGCAGTTTTATTTACTGTACCGTCAATAGACATAGCTTGCTCGCCGCTAACTCGTCTTGTGTTTCTAAAAGTGTTATTATTTAATGCTGGATTAGCAGAGCGCATACTTTTCTCCTGAACTATTTATTTTCTAAAATGAATTTTAAAATGTTATCAACTGGTATTCTATGTTGTTCCATAGAATCCCTTTCTCTAATTGTAATAGAATTGTCTTCTAAGGTTTTGTGATCAATGGTAATGCCAAAAGGAGTTCCTGCTTCATCTTGTCTATAGTATCTTTTTCCAATAGAACCTTGTTGATCGTACACACATTTATGTGTCGCGTTTATTGAATCATATATTTCTTTGGCTTTTTCAGGAAGACCATCTTTTTTAAGCAGAGGACAAATTACAATTTTATTTGGAGCCAAATCAAAAGGCAGTTTTAATACAGTTCTATTATTTTCATTATCTTCATAATAAGATTCACAAAGAACCATTAAAAATAGTCGATTTAAGCCAGTAGATGTTTCAATGATAAAAGGGTGATATTTTTCATTTTTAAGTGCATCAAAATACATCATATTTTTTCCAGATAATTTTTCATGCTCTTTTAAATCAAAATCTGTTCTATTATGAATACCTTCAACTTCACCCCAACCGAATGGGAAATTATATTCAATATCAAAAGCATCTTTTGCATAATGAGCAAGGGCATCTTCCGAATGTTGATGAAATTTTAAATTATCTTTGCTGACTCCTAGTTCTTCAGAATAAAAGCTAATTCTTTTATCTTTCCAATGCTCCATTGATGATTCATCTTCAGATGGATGAACAAAATATTGCATCTCCATTTGTTCAAATTCTCTTGTTCTAAAAATAAAATTTCTTGCAATAATTTCATTTCTAAAGGCTTTTCCAATTTGAGCGATACCAAATGGAACTTTTAATCTCATAGAATTTTGAACTAATAAATAATTAATATAAATCCCTTGAGCTGTTTCAGGACGCAAATAAATACTTTTACCAGATTTTTCTGATGGACCTGAATTTGTCTGAAACATCAGGTTAAACTGAGTAGCTGGGGTCCATTTTCCTATATTTCCTGAAAATGGATCAATAACTCCTGCTGATTCTAAAGCATTACTATATTTATCTGATTCTTGAAGTAAAGTATGACTGATTTTATCAAGAGTGTTATTATCATTTTTATTTTCAATAGACAATATTTCACATAGGGCATCAATAACTTTACTTTTTTGCTGGGATAACAAATCATCAACTCTATAACGTTTTTTGGAGTCCTTATTATCCGTCAAAGGATCATTAAAGTTGGCAATATGTCCACTTGCTTCCCATACATCTGGGTGAACCATGATAGAACTATCAAGCCCAACAATGTTTGAATTGTTCGTCATAGCTTTCCACCATTTTTCAGAAATAGCTTTTTTTAATTCTACACCAAGTGGCCCATAGTCGTAAGACGCTTTTAATCCTCCATAAATCTCAGAGTTTGGAAATACAAAGCCTTTACGTTTACAAAGAGAAACAATTTTATCTAAATGTTTTATACTCATTTTGTATAGAGTTTAAGAAAAAATATATCTGTACAGAAAAACTATTCCAAAAAAACCAAAAAATAGAGGTGCGAGCCAAACTAGAGTATCAAAGCCTTTTTTTGGAGGATCAGCAAGAATTTCAATACCATATTTTTGAACAAAATGTTCTTTGATTTCTTCATCAGACATTCCTTGAATCACCATTTTTTTAATTTCGTCTTTCATTTCAAGGGCAGGTGCAGCTTGAGACTGTTCTAAGGTCAGCCCATCACAGACTGGACACATGAGATCTCTATTAAGTGTATATAAGCGTTCTTCAATAGAAGATTGAAATCCAAGCAATAAAACTGTACTTAAAAACAATAAATATAAATTTTTTGTCATGATTTATCGTCAATTAATTGTACTGCTTTATCCAAAGTGACTTCATCAACTACATATCCTTTTAAAGACGCATTTTTCTTTCCATCAGTAACGTATGGTCCAAATCGCCCTCTTTTGATCGATATCTCATTTTTAGTTTTGGGATGTTCACCAAGTACTTTTGGCTCAAATTTTAGCTTTCTATCTTTAATCAAATTTATAGCATTTTCTAATGTTATTGTTAATGGGCTCTCATCTGATTTCATTGATGCATTTATTTTACCACACTTAACGTACGGACCATATGGTCCAAAATCAGCTAAAACATCTTCATTTGTATCTGGATGAGTACCTAATTTTTTTGGAAGACTTAATAATTCGATAGCTATGTCTTGTGTGACATTTTCTACACCAATACTTTTTAAAACAGACTTTCTTTTTTTACTTTCTTCAAGCTCTACATATGGTCCGTATCTACCAATTTTTAATAAAATATTTTCTCCATTAGTATGAACCCCAATAATATTGTCCTCTTTTTGCATACTATCAAGATCGTCTAATTTTTTCTTGTTTAGCTCTCCAAAAAATAAATCTTCAGGAATAGTTGTATTATTACCATCTTTTTGAACATATGGACCAAACTTGCCGATTCTAATATCTAAATCTTTTTCTACATTTACTGTACATGCCTTTGCAATATCAACTTCTTCATCTAATAATTTTGCTACTCCTTTGTAGTCATTATTACCATAATAAAATTCTTTTAATACTTCTAAGTATGAATTTTCAGATCTGGATATAGCATCCAAACGATTTTCCATATCAGCTGTAAATCTTTCATTGAATAATGCATTATAATGGTTTTCTAATAGTTGTGATACAGCTATTCCAACAAAAGTTGGTATTAGAGTTTTATTTTTTTTCACAACATATTCTTTTTGTGACAATTTTTCTATAATTGCAGAGTAGGTAGAAGGTCTTCCAATTCCTCTTGTTTCCATTTCTTTAACTAACATAGCCTCTGAAAATCTTCTAGGAGGAGATGTGGTTTTTTCTTCGAGCAATACTTCCATGCTTTGAATTTTGGATTGTTTATCTAAAGCTGGTAGGCTATCAGGTCTGCCTTTATCTTTTCTTGTCAAAGCTTGTTCATAAGCTAAAGTATAACCTTTAAATACTGTAACATTTCCACTTGCTTTAAAGATAGATGTTCCATTATGAATTTCAACGTTTGTTCGAATATATTGTGCAGGTTTCATTTGAGAGGCAACTGTTCTATTTAAAATTAATTCATATAGCTTTGCTTCATCAGCACCAATTTTTTGAACATCTTCAACCTTCCTAAATGCTGTACCTGCTGGACGAATAGCTTCATGAGCTTCTTGAGCATTGGCAACTTTATTTTTATAGATATTCGTTTTTTCAGATAAAAAATCATTCCCAAAACTGCTTTCTATAAATTTCTTGGAAGCATTTAATGCTTCAGATGAAAGATGTGTAGAGTCAGTCCTCATGTATGTAATAAACCCTTGTTCATAAAGTTTTTGTGCAACTACCATTGTTCTTTTTGGAGAAAATCCAAATCTTCTTGAAGCATCTTGTTGTAGCGTGCTTGTGGTGAACGGCGGCGCTGGAGAGCTGGAAGTTGGTTTACTTTCAATACTATTAACTAACCAATCATTAGCATTGCATTCTTCTTTTATTTGTTCTGCTAATTTTTGATCTACTTGAATAATATTGTCATCTTTTAAACCAACATCAAATTTTCCAAAGTCATCGCTTTTAGCAACAGGTTTTCCGTTATATGAGACTAATGATGCCTTGAAAATTTCACCGCTTTTCTGTTCCGAAATATTTGCATCAATTGCATAAAATTTATTTTCAATAAACTTATTTCTAAGCTTTTCACGATCAACCAATAGTTTTAGAGCAACTGACTGTACGCGACCAGCTGATAATCCTTTATTTTTTAAAGATCTTAATGTTTTCCAAAGTACTGGAGAAAATGAAAAACCAACAATACGGTCAATAGCTCTTCTGGCACGTTGAGCATCTACCAAATCATAATTTATTTTTCGAGAATTATTAACTGCTTCTAACACAGCTTGTTTTGTTATTTCAGTGAATTCAACTCTTTCAATATCTCCTTTGATTTCAGATGCAATATCTGCTGCAATTGCTTCACCTTCACGGTCTGGGTCAGTGGCAATTAAAATGCGATCAGCGATTTTCACCTCTTTTTTTAATTGAGATAGAAACTTTTTCTTATCAGGCATACTTTCTATTTGCATAGCAAAATCATTATCAATATCTATTCCCATATCTTTTTTTGGAAGATCTTTGAAATGACCTACACTAGCAATAACTGATGCATTATCTACATATTTTGATATTGTTTTGGTCTTTGATGGAGACTCTACAATAATTAATAGTTTTTCATTTTTTGACATATTGGTTGGCAACTTACACAAATCGAAGAGTATTTGTCAAAAATTTATATTTATATATAAATATAAATTATTGGGTTACAATTTTATAAATTTTTTGAGGTCTAAAATATTTTTTACAACTAATTCTTCTTTTGAAGTTAAGTTTTTTAGCTTAATTGATTCATCACATCTTAAGTAAAAACTTGCATTCATTTTAATTGCATTTTTTAACTGATTCTTTTCAGATCTTTTTAAAGTATCAATATAAAGGGAATAACCTTCGTCAATTAATTGATTTGCTATCTTAATAGCGCTTTCAGCGTGAGATTCAAAACCAATGAAAAAATCTATTGTTTCATTTTTATCTTCCGTTGATGATTCAATTAAAAGTCTTTCAATACCTGCAGCAAACCCAACAGCAGGTGTAGATGGACCACCCATGCTTTCAACCAAATTGTCATATCTTCCACCACCAAGTAGCGCATTTTGTGATTTTGATGACATATTTGAAATTTCGAACGTAGTTCCATTGTAGTAGTCAAGCCCTCTCACTAAATGACTATTTTCTTTGTAAGGTATTCCTAATGCATCTAAGTGTGATAAGAGTGATGAATAGTTATTTAATTCATCCTTTGTTAAAAATTCTTTAATCAATGGAGCATTTTTAATGATTTCGATGTCTTCCTCTTCTTTACTGTCAAGAATGCGTAAAGAGTTATTTCCTAATCTATTTTTAGATAATTTTGATAGACTAGATTTATAATCTGAAAAGTATTCATTCAATTTTTCCTGATATTTTTTTCTAGTTTCATAATTACCAATATCATTTATTTGAAGAGTTGTATTTGAAATGCCTAAATGACATAATATCTTTGTTGCCAAAAGAATAACCTCTACATCTTGTTCGACCTCAGAAGATCCAAGTGCTTCTATCCCGAATTGATGAAATTGTCTTTGTCTTCCTTTTTGCGGTTTTTCTCTACGAAATAAAGCATCAATATAAAATAGTTTGCACAAAGGTTTACTTCTAAAAAATCCTGATTCGATGTACGCTCTAACAACAGGAGCAGTCATTTCAGGCTTTAAAACTAATTGATTACCAGAATGATCTTCCCAAGAAAACATTTCCTTTGAAACATCAGTTTCATATCCAATATTTTGTTTAAATAAATCAATATTTTCAATTATTGGAGTTTTGATTTCTTCATATCCAAATTGTTCGCTTAATGATTGAAGAATTGAAACAGCTGTATTCCATTTTTTACTTTCCGGCGGAAGTATATCATAAGTTCCTTTAATTTTCTGGAATTTTGATTTCACAAAACAACTTTAATAATTTTTTTAAGTAATAACACCTAAAAACTTGGTCTAGTAGTATAGATTCCTGTTTTTTGTTCAACTTTTAGATCTTGAAGCATATCTGATTTTAAGTTTAATCTAAAATATAATCCTCTGGCATATCCATTAGGGGTCCAATCAACAAATAATTCCCAACAATCAATTTCTCGATAAAGTGTTAAATTGTGTCGAACTATACTATTATCTATAAGATTAAATCTCGCATTATAATTTAACTTCCAATTGTTTGTGACATTTATACTTGTATTAGAATTCAGCCAAAAATTCTCAATTTTATTTTCAGGATTAATTTTGTTTAATGTATAACTTACTCCTATTCTGCTTTGCCAAACATTGGAGGAAAAATCATTTAGAAAATTTTTTGTTTCTTCTGACAATTCATTATCATTTTGAATATCATTTTTTTTACCCTTTAATGTAAAATTTGTTGAAAGCCTGATACCAGTAAGCCTAGGAATTGATCGGAGTTTATTTATTCTTATACTTTCTTCTTCATTATTTATACTTCTCTTTGCTTGAAATACATTTCCAAGAGATAGGTTAATTTTTTTACTACTTGTTCTTGGAGTAGAGCCTATAAGGGTTCCAGAAAAATAATCATAGTATTCATCATTAAATTCCTGAAAATAATTATCATTTTTGAGATAATTAGGGGAATATGAAAATCCAATCCTTGGTGTCATTACATGTCTTATAGCTTGAAAATTTCCCACCTTAAATGGTAGAATGCCGTACACTTTGGTAGACATTGATAAAGCCAAATTTGAGGTAGTCCTATTTTTAAAGCGGTCAATCTTTTTCAATTCTACTTCATTTTCTTCATTAATGGACGCTTCTTGAAATCTATTTACAAAGTCAGAACTGATATTAATATTTGGGTTTATTGCAACATACTTAAAAGCAGTAAATGGAGCATTAATGCTAAACTTATTTTTTAACATCATATCACTTTGGTTAAAAGCAATAGCATTTCCATCATCATCCTGCTCCCATTGAAAGCTGCTCACTCCTTCTTCGTCAATCAACTCTTGAGAGCGATAATAGTTTTTAGAATTATTTAAAATTCTTGAATTAAAATCCCATTGAATATTATTCAAAAAAGATTCATTTAAATTGCGAAATAAGTTTCTTCTTCCAACTCGAAAATTTAATGAAGGAAGCGTGCTTGTGTTCTCTGTAATTGAAGAAGAAAGACTAGTGGGATTTTGATAAAAAGAAGATGAGCTATTAACCTTATTTTTGGACATTAAGTCTTGTTTGTTGGACACATTGACGCTCATTGAGATATTTTTATCTTTCCATCTTTTTGAGTATGTAGCATTAGAAATTGCTTGCTGATTTAGTCTTTTGATTGGATCAATGCTTGTCTCACGATTGTATTCACCATTACTGTAATAGCTTACATTCGATCTTAGTGTTTGGTCGTTACGAAGAATTTGATTGTGATTCCAATTTAAAGAAAAATCTGTCTTGTTGTTTTCATTTAGTTTTGCAATATCCTGTTCTGAGGAGCTCAAATGTTTACGAATTTCAAAGTTGAATCCACCGCTAAATTTGTAACGATTTTTGTATTGATTTTTTGATTTAAGAATTAAGCCCTGTCTATCAGCAAAAATAATTGAATTTTCAGAACCAAAATAATCATTTGGAGCAAAATAATATCCAAGCCCATCTAAGTAGTTTCCTCGATTATCTGATGACCCGAAAGATGGCATGATCCAACCGGATCTTCTTTCTTCATTGGAATGTGGAAAGATAGCTTTCGGTATACCAAAAATTGGTACACCTCCAACAACAATATTTAATGGCTTTAATATAATTTTATCTCCATAAATAATTTTTGCCTGTTTACTTCCAATATAAAATTTTGATGGATCGCAGGACGTGAAAATGCAATCATCAATGTAAAAAGTGCTATCGGAAACAGTAGTAATTTGTGTGCCGATATAAGTATTATTTTGTACTTTAGTTTTACCAGCAATTACTTTCCCTTTTCTATTTTTAATATTATAAACCATAGATTTTCCTGAAACTGGTTCGCGACCATTTTCAATTAAAGTAGGTTCTAAATCTTCATCTTCATTAAAAGCATTAGTGCTAAATGCTTCTAGAATGTTGCTTTTCCAGTCAAGATTTATTTGAGCAGCTGTTAAATCCATTCCAACTTGAACGATGTTAGCATTCCCATACATTTTTGAGGATCTTGAATTAGTATCAAATTCTACTCTATCTCCACTATAATCTACTTTTTCCTGCCCTGATGAATTTGAAGAAGAAGGAATAAATTTACCTATTACACCTCCATTAGATACTAATTCGGTAGCATTATTATTCTTTAATTGTAAGACAATTTCATCACCCGAAATTTCATTTGTACCTTGATAAAGTGAATCTTCATATAGGTGTATAAAGCTTGAAGCCATTCCTTTAAGCTCAATTTCATCAACTTGATTATCTTTCATACTTATACTAATAATATTACCAGTCAGTATATCTTGATTTTCAATTGATTGATTTTGGTTATTATTATCTTTTTCATACCCAAAGTTTTTAGAAAAAATGGAACCATTTTCTAAAACTTCTAATGATATAATTTCACTTTTGTCAAAAATAATTTCAATTAAATCACCCTCAATTTTTTGGTTTTTATCCTCAACAGTTGAATTACTTAAGAGTGTAATTTTTTCATTTTTATTATCCAACCTTCCTTTGGTAGAAGTAATTATTTGATTGCCGTTATTCATACTGACTCGTCCGAGTAGTTCTATTTTATCTTTTTCAGTATCGAAGAATAAAGAATCGCAAAATATTGTTTTATTTCCATCTTCAATTTTCACATTATCATAAAGTTTTACTATATCATTACTGCTTGATTGTGTAGCTCTGTCACCAAAGAGTATTTGATTCCCTTTTTTGAAAATAATGTTACCCTTCAATGAAGTAAGGGTTTCATTATTAGTTTGAATGGATGATAAAGAATCAGCTTGTCTCAGCTCAATTTTATCTTGAGCTAAAATAATATTTAACATAAAGAATAAAACATATACTTTTTTAATCACATTATTATTAACGTTCTTTGTTGATTTATGTTTCATCTTTGTAAAGTAGAAATGTAATGTATAAATTGATATAATGTTAGAAAATCTGTTAAATAGCATTTCGGATAATCCTGCTTATCTTGCTGTAGCAATAGTTTTAATTACTATGATAACCTTTAGTGTAATTAAAAAACTATTTAAAATTGTTACACTTGGGATAACCTTATTTATTTTGTATTGTGCTTATTTGCTTTTCACAAATCAACCTTTGCCCAACATGGATGAAATCAAGACACAGCTTGAGAATAGTGAAGAAAAAATAGGTGATGTAATAGAGGATTCTGTGTTAGATCCACTCAAAGAAAAAACTGAGACAATAAAAAATAATTTAGACGCATTAAAGTAATAAAGGGGAGAATACAATATGTTTAAAGACAACTTATTAAAAAACAAAACTATTGTTGTTACCGGAGGTGGTTCTGGTTTAGGCAAAAGTATGGCAAGAAGATTTGGTGAGCTTGGAGCCAATTTAGTCATTAGCGGAAGAAGAAAAGAAGTACTTGAAGAAGCAGCTCACGAGTTTTCAGAAAAAAATATCGATGTGTTAACTTGCCCTGGGGATGTTCGAAAAATCGAAGATGTTGAAACTATGTCTAAACAGGCATTAGATAAATTTGGAACAGTTGATGCGCTGTTGAATAATGCTGCTGGTAATTTTATTTCTCCAACTGAGATGCTTAGTCAAAATGCTTTTAAAGCTGTAATTGACATTGTGCTTATGGGCACATGGAATTGTACAAGTGTGCTTGGTAAAGAAATGATCAAAAATAAAAAAGGTAATATTCTAAGTATTGTAACAACATATGCTTGGACTGGCTCACCATTTGTGGTACCGTCTGCAGCTGCAAAAGCTGGTGTTTTGGCAATGACAAGATCATTAGCTGTAGAGTGGGGTAAATATAATATTCGATTTAATGCAATAGCACCGGGACCTTTTCCTACAAAAGGAGCATGGTCAAGATTAATGCCTCCAGGATTTGATGATTTTGAAGATGATATGAAGAATAAAATTCCCATGAAACGTTTTGGGGAAAGACACGAATTAGAAAATCTAGCATCCTATTTAATGAGCGATGGTTCTGCATACATTAACGGAGAAGTTGTTACTATTGATGGCGGAGAATGGATAGCAGGAGCAGGAGAATTTTCCGATTTAACTAAATTGCCTGAATCAATGTGGAAAGCAATGGCCGAAAGTAGAAAGAAAAAATAAATGCTCGATTTAAACAACAAAACCGCAATAGTTTCTGGTGGATCAAAAGGAATAGGTAAAGCTATTGCTACGAAACTTGCACAAGCGGGTGCGAATGTTGTGATTTGCAGCAGAAAAAAAGAAAATCTTGATCACTCTGATTCCTATTGAATGCAATACAAGTAATAAAGAATCCATTCAATCCGTTGTAGATCATACATTAGAAAAATTTAATGGAGTCGACATTTTAGTAAATAACGCGGCGGCAAATCCCTACTATGGACCGATTTTAAATTCTGAAGATTCTCATTGGGATAAAATTTTTGATGTTAATGTTAAAGGCTATTTTAATTTTGCAAAAGCATGTAGTAAGACGATGATTGCTAATAATTCTGGTAAAATTATTAATGTAGCTTCCATAGCAGCTAAAACACCCCTCGAAGGTCTAGGGGTTTATAACATAAGTAAGGCTGCTGTAGTAATGCTTACAAAAGTCTTAGCTAAAGAGCTTGGTGAACACAATATTAATGTAAATACATTAGCTCCTGGTCTCATTAAAACTGATTTCAGTAAGGCGTTATGGGAGAACGAAGACACGCATAACAAAATTGTTAAATCAATTCCACAGGGTAAAATGGGATCGCCGGATGATATATCGGGAATGGCGCTTTATCTTGCATCTGAAGCATCGGATTTTGTGACAGGGTCAATTTTTACGGTTGATGGTGGGATAACAACCTAAGTCAATCTAAGATCCAATTTGAAAACAATTGAATATTAGCAAAAGTTTTTGAACCGGTGGCTTGAAGTCTTTCTAAATTATTATGGCCATTGGAAAGTAGTGCACAATCAATGCTAAGTGCTGTTGAAACAGTAAAGTCTAGCATGCTGTCACCAACAATAATTGTTTGTTCAAGCGGTATATCAGTATTATTTAATAATTCCTTTCCTTCAAATTCTTTTCCATAGCCTGATGGTGTATTACTAATACCAACCACGTTATCAAGTAGATGTGTAATACCAAAAAAATCTACTTGCTCTTCAAGTCGTCTTTGAACTGTTGCAGATAATATGCTTTGTGTGACTCCCAATTTCTGGAAACGTGCAATGGTATCTTGAGCATAAGGTTGTAAAGCTAGTTTTTTAAAGTTTTGTTCAAAGCCTAGATGGAATTCGTCATTTGCAATTGTAAAATCTTCTTTTGAAAAATCAAATCCAATAGACTCATAGAAAGTTTTAATTGGGAAAAGAAATTTCTTTCTATATTTTTCTTCAGTCATTTCGGGAAGCTTTCTTTTTTCTAAAGATACATTAAGTAGATCAACGCATAAGGTTAAATCATTAAGTAAAGTTCCATTCCAATCCCAAATTATGTGCTTATATTTCACGGATATGAAAGTAGACAAAATAATTGCATTAATAAAGGAAAGAGTTGGCAGTAATTCTGAATTACCTGGATGGAAAAGTCATAAAAAAATGGCTGTAATTCCAATAAATAGTATTACAGAAAAAGCATTCATTCCTCCAAAAGATGCTAAGCAGGCTAGCGTAAGCATCATTTTATTTGAAGAAAATAATCAATTATTTTTTTTGCTAACAAAAAGAACTGATAATGTTGAGCATCATAAAGGCCAAGTATCTTTACCTGGGGGAGCTATTGATAAAAATGAAACTGCACAAAATGCTTCACTTAGAGAGACAAAAGAAGAAATTGGGATTGATTCTTCAAGCTTAAAAAGCCTTGGACAACTTTCTAGCCTTTATACACCAGTATCGTATTTTAATATCCATGTTTTTTTATGGTATTCAGATACTCAGCCTCAAATTAAAATTAATGATAGCGAAGTTGATCAGGTTTATAAGATTAGTTTAGATGAATTAATTGATAATAATTTAGTATTAAACACTCCAATCAATAAGTCAGGTTTTAGAATCAATGTTCCCGCCTATCATTTCAATGAATGTATTTGTTGGGGGGCAACTGCAATGATAATTACAGAGCTTAAAGATATCGTTAATGAATCTTAATTATGTCTTGTTAGGATTAGATGCTCTTTTCCAAAGAAATGATACAAGAGTTAAAGTAAGAAGCCAACTGACCAGCTCTGTAGAAGTTGGGTTGCCATTGTATCCGAAAAAGCCTTTGAATAACTGTCCTATTGCACCTTTATCGCTCAATAATGGTTTTGGAGTTCCATTATTATCAATATTAAATCCAAAAACGGGACCTTTATCATTAACATCCCATATTTCCATTTGCTTCATCTCATCTTTGGTATAAAATGCTTCTTCAAATTCATGAACGCCATATGCAACTAATCCAGCACACACAAAAATGAGTAATATAGATGTCACATTAAAGAACTGTTTTAAAGGAACTCTTTTGCCTTGTACAAAGATTGCATAACCAATCATTAGCGCAACAATAGATCCTAAAACTGAGCCGCCGATAGAAAGACCATTTGATTGGATTACAATAGCATACATGAAAAGTACTACTTCAACACCTTCTCTGAAAATTGCAAAAAATGTTAATGCAAAAAGACCTAAAGAAACATTCTTATCTTTTTCAATTATATCTGAAGCTTCTTTTTCTAAACTTGCAGCAACATTTTTATTTCTACCCATCCAAATAATCATTGTTGAAAGCAAAAAGGCAGCAATTAACATGGTTGTCCCTTCAAAAAGAGCAGCCTGCTTTCCTTCAAAGCCTCCATACGCAATTTGAAATATAACAGCAAAGATTCCAGTAGCAACAAATGATGCAATAACACCATTAATTATACTTTTCTTTAAGTGTTCTCTACCTGTTTTAACGATAAAAGTATACAGTATTCCTACAACAAGCACTCCTTCAAGCACTTCTCTAAACATAATTAAAAATTCACTCATATTTTCCCCTTTTGAGATATAATCTCAATATTAGAATCGTAATATATGCAGATTTATCAATTCATCCAAGCGTGTTAATGCTCTATATAGGAACTACTCTACGATCATATAACCACGCATAGAACCTGCATGGGCAATATATGTACAGACATACAAATATCTACCTGGTTTTTTAGGCGCGTCAAATTCAATAGTAGTTTCTTCTTGCTTATCTATTAATATAGATTTCGCAAGAATTCTATTGTCGTCCGGAGCATCACCACCAAAGTAGCTTTCAGCTAGCTTGATGATTTCTGGAGCAGCAGATTCATCTTTGAAAATGACAATATTGTGCTGCATTTCACCCATAAACCCTAAAGGAGTATTATTTTTTAAAACAATTTTAACCTTCGAACCTGCTTTAACTGTGAATTCTTCAACATCATATTTCATTTCAGAACCTAAAGATCCAATATTTACAACTTGTGCTTCTTGTGGAGCTCCACCGCCACATGCTATAAATACGAATATTGAAAGTGTTAACAATAACTTGTTATACATTTTTTCCCCTCTTTCATTTTAATTTTGGAATTAGTGAATTACTATTTTCCATATATTTTTTGTAATCTGGCCTACTTTGCATCATTGCTTGATCCATTATAGGGCCCGTAATATAATAAAAAATTGACCCCATAATCAATGGACTTAAAAATGAACCTGCAATAAATAAAAGATTTTCACTAGAAATGCTAAAAGTAAAAATGCTTATCCAAACAACAAGATCGCCAAAATAATTAGGATGTCTTGAATACTTCCATAATCCGCTTTTACAAATTTTACCTTTATTTTTGGGATCTTTTCTAAAAGCTTTTAATTGCAAATCACTAATTGACTCCCAAGCTAGACCAATAAAAAATATTGTTGATGCAAACATAGTCTCAATAAATGATAAAGGTTTTTCATATAGATACCCAAAGTAAATTGATACGCCCACTAAGGTGCATAAACCTCCTTGAAGTAAAAAAACTCTTATGAAACTATGCCACCAATAGTTTTTACCGCTTTCTTTTCTCCATTCAACATATCGAAAATCTTCGCCATGACCAATGTTTCTAAATCCAATATGTGACGCCAGTCTTATTGCCCATAGCGATACTAAGAATAGAATGAACAACGATCTTTCAGAGTAGACTTGGTCCATTGATACAAGTAGCGAGGACCCAAGAACTATAAACGCAGGCCCCCAAAAAATATCAACGATACTTGCATCTTTAACAATTAAACTCACAATCCATAAAACACTCATAAATGCAATTACTGATCCAAAGCCAGTTATTAAATGATGATTAGCAAGGATTTGATTATTTGGTGTAGAAATGTATGACAAGATCACAATGAGAGAAATTGTAATACAGTTCATAATAACGATTCTTTTCATTTTAGTACCTCAGAATTTCTATGTTGTTGCCAGATCTATCTTTTATATATACTGATACAGATCCATCTCGATGAGTTACGGGGTTACCATAATCTTCTACATTATCTTTTAGTATGGCAAAGTGGAATGGATGTTGTTCAGGTAGAACTAAAGCTAATTTAACGTTATCGAATTCAAGCATTGCCCAAGAACTATCTTGATATAAAATATCACATTTAAAATTTTCAGTATACCACTCAACTGATTTATTTATATCATCAGTACAAATGGCTACGTGATCTAAAATATCTTTTTTCATTTTTACCCTTTTAATTGAATTTTTAAACTTTTGATAGTGAAAATTAATAAAACAATACGTAT
>LULW01000324.1_pt1 | contig 21598 bp, 31 predicted proteins | sample 729531 | NCBI WGS metagenome assembly LULW01 (sample SAMN03860279, study PRJNA289734) | marine metagenome | biome: seawater column; feature: ocean; material: water; isolation source: Red Sea water column Station 108 - depth 10m | place: Saudi Arabia: Red Sea | collected 2011-10-15 | depth 10 m | reverse complement strand
GGCTCTACCATTACCATTATCTCTTGTGTCAAAAATTGCTTGTGCAACATAATTTGAACCACCATTTTTTCTTATGTAAGACCAACCATAATAAAAGTTGCTTGCTTGTCCTGATTGTAAATATACTATTCCATATACAAAATATTTACCAGCAGATTGGGGAGTAAATCTATAATTACTATTATTATATGCACTTGCACTATCAAAAACTTCTGTATCTGCTGATACAACAGTAAGAGTATCATTACTTATAGTTTGTGCAGAACTTAAATATGCCTCAAATGCTGGTGCATTTCCACCAGCATCAGCAAAAGATAATTGTCCTATTCCTGTTGCACCTGACCCTGATACTGATGCAACTTTTAAAAATTTATCTGCTGTTACATTTCCTGTTGGTAAAATTAGTTCATAAGATTGACCAGCACTATGGGCTGGTGAAGATATTTTTACACCATGTGAATTTTGAGAACAGTTTAATTGTAGAGTTCCATTTTCTGACCCACCATCGCCTTTGATTGTTAAACCAGCAGAAGATGAATCTGATATTAAATTCATTTTAGCTTTTGTAATAGAAGCATCTGAAACTGTACTTGCTACTCCTACGTCTAATACATTTCCATATACCATGATGAAGTCAATGCTATCAGAGGACGATAAAGTACCACTAGACGGCAAAAATGTTATCGTACTGCCAGATATAGAAAAACTTGTATTTGGGGCTTGTATAACACCATTTAAAGACACAAGCATATGATTAGCCGATTCTGGACTAAAATTTACGCTATTGTGTTGCATGGTGTACGAATTTGTTGAACTCGTACTAATATCGTCTAGTTTTATAAACGAACCAACAGTCGGTGTCTTACCTATGTATGCCAAAATTTACTCCTTTATTTTGGGTTATCTGCTCTAACCTTATCGTTATGGTCTTTAAATGTAGATGTACCATCTTTCTGATCTTTATACAACATTTCAAGCTGGGACTCCCATGTTCCATACTGAGATCGTCTAGTTGCATCTATACTAGCATTTGTTTCAGCAGTATCGCCAGCAGACTCATAACTAGCTATCTGTGCATCAGTAGGTTTATCTAAACCATCAACTGACCAAGTTGCTATGTATGCACCTTTGCCATCGCTATCGTCTCGTAACTCGATATTTCCGCCAGACCCAAAATCAGCAACCTTGCTGTTTGCCTCGCAGTATAAACGAACTTTTGTACTTAATTGTGCCATAGTTTCTCCTTTCTTAATTTTAACTTGCTATTCTAAATCCTTGCAAACTTGTTAATTCACCTTTGACAACATGATTACCAGAGCCACTATAATCTTGCACATGAGCATACATTTCAACAGTATCTGTAGCTGATAAATCTACAATAGCTGTTGCTACTGTTGTACAAACTCTAGTATTTCCTGCGACAGATGAATTTTCTCTATATGTTGCTAATTTTATTGCAGAACCATTTTTATAAATCATAGCGACTGTTTCTTCTCCATCTTGACCAGCGTTACCGTAATCTCCTGTTACAACTGCCTCTATGTAATATTTCCCACCTTTACCACTTGGAACTGTAAAAGTAGTTCCATCAAAAGCAGTTGCACTATCTACTTCGTTTCCTGTCATTCCTGTAATTTTTGTTGTAGTAGCTCTTGAAACACTTTGATCTGACGCAAGTCTTCCGTAAAAAGATGGCTCATTTGTTTCTCCTGCACCTGTGACAGTTCCTGTAAATGCGTAGGTGTCTGATAAGTCCATAGATTCTGCGATTATCTTAGAAAAAGCCACTTTATATTTCTCCTTTTATAATTTTACTAAATGCCATAATTAAACTCCTATTAATTTAAAACCACTAAATTCAGATTGTATAGTTCCATTTTGGAAACTAATAGTATTTCCACCAGTATCATCAGCTTTTACCCAAGCCTCTACATAATCTCCTACAGATAATGTTTCTACCGCAGAAATATCATAACTATAATAAGTTGTAGAATTAAAAATTTTTGTTCCAGTGCCACCAGAATAAACATATCTTTTTGCTACCTCACTTCCATTTTTTCTAATAGCTATAACAAACTGTGATTGATTAGCTGACATATAAAATCTTCCTCTTACATAAAAAAAATACTTCCCCGCCTGACCACTAGGTACTGTGAATCTTTTGTTAGAAACATCATAAGCAGAATCACTATCAAAATCCTCTGTGTCAAAATTAACTTTTGTATCTGTGTTATCACTTAATGTTTGATCTGAGTTAATATAGGCTGAAAAAGCTGGTGTATTATTTCCACCAACTAAAGATACATCTACTCTTTTTAAAACTCCAGCATCAGATACTAAAAGTTCATCTGTTGCGGCTGGTGCTGTTGCCAATTCTGTTTGTGCTGAAATTACATCTGTGTTTAGTTTTGCCCCTGTGACTGCTAAATCATTTATAGTTGCTGTTGTTACACTACCAGCCGATGGTGCATTTGTTTGACCTACAATGTTAAGATAGTGAACCTCAACAATATCGCTTGAAACTAAAGTTCCGCCAAGTGTTAATGTTTTATTTCCTGTTCCACCAACTGAATATGTTGTGCTGTCTTGTTTTACAAAATTAACAAAAACTACAATGTCGTTTTCTGAGGCGATGTCATGCGTTAGGGTTACAGTCGTACCAGTAGTTGAGGTAAATCGATCTAATAAACCACTTGAAAATGTTGCTTGTGGAGGAACACCAATATAACTCAATCGCTACCCCCTATGTTATCTCTAATATACTAAGTGTTGCATCAATCTTAGCCGCAACTGAACAATCAATTTTTAAAATATCAGTAGCTTGCAAAACATATTTTCCACCCGATAACAATTCCAAAGAACTGCCCGCTGGAATGCTCACATCTTTTGCTAATAATACTGTTTCGTTTGTCTCTGTGTCTGATGTATCTGAAACAAGTTGAACATCAGCAGTTACGCCAGTTGTGTGAATATTACAAAGTGTCAATCCAATGACAATCGTTTGAGTCGAACTAGGGCAAGTGTATAGGGTCAGAGGTGTCCCCGATGACGCTGGCATAGCCCCGTTTGTTTTTACTTTAAATGTATTAGCCAATGTTTCCCCCTTATCCTAGAGCAATACTTAGAGCCGCCGCCTGTGGGTCTGTCTCTGAAATAGTCCCTGTTACTGACATCGTACTCGTGATTGCGTTGCTTGAAATATTTATTTGAAATAATTCTACATTATCTGAACCATCATTAATTTTTACTTTTAAAACGCCTGATGTTCCTGTGTCCACCCAAATAGTCCCTGTTGTTACAGAACTTGGGGCAGAACTCCCGCTGTGTGAAGAATTCAAAGCTGATAAAATATTATTTAGTTCAGTACGAAATGCACTGAAACCTTGATTCGCTAAACTTACATCTGATACCTGAGCCATAATAAATCTATATCCTTTCTTACTTAACTTTGCAACCCGAAACCTTTTGCAATATAATCAAAAGTTCTATCGACAGCCGCACCGCTTGAATTTACAAAAGCTATACTGAAACCATTAACAGTTTTTGAACTGATTGTAAATGTATCTCCCGTAGCCATATTCTGAGCCGCTATGCCTAATGCTGGCACTTCAAAAAATGGATTTGTAAATGTAATTGTCTTTGAGCCTGATGAGGTTGCAACATTACTTTCTGCAAAAGTTCTCTCTTCAATATTTAACTTAACAGCAATACTTTTGACATTACTAGAGGTTTGGTTATCATCGTTAGTAAGTTTCAATCTAAATTTAGCAAATTTAAATTTAAAAGTTGCAGATTGTGTTATGTCTCCAAAAGATGTGCAATTTGCTAATGAGGTAGTTGATGTTGCTATTTGTATTCTGTGGAAAGCGTGTAATTGCTCAGTCCCGTCAAAGGGGGCTTTGGCACTGTCGAAAAATAATGCACCACGACCCGAATCAAACAAATCATAAGGGTTTTCTGCATCAAGAGTAATACTTGGCACTACATCGCCATCATATATTTGAGACAATGATATTGAGTTTACAAAATTATAAAAACCCTTTGCATCTCTGTTTTTATTATTAAAATTAGGATTAGAGGTTGTATCTGTGCCGCCTAATTCAAAGTCTCCCGTAGGGCTGTCAAAATTTCCAACAGTATCGTCAAAATTTGTAACTGTATCAAGTGTTATTACTGTATCGCCAGATGGGTCTATTTTTACTGCTAATGGTAAAGTTCCGTCCATTTGATCTGCCCCTGTAAATATGTCTGGTGTTTCTGTAAAATTAGCAACTGTTTTATATGCTTGTATGCCTGAGATATTTGTAACAACTATAGTTTCGTTTGCTGAACTATTGCCGTTTTTATCTACCGCTTTTATCAAGTAGCTACCAGTTCTAGCGGGAACTACTGCATTATCACATTTTCTACGAGGACATCTTACAAGATTTGTTGAGTTTAACCATTTAGCACCAGTTAATACATCTTGAAATCTTATGTCATAATAAGAAATATCTAAGTCACTGTTTTGACTAGGTGGAGTCCAAGTCAATTTCATTTGGTGTTGTCCGTGCATTTCAACAGCAAAATCTTCTACATCTGATGGAACTTCAACACCTCCGACAATCTTACGGGTTGCAGATACAAATGTTGATTTGGCGTTGATAGTATTTACCGCCCTAACTCTTATTTGGTAGGTAGCCTCATCTATTACATTTAAGTGTTGATAACTTAGTATTTTACCAGTTGCTATTTCTCTAAAAGAATCACTTACAGCGTTTCCGTCAGGGTCTAAGGTTTGTTTGATTTGCACCTCATAGTTTTCAACAAATTTGTCAGGCGAAACTCCCACTGTTATCAACAATCTAGTTATGACAATACCATCAGCATATTCGATTAACTCATCATCAAGAGTAACACTAGCTGGTGGTTGAACGCTGAAAGGATTTGGTAAAGTTGTATCTGGTATGGTAGCGGGTGCAACCTGAGTACCAAAAGCATAATATGAGTCTTGATGCTCTGTAAGTTGTAAAGTGATTGTATGATCTGTGTTAATGGTCATTCCTTGAATACGGAATGGTTTAGCCGAGAAAGACGGCGTAGCATGGGTAATATTAACGATATCGCCAATAGCTAAATCTAAGGCAGTTCCGTCACATTTTAAAGATACATCTAGGCTTGATCTTGACCTACGCAGTATAATCTCTGCAAGTTCTTGGGCTTGATGTTGGTTTACAATCATAGGGAAATCAAACTTACCCTCTAGTAATATGCCTCCATCTGCCGTTTTCATGTTGCTATGTGTATCAGCACTTGCAAGTCCTGTCTCGTCCACAGGCGGAAACTGTGCGGTATCTGATTGATAATTTTTTGATGGATTTGTAAAATTGACAATAACACGATTATAACGAGAGTTTTTGTTTTTACTTGCCACATTGATGCCACCAATAATATTGTCCTCTGTAAGAGTAACGCTTGCACTACCAGATGTTTCAACTAATACTTTATATTTTCCACCAGTAAAATTTAGATATGATCGAGTGCCTTTTACAAAGTCTGCTACAAGATCAATAGCCTTTCTCGATGTATCTACGACTGGGTGGCTGTCTAATAAATCGATTGTACTTGCACCACTAAAAGGTGTTATGTTTGCATCTACAACATCGCCAGCCGTTTGCCAGTCTGCAAAGTTACTGTCAAAATAACTATCTGCAATCCCCATACCAAATCTTTCGTTTCTTAAATAATCTAACATTTGGTAAATGCCGTTATCTGAATACTCCCAAGTTGTACTATCGTTTTGTCTGTGTGAACCAGAGCCACCAGTTTTTGTTCCATCAAGATTTGGATTGTAAACTTTCCTACCTTTGACTATTGCAGTAACTTGCGGCAAAGAACCGAAAGCATCTGAGTTCCATTTAAATTTAAGTGCTATGTAAGCAAGCCCCCTGAGCCGATGGTTTGATGTCCATGAAGATAATTCATCTAATAAACTAGATGCAGTTTGCGAATCAGTTCCGTAGTGTGGTTCAACAGTAATTAAACTCTCAGCACTAGAGTCAGCGTCAGGTGCTTTGAAAAAGTTTGCATCAGAACTAGCAACAGTTCTTTGAGTGTTGTCTGCTAAGTCTCCACTAAAAGTTACCTCATTATCATTTACAAATATTTTAGTTATATCGTCTATCTCGCCCTCAGAAACTATTATTGCCATATAAAGAAACTCGTTGTCTGTGCCTGATGTTTCTACAAAGACCACATTTCCGCCAACTTTTCTTGTTCCGTAAACTATTGGTATATGAGCATTTGCACTGATTTTATTGACTAATACACCTCTAGCATTGATGTCTGGTTGATTACCACCAAAGTCAGGTATCTCAGGAATAGGATTTAGCCAGCTAATTACATCGACTACAAGATCAACAACAAAATCTACAACGTCTGTTACTGTATCAACAATATCCTCTACTATATCAGTCGGGTCACACATCTGAATACCTCCATAGTCCGCCCATTTTTTCAAAGCCGTATCTATCTAATAATTTATCTGCAAGTAATTTTGTTGATATAGTTAAATGTATGTGCCTACCTTTTGCCTGATTTTTAATTATATCCATAGTTTGATTAAATAAATTTAATGATCGATATTCTTTTAATATATAAATTACTTGAACTGCTAATAGTTGCTCTTTAGACCATAAATACTCATGGAATACAAAAATTGTTATTCCAACTATTTTATTTTTATCTAAATCTTTAATTAGAATTATTTTTCCTTTTTGTAAAAACATCATCAAAGTTTGTTTCATCTTTGCTCTGTGAATATGAGGATAATCTAAAGCTGGTGCTTCTTTTTCAAATTCATGTAATATTTCAAATATCTCGTCCATGTTTTTATTAGATGCCTCAAAAAAATGAAAACTTGCCATTAATCTCTACCCCATTTTATATCTCTTACAGTCAAAGCCGCAAACTCCATTCCTTTATCTCCACTAAAAAATCTTTGTTGTGAATTATCTGTTGTAACTCTGCCGCTTGTCTTTTGAAAGTTTCCCCAGTGTGAAGTTAAATTTAAAACTAAGTTTGATGTTTGTGTAGTGTCTGTAATTCTATACTCATCAACTGTACCAAAGAATAATAAAAAAGGGTCAGAAATAAGAGCATTACTTGAGTCTAGAAAACCTCTGTAAATGTAAACCTCAGTGTTTATTATGTTCTCTGATAAAGCGATTGATATATATGTTTGATCGACTCCAGAAAGTGTAAGTTGTAAACTGTTTTTTGTTGGTTTATTTGTTTCGTTTATGCCTGTAATATTTTTAAGATGTCCGTTTGTAAGATAAGTTCTTGATGAGCCAGATACACTAGATGTTATATCAAAGGGTGCATTTGTTAAATAGACTGGTGTACCAAACTCTATTTCTACTAATAATACTGGGTCAATGACCCCTGTTGCTAGTTCTGTTTTTACGGAACTCGATAATCCTCTTGCCATTATAAACTCTCAATAACATCAAACTCAAAATTAAAAAGTAAATTACCATCTTTGTCGTTTGCATTTGTTTCAAATTCTTGCATATCGCTTGTAAGATGCACTGTTGCTGGTACAGATTTATAAGTTACAGAACTGTTATCAGCAAGGGCAGTTCTAAGTGGCGGCTCTATTGTTACAGTTGCGGCGTTACTTGAAGATGTAACATCTGCAACCACCATATACAATTTGTCGTGAGAAAATTTCAATAGGTCTCCCGATTTTAGACGATTAGCACCATCAGCCGCAAAAGCATCAATATTTATTGTTGTATCTCCCGCAGAATGCGACCCGTTCACTAATAAAGTTCCTGTTTCATTACCTTGACTATCAAATGTAGTTGGCAAAGTAATAGTGAAGTTTTCTTTACGACTTCGTTGTTTGATAATAAAAGCCATGATCGGGGCAAAATCTGCACGAGTCATAGGAGGATATGAAACTGTAAAACTAAACCTTTGTCCTTGTACTTGTCTCCTAAATGTTTTTCCACTATCAGTTTCACTAAATAAAGTTTTCTGATTTGATTTAAAATTGATTGCGTTAAAAGCTGTATTAGGTAAAGAACCACTCATATCAATGCCGCCTTACCTTTTTCATTAACAGCAGTGTTAATCATGTTTACGATAACACCTCTGCTATTAACTAATAATTCATTGAACCCTCTAGCATCGACAGTATTTATATTAAAGTTTACTGTTACGGGTTTTGACATACCAAGTTGATTGTTTGGTACTATTGTACCAGCTTGGTCAGGTACAAATAACTCAGCACCTTTTTCTCCTACTATTGATGGTTGCCCCACTGGTGGTCGTCCACCTTTTTCAAATCCTCTAATTTTATTTACCATTCCCATACCAAAAGCTAAAGCCCCACCAACAGCCGCAATATTGAAAGGGAAAGGAATTGATGCAAAAGTTTTTAAAGCACCCTCATAAACACTAATTAATGCTTTTTTAATTGCGTCCATTTTAAACATCGCCATAGCTTTTTTCATAGCACCACTTACAGCCGCACCAACCAAAGCATTTACTATCTGTTTTATAATAGTTCTAGCTAAATCTTCTACTGACAATTTTCCAGTCATTACAAAGTTTGTTAATGAGTCAGTTAATTCTTTAAAAGCATCTTTACCTATTTGTTGAAAATTTTTAGTTATATTTCCAGCCTCTTCCATAGCCTCTGCAAAACCATCTTTAAAACCAGTTGCCGCCTCTTTTAATTTATCCATAAGAGTGACAGTTTTTTCTATGTTATCATTTGCCTTGGCCTCTACTACATCATTTTCTTTTATTCTGTGTGCAACAATCATGTCTAAGGCTCTAAGATATTCCTCAGCCATTTTTCTAGTTTCGCCTGTAAGTTTTTCTATGTCATCAGTTCCAAAAAGTTTCATTATTTGCATATGACCAAACTCTTCAAAACCCTCTTTCATGTCGCCCAAGCCATCAAGCACATCTGGTTTTGCTTTTTGTATTACTTTACCAAACTCTTCTATTTGTTTTGCAGTTTCATCAAATCCTAATTTTTTGACTGCGGAGGCAATCTTATCTGTGCTTGCAACTACAAAATCTAAAAGAGTTGCAAATATTTCTTGAATTTTATTGTAAACACCCGCAATAGCTACAACAACAAGTTTACCTTTTGCACCTAAAGCAAGGAAACCTAAAATACCAAAACTTGCAATTATCGGTGGAACATTATTTATAAATCTTGATAATTCGTTAAAAGCACCAAAGACAAAGTTTGTAGCTGGTCGCATCATATCTATTACACTTGCTGTCCCTAAAACTACTGCTTTGAAAGCCTCAACTATTCTATGTCCCATAAACTCAGCCGCATCTTCAATATCGCCAAAACTTTTTTCTATTGATTCGTTTGCTTGAATTACCATCGCTTTTAAAAAATCGAATGGTTGATTATCCATTACAAGAGTTTTGAAAGTTAAAAATTTATCGCCTATCATTGACAGTTGTCCATCAAAGGTATTTGCCATTTCTTTTGATGCACCAACTATTGATAAAGTAGACTCTCGGAATGCTTTGATAATATGTTCTTTAGATTTTTCAGCACTCATTTGAACACCAGCCTCAAAGACAAGCATTTCTCTAACGCCTCTTTCTCTAAAAAGATCAGCAGAATTTATGCCAGCAGAAAAAACTCTTTGTAATTGCTCTGATGTAGTTGCAAAATCTAAACCTGATGCGGCGGCTATATCGCCTGTTATTGCAAGTATTTCGTTTAGTTCATCAGCACTTTTAGAAACAACCGCAAGGTTTGCCGCCCCTCGTTGTATTTCGGCTAGACTAAATGGAACTTGTCCAGCAAATTTAAGTAAACCCTTAAATGCTTTTTCGCCCTCAGCAACAGTGTCAAATAAAAATTTAAATCTAACTTTTAATCGTTCTATTTCTCTTGCAGTGTTTAAAAAATCTCTTCCAATTAAACCAACACCAAGAGCCGCAAAAGCAACTTTTAAATTAAATACAGAACTTTTAAGATTGTTGATTCCTCTAGTGGCAGTAGCCATCGCCATTCTAGTTTTGTCTTTAGCGATAATATCTATATTTACTTTTTTAGTTGCCATCTATTTTTTCATCTTTTGTAATCTTTCTTGTCTATCTCGTTCTTCGTTTTGAAGATTAAAATATGCTAACCACATATTAAACTCTACGACTGACATTTGCAAGATTTCCGAAACTGTCTTATGCAGTTTTTCACCTAAAGCAAATATATTATGTAGTTCTGGATTATTTTTTAGTTTTTTTTAGCGTCAAGAACATTCGCATTTGCTGTACCCATAATTTTAGTTGCTACATCAGCAATAACATTTGTGTCAGCTTTTTTCTTAAAACTTAAAATGTGAGTAGCATTAAACATTTTTTCACCATCTTTGGTTAATGCTTTTTCTATAATAACATCAATCAAAACAATTAAATCAGTGCTAGTTGCACCTTTAAATATCTTTGCTTTTTCAAGCATATTAAAAGGTTTGCAATAAATTGCTTTATCGCCAGTAAGTCCCCACTCAGGAACTTCGATTACTTGGGTTTCTTGACTATCAAAGTGATCTCGGATTCCGTCAAAGTAATCTATTTTATTATCTGACATAAATTAGATTAAACTGTGCCGATAGTTAGACCGCCATTACCTTGAATAGATACTGTTCTTGTAGTCACTCCGTCTAAAGTAACACCAACACTCATTCCAGTTACGATTCCTGTTCCTGATAGTTTTTGCTCTCCAGAACCCGAACCCTCTGGCATAAACTCAAAACTCAAACTAGAGCCTTGTGTTAAATTACCTTGAGCAGTGTCGTCATCGTCAAAGTTCATATCAATAGTAGCTGTAAATGTTCCTCTACCTACAACATAAGATTTCATTGATGAACCTAATGCTGTGTCCTCTACAACATCGTGAGTCGTATCAACAGTAAATCCAGTTGCTTGTCCAATATTAGTACCGCCAACATGAACTACTGCGTCCTTGCCATGATGAGTTGCCATAATTTATTACTCCTTTGTTTTCTTTAACTCTTTTATAACTTTTTGCGTTTCTTTTTCAACTGATATTTTTTTATTTTCGCCCTCAACAGTAAAACCTCGTTTCTCGTAATACTCTTTGAAGTCAGGCGAGATTTTAATTTTGGTATCTCCTTTTACCATTACTATATCCATAGCCATTATGCAGTCCCCCTTGTAAATTGATACATTACACGCACAGTTATTCTGACACCACCATAAGGATAAATAGTACCCTCGTCTGATGATGCCTCGACAATCTGTGTATCTAAAGCATTTCCATTCCTTGTTATATCATTATCAAGAGTTTCTTCAACAACTTCAATAATTTGGTTTCTTACTGTATCAATATTTGAGTCTGTACCTTTACCAAAAGCTACAATCAAAAAATCTATTGTCCCTGTGTATTTACCAGAACCAGTTGTACCTATTGCAGATGGTTCTCTTGATTCGTCTCCAGCTTGAATAAATGCGGCTGGAAATTGTGAGTCTGCTAACTCCTCAACCTCAAAAGGTTCTCTTGTTAATTTTTTGAACTCAATAGGGCTAGTAACAGCATCAAGTTTTGTAATTATATCGTTTGCAATATCTTCTCTTTTGCTCATTTGCTCGTTCAATGTTTGAGAAAAATAAAGTGTTTTTAAAACCACTTTGCCTAAAATCTAAACTACGAAACATTTTGCCTGAGTCTGTTAAATCAACAAACCCTGTCTGTCTGCCTCTTTTATCTCTATTTTTTTTTGTAGATTTTGCATAAGCTATCATTCCACCACCATCAGGTAATTTACCTGATTGAGTTCTTTTTGTAATCATAAGCACAGCCATATTTGAGACTCTATTTAAAGCTGTTTTTGTGGCTATTTTTTTTTTTCTATTTATTTTATTTAAAAATTTACTAACTTGAAGAGTGTTAGCTTTTACTCTTAGTTCCATTACCTAACTAATCTTAATGAATGTAGAGGCTCTTTTTCACTATCAGATACAGTCCCCCCGCCGTCCTCATCGTATTCGACCCCGTCCCGCAAAATAGCTTGGAACTCTTCATCGTATCTGTCCCTGTAAAAATCAATTTGTACTTGGAATGTATCTTTACCCTCGCCAGTGTCAGGGTCTCTCCATTTAGTAAGTTGAGGATAAATGTATTTCCATAGTGCCAAATAAACAACTGATAACTCCCACTGTGATTTAGTGAGTTTACTGTTTTCCATTTCGACAGATGTAACTTTTGTAATATCTTTGTATCTAACTTGGTGTCTGTATCTTTCCCACCATTCCTCTCGGATTCGTCTTAATACATCGTTTTCAGCAAATTGTATTTGATCGACAAAAGTAGTTATACCAAACCCTAGAATGTCTGGTTGTATCTTTTGCAAATGTGTATTCTGCACATTAAATACAGTCGATGACATTATTTTTTAGTTTTCTTTTTTTTCGTTACTTTCTTAACAACTTTTTTTACCGCTTTGACTGGTGTTTCAGTCTTAGCTTTTACAGCCTTACCATCATGCAAACTCCAACCACGCTGAGTCCAAATATTAATATTGTTCTCGTAGTCAATTTTTTTTCTTTCAATGATAGAGCCGTTTTTATCATTAATCAGTTTTACAGTTTCAATAGTCATAATTTTTTATATCAGATAAGGGGTGGACAAGCCACCCCTTAATTGTCTGTTTATTAGTTAGCTAGTGTGTCAGCCGTTAATTTAACGCCGTAAGAGTCATGTAACTCTCCGACACCAAATACTGCCGTTGCCACTATCTCATCTGCTCTTAAACTTGCGTCACGCTGAGACTCAATTTTTAAATCTTGCATCATCGCTAGTCCTAAAGCGTCTTGTGAGAATACGCCACCGATAGAGTCGTCTGAACCATCTACTGAGATATTTGAACTTTCAAAGACTTGTATTCCAGCAATATTGCCTACAAATCCTGATCTCATAGCCTCATTAGATAACTCTGTGTCTCTACCAACAAATGTATTCGTCAAAGATTTTTTGACATTAAATATTTGTTTAGGGTGGAACACTCCGTAGTACGGGCCAGGTGCTTTGTTAGTTTTAAGTTCTGCCGCACATTCAAATAAATCTTGAACTGTAAGTTCAGAACCAGCACCAGGGCCTTTCTCTGTTGAGAACCCTGTAAACAAAGCCGCAAGGTCAGTATCAATTTTAGTTGCAATCGCCTCGCCAAATAATCTGCCGATGTCAGCCGCAACATTTCTTGATGCTGAATTTCTTGCTAGGTCAGTTAAAGTGGTCATTATACCTATCTCACTGGCCGTTATAGTTACACTCGATGGATTCACCGCCGTGTTAGAAAGATCAGTTGCCTCATTCACTGCCGCCGCTGATACATTTGCATAAATCGGAACTTCAACCGACTTACCACCACCAGCAATAGTGTAGTTTCTGACAAGACCTCTCATTATGGATTGTTCGCTTGCTACGAACAACGCCTCTGCTACGATTTCCGTATATAATTCGGATATCGTGCTACTTGTCGTTTCATTAGCCATTTTTACTCCTTAATGGTTATTGTTTGTTTAGAACAATCTTTGTCGGTTGGGAATTTCTCTGCTTTCTGTACTCAGCATATCTCTTCTTATCCGCTGGATTATTCATATCTAAATCACTCAGATTGAAAGGTTTACTGAGTTCTGACCTATCCACATTTGACACTGAGCCACTGCCACTCGGAGAGGCAGAAACAAAGTGCGGGTTTGTGTTCAAAAACTCTTCAACTAACTCGTCAGTAGTAAAAAGTTCCCCCTTACTGTTATATCTAGCTATACCATTTTTATCAAGAATTTCAACATTACCTGATTCGTTTATTTTGATATTTTTATTTAACAACTCTACAACTTGATCTGGGTTGATAGCTTTGTTTTTTGACGCTGATGACAGTAAGGCTTTATTGACTTTGATGTCTCTAAGTTCTGTTTGTAAACTATTAATTCTTTTTTCAGACTCGTCAGATTTTTCTTTTAATATTTTTTCAAACTCGCCCTTTTGAATTTTAGATTTTTCCTCTGCCTCTTTTTGTAACTTAACAGCATTAATAGCTGTATCTAAATCCTCAACACCTAGTTTATTATACATAGATGCTCTTTCTTTAGCTAATCGTGATTTTACGATTTCGTTTACTTGTTCCTCAGAAAACTTATTTACTGGGGTCTCTTTTGTTTCTTGTTTAGGTTGCTCTGTTTCTTGTGAAACAGCTTGTTCAGTAGTTTGTTCTACTTTTGGTTGTTCGTCAGCCATTTATATCTCCTTATATGTTCCAATCAGGATTTGTTGGAATCCAAGTATGGCGGCAACGATATCCCCCTCTAACTATAAAGGGGTCTCCAGAACTTTTGCCAGCCCATGACTGTGAGTTCCATCTATCCCGAATTTCTTTTTCGGTTAAAGTTTTGTTTACCATATCTCGGCAAAAAGGTCTAGAATCTCTTACTAGAGTTCCTGTATATGTAAAATGATTGAGGCCACTGTCTTTTGCTTTCTTAACAGTAAATTGACCATGAAATTGCATAATTGAGTCATGTGCTAACTGACCAGCATATTTACGCAAATTTTCTCCAGCCCTATCAGCGGCGTACTTAGTTCTAAGTTTTGTTATGCTATCTTCAACCTTAGATTTTAATGCTGGGTTATATTTATTTTCATTAATATAATCTACTAACTCATTAATTTCTCTTTGGTTCGACTTTTGATAAACGCCATTGATGTGCGATCTAATATTTTTTTCTACATCAACAAATGGTCTGCCAGCTATTGTGCTTTGGTAAACCTCATCATTAATAACTTTTATAAATCGTTCAGCTACATCTTCAAAGCCACTAAATGATTGATATTTCAATGCGTTGATAGTTTGTAGATCGACTTGTGTTAAATTTTTAAATTTTGCGGGTATAGGCATTTTGCCGAATGTATCTAAAACCTCTTTCGCTATTAGATTGTATTCTGAATTTATTAATAAATCTGCCTCATTTAGAAAGTTGTTTTCTATAATAGTTCTAAGTTGTGGTTGTAACTGGATTGCTATTCGAGTTGATACTAACTCTCCAGTTTTTTTTCCATGCCCTAATCGACCAAAAAGCGGGAGACAAGGACTTTTGCCCTTTTACTTGTCTCAACACTCCGCCCATTCTTGCAAGAAACGACCTCTGGCGTGCTGGTATGCTTTTTTTAATAGACATTGACGGGTCTCCAAATTTGACCTTTTTTACATTTTTAGTTTTACGATCTCTTACATAAACAGCAAATTTCTTACTTTGGTTTGGTGTCCTAAAAGGTTTGTTTAGTTTGACTGTACGACCCTGATACTTTGCCATTATCTTTTTCTCTTCCTTGCTTTCCTTGCTACTGACAAGGCTATTGCTGTTGCTTGTTTCCTAGATTTGCCAGATCGCATTTCTGTTTTTATATTTTTGCTAATTGATTATTTACTATAACCTTTGATTAAAGGCATTATTTTTTTCTTCTTTTTTTTCTCAAATCTAAATCGTGTTTTCTCGAACCTCTAAGAAATGAGTTGACTCGCCCCATCGACCAAGCCGCCATCGGAACTCTTCTACTGCCCGCCGACAAAAATGCCCCTTGTCCTCTACGATAGACCTTAGCTAGTGTTGCATAAGTATATCTTTTAGATGCTTTGGCTTTCCGTCTAAGTGTTGCTTTTGTAGCCGCTGACAGTGGTTTTCTGAATTTACTAGCCATTATGATTTAGTTCTACTCCGTAATAATCCTCTAGGTATAAAACCACCTGATTTGTAGATTGATGAAACTCTTTTGATTAAACTGGCTCTACGAGTTCTCTTTGAGCCTTTAAGACCGCTAAGATATTTTTTTGGTAAACCTGAGTCCTTATCTTTAGGAACTCTTCTAACTTTCTTCTTCTTCTTGGCCATCTGGAGTCTGTCCCTCGATTTCAGTTGTCGTAAATTGTCCTCTAGTAGTTCTGGTGCTATCAATCTCATCATTAATCGTTTTAATTGTTTCATTGTCATCAATAACTGCCTCCGCAATCTGTTTATCTAACTCTTTGTTAAATGTCTCTGATTTAATTCCACTAGCTTTTGCCATTTGTAAGAATTGTAAATCGTTAGCCCAGTCTCTTACATCAAAGGTATCAGGATAATCAACTGAGCCGTCCCATTCTTTATCTTGCCATTTAGCAAACAAAGACCAGATTTGCTCTTCGGCATTTTCTAAGAAATCTGCTTTCTCAGATAGTTTTGCATTTAATAATTGAAACTCTGTTTGTAGTGCAATACCTGATGATATTTGTTGGCCTGATGTACCTCTAACTGAACCCATGTGAGTGATACGATCTATTGCATCAATCTTGTTTTTAATACAATTCATAATACCCTCTAAGTTTTGTCCGCTAGGTTGTATGATGTAAGGTTTTAGATCAGCTTGCATATCCTCTGGTATTTCTATAACTGAACCAGCACCAGCACTAGCCTCGACATTTGGAGTCTTAACTAGACTTGGGTGGTTAGCTAATCTTATCAGTTGTTCTTTTTCTGAATAATCATTGTAAATAGATTGTTGTAAGTAAGCGACATCTGCAAGATCACTGATGCCAATAGGTCTCTTTGCACCTTTTAGATTATAAACATTAATACATGGAATTACACCGATAGCATTTGGCACTTGATCTATAATTGATACATCGCCCTCTGCATATTCTTTTTCATAATCAGTAACTTGATATGTTATGATTTCTTCCTCTGTAAACATTTTTAATATTGCTCTTTCGTTATTGATGTCCTCAACAACTAAAAGCATATCTAAATAAAATCTACCACTAGCGGCTCGTTTATAATTCCAGTTCACGATATTTTCTGGTGTGTAAATAGACATATAAGGTCTTATGTCTTGATCTAGTTCCTCTGCTCTTGTTCTTGTATTTGATTGTGGCTTGTCAATAATAACCCAACAGTTACCATAGATGCTTGCATTCATTTGCACCTCTCTCATAACTGTGTTGAATGATCTGCCGTCTAAGTCTGCATCATTTACAAAAGACTCTAATGCTGGGTCTCCGTCTAATGTACCATAATCTCTAGTCGGTGGTACTCTCCATAAAAAGCTAGTGTAAATCTGAACAACATTTTTACAGTGGTTATCAACTGGTGTGTGTCTAATTCTTTGATCGTATTCCTCTGGAGTCTCTAAAATATATCTATGTAGGTAATAACCATTACGATAATCATTTCCGCCTAAATATGATCTGATGTAAAATTCCCAGTTCTGAATATTAGCGTGCCATAGAGGGTGCTTGTTTGTTAAAAATTTTCTGTCCATCAACTCCACCTTTGCAGAGGGTTAGGTTTAAAATCCCGTCTTACAGGAAAGTTATACTCTACCAAATATCCTAACGCATCATTAAAATGGTCGTGAGAGCCATCTTTGTCAGGCACATTTGTTCCCTCTTTGTAAATCTGTCTTTCTATGCTTTTAATTGTATTCTTACAAGATTTCAAGACATATAAACTATTTACACCCTTTGCATTTTTAAATTTAGAATTAACTGCATTTATTCTATCTCTAACTAATGGTGCTTTGTTTCTTGCTCTTACCTCAAAGCCAGCATTTTTAAGTAAGGCCAAATCAGTTGTTCCACCCGCAGATGTTTTTCTAGCTTTTGAACTTGGGTCAGGATAAGAAATAATTTTTTTATCTGGGTATCTACTTTTTATTTCGTCAATCATTTCGTTAGTGTTAGAAGAAAATATTTGTATCTCATCAATTATAAATATCTTATCATTTTCTATCACAGAAACAACAGCCACCATCGGGTCTATGTTAAAGTCTTGTCCAACATGAATTGTTTTAAATTTTTTCTTATAGCTATCTATGATGTTTTTGTTTCTGTCAAAGTTGTAGTAGATGATGCCCGCATAGTTTACAAAGGTTGCTAAATACTCTTGTTGGAAAGTTCTCTCATCTAAATCATTCTTTGCTTGCTCAATCTCTGACTCTGATACCTGACCACCCTCTAATGTAGTATATTTAAAACTCTGCCACTCAGGGTCTTTTTTACTATACAAATCATAAGCAAAGTTAAATCCTTTTGGCGAAGAGCAGAATAGTGCATGGCCTAATGTATCTGATAATGTAGGTCTTAGAACCTCGTACCAAGCCTGTGGTTTGATGTCAGCAAATTCGTCTAACACAATAAAGTTTAACCCAACACCACGCAAAGACTGATCGTTGTCTGCCCCTTTTAGACTGATAAGTGTATTGTTTTTTAGCAACAAAGATAAATCAGACTCATTTATTCTTTTTACCCATCTATGCCTGAGCATCATTTCTTTGAGCATATCCCAGCAAATAGTTTTACTTTGTCTGTAACTAGGCGAAACATACCAAACCCTTTGATTTGGAAATCTAGCAAACTTAGCCATTTCTTGTATTGCTAAGAAAGTTTTACCAAATCTACGGCCAGATATAAGGACTCTAAACCTTTTGTTACACTTTATTACAGCCCGTTGAGGGTCAGTAAGTGGCATTAAATCTGATCTCCCCAGCTATGCCAGCCTTTTACCTTTTGTCTAGCAAACAGTTCTATTCTTGGAAGATCGCCACATAAATCTACAATATTATCTCTAATGATGTCAGGTTTCTTACTATGCTCTTGTCTTTTACTAAATACTAATTGTTTTACTGATTTAGATATTCTTTTGGGTTTGCCCTTTGTAGCTAATAAACATTGCTCAGGGTTACATCGAGTCCAATATCCCATGCCAGTGAAATATCCATCAGATTTTATATTTTGTTTTATCCATGTAAAAGCCACTGTTTTATATGTAAAGCCCCACTCTTCAATGACCCTAAAAGCCTCTGGCAACATTGAATCAATAGCCCAAAGAAATAGAGTGCAATTATCGTCAGAAATATCAGAAATAGGTAACTTACAAATATCGTCAATGCTAAGGGTATTATAATAACGGATAGCAGATCGTTTCTGCCCCTTTTGTGAATATGTTTTAAACGACCATGCTGGGTCTGCATAAATTATTTGTGCCTTTACATTTGGAAATGGTATCACTCAACTGACCACGCCAATGGTTCGTCATCTTCCGTAATAGTATTTTCAGACTGGCCTAATACTTGCTTTCCAAGCCATATCTGCATGACAACATTTCCCTTAGTTGCTGATTTCCATTGTAGCTGTCTAAGCCTCATTTTCATTTCAGCACGCCCTTTTGTAAGATATTCCGAATAACTCTTCTCAATTAGGTCAGCACTACAACCGAAGAAATCTCCGATCTCTTTATTGGTGCAACCAAGTATAGCTAATTTTTTGACTTGTTCAGTATCAATCTTATATTTTTTTGGTCTCGACATATCCTCTTACCCTATGAGTTAGGTAAGTTCTGTTTATCAAAAAAATGTCAGAAAATAAAGCCTATTCTAAAATTAAAGATTTAATCGACAAAGAACCATCAATATTAGTTTCTAGTTCAGCTTTTGACTTAATACACTGATATTTCACATTACTATTAGATTTTAATTGTCTTTTAGCTAGGCGAGACCCTTTTAAACATTCTGACATCGAACTTTGAATTCTTGCCTCTTTAATCTCTCCGTTTATCAATAAAAGCAAAGCAACTACAGTTTCAACCATTTACGTTTTCTCTGACCTTATCTTTTAATTTTTCTATGTCCTCTAAAGCCTTTTCGAGTAATTGTTTATTAAATTCTATGTTTACTTTATTTGTTACATTTTGTTCTTGGTTTTCGATTAACTTTTCTACATCAGAAAAAAGAGACTCCAAAAGCATAAATTGTTCCTGATCGACGGGTTTTTGATCGCTTGCCTTTAGTAAATCAGCTTTCATCAACTCACGAGAGGTCTCCAATGATACTAACCTTGCCGTCAGTTCAGTATAAGCAAAAACGCCAGCGGCCACGAGTAAAATCAATGAGGCAACTGTTTTCATCGGCATCTGGACGGCGGCCTGTTCTGAGATTCTTAATGGTTTATTACTCATCTATATTCATTCTTCATTCCAAGATCATTGATAGCTTGTTCTTTAGTCAAAAAACCTTTTTTTATTCCCATGTCAATCACATCTTTATTTCTAGCCGCATAGTCTTTTATAAATCTAGTTACTTTCTTATCTTTTATAGCGTCTGTAAACATTTTAATTCTATCTTCATCTTTTGTTATTCTTATACCAAAATCATAGTTTTTTTTAGGAACAACATCTAAATATTTTTTTGCTGATAGCCAGAATGCGGGCTGTTTGGCAAATTCTTTATCTTTTACCGAATCATAATAAGAATTATACATATCAGCTAATTTTTCAGGCTGATCTCGCCACTCTTGCTCAATCTTCTTAAAGTTTCTCTCTGCTGTACCCTTACTGACTTTGTTTGTTACCCTGTCCCAGAATTTATTAAAAATAGGAGAGTATTTATTTGTAGATGTATTGGTAGAGGTAGAGGTAGAGGTAGGGGGGTTTTGGCTAGGTTTTTTTGGTCTGCCGCCAAGTTTACCATTTACCTTTGATGCGTCTATTCTTTTACGAATATATAAGTATTCTTGTAGTTGTCTCTCGTTTTGAAAGTGATCTTCCATTTCTACAAAAAATTCTTTTACAATCTTTTCACATGAAATTTTCTCATTATCGGTTTGGCAACTAGCTATTCGTTTAATTGTATTAATATCTTTAGGCAAGCCAATACACCGCTTATTCCAATTCCAACAAAGCAATCGCATATAAATGCCAATCTCTTCGTTACTAAGGTGTGATGTACCAGCTATGAAATCTTCGGTAAATAAATACCACGCTTTAAGTTTTTCTTTAGGTTTCGAGTTCTCGTCTATAAACATTGTTACCCCCATTTCTTAACTGTTTATAAATTATGTAAGTGACCTCATCTACTCTATCGTCAAATTCTTCCTGAGAATAAGTTTTTAAAATAAATTCGTCTGTGACCTTTGTAATAGCTTTTGATTGTGCTTGCAACCATAAACCTATTAACTCGTCTTGGTTCTTGAGATTTTGTGGTAGATAAATTTTTTTATTATTTCCAATATCAACGACCAACGACATAATTCGATTATATATTTTTTAGTTTGAGGGGATAAGAGAAAAAAGCATTAATGAACTTACCCCCTCGAATCGGTTACTAAAAATGGGTTAATAACCTAGTTCAAATCGCTACAATGCCTAGCTAAGAGAAGAACTATTTAAATTATTAGTGAAAAATCGTTGGGAATCAAGGCTTTTTTTATGTAAAAATAATTAAATTTATTGTTGTAAAAACCTAAAAAATTTTGTAGGTTTAAGAATGTTTAATAATAATAATAATAATAAGGAGACTACAATGCAAAACGATAAAAAAACTTTAGATCAACAGTTCAGTGAAAAAACTGGAATTGATGTTTCTAAAAAAGAAAGGGGTGTTGATTTAGACCCTGTAATTGGAATGGGAGTGACTCGTTCTATTGGTAGTGATAGCTACCCATATACAATTATAGAAATGTTAAAACACCCTAAAGGTCAAACAATTTTAAAAATAGAAGATGATAGTAATATATACGAACACGAT
>LULW01000158.1_pt1 | contig 21719 bp, 35 predicted proteins | sample 729531 | NCBI WGS metagenome assembly LULW01 (sample SAMN03860279, study PRJNA289734) | marine metagenome | biome: seawater column; feature: ocean; material: water; isolation source: Red Sea water column Station 108 - depth 10m | place: Saudi Arabia: Red Sea | collected 2011-10-15 | depth 10 m | reverse complement strand
TCAACAGTTAACCCAAACAGAACAGTTTTGGAAACAGTTGCATCATGGTCGAAAGTGTATGAGACAAAGAACATAGGTATTGTTCGTGCAACAAACGTATCTAATCAGGATTAATCATGCCATCACTATTTGAAGTAACTGCTGGGTCTTTAGTTGGGCCAACAACAGGTGGAACTGTAACTCAGGCCACTAACAAATCAACAGGTGTAACTCTAAACACAGAGTCTGGGCAAATCACAATGAACAATGCACAGCTTGACGCTGGCACAGAAGTATCTTTCACAGTAACTAATAGCAAGATTGCGGCAACAGATGTGGTTGTAGCTTGTCATGGTTCTGCTGGAACTGCTGGTTCATATTTGGTAAATGCAAATGCGATTGCTGCTGGTTCTTTTGCAGTAACAGTTTCAAACGTATCTGCTGGAAACCTTAGTGAAGCTATTGTCATAAACTTTGTTGCTCTTAAAGGTGCATCAAGCTAATGGCAATGTTCGCTTTTAGGCGAATGAGAGAACAAAATGAGGCTGCCCAAAAAGCAGCTTCACTTGTTCAAACTCTAGAAAAGCCAAAATCAAAATCTAAGCCCAAAAAGGTAAAACTCAATGGCGATAACTCTTGATGCTACTGTTGGTGGTGCAAATGCAAACACCTATATTACTCTTGCTGATGCAAACTCATTTATTGAGGGTTTAGTTCTCAGTGATGATGCTGCGGCATGGGATGGCTCAAGCAATGACAATAAAAATCGTGCATTGTTTACAGCAGCCCAAAGGATAGACAGAGAGAAGTTTTTGGGAGCTAGAGTAGATGATACTCAAGCTTTGGAGTGGCCAGATAGGGTAAAACACGCTCAAGTAATCTTGGCTGTTTATCTTAACAATAATAGGAACGGACTAGAATTAAGTGGCTTAGAAGATTTTGCCGCTGTAAGTATTGGTAATATAAATGTAACTCCTAGATTTTATGGAGCTGTTGGGGTTGATCGTATTCCACCAATCGTTGACCACTACTTAATGGGTATTAGAATAGGTGGAAGAGCAAACTTACAAATTAAGAGGTCATGAAAATGGGTTACGGTTACGAATATCCATCGGCAAAAATTATCAATGATACAGCAGCCCATACAGGCAGATTTGGTAAAATTGCTGCTTTGCAAGATTCTGTTATTGCAACCCTTGTTTCTGAAAACATTACAGGTGATTTAACTACGTTACAATTTAAATCTACTGCTGAGATAGAGGGTGTTATAACAAGCATTACATTATCAAGTGGTACAGTCATTGCTTATTCATTGTGATTTCAAATTATCCAGCAGCAAAAATTATTAATGATACCAGTACACATACTGGTCGTTTTGGTAAAGTTCTTGCCTTACAAGATTCTGTAATAACAGTTGGAAAACTTTTTGATTCAGTACCATCAGTTGATGATATAACAGATTTTGATAGTATTTTGCCAGCATATTTTGGAGATCACAGTTCATTCCAATTAAAAGCAGGTGCAGAATTTTTCGGCCCTTTTTCTGTTGTGGTATTAGATAGTGGCACTGTTATTGTTTACAGATTATGAGTCTAGCAAACGCACTAAAAAAAGCAGCAACAAAAACACTTAGTAAACTTGGTGGAGATATAACTATAAAAAAAATTACTGCTGGTTCTTATATAGCTGCTTTTGATGATATTGCTGCTGTTGATAATATTACAAATATTGATGAATTTACAGGTGGTGTTATAGAGGAAAGTATTGAAAGTTTTTCTATTAAGGGTGTGGTAAGTAATTTTTCTCGAAATGAAGTAAATGATCTGATTGAGTCACAGGATAAAAGATTGACTATTTCTGCGGGAGATTTATCGTTTGCACCAACTACAAAAGATAGAGTTGTTATAAGTAGTGTTGAGTTTAAAATTATTCAGGTAAACACAAATGAACAAAATAATACACCAATAAGTTTTGATCTTATTTTGAGGTAGCCATGACAAGACAAATTAGGATAGATCAAATAGATGATGTAATGAGGGAGGCAGTAGAGAATTTAGTTGCTGCAACTACTTTGGAGTGGACTGCAAGAGTAAAAAAAGCAACTCCAGTTAGAGTCGTTTATGAGGGCGAACCAAAAGGAGGAGGACAGTTAAGAAACGCTTGGCAGACTGATATAAAGCCACTTGAAGGTACAGTGACCAATAATGTTGTTTATGCAGAACCAGTATGCTTTGGAACTAATTTACCACCATCATGGGGTGGTATTTATAGAACAAGACAAAAAACTGTTGCTGGTTTTCCAGAAATTATTGGAAAAGAGCTTGAACAATATGCCAGAAAAGAGTATGAAAGGATTAAAAGAGGTATTTAATGGCTGCTATAGATTTAAACGGAGTTAGAGCCACAATAGAAGCTAGGTTAGCTACAGAACTTGCTTCAAGCCCAGCAATTCCTGTTGTGTTTGATAATATGGCTTTTGATTCAACAGCAGAAGATACTTTTGTTCAATGCCAGACAAGTTTTGGTTCTGGCAGTTACCTTACAATGGGTGGATCTGCTAACTCTACAAATAGTGTCGTTGGTTTAGTCCTTTTAAATATTTTTACAGAAGAAGGTATTGGCTCAGGTGCAAATTATGTTATTGGCAAAAGGTTGCGTGACCTTTACAATAATATTACAGTTTCAAATGTTATTTTTGATTCACCTGTAGGCCCTGAAGTTTTAACATCAAGTCCTGAAGGTAAATTTCAAACACAAATCAGAGTAACATTTGAAATATATGAGGATCTTTAATCATGCCAAAACTTGTTATCACTGAAGAAATGCTTGACGCTATTGAAGCTGTCAAAGGTGTAAGAGATCCTCAATTATGGGATCCTAATTGTAAAAGGTATATGGAAAATCAAGAAAATTCAAATATTTATAAATCTTTCTTTTTTTTGTTATGGCTGCTGTAAAAGGTGATGTCGGTAAAATAATGTTCCATAACGCTGCTGGAACAGAAGCTGATATATCTGGTCTTAGAAATTGGTCTTTATCAATTACTAAAGACACCCAAGAAACCACAGTTATGGGTAATACATCAAAGACTTTTGCAGGTGGTCTTATCTCTGGGGAAGGTTCAGCAACTCTTATCTATGATAATGCTGGCAACTCAGATTATTTAGCCTTTGTTGAGGATGTTTTAACTACAAATGATGCTGCTGACGCATTGTTTGAATTGTTTCCAGATAATTCAGCTAGTTCTAAAAAGTTTGGTTTTTCTGGAATCATTACTAATGCAGAATATGGAGCAACACTTGGTGAGATTCAAGAAATAAATATCACCTTCCAAACTTCAGGTGCAATAACTTCAGATATATAGTAAATTAAAAATACTTCGCACTTAATTTATGCCAAACAAAAGAACTATTGATTTGTTAACTGATTCTTACAAAGATCAGATGACAGCTAGAAGAAAATATGAATTTAAAAATTCTAAAGGTGAAAAAGTTGTTGATTTATATTTTAAGCCGTTAACAAGATTTGATAGGCAAAGAGCGCAAAGTGTTGCTGGTACTGATGAGGCTCTTACAGTTTCAACTCAACTTCTTTGTCAAATGGCAGAATTAGAAGATGGTACAAAGGCTTTTGCACTTGCAGATGCGCCAAATTTGCAAAGAGAATTACCAGAAAATGTTTTAAATGAAATAGAGTTATTTTTGTTTGATATAAAACTTGATTTAGATACAGCAAAAAAAAATTAAAGCGGGATAACTGGTTAAATTTTGAGTTTTTTCTCGCAACAGAATTAGGTAAAACACTAGAAGAATTAAGAAAATCTATAACTCAAGAAGAGTTGATATATTGGGCTGGGTATTATGAAAATAAATTTGACGAAGAAAAAAAAGCTGTTCAACGACAAAAACACAATTCAAGGTAATATATAATAAAGGCTTTTTTTATTTGTGGCACAGGCAAATGTAAAACTAACTGTAGATGCCACCAGTGCGACAAGAGCATTACAGGGAGTACAAAATAAAACAAACACATTACAGAAGTCATTTGGTGGACTCCAAAGAGTTATTGCTGGTGTAGGTTTAACAGTTTTAGCAAAACAGGCAATAAGTACTTCGGCAAATTTTGAAAAGTTAAATGTTAGATTAGGATTGTTAACAAAAGCATCTGGCACTTTTGCAAGATCACAAGAATTAGCTGCACAAGCACAAAAAACTTTTGGTTTAAGTGCAACTGAAGCACTTGAAGGAATAACTGATATTACAGCAAGATTACAGCCTTTAGGTGTAGGTGTAGAAGACATAAAAACAACATTTTTCGGATTTAATACAGCAGCAAAACTAGCTGGTGCGTCAGCTATAGAGTCATCAAACGCATTTAGACAGTTAGCACAGGCTCTTGGTTCTGGTCGTTTACAAGGAGATGAATTTAGAAGTATATCTGAACAAATACCGACAATTTTAAAGCCTGTTGCAGATGAACTTGGAACAACTGTAGGAGAACTTAAGAAATTTAGTAGTGAAGGAAAGATTACTAGTGGAGTTGTTATACGAGCTTTGAAAAAAATTGAGGCTGAGGGTGGTGCATCTTTAGCAGCACTTCTAAAAAATGACCCAACACAAGTTTTCAAGAATTTAAGTAATGAGGCTGAAAATTTATCGAGGGCTTTTGGTGATGTTTTAGCTCCAGCTATTTTACCTGTAATTAGAGGACTTACTGATGCAACAAGGGCAATTACTGAATTTATAAATTCGGGTGCTGGTCAAATTACTCTTGTATTCACAGCAACTGCTGTTGCTATTAAAGGTCTTACTGTTGTTATACCAATTTTATCTGCACAATTATTAGCAATTAAAGGTGGTTTTGCAGCGTTAGTCGTAGCTCAAAAAATATATACAGGTTCTTTAATTGGTATAAAAGCAACACTAGCCGCGACTTCTGCTGGATTTGCAACTGCAACAGTAGCCGCTAATGCTTTTAAAATAGCACTTGCAAAAACTGGTATTGGTGTAGCGGTCATACTTTTAGGAACTCTAGCAGCTAAATTTATTGATAATAAAAAAGCAGCAAAAGAAACTGCTGATGCCATTAAAGAATTTAATGAACAAATTGGAATAACTGTAGATGAGGGAGGTGAAGCGGGAGAAATAATCGCTGAAATAACAAAGAAACAAAGAGAATTAAACTCTGAAAGAAGAAAAGGAATTAAAAGAAGGATTCAAGAAGATATAGATGAACTAGAAGTTAGAAAAAAAATATTAGAAGGTGAAAAGGAACGTAGAAAGATAGAAGCAGATATGAAAAAATTTAATGATATGACAATTCGATTTTTAAAAGAAGAAACTGTATTAGAAGCAATGGTTTCTGGAAAATCAAATGAACAAATAGCTCTTGAACAAAAGATTCTTGACATTAAAAAACAATTTAAACCTGAGGATGCTGCACAATTGATAAACCTTTTAAAGAAAAATGAAAAATTAAAAGAAAGTGTTGATTTAATGGAAGAAGAGAAAAAGAAGGCAGAAGAACTTAAAGAAAAATTTGCACGTATAGGTGAAGAGATTGAAAGCAGTATAAAAAATAATTTAAGAGATGCAATTACAAATGCACAGTCATTTGGACAGGCAATGACAAATGTATTAAATAAGATAAGGGATAAAATTATTGATGCTCAGATAGATAAGCTGATTGGCGGTTTTGGTGAAGCTTTTGGTGCTGGTGCAAGTGGTGGAGAAAGAAAAGGTATTGGTGGATTTTTGGGTGGTTTATTAGGAGGTTTATTAAAGTTTGAAGATGGTGGAAGACCTCCAGTTGGGAGAGCTTCGATTGTTGGAGAACGTGGGCGTGAATTATTTGTACCAAAAATTGCTGGTACTATTATTCCAAACAATCAAACAGAAGAAATTTTAAAGAATCAAATACTTAAAGGCAGGACAAATAATTTACTTGAAAATATAACAAAATCACTTGTTAACAAAATTAATAGTGATACAGTTCCTGAAACAAAAAGTGCTGAAGAGTTTATTAAAAATTCTATTGGAGGAATGTTTAGGGAAAATGGTGGCCCTGTTAAAGCTGGTCAGCCTTATATTGTTGGAGAACGTCAACCTGAATTATTTGTACCTCGCACATCTGGAACAATTTTACCTTCAGTTCCTACAGGTGGAGGAGGTACGACAAATAATATGATCACCGTGAACGTAGATGCAACTGGTAGTTCTGTTCAAGGAAACGGATCAGATGCCGATCAGTTAGGGGGTCTGATTGCTTCTGTTGTGCAGGCAACTATAATTGATGAGCAAAGGGCAGGGGGTTTGTTAAGTAAATAATGGCTACATTTCCATCAATTACTCCCACTTATGGGATGAGAAAACAAAGCAAACCAAAAGTAAAGGTAAGTTCTCTTGGTGATGGTTATGAGTTTAGGGCATTATATGGCCTTCCACTTTCGCAAGACCCAAAAGTATATGATCTTACTTTTAACGTGTCTGAGACTGAATCGGATGTAATAGAAGCGTTTTTAAGAAGCAGGGTTGCTGATCAGGCAAGTTTTACATTTACACCACCAGCAGAAGGGTTTAGTGCAAAGACAGGAACCTTTGTACAATCCGATGGAAGTGGTGGTGCTGGGACAATTATTACTGTCACTTTCACAAATCATGGTGTGGCAATAGGTGATGTATTAACAGTTGACTTTAGTTCTGGCCCAACTGATGGATCATATGTTGTCGCTTCTTCTGCTGATGCCAATACTTTTACACTAACTTCAACTTCTGCTGATAGTGCCTTAGTTACTGTTGCAACTAATGTTAATTTTACGCTTTCTGGGGCTGGTCTATATGTTTGTGATTCATGGACAAAAACTATTCCTTATAACAACAGAGCAATAATAAATTGTTCTTTTAGAGAGGTATTTGAACCATAATGGCAATTCCTACAAGTGCACTTCAAGAATTAACAAATAAGTCAATTATTGAATTATATTCTGTTGAATTAAAACCTGATATTCATTATAGAAAAGCAGCAAAAACAGCTATTTATACACAGTCAGATGGAAGTGGAGCAGCTGGAACAATAATAAGCGTTTCATTAGCTGGACATGGGTTTTCTGCTGGTTTAATTTTAAGTCTTGATTTTACTACAGGAAATGGAATTGATGGAATTTATACAATACAAACAGTACCTAATACCGACTCTTTCACCGTTACAGGTACAACTTCACAACTTACAAGTGGTGATGTATCTTTTAATATCAATACAACAGCAGCGAATCCAACTGTTTATTTATTTTACAGTGGTAATAACATGAAAGATAGCTTAGATATTATATGGCAAGCAAATACATATTCAAGGATGCCTGTAAAAGCTGAAGGTTTTAAATATTCTGGTAAAGGTAAATTGCCAAGACCAACTTTAACTCTTTCTAATCTTTTAGGAACTATCACAGCGATATTGCAGTTAACAAATCAAACCACACCATTATCTGATCTTGCAGGGGCAAAAGTGACAAGACGCAGAGCATTAAGTAGAGATTTAGATGAAGAAAATTTTCCATCTAATGTGAATCCATACAAAGTTGGCTCAGTTGATCCTTCAGCAGAGTTACCACGTGAGGTTTATTTTGTTGAGAGAAAAACTATTGAAAATAGAAATATTGTTCAGTTTGAACTTGTAAGTAGTTTTGACTTGTTTGGTGTTTCTGCACCTAAAAAGCTTGTAACTAGAGACGACTTCCCACTCGTTGGAACATTTGTTAACTTTTAATTATGACTTGGAAAGAATCTTTTATAAAATATGCAAAAGAACAAGCACCAGAAGAGGCTTGTGGTTTGCTTGCAATAATCAAAGGCAAAGAAACCTTTTGGCCTTGTAAAAATTTAGCAGAGGGAAAATTTGAGTTTTTTATACTTGATCCTGATGATTGGGCAGAATGTGAAGATACAGGAGAAATTATTGGTGTTATACATAGTCACCCTGTAGGTGCTGCGACACCATCAGATACAGACAGGGCAGCCTGTGAACATCTTGGGTTTCCATATTATATTTACAGTATTGAACATAATCATTGGGAATTGTTTAAGCCTTCAGGATGGAAAGCACCCTCATTGATTGGTAGGAAATTTATCTGGGGAAAATATGATTGTTGGTCTATAGTTACAGATTGGTTTAAAGAAAATAAAAATATTAATATCAAATACTGGGAAAGACCAAAAAAAATGAAAGATTTTATAAATAATCCAGAGTTTGAATTTGCTTTACCTAAATTAAATTTTGTAAAACAATCAAATAATAAAAATATAAAAGTTGGTGATGTTTTACTCTTTCAATCTGTAACAGGCAATTTAGATCATGTCGCTGTTTATATAGGTGATAACATGATATTGAATCATAATATAAAAGCTTTGAGTTGTAGAGAACTTTTTGACTTAAGATATCAACAGGCACTCAGAGGAGTTTATAGATATGCAGCTTAAAAAAATTAAAGTTTATGGTAAGTTAAGACAATTTTTAGGAAAGTCGTATTTTATGGCTGCGGTTAAATCACCACAACAGGCGATGAGTTTTTTAATGGCAAATTTTGAAGGTATACAAAAACATATGAATGATCAGATATATAAGGTGAAAATGGGAGGCAGAGTTATTACAGAAGAATATTTATCAATGTCTGGTCAGGGTGATATTCAAATTATTCCAGTTGCTACAGGTTCCGCACCAGTGATTCCTATAATTATTGGGGCTGGTGCTATTGGTGCTGGGGCTGCTATTGGTACAGCAACTTTGGGTGCTTCATTACTATCAGGTGCCTTAATAACCGTTGGAGCTTCAATGGTTGCTGGTGGGATTACTGATCTAATATCACCACAAAAACCAGTTCCTAATGTTTCAAGCGTAAGTGAAATTGATCCAAATATAAGAGGATCATATTCTTTTACTGGCATACAGAATGTTAATAATAGTGGTGTTCCGATTCCAATTTTATATGGACTTGTCTTCAGTGGTTCGATTCTAATAAGTGCGGGTACTGACACCTCTCAAATAGTTGCAGAAACTTAAAGATGGCTGAATTAATTAATAACGATATTCGACCAACATTAGGAAATCCAACACCTGAAGAGTATGAAAACTCTCTGCAAAGTAAACAGTTTGCAACAGTAATAGATTTACTAGGCTATGGAGAAATTCATTCATCATTGGATGATCGAAATATTATAACAGACGGTAATTTAAGAGGAGAAGGTAATCTTCTTCAAACTACAATAAACAAAGATTTTCAAAATAATGTTTTTTTAGAAGGCACTCCATTAATAAATGACAATGGTGAAAAAAATTTTGCTGATGTACAAATTGAATACAAATCTGGTTTTAGTAATCAAAGTCCATCACAACTAATTGATGAAATACAAAAAGTTAATACTGTTGGTGTTGAGGTACCTCATGGAACTCCTATAACAAGGTCTATAGATAATACAAATGTAGATAAAGTCAGAGTAACTTTACAAATACCAATTTTACAAAAAGTTGACACAGATTCAAATGAGATTACAGGAACAAGTATTGGAGTATCTATAAAAATTAAGGAAAATAATGGAAATGAAGTAGATTTTGTTCCAAAAGATGTGATTGTAGGTAGAGTAACTAGTCCTTATTTGAAAGATTATGAAATAAAATTTACAAGAGACATGGATTTTCCAATAAGTATAACTGTTGAAAGACTTTTTGAAGAAAACCCCAAATATCAAAGAAGGGTAAATTGGCTATCTTTTACAGAAATAACTACAGATAAGCGTGCTTATGAGGGTTTCGCTTATGTTGCAGTAAGATTTAATGCTCAACAGTTTCAAAGCTTTCCTAAACGTATGTATAGGGTCAAGGGTACCAAAATTCTTGTGCCTAATGGAACAACAATCGATAGTGATAATGGAAGGGTTGTATACCCAGAGAATTATATTTTTGATGGTACTTTTAAAACAGTTGAAGCTAATGACTTAGTATTTGGAACAGTTGATGGAAATCTAAAAAAAGAATGGTGTTCAGATCCAGCTTGGATCTTGTACGACATCTTGACTACTGATAAAGGTTTTGGTGGGGAAAACGGGATTATTGATCCTGATACTTTAGATGTTTATAGTTTTTTTGCAGCAAGTAAATATTCTAGCGAATTAATAACAGACCCTATTACAGGTACTCAGGAGCCAAGATTTAGCTGTAATGTAGTTTTAAATCAAAAAAATGATGCCTATTCCTTAATTAATGATTTATGTTCTGTAATGAACGCCATGCCTTTTTACAGTAATGGTAGTTTACAACTATCTCAAGACAGACCAACCAACACAACAACAAAAACGTCTGACCCTCAATATATTTTTAATAATTCAAATGTAACAGAGGAAGGTTTTACATATCAGGGTGTAGGACAAAGAATAAAATATACAGAAGTTGAAGTTGCTTATTTTGATAATGATACACAAGAAATAGATTTTGAACTTGTAACAACTGAAGATATAAAAGCATTTGCAGAGCCTGATGAACATAATCCAAACGCATTAGACGCTAAAAATAAATATGGAAGCACTAGAAAAACTTTAAAAGCTTTTGCCTGCACATCAAGAGGTCAGGCAAATAGATTAGGTCGGTGGTTTTTGTACTCAAATTTAAAAGAATCTGAAGTTGTATCTTTTACAACTACTCTTGAAGCTGGTGTAATTGTAAGACCAGCAACAATTATTGCCATTGCAGATTCATTAAGAGCAGGCGTAAGAAGAGGTGGCCGTATAAAATCTGCTACTTCAACAACTATTGTTGTTGATGATGCTAATAATACTGATTTAACAACAGAAAATTCTGCAACTTTGACAGTTATTTTACCAAATGGCAAAGCTAGTGTTCCAAGAACTATATCATCTATAAATGGCACAACTATTACTGTAAGTTCTGCTTTTGCTTATAAAGATGACGATGGAAATGAAGTAACTGCAACTCCACAAGCAAACAGCATATGGGCAATAGAAAATTCTTCAATTGAATTACAAATTTTTCGTGTAGTTTCAATCGAAGAAAAAAATGAATCTGAATATACAATTACAGCAGTTATACACGATACAAATAAATATGCAGAAGTAGAAAGTCTTGACGTTGCCTTAAACCCAAGAACGATAACAACTTTGATAGATGAAAAACCTTCTCCTAATAACTTATCTGCAACAGAACAAATAGTGCAATTAGATAATAGAGCAATATCAAAAATTTTTGTTACATGGGAACCAGTGCAAGGAGTAAATGAATATTTAGTTTTCTTTAGATATAGTGATGGAGATGTAGATGACGATGGAGATGAGGGTATTGAAAATCCAGAAAGTTTTAGAATTTCAAGACCAAGCTTTGAAATTGTTGAATCAAGGGCTGGTAAGTATGAATTTACTGTTCAATCTTATAATGCGTTAGGAAAATTAAGCAGCTCTGTATCTAAGTTAGTTTTTAACGCTGTAGGTAAAACAGCTGTTCCAGCAGATGTACAAAATGTACAGATTGAACCCATATCAGATCAATCTATAAGACTTAGTTTTGATAAATCAACAGATGTTGATGTTTTGCATGGTGGCACTCTAATAATCCGTTCATCAAATTTAACAACTGGTGCATCTTTTACAGATTCTGTTGATGTAGGAGAATTTGCAGGCAATGTAAATAGTGTTATTGTTGATAATATTATAAATGGAACTTACTTTTTAGCTTTTAAAGATGATGGTGGAAGAATAAGTGCTAACGCTGCATCAATAAAAAACATTTCAACACAACCTGATGTACAGCCAAAACTCACAGTTTTAACAGATAGAGAAGATTTAGACAGCACACCTTTTGCTGGTTCAAAAGTTGGTTGTTTTTTTGATAGTACATTAGATGGTCTTGTTCATGGTCTTAATGGTAAAATTGATGGTGTTTCTGATTTTGATGCCATAGAGGATTTAGATTTATTAGATAATACAGTTGCTACAGTTGGTACTTATAGTTTTGCAAATACTTTAGATTTAGGAGGTAAACAACCACTTGTCTTACAAAGACATTTAGTCACAAAAGGTTTTTATAATAATGAATTATTTGATGATAGAAGTGCATTTATTGAAACATGGACTGATTTCGACGGTACAACCGTTGCCATTGACGTAAATGCCAAGGTGCTAGTGGCCACGACTGACTCAGATCCTGATACTTCAACTGCTGGTACTTATACGATAAATAATGGATCAGGGGCTGCTGGGACTATTATCACTATCACAAAATCAGGGCATGGTTACAGTGTCGGTAGTTTTGTAACCGTTGATTTTACATCTGGAACAGGTGTTGATGGTGATTATCAAATACAAAGTATTACTACCAATACTTTTACATTAACTTCTGCAACATCTTTATCAACTAGTGGTAACTGTAATTTCAGTGCAGAATTTAGCCAGTTTAACCCTTTTATAAATGGTAAATATATTGCAAGAGGATTTAAATTTAGATGTGATTTAGAAACAAAAGATATTGCACAATCTATTGAAATTGAAGAGTTAGGCTATACAGCACAAATAGAAAGCAGAACAGAAACAAGTCTTGGTAATGCAGGAGCTACAAATGGAGTCTTTGCATCAGGTACTTCCACAAAATCAGTGACTTTTACAAATAGTTTCTTTACAGGTCAGTCAGGCACTAGCGTTGCAGCAAATTCTGTTTTGCCATCAATAGGAATTACTATTGAAAATCAATCGCAGGGAGATTTCTTTGTGTTATCAAATATAACTGGCAGCGGCTTCGATATAGATGTAAAAGATTCTAATGGTAACAATGTTAATAGAAATTTTAAATATGCTGTAACTGGATTTGGGCGTGGAAGTTAATTTTAAAGTAGTATATAATTAAATAAAATTTTAAGTTACAAATGGCACAAGCACCAGACTACGACGTAGCTAACTCCACGGGAGCCAACGTGAGAGCTGAGTTAAATATTATTTTACAAGCGATATTAACAAACAACCAAGGTACAAGTGACCCAAGTTCGCCTGCGGCTGGAATGTTATTTTTTGATACAAATAATAGTTTGATGAAGATGAGGAATGAAGGTAATAGTGCTTTTATAAATTTATTTACAACAAGTGGTGCTCCTGCTTTTCCTGTAGATGGAACAATAAATTCAGTAAATATTGGTAAAGGTGCAAACTCTGTTTCTAGTAATACAGTTCTTGGAGTAAGTGCTTTAGATGCTGCGGTTACTGGCACAAATAACACTGCTATTGGGCATAGTACCCTAACCGATTTAACATCAGGGACAAATTGTACAGCACTTGGAAAATCGGCTCTTGAAAAAAATACTATTGGAGTTAGAAATACAGCTTTAGGATCACAGGCTTTAGATAAAAATGTGTCTGGAAATGACAACATTGCTATTGGTGTTGACACTTTAGGATTAAACACCACTGGCGAACTAAATGTTGCTATGGGTGATTTTGCTCTTGATGCAAATGACAGTGGTTCATCTAACACAGCTGTTGGCCACGCAAGTTTAGGGGCTAATACAACAGCCAATAACAATACTGCTTTTGGTTATAACTCATTAGCAATAAACACTACTGGTGTGAATGGAACCGCAGTAGGTGTTGGCGCATTAGACGCTAATTCTACAGCTGATAATAATACAGGAATCGGTTATAATGCCTTAACAGATAATTCTACTGGATTTAATAACACTGCCTTGGGTTCATTAGCGGGTGATGTTATGACAACTGGCTCAAACTGCACTTCACTAGGTTATCAAGCAGACCCTTCTAGTGCCACCGCTACAAATGAAGTCACTTTAGGAAATTCAAGTATTACAGCTATCAGATGTCAGGTTCAGACAATAAGTGCACTCTCTGATGAAAGAGATAAGACAGATATTGTTGATTCAGAAGATGGTCTTGATATAATAAATGCACTTAGACCAAGAAAATTTACTTGGGCAATGCGTGAACCTAGTGATAACAATGGAAAAACAGAACTTGGTTTTGTAGCTCAAGAAATAGACGCTGTATTAGGTGATAAAAATGACTATATTGGTGCTGTTTATAAAACTAATCCAGATAAATTAGAAGCATCTTACGGAAAATTTGTTCCAATATTAGTAAAAGCTGTACAAGAATTATCCTCAAAAGTCACAGCCCTCGAAGCAGGGTAAACTATTATTAATTAATTTTTTTATCATGATAGAAAAAACCGCTGATGAAATCGCAGCAATTTTCTCCGCTGCTGGTGATAGTGTAGCTATTATTAATGCAGATGCAAGCTGTTCATCTTATACAACAAGAACAGGATTTACTGTTACTGAAGCTGAATGGAAAGCCTACATTAAAAGAAATACAGATCATCTTGAAATTATCAAGGCTTACAAAAAACTTGATGGCACAACTTCTATCTGGACATCCGAATCTTTTACAGACATAGATGCTGCTATAACAAAAGGAAAGACACTTTACTCTTAATTTATGAATTTACAAAAATTACAAGAAACAAGACAACAACTGTTGTTTGAAAAAGAAAAACAATTTGCAAATCTTTATGAAATTACTGGTGCTATAAAGTTGTTGGATCAACAGATTTTGGAGATGTCAAAATCCGAAGATACCCAGCCAACAGAAACACAGGCATCAACCCTACAAGAAAAAACAGCGTCAATACAGTAAGTGGTGCTACCATTTTATTAATAACGCTTTTATTCATGTTTGCTCGTATTTGTCAGGTAGCTTCATTGTTGTCTCTATCTCTTACCTTGTCAATGTTGGGCGGTTCCTATTACGCTTTCAGATTCGTTACCAGTGAACAGTTTAAGGCTAGAGTTATGAATGAAGTTCTGGATAATGTACAAGGATTAATGCCAAAAATGTTAGATAATACAATTCCTGATATGACGGGAAATACAATACCAGAATATGTACCAAATAGTGAATGGAAATTAATGAAATAAACGTAAGAGAAATTCATATTCCAGAAATATATATTCCAGAGATATATAAACCTAGTCCTATTCTGCCTGTAATAACAGAACTAGAAATAAATGTAGCTGGTTGTACATATCAACACAGAGATATAAAAAATACTGGCAATACACAACTTTTGTTAGACGATCCTAATGGAGTTTTTACTGAATGTGATTCTGTTTTCCCAAGTTTTTACCCTATAGATTACAAACCAGATCAATTAATAATTACAGAAAGTTTACCAATCTCAGATAATACTCCACCACTACCAGAAACTGAAACACCAAAAACAACAGCACCAAAAAAAGAAAATATAGAAATACCTGAATGTCCTAGTAGGCAAGATCAGAAAATTGGAGATTACAGAAACTCAAAACGCATTGAAAAAGTAATTGGCCACAAGTTATCATCTGATAAAACAGAGTGCATTACTTTATATGAAGACGTGCCATTCAGAGAAACTTTTATTGGTACACCTGAGGTACTTGTTTCTACTGCTGTTATCGGTTTGGTCGCTGGTGGGTCTGCAGCTCTTGTACCTATAATTCAAGGCATTGCTAAAAGTGCTATAAAACAGATAGGTAAAAAATTGACTAAAAAGAAAGATAATGTAAAATAATAAAACCCTGTCTGACATGGCGATGGATAGGGCGTCTAGATAGGCAAGTTCCAACCCGTGCTTGTCTATCGCCTTATTTCAGGGATACAAACATATACGGATAGAATTACAAGCGCCTTACAGGGCAATCTGGGAGGAGTAAATTAGTCATTTAGCTCGATTTTGTGCGAATGTGGCAAAACTTGGTTAGGTTGGGCGATAAGTTGGATACCATCACAATTGACTTGGTACTCGCCAGTAAAAACTACACCACGACGCGCTTGTTCACCACAAATTTGTAGACGATATAATTCCATTTCCATCTTTGTTTTAGCTATCAATAATTCTTGTGCCTCTATATTTACCTTTGCAGCTTTTTTACATAATTCCCCGCCATTACCTAGTGGAATATTAAATTGCATTGAAATACCATAATTTAAGTTGTAATTATCTTTCTCAAATCTCGGTGTTTTTTGAATATATTTTACTGCACCTGTGTCCTCGTCATAGATTTCTTGATACGCAAATTTCTCTATAGGTCGATTGAATGACCATGCATCTGTTAAATATGGGGTGATAGTCAAGCTGGGCGAGGTGCAAACGATTCCTTGAGAATATCTGTTTTGTGGTAATGAAGATGGCGTTATCATAGTTGCATTATTGTTGACGACACCTTGAGCGTTACTGCTGGGACTAGCCACTGTTGTATTAGCTAGAACTTTTATAGGACTAAGTAATAAAATTATTGTCCAAATACAGAGGTTGTTTCTGTGGTAGTGGTAGTTGTAATAGTGCGATTTATTGTGGTCACGTTGGCTAAGCCAGCACCTTGAAGTGATTCGACTAGAGAAAAACTTTGTCCAGCTTCTTTTATTTTCCATCTTGGCACAGCCTCAAGCGATGGACTTGTCCAACTAAACTGAACACCACCAAGTGTTTGAGTTTCGCCAGCAACTGTTGAAGCATTGATATAGCCATCAACGTCTGCAGATTCAATATTGTGTCCAGACGCTGTGTACGAATAACCAGAATTATACTGGTAACTGGTAATAGTTTCATTAATAACACTTTGCGAGGTCGAACTCATTGTGGAACTACCACTTCTAAATTGTGGCACCACAGGAGTAGCAAGAGTTCTTATAGGTAATGCTAATAAAACTAACCAAAAAAGTCTAGTCAATTTCTATGCTGACAGTTGTAGATCCAATACAGCTAGTACCACTTCCACCAGCAGTACACGTATGGATTCCTGAAGATAAAGAAGTTAGCGCTAAATTACCAGCAGTTCCACCACTAATAACAGTTGTCTGACCGCCTAATACAGGAAGAGTTGCTATACCACTTGATGGTGTTATTGCTGATTGTGTTACGTCACCAGCTTGGTAACTCTCACTAAAACTGAAGGCAGATCCAGCAGTAGTAACTGTCTTATTTGTATTCACTGCCGCTGGTACACCATTACTCAAGCTTCCTAAATTTAATCCTCCAATAGCATTTGTAACTACACTATCGCCAGTTCCTGTAGATGTTGTAACATTATTTCCACTAATACTGTACGAGCTAGGAGCCGAGTTAGTAATAACGTAAGGAGAGTCGATAGATATTTGTGCAGAGGTTACATACTTTGCGGTAATTTCTGCGAATGCACCAGAGGGTGAAATAAAAAGTAAGAAAGGCAGTAATTTTTTCATTTGATTCCTACATTAGTGTCTTTATTATCTACTATTTTAGCAGTATTATTAGGTTTCTTTTTGTTTACGCTTATACCATAAGAGCCTAAAACTCCACTGGTCAAGCCAGCTAAAAACGCGCCATCATTCCTAATTTTGTCCATATATCCCAAAGTCATCATTGCTAAAGACCAAACTAAAATCATAAAGCGTACAGCATGACCAAAAATTTCACCCCAATCCGTACCCTCTTTTTCTTCCTGTTCTTCTGCCATAAAAATTAAAACTCTTGTTTAATACTAGCAATCTAGCTATGTTTGGAAAGTAACACAAGATTTTTATGCTCAGAATCCTAAAACCTATTCTTATGACGTTCGTAAAAACGAATGCAGTAAAAAAATTAATTATTGATCTTTTAAAGGCATTAGCAAAGACTACAGACAATACAATAGACGATCAGATTGTTGATTATGTATCAGTGCATTTATGGCCAGAGGACAAGTAAAAAACATTATAAATATTCTAACTAACAAACCTAGTCTTGAGGCTGAGTTTGCAATAGAAAGCGCTATTAAAGATTTATATACAATAAAAGATATAAACGAGCTAAGAGAATTAGCAAGCCAATTAGCACGAGCTAATCACAAGCAATCTCATTTTATTGCTAACGCTTTAGAAATAATGTGTACGCAGCAAGAGTGCATACAATTTTATGAAAGAAAATTTAAAAAAAAAGCGCCTCTAGTGAAGCGCCTAAAATACATTTTGTTTGGTAAAAATTAAACTTCTTTACTAATATCAACCCACTCAAAAAGTGTTTTGTGTAGGTTAATCATACGATCCAAAGGGTCTCTACATTGACACTCAAAAGTTTTGTTTGTTGCAGGGTCATGGTATATTTGACCCTCGTAAGGATCGCTAGGAAATCTAGAAGGGAAGGTCATCTATTGACTCTGACTTGCTCTGTGATGAGTCTTTTGGTGGTAATGGGGCTAGTTTACCACTATTGCCCCACATGCCGCCCCAAAGCGTAAATCCAGCCTCCTCGTGGAACTGATTTTTGTCTGTGTAGACCCTAATTGTTGTGCCTTCTTTTTCTGCTTTATCGTGCATTTTCATAAAAAACTCTGCAGCTTTTAGTGCATTTTCAGCAGTAAAATCAAAAATTACATTTTTCTCAGGGGCATAATCATTAACAGGGTTGGTGTTGTCAACAACTCTAAATTTAGCCGTAAATGCTGGTTGTACTTTAGCCATAGTTAAAAAGGGTTCTTAGGTGTAATGTTGTTTTGTTTTTCCCATTCAAGGATCACTCTTATGTCATAGCGAACCTTAGCGGAACCCGATGATACCGCATATTTGGGAAGTGTATAGTAATCGGGTCCACGATTTTTTCTCCTCCAATCAGCAATAGTTGCTGGACTTAGTCCATATCTTTTAGCTAACTGGTCAGATGTTAAAAATTGCTGTTCGATTTGGTTCATGCTGATAATGCTTTGCTCCTAGCTTGAATGAGGTCTATAAGTTTATTATATTGTTCTTGTGTTATTTTCCCCTCTGAAAATCTTTCTCGCAAAGTTTCTCTGTGTGTGGCTAACTGTTCATCAGTTGTTGATTTCACAATAGCGTCACGTGCTAAAACTGCTATGTTCTGTTTGGGCTGAACATTAGCTTGTCTTTTAGATGGTGTAACAGGCTCTAAAGCTTTAACAATTTCATTACCTGTCCATAGTTCACTGCCTAGATTAAATTCTTTTGCAGCACAAAAACAAAAACCGCGTCTATGAGAGTCGGTAATGTCTCTAGCTGAAATTTTATCTAGTTTCACTGGTACATTTCTATTATCCATAATTGAATACGGATAAACAGCACCTTTCTTGCCCTCTGGATCTGTGAAGTAGCCCATAAGATAACCTGTGCCATCGGGTGCAGCCCAAACTACACCAGTTGTTTCATAAGTTGGTGGCATTTCTAGATGAAACTCCCAACCCGCGGCTAGTTCATTAAGATATTCAGATGTTCTAGCCCATGACACATAACTATATTTACCTTTTTTGTAAATATCCTGTGGTTGAATAGTGCCTTTTAAATTTGGTTTTTTCATTAAATGCCTCCCTCGATTTGGTCTAGTGTTGGATCTTGGATTGTTAAGACATCTCTTAAATCAGTAGGTGGTGCCATAAACTTAGTTTTTTTGACGTCACTAATCCAGAGATTGAATAATCTAATGAAAGCGTTTAACTGGTATCTTTGGTAAACAGAGCCTCTATGTCTAAATCCTTTTGACATCATTTGATTTCTAAAAGACAATATAGGATTATCTATATTTAGATTTATCCCCTCAGAGAACTGTGTCCAAAATTCTGACAAAATTTCTTCAGAGTAATTTTTTTCTTGAATCAATTTGTACATAGGAATACCAACACTCAAGTTAAAGAAATGGAATCTATTATGGTAAATCCTCATTTTTTGTGTAATTTCTTGATAAGTTTCTTGATTGTCTTTGTATTCTTGTAAAATTTCTGAATGAGTTGGGATTGTGGCATAAGTCCAACTTCCTCTGGGAAATTTTTTATACAATAAATACACTTTTATACCCGCTGCTAAGTGTTTTGATGACGATGTACAACCTTCAATGTATAAACCATCTGCAGCGTTTCTAGCAGCACCAGTATCAACACAGTTGAATATTTTAGGATCCATATTTCTAGCAACCATAATTGGCAATGTTTTACCAGTTTTTACTATCGCTAAAAGTCTGTGTTGACCATCTAATAAATTACCATCTTTATCAAAGGCCAAACCTTGATTAGTAATTATCCATTCGCCATTGTCAATAGCAGTAACCAATCTTCTTAGATTGGCGGGTCTCATAGATCTGTTTTTAGAGTTTTTTGTTTCTAAAACATATTCAGCAAAGTCAGGTGTAATTTGCTCAATATTAAATGTGGGGTTAATAGTTTCAGTCATTGTTGCTGAGCCAGTAAGGTTTTTCGAGGGTCTGGATTCCATTTGGTTCGGTGTCGGTGTAGCCAAGCCATTTTCCAGATTGATTAGCTTCAAATATTTTAAGAAGCGCTTGTTCTTGAATTTCATAACCTAAATCAAGGAATTCATCATCTAATTCGTAAACTCCTATATTGAAAGGGAATACTTTTTCTATTACTACAAAGACAAATTTTTTACAATTTGTGCCTTGTAAATAATGTGCTGCCTGAAGGTGGTAGTTGAAGTTAGTAATTGTTTTGGTAAAACTTTCTGGGGACGCGCCACCTTCTCCTGTAGTTTTTAAATCTACAATGGTGTCTCCATTAATCTTGTCACAGCGACATTTAAGGTCTAGACCAGTTGCACTATGTGACCACCAGAAACTTTGTTCTGATTGGCCTTTGTCTAATAGTTCCCACGCCACAGAATTACTGCATATTGATTGCAGCATATTGTCAGCTAACGCAGCATCTTGTGGTGTGATTACTGTTATACCTTGTTTCTCATATTCGAGAGCTTGTTCTTTACCTTTTTTAGTACGTTTATCTTCTACAACTTTAAATTTGCTGTAAAAAGAATCGTTTTCTAAGATCATGGCATGGAACATAGTGCCAAATTTCATAGCGGGTGTAGGAACTTTTGGCGGTGCCAGTTCATTAAACTTTGAGTGCCATAGCGCTCTAGCATTTTGCTTAGTGATAATTTTTAGGTCACTAGCGCTGAATGCAGAATCTGCCTGATAGCTTGCAAAATCTACTGAAACTGGCTGGATTTCTGAAATAATCATTGTTATACTTAATTAGGCCGTTTGGGGCGGTTCTTGGGGTTAAAGCTGGTATGGGAGTTAAAGGGGTCTCCTCTGCCAGTTTTTTTTATGGTCAGCAACAAATTTGTATACGCTGCTACGACTAATAAAGTTAAACAGATAGAGTTATACATTATTTTTTTCAGCCTCTATTAATCCGCGTAACTCTTTAGTTATGTCACGCATTTGTTTAAAAAGTTTTGAAGTTCTTTCCTCTAGAGCTAATAGCTTAACAGGATTTCTTTCTCTAACTTCTTTTACAATTAATTTCTTGTATTCTGCATCTATTTTCTCGTACCTTTCTTCTAACTCTTTAGTCTTAGCACCTAATGACAAACCATAGTATTGAAAATTCACTGCACATTTGTCTACAGGAATTTCTACTACTAGCTCAACTTGTTTTTTATCCTTTGGCTCGAATAACAACTGTTGTAGTGATGTTATTTCAAAAGGACAATCTTTTAGCCATTGCTGCAGCTCTGGATTTGTGAAATCTAAGTGCTGGCCATTGCGTTGCATTCCGTTCATTGTTCTACCTCCTTAGTAGTTTGTTTTTTTTGATCTTTATAAAATTGTTCTCTATACTGCTTTCTTAGATTTTCTTCTAATCTTTCAATACAGCTAGACATTATATTAATGTCCTCAGACAATTTATAAATTTGTTTAGCTAAGTTTCCGATGGCAATAGAACAGCT
>LULW01000396.1_pt1 | contig 21799 bp, 27 predicted proteins | sample 729531 | NCBI WGS metagenome assembly LULW01 (sample SAMN03860279, study PRJNA289734) | marine metagenome | biome: seawater column; feature: ocean; material: water; isolation source: Red Sea water column Station 108 - depth 10m | place: Saudi Arabia: Red Sea | collected 2011-10-15 | depth 10 m | reverse complement strand
TGTGAACACAATTGGAAAAAATTTGCCACCTGAACAGAAAATCAACTACTACCGTGAGATTCTTCGTCAAGAGGCAGGCGATCTACCAGACATAAATAATCCATTGGATGACCTGCCATGAACAAACGTCAACAGAGAATGATACGAGAAGCCTACGAGGCTGGATACAGAGATGCACTCAATGAGGGCCCTTTTAAAACTATATCCAGTCTTGGTAAAGCAGGAGGTAAGTTGGTTCGAAGTAAAGTGGACGACTTGCTCAAGTTGTTCAGAGGATCGGATATTGTTCCAACAAATTCAATTGATGATCTTTTAAAGGCTGTTCAGGAAACTATACCGATAGGTGGTGATCCGAAGAAACTATATCGGCAGTTGATTACGATTCATAATAACGATCCAAACGCACTCAAAGGAGGGCAGATCGTTGTGATCAAAACAAAAGGTCAACCTGTTGCTGGTGATGTTTACGGTGGAATTACTAAAATTGTGCAGCAACCAGAAAATCCAAATATTCTAATTGGCAATATTGCAATTGATGTTGTTGATACTGATCTATCACAAATCAGAAGATATACAACACCCCTCGGTGACGCAACGATCACAGTGAGAGATTTGAATGGCGACATCTTATTTTTACCAAACTCAAACATTGATGGTATCATAGTCGTTGATCCAATAAAATTTGATCAATTGTACCCAGGAGTTGCGAATCGTATAACTACTCGAACTAGAGACATTCTGAGAAGAGGCTCTGGTAGTGGCGGCGTAGGCTCAGGATAATTTTTTAAATCAAAAAAGAAAGCCTAGGCACTATCAAATAGTGTCTCTAAATATAGGTGTCCTGTTTAATGATGAGGTGAATATTGAAACTTAAATACTACAGAATGACTGATAGGGTCTTTGATCCAATCTTTGCAACACCAGGGTCAGCGTGTTTTGATCTCAAAGCATACTTTGGACCAGACGCAAGAAAAGTCACGGTGTATACTAAAACAAATGAGCGAATCGAAAAGCATTGTGGAAAGTTAGACATCCACGATGAGTTTTGTTTGATTGCAGATCCTGGTGATCGAATGGTGATACCAACAGGTTTGATCTTTGATATACCTGAAGGTCACTCGATTCGTATTCACCCACGCTCTGGTCTTTCTCTCAAGGTTGGTATGGTTCTTGCAAATCAAGAGGCTGTGATTGATGCTGACTATCGTGAACAAACATACATTCTGTTGAAAAATGACTCTACTGAAAGAGTGAAGATATTCCATGGTGACAGAATTTGTCAGGGCGAATTGATTCAGAATTTGAAATATGATATTGAAAGAACCGACACACGACCAGAATCAGTAGAGGGTCGTGACGGTGGAATGGGGAGCACAGGAAAATGATTGTTGGATTTTGCTTATTTGCTGTATTGTACGGTGTGATTTTATATGTGGTGAGAAGGTCGATCAACAATCGAATCTTCGAACTTCGTGAAGAACTTGTGGAGAGTTTGAACGAAACTAGAAATAAAATAAATTCTTTGAATGCAGACTTGACAAGAAACACAAAGGAGATTAAGATTCTAAAACGAAAACTCGATCAGGAAGATAAATGACAGAATTCTACACGCACGTTGCGGTTCACTCAAACAAAATTCTATTCCGTGGTGTGAATAGCAAGGGGGAGAGGTTCTCTGAATACAGGGACTTCTCCCCCACAGTTTTTGTGCCATCACCAAAGAAAACAGAGTATCAAAGTCTCGAAGGTAAGTTTCTTCAACCATTCACCGCTGGTGACATGAGAAGCATGAAAGACTATATCGAAAAGTATGCGAACGTATCTGGTTTCGAAGTGTATGGTAATGAGAACTGGAAGTTTCAGTATATCTCAGACAACTTCAAGGGTGATGTTGACTGGTCGCTTGAGCGAATGAAAGTTGCCTACATCGACATTGAGACTGAATGTGAATATGGTTTTCCAAACGTGTCTGACCCGAACGAGTCCGTGAATGTCATCACCGTCAAGTATGTCCTCGGTAACAAAAAAGAAACACACACATTCGGTGTCGGGCAGTTTGATGTTCCAAATGTAGAGTGTCATGTCTTCGACAATGAACAAGACATGCTTCTTGCGTTTGTCGAACACTGGCATGAGCAAGCACCTGATATTGTGACAGGTTGGAACATTCGATTCTTTGACCTTCCATATCTTGGTAATCGCATCGAAAAGATTCTTGGTGTGAACGCTATGCGTAAGTTGTCACCATGGAAAGTCGTTGCGAAAAAGACGATTCGCATGATGAACAAAGATCACTCCGTGTATGAATACATCGGTGTCTCTTCGGCAGACTATCTTGAACTGTATCGCAAATACAACCTTACAACACAAGAGTCTTACAAACTAGATCATATCGCCTTTGTTGAACTCGGTCAAAAGAAACTTGATTACTCTGAGTATGACAGCATGGCTGACTTCTACAAGAATGACTTTCAAAAGTTTGTAGAATACAACGTGAAAGATGTTGAACTCGTTGAGAGTTTGGATGAGAAGATGCAACTTCTCAAACTTCATTGTTCGATGGCTTACATGGCAAAGATCAATGTTGAAGATGTGTTCTCGCAAGTGCGAATGTGGGATACGATTATCTACAACCATCTTCGTGATAAGAACATTATCATTCCACTCAAGGGTGGGCCTATTGATGATACACCTTTGATCGGTGCTTATGTGAAAGAGCCTGTTGTTGGTTTTCATAATTGGGTTGTCTCGTTTGACTTGAACTCTCTGTATCCTCACTTGATCATGCAATACAATATTAGTCCAGAAACGAAGATTGAAAAGAGTGCAGATGAGAGATTCGGTATGGGTCCTGACAACTTCTTGAAAGCAAGCCCAGATGCTTACTGGAAAGAGTGTCACGAAAAACTTGATGAGTTTAAACGTGAAGGTCACTCCGTCGCTGCAAATGGTACTTGCTATCGCATGTCGAAGATGTATGTTGATCGAAAGTCATCAAAGAAAAAGATGATTGAAGCACAGAAAGAACTTGAAGATTTACCAAACAAGAACATGTTATCTTTAGGTCGTGCTGGATACACGAGCAAACTCAATCGTGAAATATCAAAGTGGGACATGAGGCAGATGGCATTGAAGATTGCTCTAAACTCTGCTTACGGTGCCCTCGGCAACAAATACTTTAGATACTATGATATCGATCTTGCCGAAGCGATCACTTGCTCTGGTCAACTTTCAATTCGATGGATTGCGAAACACATGAACGAGTTTTTGAACAAGATTGTAGGCACAGAAGATTACGATTATGTGGTTGCATCTGACACAGACTCAATCTATCTTCGTCTTGAAAAAGTAGTTGACAAGTTTTGTGCAAACAAAACCAAAGAAGAGAAGATCAACTATCTCGACAAAGTGTCCCGCGAGATCATTCAACCGTTCATGAAAAAGAAGTATGACGAACTTGCCGAGATGATGAACGCTTACGAAAACAAAATGGTTATGGAGCGTGAAGTGATTGCCGATAAAGGTATCTGGACTGCAAAGAAAAGATATATTCTTCAAGTGCATGACTCTGAAGGTGTTCGTTATGCAAAACCCAAACTCAAGATCATGGGCATTGAAACGACAAGATCATCGACACCACAAGTGGTTCGTGACAAACTGAAAGAGTGTATCAGTCTGATTCTCACAACAGACGAAGATCAGGTGATTGATTATATTGAAAAGTTTAGAGATGAGTTTGTTTCCCTTGAAGCAGTCGATGTTGCTTTCCCGCGAAGCGTAAATGGATTGCAAAAGTATGATGATGACAAAAACATCTTTGCGAAAGGCACACCGATCGCTGTGAAAGGTGCCCTGATTTACAATCACATGCTGAGAAAGCATAAACTGACACGCAAGTACGAGATGATTCGTGAGGGTGACAAAGTGAAGTTCTTGATGCTCAAAGTCCCAAACCCAACACCAGAGAAAGTGATTGCTTTTCCTTCTGATTTACCAAAAGAGTTTGGGCTTCAAAAATATATTGACTACGATACGCAGTTTGAAAAAGCGTTTATCGATCCGATCAAAACTATTCTAGAAAGTGTTGGTTGGAGTCACGAAAGAAAAACTACACTCGAAGATCTTTTCGCTTGACAACATAAAACATGAGACTATAATTATGACATGCCAACGTAGCACAACGGCAGTGCAGTTCACTTGTAATGAACAGGTTGGAGGTTCGAATCCTCTCGTTGGCTTTTGGAGAAAAAATGGCTGGAAAAGGTGATACTTACAGACAAGTTGACCAAAAGAAATGGGATGAAAATTGGGAAAGGGTATTCGGTGTTAAGCACAGGAAAAGAAACGCATCATCAAATGCAAAAAGCGTATCTCAAAGGAAAAAGAAAACCACTACCAACAACAAGCGTAAACGTCAGGGAGTGGATCAATCAAATACAGAAAGGAAAAAACAATGAGCGAAGAGCGTAAGTTTATTAATGTCTGCCTCGCAACAGGAGAGAATTTGGTTGCAGAATTGGCAACACAGGAAGATATTGAAAATCTACCTGTTCAGTTAGACGATTCATCATTCAATGATGTCAAATTGAAAAACGTGGCAATTATTTTGCGAAAAGATATTCAATCACCAATGATGTTGCTACCATGGATTGATCACATTGAAAAAGATGGTGTCGTTTGTATCAGTGTCGATAAGGTGAATTGGTATTGCCCAGTCACCGATGAGTTTGTTGAGCAGTATGAAAAGGCTGTCACAAAGTGGTACTCAAATCTGGTGATGCCTGATCCAGCGACAACACAAAAACTAACATTGACTAAAGAATAATTTTAGGCTCTCGTAGCATAACGGATAATGCAACTGACTTCTAATCAGTAGATTGCAGGTTCGAATCCTGCCGAGAGCGTTCCTTCGGAGGGTAGCGGGAGTGTAGCCCAATTGGCAGAGGCGCAAGATTTAGGTTCTTGTTGTTGTAGGTTCGAGTCCTATCACTCTCATTCAGGTCCCATAGCCCAACGGCAGAGGCAGTGGACTTAAAATCCATCCAGTCCGGGTTCGAATCCCGGTGGGACTATTTCAACTCATAGGTTTTGTGCCCATAGGTGGATCATATGGATCATAGTCTAACTCTGGTGCAACCTCTGTAGGTTTTACAACTCTGAATTTAGATTTACGTTCCCTTTCAAGAATCGCGGAAATCATTCTTATGGAAAAATCTCTGAGTTCTGGATCAATTTCCACATCACTGTAATCTGGTCTTACATAAAAGTAAGGTGCTACACCGGTTGGTGTAGTTTTTTCTTCTTTAAAAATATTTCCTATGTTCGGTAGGCTCGGTAGTTCAGGTAGTTCAGTTGGAATCTCAAATGGTAAACCTAACCCTCTACCACCGTTGAATCTTTTATTGATTCTTTTGAGTAGTTTTTTGAGTTTTTTGCGATTCGATGCAGACGCCAAAGCCAGTAAGCCTTTTGGTCCTGGTGGGCGACCAGTGAGCAACGCAATAACGGCTGCCTTTAAATCATCAGATATACCAAGTTCTTGTGCCATAATATCAACATAGTTAAAAAATTCTATGACACTTAGTTGCCCATCTCCATCTGTGTCTGCCTCTGGTGGGAAACCTAGATCACCCCGTTCTCTTCTTAGTCTTTCATCCTCAAGACGCTTTAGACGATCTTCTACCGCTTTCGTTCTAAAATTGAAATCTTCTAACTCGTATCGATCTAAAACTGGGCCAACAAATGGGGCGGCAGCGATTGTGGAAAGAGGAATCGTTTGTTCACTTAAATCGGGTGCGTATTGATCTACTAGACCATAAACCTTTTTTGCAATCTCTGAGTCTTTATCAATGTTTGACCTACCTGCACTCTTGAGTTTGAAGTATTTAAAGTCTTTGATAGCGAAAGGCAAACCATCAGAGCCATTCAATGCTTTGCCTTTGTTGTTCGAGAAGAACACTGTGTTCTGTGGGCCACCAATGATGACATAAAACTCTCCATTAATATCTGGCGGGTAGTTTCGAATGAAATAGTCACGCATGGTTCTCGCTGCACCTTTATGCGTCTTGATAAGAATCTTGTCTGGCACAGTTCTGGCTCTTTTTCTATTCTGCACAAGCGCCATGCGATAGTCTGTGAGAACCCAAATCAAGTGAATATTTTGTGGCTTGTATCCTGCTCGCAATAAAGTTGGTAAAAATTCATAAAAATCATCAACATCTTTCATCGTTTTGTCGATAAGAAGATTGGGTAGCATACCAGATTCGGTTTTCTTCATGAGCATGGACATCTTCTTCGGAAACAATCCTTTACCCTTGATAATGGCATGTAGTTTTGCCACATCTTCTGGATTCTTCATGTCAAGATCTGCATACTCTGGGTACTCATCTGGCTTCTTTTTACCAAGACTCAGTGCCAATACTTTGAGATCATCTGGGTTGACAACTTTGTATGATTCGGCAGCGATGAAATTGTCAATGGCGAAACCTTTGCCAGAGCCTGCCCCGCCAGCAAGGAAAATAACTTGACCTTCCTTCTTTCCTTTGTTGACAACTACTAATTTTTCTTGTAGACTTTGCTTATCGAAATTTTTGAATGAAAACATATTTTCCTCGCCATAGTATTTAGAAAGGATACACATTGAAGAACAGTATTTTTGCGACGGTTGTTCTGGCAACGACAGGTTATCTTCTTTGGCCTCGTTTGATGGTAGCCACAAACACGCCAAAGATTGGTCATGCCACAGAAAAACAGATTGACTTGGAAAAACTTCTTCGTGCCATTCGAATCGTAGAATCAAATGACAATCCAGATGCAGTTGGCGATAATGGCGATGCAATTGGCTGTTATCAGATTCACTATTCCTATTGGCTTGATGCAAAAAATCATTGCCAACTTGACGGTGACTATTCCTCGTGCTATGATCGTGAGTATGCAACAGAGGTCGTTTTGTGCTACGCAGATCTTTATACCACAGAAGAGCGTCTCGGTCGAGAGCCTACAGAAGAAGATTTTTCTCGTAATCACAACGGCGGCCCCAACGGCTACAAAAAAGAATCAACTAAAAAGTTTTGGAACAAAGTAAAGAAAGTGAAGGATGAATTGAAATGAAAGTTGAAAACAAAAACGCACATCGAGCAGCAGACAAAGAACTTGAGGGGGCTGCCAAGAGAGCAGAAAAAAACAAAGAGGATCTTCCAAAGTATTTTGCGATTGTGCAAGGATCAAACGAAGAACCTGTGACTTTGCTCGATGACACAAATGTTGCACAACCCAAAAAGTCTGGTGGTTTCTTTAGTTGGTTGATGGGGGATGCCTAAATGGCAAAACGAGTGATTGACCAGTTTGATCTTGAAGCAGAGCGAGAAGGCTCTGCCGTACGTCGCCATGTTGTTGTTCGTTCGGCATGGGGCAAGGGCACAATCAAGTCCCGTCGTGGACGTAAGGATGCCGAAGCGGCCATTGAACGTCGCACTGTAAAAGGTTATTATGAAAGGAGCGTATAATGCTTAAGAAAAATTCTCTATTATCAAAATATTGTTGGGCTACAGGATTCCTGTCCATTCTCATCTCGGTGGCTCTTTGGTTCACCCACGATCAACTTTCAGGAATTTTCGTTGGGCTGTGGGTTGCACCTCTGATGATTTTAGCAAGAAACGCAGAGGCTTGAATGGAACTTCTAGTTGTCTGTTTGGTATTTTTGTATTTTTTCGGTTTCATTGTTTGTGTTTGCATCGGTGGTGGATCTCGTAAAAGTTCTTGGAGAGAAAGCACACCAAGCAAACAAAAAAGTAAGACTCGCAATACTAGCGTCATAACTATCACAAGGCAAAATACTGATAACCCTGACAGTGAAGTTATGAGTCAATACTCAAGGAGATTATGATTAATGTTTACTGCAATTTTTACACTTGGTGGTTTCACAATCGGATTGATTCTTGGCGTCTGCTTTGGGTCTGGGTTTCTTGATGATTTTTGGGGTCGCCGATGAACTGGATTCTACAGCCTCTCATTTTTTGGTTTTTTGTTTTTTTACTTTTTGTTTCTCTAGCATATGTGGATAAAACAAAATGAATCTACTTGAGTTTTTTGGTTATTGTTTCGCACCGTTTTTGTGCTTGACACTAGCGACTACTTTTGTAGTATGGTATGTAAAGGATAATTCCTAATGAAAGAATTTGACTACACACTAGACTACGACAATATCGATTTTCGTGAGAACCCAGAACTCTACCGAATTGGTAGAGGTGAGCAAGGAGTATTGTTAGTTGAACCATATAAATCGGAAATTTGTCAACATTGGCGTTTTCGCACGCCCGAAATCGCCAAGATATCGTCGGATCGAATTACTACTATGTTCCACGACTATGTTGTTCGTGGTGACTTTGTTGGCGCTGATATGGCACGTAAGTTTCTCATGATGGGCTGGACAAGGGCAAGACGCTACGCAAACCATCGTAGTGGTAAAAAATACGATGAGAATGGCAATGTAAAGCCACAAGAGCCAGATCATTGGACTTGTGATAAAGCCAAATCAGCAAAAATTTTCAAAAAAGCATATGATGATGCTAGACAAGACCCGAAATATCGTGTATTGTATAAAGCATGGAGAAAGCAAGAAAATGAAATGTCATGACTGCCAAGAAGAAATTTCAGAGATTCGTCTTGAAGCGGTACCAGACACATGCTACTGTGTCAAGTGTGCCGATAAACACTCTGAGCCAGTTGTCGCTCGCATGATCTATAGCCACAAAACAGCAGGTGAAGTTATCATCGCAAGAGGCAAAGAAAATGTTCGTCGTTTGAATCGTGAATACTCAAGAGCCAGATAGGAGAAAACTATGGCACGCAAAACAAGTCAAGAAAGTCAGCATGTTTCGAATATGATCAAGCAAGGCAGAACGCGAAGATCAAAACGAGTCAAAGTGGCAGGTTCAGCAAGAACTTCCCGATCAGGAAATGGTAAGCGACTCAAGTAAAAACTGTTTTCTTCCTCACAAGGCCCCGTAAGGGGCCTTTCTTTTTGTATAAATATTGTGAGGAGAAATCTCTTGGCAAGCATCATTTCAAAACGTGATACAGACTACAAAGCGGGTACCGGTGTTAAGGTTGGACTCAAGACAGGCACAGCACTTGGCAAAAGACTTGAAGAGTTTGGATATAAAGATGGTGATCAATTTGAAATTGAGAAACCTACAAAGACAAACAACACAATAACCATATCTTCGAAGAAATCTGAGACCATTCACATGAGTGGACCAGATGGTTATATTTTTAAGATCGTTGCGTCAAAGAGTGCCATTGAATCTACGTTTAGCAATATTCGCGGTGGGGGAACAAAGAAGGCAGTTGATGCCACTAAGTTTGAAGTTGACATCATTAACGAGATTCAAAGAAGAAACAACAAGAGTGAGTTTCCTGGTGCCAATGACAACCCAACCGCATCTGATCTTGCCGCAAGAGTCGTAGACAACCTCGAATCAAAATACGGTAAATTCAAAGAAGCGTTTCCTGTTTCAGGGGATAATAAACCATCAAACTTGACTGATGTTTATCGTGAGTTTGGTGTGAGAAGCGGCGAACCAAAAACAGATTTTGCGATCAAAAAAGGTCGTGTCTCCTACTGTTCTGTGAAGAAAAAAGAAGGCGCACAATACGCATCCGCACAACACAATGAGTTGTCTGCTGTGATTCAAGCCACTTTGAGAGATACACCTCGCCAGAAAAAGTTTGCAAAGAGAGTTGCCTCGATTGTCAAACAAACTATGGCAAAAGAAAACTTTTATGATCTACGCTCAAAGATTGATGATTTTGATAAAGTCATTGGTCGTGTATTAGGTTTTAACCCATCGAAACCAAGCAGCGAAGATATCAAAGCCATACAAGAATTGTTTGATGAGTCTGGTCTTGATGTGCAGATCAGCAACGAAATCTCAAACTTCATGACCTCTGCCGAGACGCAAAAAATTCTATTCACTGAACTTATTACTGGCAAAAACAGATTTACTAAGAAAGAGTTTTCGCCTACTCATATGTTTGCATGGGGTGGCACAGATGGTGATGTTTACTACGCAGACATTTTTCAGCACATCGATGATCTTTTCAAGAAAGGTGGATTCAAGTTTAGAATCTCAGATCGAGGCACTGGTCGAGGTGGGGCGTTTCGCCTAGAACCTAAATACTTGAAAGAAAACTTTCAAATGAACAAAGAGGAGTTTCATATGTATTCGGAACTCGTCGAAGAATTTGACTATGAGATGGATCAAATGCTCAACGAGAGCATTCGAGGTCGTTTGAAATCTTTTGGTTCCGCGGCAAAAGATAAAGTGAAAAAGGCATTAGACTTTTTAGTGAAAGCGGCTAAGAAAGTATTTTCTTTTGTAGCGGTTCTAATCAGTAAGGGTATGGGGAAACTCGCAAACATTTTTGGATTCAGGTTTGAAGCAAGATACGCAATCTAAGGAAAACTAATGAAGAAGTATAAAGAAATATTATCAGAGCAACTTAGTAACCGACAAAATCAATTGGGTAAAGTTCAAACGTCTTCACAAGACCTGTCAAGTTTTGGTGCTGGTAAACAAACGTTGTCCAGTTTGAGTGCGACACAGGCACAGACCCCTCTTCAAACTGCTTATGCCTCGGCGACAAGACTAGGAAATGCAATCACGCAATACAAACAAGGAAACGTCAAGGCGCAGAAAAACTACTTTGGTACAAATGTTGTCGGTAAAAAACCACCAGTTCGTGATGATGATGAGAGAGATGCAATTGAAAGACCAGATCTCACGTTTGTTCCCTCGTCAATTGAAACTCTGAGTACCACTCCATTTACTTCTAAAGATCTTGACGATGCAATTAAGTCTGGTGATGCAGATCGAATTGCAAAAACGGCTGTGGGTAACTATGCTGGTTCGGCTTTTAGAATAAAAGATGCCGTGAAAAATTTCTTATCATCATTACTTGGAACAGGGGGAGCCCCGAGGCCTCTGAGATCACAGGGTCCTCTTGATCCTGATGGTACTGGTAGTGAGCCACCTAGACCACCAGAACCACCAGAACCACCAGTTGATGATACTGATGAGGCTGTGGATGAATACGCTGAATTTCTCGAAAGATTGATAGGAACTGGTGTTGCAAATAGAACGTTGAACCTAGGTTTTAATCCAGAGGACACGAAACAACTCTTCGAAATCATATATGGCGATGTAGACGGTGACGGCATTCCTGGATGGATTGAAAACCTTTTCGTTGGGGAAGGTTCGATACAAGAGTTCTTACAGTCATTATTAGACGATCCAACCATACTGCAAATCTTTGGTTATGATGAACAAACCATACGACAATTTCTCGATCTTGTTTACTCATTTGATCCAGACTCCCCAGGAGAATTTACACCTGAATTTGTAGAGTTCTTAAGAATTTACTTTGGTCTTGATCCTCTTCCTGTCGATGATAGACCACCGCCTGGTACTGGGCCTGGCACTGGTGGAAGGCCGTAATGATAACATTCGGTGAACATGTGAATACCTTTCTTATTGAAGGTAAGAATACTCACATGGAGCACGGAAGAACAGATCTGATTGCTATTTCTTCTGATCCCATAGCAACCAATTCATCTGACTCATATAAAACTAATGGCTTTGCTGCCATCGTGTCTTTAGCCATTCCAAGTGAATTTTTTGTTGCAACAAAGTCGTTGTTCAACAAGACACCAAAAGTAAATTACACGAACGCTGATATTGATAAAAATCACTCTGGTGGTCTTGCAGATAAACTCAAGACATGCCTTCAACATCTAAAAAAGTTGAACATTCGGGGTATCTTACAGGGTGATCTTCTTTACACACAAGACGATCTAAACACAAAAGACTTTGATGGTGAATCACACTACACATTTAAACCGAACACGATCATGTACGCTGTCCCTGTTGACAGTCAACTTGGAAACGTAATCAGAAAATCTACCATAGGTATTGTTTTTCATACCGCATACGAAGGTAATTCACTTCAAGATTTGACAGCGGTATATGATCCAACCATATCAACACTAAAAAAGACCCCAAGTGTTTGGTTCACAGACGCAGATTTTAGAGATGAATCTGGCAGTTCTACGCTCACAGCAAAAGAGACAAAGACGATGAATGGTCTCATTAAGGCTATCGAAAAGAACATGAAGTCTACTGGTAAAAAGAATCTAGATCTTGTTTCGTCTGATGAGATGATTAAAACATATGTCAAAACTTTCGTAAACGCAAACATTCGTGTTGGTAAAGACAAGCATAGTGCCAAAGAGTTTATCGCATATGTCAGTGACAAGTATGATGTTGCCATCGATAAACTCAAATCTGAAAAAGGTAAGACGAAGAAACAAGCAGAGAAAGACAAAATACTTTTGTCTCTTACGAGCAACGAGAAAAAGTTAGAGTCTCTCTTCAAACTTCACTATATGCTCAACGCTGCAAAAATGGTAATCATTGATAAACTGGAGCAAGCAAAGAGCATCGGTACTTTTCTTGAAACAGAAAATGGTCTACAAACCACGGCACCTGAAGGGTTCGTGGCAGTGGATCGCATAAGTAATAATGCACTCAAGTTGGTAAACAGACTTGAGTTCTCGAAAGCAAACTTCACAGTAAGCAAAGATTGGGTAAAGGGATAAAATGTCTAAGTCAGTAGTTTTTACATTCGGTAGATTCAATCCACCAACAACTGGTCATGAACTTCTTGCAAACAGACTTCGTGACGTTGCAAAAAAAGAAAGAATTCGTGAGATAAGACTTTACCCAAGTCAAAGTCAAGACTCTAAGAAGAACCCATTGTCATTCAGAGATAAAGTCAAGTTTCTGAGAAAAGCATTTTCTGGTATAAAAGTTGTGGCAGATACAAGCATCAAAACTATCTTTCAGGCCTGTGAAAAATTATCAGATGAAGGATATAAAAATGTTGTTCTTGTTGTCGGGGGAGACAGAGTTTCTGAATTTCAAACACGAATAAATAAGTATATTGGCCCTGACGGTTATCAGTTTGATAGTTTCAAGGTCGTTGAAGCGGGTAAAAGAGATCCCGATGCAGATGATGTGACTGGTATGTCCGCATCAAAACTTCGTGGTCTGGCCGCTGATGGTGACTATGAGGCTTTCAAGGATGGCGCACCATCTGGTCTCGCTGAGAGAGACAAAAAGGCTATGTATGACGCTGTAAGAAAAGGTATGGGAATCAAAGAGATGAAAGAAGAATTTGAAGAAAAACTTTTACCTGAACAATTTGGGTTTATGGCAAACCCATATATTGAGGATGAAGAGGATGATGAAGAGTTTACCAGCACAACTCCTGGCACTCGTTACGTTTCACCTTTTGATCCAGAAAGACCTGTTCAACGAAAGCAGCGTGGAATTGATGATGTTTTACCATCACAAAGACCAGGTGCTGCACCACAAATGCCTCCTATCGGACAACAAGGCTTAATGTCACCAGATCAATTACAATTTCCTATTCAAGACCCGAGGCAGCAACCAGCACAACAGTCATTACAAGCGGGGGCCGCTGGAGGTTTAGGACAACTTCTTTCAGCACTAAAAAATAAACAGTTGCAAAGGCAAGGTGGACAACAGATGCCACAACAGATGCCACAACAGATGCCACAACAACAAGATCCTCGTATGCAACAAATGATGCAAATGATGGGTGGTCAACAACAAGCACCTGGACAACAGCAACAGCAATTCGCAACTCTAAAAAATCCTGGTGATCAACAACCCGAATTTGTTGGTGGTGACATTCAACAGATGTCAACGGTAAATAGACAGCCTGATGCCGGTCAAGGTTTACCACAATATGGACAAGGTTCAGGTAAGAAATACAATAGACAAGAAATTTTAGATAAACTGGCTCATGGTGGAATATATCAGCAACCAGACAATCAAAAATTTACACCATTCGGCGCTACTTTCAAGATTTTTGCTAACTCACCACAGGAGCGTGATGCGATTGTTGAATACAGTCAAAGATTTGGTCAACGTGGTGATTATCATCAAGTCTCGTATGGTGGCATTGAACCTAGAGGTGGTATGCAGAAATATGTCGTTGTGATCATGGTCAACAATGACGCACACTTCCAAGAATTCAATCAATATCTACAATCAATGCGAATTGATTTTGAAGAACTCACTTTGCTTCCTGGACAACTCGAAACACCAGAGCAAAAACAACAAAGAGAACAAGCAAGAAACGCACCACAACAACAACAAGGCATGATGCCTGGGATGGGAATGTAAAATGTATTGGAAAAAAAGTAATCTAAATGAAAATTATATCTCTGAGCAAGTCGTTGATCAAGGTGTTGATCCTCAAGATGTTGTCAGACTGTTGCGAGGAAAAGCAGGACTTGGCAGCAGAGGTGATAGTGGTATTTTCAGTATCTTCACCGATAGAATCCCAACACAAAATGCTGATGGTAGTGTGACGTACACGTTCCCAGGGTTTGAAGGATACACAATCACAATTAGGCCAAACGGTACTGTTATAATTGCATATCGAGGGGTGGAGATTGCTAGTTATGACACTTATGATTTCATAGAGGCTGGATATGATATTAATAGATTTATTGGTGTTATAAGAAGGCACAATGCGGCCAGAGTGAAATTGTTCAAAAATCTCACAGCACAAAATATCTTTGATATTAAGAGAGACCGAGCCATCATGAACAATCCTGGTGTGGATCCATATCGTAGCGTTTCTGACATCATGAGAGATCGTGCAGCGGGCAATACCCCATAAGAAACAATAACAATGCGTATCGTCGTACTTTCGGAAAGAAAAAACAACGCACCAGAGGGTGAGCCGTTGTTCATGAGAACGGCTTCGAGAATACTCGAAGAGTGTGAAAAATCAGGTATCGATTGTGAGATTCTTTTTCCCGAAACTCTGCGGTATGAAAATCAAGATGGTAGATATTTAATCGGTTCAGAAGAAGTTGAGCCTTTTGAGATTACACCAGATGATACTGTTTTTGTGTGTCGAAGTTCTGTTCTCGATAGCACCAAAGCATCGTCAATCGTTTCTGATCTAGAAAGAGCAGGATTTTTCTGTGTCAATAGCCTCTCATGTCTTGAGGTTTGTGATCAAAAATATCGGTGCTATTTGAGACTCAAAGAGCAAGGCATACCAACACCAAAAACAGTATCTCTACCAAGTGTTGAGATTCAAGATGATGGCACACCAAAGAAGATAAAGAACATACAACAATATGTGAATATGGTTGGATCACAGTTTCCTCTTGTCTTGAAAACAGACCAGGGTGCTGGCGGTGCGGGTGTTATGTTAGTTGATAGTCCGAACTCTTTAGTCTCTGTTGTGCAAACACTACAAAAAGTAGACCCGAAGATTGATCTTCTACTTCAAGAAAAGATACCTTATGAGAAAGATCTTCGTGTGATTGTTTTGGGTGATGAGGTCATCGCTGCGATGAGAAGGCAAAGTAAAGACGGTGACTTCAGAAGCAACTTCTCACTCAATGGTGATGTGACCCCTGAAAATATAGATGATCAAATAAAGCAACTTGCCATTGACTCTGCCTCTGCTACAGATGGTATCTTTGTTGGTGTAGACATTCTACAAACCTCAGATGGCGAGGAGTATACACTTGAAGTCAACGCATCACCAGGAACAGAGGGCATTGAAAAAGCAACTGGTGAAAATATTGTTTCAAAATTCTTAGACTACATTACAGACAAGTCAAATTGGACTAATCTCAGAGAGCAAAAATTCAAACTCACTGGCGAGAGTTTCGATGATAAGTTTGAAAATTATCTAGAGGAGACTGTCGGGAAACACTTCAACAAAAGCCTTATGGTTCGTAGAATAGAGAATTCTAGAATTGATGAATCAACAAAAATGAAAAAGTTGATGAAAATGAGAGACAATGGTGACATTTTTGCCAGTCTTTGTCTAGAGCAAGCAAAGAGTAAAAAACTTATCAATCACGTTTCTGATTGGAAAAACAAGATGTTTGAAAACTTTTGTGAGCAAAATAATGTTTCATTGAAAAGTGCTTTGGAAGAAAAAAGAGATAAATACAAAAGAGCGTTTGGCGAAAATTGGAAAAATGTTTATTATGAAGAGAAGTGGAAAAAATACAACGAAGAATATGGTTATGATGATCTAGAGGGCACCACAGCCTCAGCCGTGAAAAGAATGAGTCAAACGCCTGGTGAGCCGATGTATGACGCTAGGCTGGAAAAAGAAAAGTATAAATAAGACTGAGGTAAAAACAAATGTTTACAGAAAACGAAGAAAAGAACTATGAAAATGTATGCATCGATGCATACAAGATTCTTGAAGGCACACCTGGTGTGCTTGACGAGGCTGTGTTTGACTACGCTCTAGGCGTTGCTAAACTAATTTCCGAGTCTAACTTTCTTGAAGAGAGAAGAACTTTAGCCAAGCACGCATTGTCTGAAATACAAGAGATTCATGGTCAACTTACAGTCGAGGAACAAAAAGAGTTTTTCAATGTGCTTCAAACAAACATTGAGGGTGTAAACATGCCAGCCTTTCTTGGTGAGAACTTTGCGAAACCAACACAGTTGGTCACTAGCATTCACCAAGTGAAAGAGGGTGATTACCTCGTTTGCGAAAATGATGACGTTAAAACGACCGTCATTGTCACCGAAGTTTATGACCGCAACCCAGGTCTTGGCTTCTCATATCGTCATGTGACACAAAATCTAACCGAAAGCGAAGAGCAGTTTGCAGACGAGCGTGAAGTTCGTGGCTGTGCTGTTAGAGCCTTCTACGAAACCGCAAAGAGATAAAAAAAGGAACATATAGATGCCAAGTTGGAAAAACGACGACAAACTTAGTTCTGTGCCTTCATGGCTGACAGAGGAAGATAAGAGAAGATGTGTTAGAACAAATCGTGGGTGGGAACTCCCCCTTCATGGTGACGGTCGCACTGGCGGTTTCGAACTTATCGTGGCCATGGGACAAAAAGGTGATCCTACCAGAGACACATTCGGTGGCTCAGGTGCACCTGGACAACAAAATGATTCACCTTACTTCACATATCCCGATGAATTGGTTGTTTCTGGTGCTACGGCTTATACAAGTTCTTCGACAGGTGCCACATCTGTTGGTGCAGGTGGTGAGGTGACAGGAGGTTTCACACAAGGTGCTGCGTTCCCATTTGTTGCTCAGTTCCCTGATCATGTTCTGAATGACTCAAATCCAGGACACTTCCAGGGTGCATCTGACGCTGACACTTCGAATGTTCATGTGAGATTCTTTGTGTCCCTTACTGCTGGTGGTGGTGCGTCGATCACTAGTTCTAGGTCACCACAAGTGACAGGTATTACCTCTTGCAAGATCTCTGTAATTCACTTCCTTGGCGAAACAAATGGCGCCGTTGCTGAAGACAATGGAGCCGTAGCAAGGGCCCGAGGCGCTTCTGGTGCCTTTAGCACAGCGGGTGTTGTTGGAACTACGGCGGCCGCCGATGCCCTCCCTGGAGGGGCAACACAAAACGCAGTGGGTATTGTGATTCAACCTGGTGTTGGTGCTGTGACAGACAATTCCAAAGAAGGATTCAATCCTTTCGTGTATATCGGCGCGATTGCATTCAACGGAACTACTGGTGGTGCAGCAGGTATGCCACTATACGCTGGCGATGTTGGTTTGAGTGCCTGGAAGGGCTTGACACTAAACCGAGAAAGTTGAGTTTGAATTATGATTACATACAAGCAACTAAGGGCTAGACTACACGAAGCGGTGATCAAAGAGGCCTATGGTTTGTATGATAGTGGTAGCGGTGACAAAAAGGTTCACGACCTTGAGATCCCCGAACAACTACAAACGCTGAATGTTTACATAGCAAATATTTCAAACAAAGAGTATGCAAAGCCTCAGAACGCTCTACAGGAACTGAGAACGAAGATGCACTCTCTTGGTTATGAATTTATACATTCGAATGATATGCCAGGTGAAGAGGAAGAGTATGATTTGCTTCGCTTCGGTGGTCGATTTGGTTTTATAGATGACTCTGGTGATGTTAGTAGTGATGATGGTTTCAATGATAGTGGTTTCATTCTGAGAGTGAAATTCGTGAAAGATCCAAATACTCATCTTTATACAGTTTATCCAGAGGTGCTGCGAATCGATGAGGGATGAGGTTCAAAACACTCACAGAAGAGAACTTCATCTTGTTTGCGATGAAAAACTACGACAATCCTTCATGCGATAGTGTCGAAGAATTCAACTCGGATCTCAATCGAATAAAATATCTCAAACGTTTGCTTCGCAAGTGTGAAACTGGTGAAGAAATAAAAGAACGGTTAATTCTTAATCATCTTATTATTTTCTTCAATGTATTTGGTGTGAACGCTTCGAAAAGACTTTTGTTTTTTCGCATAGAGAATGATCTTTACTCTGTATTGAAAACATTTTTACTTTATCTAAACTACATAATAGATGATGAAAAGGTTGATGACGTAGAGATTGTTCGGATACCAATAAACGAAAAAGTTGCAGAGAAACTAAGAGAGATCAAATGAGCGTAGTAGACACCGTTGTAGCATACAAATTTATTCGCCTTCTAAGCACACCATGGAAGAAAACTGACGCTTTCAAACTTGGTATCATTGACGATAAGGGTAATATTCTCAAGAAGCGAAAAGACCTGAAAACAAGTGCTGAGAAAAACGCCTACACTATCTTTCACACGCTCTGCTGGAACATCAAAAAACTTCTCGACAAGTTGCCACCTACGAAAACTAGGCTTGGATCTTTCGCTACGGCTTTGTGGCTTCTAAAAGAATATCTTGATCTCTCAGATTCACAGGCACAAAAACTATTTGAGTCTGCTGAAGATTACTTCTGTTCTTGTGGTATCGACGTTCGTATGAAACTATTAGAGGGCGCGAAGAAGAAAACAAAACTTCGTAAAGGTCGCTACATTCTCAAGTCTGATATCAGTGAAGAGTTGAGAGTTGGTGATACAGTGATTGTTGAGCATGACTCTTTTCCAATCGCTGAAGTCTTGTCTGTACCGCTTTACATCGTTCTACACGAAGGTAGAAAAAAGAAATATGCGATCAGCAAGTACGAAATCAAAGAGCAAAATCCACCCGCAAACAACGTGGGTACAGGAAATATCGCAGGAACAACACCCGATACTATTGGCGTCTATCCAAACAGACCTAGAAGTATAAATAGAAGAAGAGCAAATCGCTCTACGATGCAAAGTTTAACTGGTATAAGATACCCAGAAGAGGAAGAATAAAAATGCGTGACGATCTGACATACAGACAACAAAGAAATATAAACCTGATCTCAGAGGCTCTTCTGACAGGTAGAACCGAACTTGCTGAACAGGCTCTTAATGAACAATTTGGCTTTGGTGGTAGAGAAAAGCCGAAACTCACAATGACCATGCCTGATGGCTCTGTGGCTGATATTGATCCCGATGGTGTTGGTGATATTGCTGGCGCTGGTGGCGCTGGTGGTGAGGCTGAAGAGAAAGACCGCGGTGGGGTTCTTGGTGATATCGCAAGAACACCAAGAAGAGTCGTCACTAAGATAATTCGAGGGATTGATAAAATTTTCGGTGACAATTTATCCAATAAAGAGGAAAGAAGAACTGCCACGGCAATTCTTATCGCAGCCCTTCTTAATCAATTAGAAGTTGATGTGCCTGGTGTGCCGACCGTCGATGACGATGGCGGCGATAATCCATTCTAATGCCTGACCCGCGTAATATCTTTGACTTTGAGGATGAGCAAGGTGAAATAATTCTTGCTGATGTCTCGACGGGACAGAGAGTTTATCCTGAAGATTTTTCAACAGATCAAATCGCTGAACTAAGACAGTTGGAAGCAAAAAAAGTTGGTGTTTTCAAAAACATAAGTCAAATGGGCACCACGACAACTAATGCTGGAGTAAATACCTTTATAGCACTTAGACCACCATCATGATTGATTTTGTGGTTGTAATGGAGAATAGACATGGAATTTTTATCACCTGACTTTTTATCACTTCTAACTGGTTCTGCAACTGGTTTCTTATTCAAGGCTATGGCTGAACGTCGTGCCCAAGATCAAGAGCGATTCAAAATGGCGATGGGAATCGCAGAGAAAGAAAACGAAAACGCTGATGCCGCGGTAAGCCGTGTCTCTATTGATGCTGGTAAACTTGTGCGTCGGTTCATTGTTTTGTGTATCATGTTTGGTACTATTCTCGCACCTTTCATCATCGCTTACAGTGATGGAGTCACCACGGTGGTTGAGCATGAGTCCACAGTCTACAAGCCATGGGATCTTCTTGGGTTATTTGGGGAAGAAAAAGTAAGAACCTACACACCTGTCGAAGGATATCTGTATACTGAAGAGAACAGACAAATTCTAGTCACTATTGTAGGGTTCTACTTCGGCACAGCCGTGAGAGGTAAATAATGGCAAAATGTAAGCATAAAAACATTGTATTGAAAAGAATCTGCATCTTCTTTTTAGGTGTGGTAATTGGTCTTGTTGCAGGTCACAGATATGGCGTTGCAAAAACCAAAGAACATGTTCACAACAGATTGATGAAACAGGCTGAGAGGCCAATGCTTCTCGAAAAAAGAGAAAAACGTAAAAAACTCCGTGAACATTTAGAGCGGAAAGAAACACCAAGAATAAGGGTACCTAGATGAGATATATTTTTGTTATGTTATTAGTGGGATGTGCAAGCGTCAAAAGTGTCAAGCAACCATTTGTTGATATTGGTATTGACGGTCAACCACAAGTCATTGAAACTTTAGATTCGGCATCAGAGCCAGTTACGAATATGATCGGTGCTGGTGACAACTTGGGTTATCAAACTTTACTCGACTTTGAAGACGCAAAAAAAAACTAAACTGGCCTTTCATCATAATTTTTTATGTTCTTGCGGGCTCTGCTTTTCTAGCCCTTCGTAAGTATGGGTGGTTAGGTTCTTTTCTAACACCAAGTCGAAGCAAAAAAAAGGTAGAGTATTTATCTCCGTTGCCAACAAAAAGCAACGATGAAGAGAAAAAATAATGGAATTGTTTCCAAACTCCTAAAGCCAACTAAAAGCCATAAAAAAATAACTTGACATCTAAGAGTTTGCGAGTATTATTTCGCTATGTCTATTTTCATTGATAAATCATATGTCAATCGTCTTTCACCCCACCTTGAGTTGTTCTCATGGAAGAAAGATGATCTAGCAAACTGTAGATGTCCGATATGTGGTGATTCGCAGCGAAACAAAAAGAAGGCACGTGGTTACTTCTATAAGAAGGCGAACCACATGTATTACAAATGTCATAACTGCGACTATGGTACGACTCTAGCAAACATGCTAAAAAATATTTCACCAGCGTTGCACAAAGAGTATCGCCTTGAAAACTATAGAGCAGGTGAAGTAAACAAGCCAAATGTTTCGAAGCCAGAGTTTAAGTTTGAGCCTGTAAAACTAAAAGAAAAGATAGGAGTTCCGATACAAGACTCTCTTCTTTCTGTTTCGTTTCTTGAAGCGAGAAGAATCCCAGAGAATCTATACTCAAAGTTTCGCTTCTCTGAATGCTTTATTGATGATGTAAAGAAGATCAATACTGATATTTCTGTTGGCTCAGAAAGTCGTATTTTGATTCCTGTTTATGATGAAAAGAAGAATCTGATTGGCGTTCAAGGCAGAGCAATGAACGGTGAAAAGCCAAAGTATATCACAATCAAGACAAACGGCTATCAAGATCAATTGATCTATGGTTTAGATTCTGTAAACGATCAGAAGACGGTCTGTGTGTTTGAAG
>LULW01000243.1_pt1 | contig 21894 bp, 25 predicted proteins | sample 729531 | NCBI WGS metagenome assembly LULW01 (sample SAMN03860279, study PRJNA289734) | marine metagenome | biome: seawater column; feature: ocean; material: water; isolation source: Red Sea water column Station 108 - depth 10m | place: Saudi Arabia: Red Sea | collected 2011-10-15 | depth 10 m | reverse complement strand
CTGTTGGTGTATATATACCGGCATAAATACCTCCAAGCATAATAAATGCCATCAATAAAATTGGTAATCCTCTTTTGGTATATTTGATTTTTTCCTCTAGTGTACTTTTAACATTGACAACTTCTTTATTAAAAAATTTTACATAAATTACTGAAAAGAAAATAAAAAATAGTGCCAAACAAACACCAGGTCCAATTCCAGCGAGGAACATGCTTAAAACAGATTCTTCTACCACGAAAGCATAGACAATCATTGGAATTGATGGGGGTATTAAAATGCCGAGTGTCCCTCCAGCTGCAAGAATTCCTAGAGTAAAATTTCTATGGTAACCTCTATTTATCATTGCTGGAAAAGCGACTGTTGATATAGTGGCTGCTGTAGCAACAGAAGATCCTGATATTGCTGCAAAAATACTACATGAAACTATTGTGGCTATTGCTAAACCACCAGGAAAATTACCAACCCAACTTTGCGCAAAATTAAATAGATCTTCTCCAACTCCAGCCTTAAGCAAAATATTTGACATCATTAAAAACATTGGAACTGCCAACAAAATAAAATTATCAGCAACACTGTAAAATGTCTGGGGTACCATTAATGGTGAAATATCACCAAAAATCATTAATCCTAATCCTATTGTTCCCAATCCAAAGGCAATCGGAACTCCTAGAAATAAAACAAAAAATAATATGAATAAAATTATTGCAACAGTCATTTAAACAAATCTTTAAAGTAATTAATAATTTCTAAGAACACTCTTATAACTAAAAAACCAAAACAGAGTGGTATTGCAAATTCTGTGAGGAATGAAGGAACGTCTAAAATTGTAGAACTGGTTCTACCAACTTTTAAAGAGTCGTAAGCTATTAACCAGCCAAAATATAATACAAAACAACTAAACGTTAATATAAATATAGCACTAATAAGGTCTAAAAATCTTTTTCCAGCATCATTTAATTTGTCATAAATTACTGTAATTCTAATAAATTCTTTTTTATGAAATGAATATGTAAGAGCCAAGTAAGTTGCCCAGATTTGAAGAAATCTTGAAATCTCATTTACCCATACAGTTGGAGAATTAAACAAATATCTCATTATAACTTCATAAGAAACTATAAATCCTATAGATATAAATAAAGCCGAAGCTAAATAGCCAGAATATTTTATAACTTTGTTGTAAATTTCCATGAGAAAAACCCCGCATAAGAGTATGCGGGGTTAATTTTTCTTAAAGTTTATTTGCAGCTTTTACTAGCTTATCTCCTACACCTCCAGAACCACCTGTTCTAGAAATATAGTCTTCAATTACAGATGAAGATGCTTTTTTAAGCGCAGATACTTCTGAACTAGATAATTTCACAATGTTCATTCCGTTCTCTTTTGCTTCTTTGTAAGCTCCAGCTTCAATATTTGCCATATCATCTCTTACAGCTTTTTCTGCAACTTTAGATGCTTCTGCAATGGCATCTCTTTGTTTTTGTGTCAAAGAATTAAGCCATTTATCATTTGCAACCACAACAAATTCTATGTCACCATGATTTGTTACTGTTAATGTATCCATAACTTGATAGAGTTTACGAGATTTTACTCCCGATACACCTGTCATACCTGCATCAACTGTTTTTCTTTGGTATGCAAGATACTGCTCTGATCCTGAAATCAGTGCTGGTTTACCACCCAATGAAGTTACGAAAGCTCCAAGTGTTTTTCCAAAAACTCTAATTTTTTTGTCTTTAAAATCAGCTGGAGACTTCATTGGTCCACCATTTGATAGCATAATTGCTGATCCATAAGCTTGATAATAAAGCGGTACTGCTCCAGTATTTGCAATAGCAGGGTCTAAAATTGTTCTAATTTCTGATCCAGCACTTGTTGCTTTTCTAATTTTATCCTCAGAGTCAAAAAGGAAAGGTAAATAAAATATATCTACTTCAGGGTTTGTTCCTGCAAACCTAGTAATTGATGCAACACCCGCTTCAATAGCTCCTGACCCGACTGCTTGTGGTACCTCTTTATCTTTATATAATTGAGCAGAGTCGTAAATTTCAACTTTAATATCTGATCTAGCCTCTAATTCTTTTTTAAACACTAATAGATTTTGACCTAAATGCGCTTTCAAAGGAAGTTGAAGCGTTATTCTCATTTTTGTTTCGGCAAAGATGAAAGAAAATATTATTTTTTTTAAGATTTTCATTTTTCCCTCTAATTTGTTAGTTTTAACTATTAAAGTCGACTTTAAAATTAAATACAATATTAATAATCAACTATGAACTGGATTATATTTACGTTTTTTGGTGCTTTTTTCCAAAATTTAAGATCATCGTTACAAAAAAAATTAAATAAAGATCTTTCATTAATTGCATCAAGTTACGTTAGGTTTGTTTTTGCTTTACCTTTTGCAACAATATTATTTTTCTCTTACTTTCAAAATTTTTCAATCATTTCAGTAATTTTATCTAATTCAAATTTCATTATTTACACATTTTTTGGCTCTGTACTTCAAATAATGTTTACTTTCAGTCTCTTATATTTATTTAGATTTTCAAATTTTGTAGTTGGTACTTCATTAAGTAAAACTGAGGTAATTCAGGTTGCAATTTTTGAATACATTGTTTTGAGTGATAAGCTTAATGCTGCCGGTGTAATTGGAATTATAATAGCAACTACTGGAGTAATAATAATGACTATAAAAGATGTAAATTTTTTTATTAAAAATTTATTTTCAAAAACAACATTAATTGGTCTTATTACTGGATTGTTTTTAGGACTTAGTGTTGTTTATTTTCGAGCTGCTGCCTTATCATTAGAAAATATTTCATCTAATTTTGAAAAAGCATTAAGCACTTTATTTTTTGGGCTACTTATCCAAACTTTTATACTAACTATTTACCTTCTTATTTTTGAAAAATCTGAATTTAAAAAACTATATAACAATAAGTTTACATCTTGTTTGGCTGGTCTATCCGGTTTTCTAGCCACTCTATCCTGGTTTTATGCATTCACACTTATTCAATCATCATTTGTTAGAGCACTTGGACAAATTGAAATACTTTTTAGTTTCGTATCGTCTAAATATTTATTTAAAGAAAAACTAAGTAAAATTGAATTGTTTGGAATATTAATATTTATATCTGGCGTATCTCTGATGTTATTAACAAGAACAAGTTAGTTCCTCTTCGATTAACTTTTTTCTTAACACTTTTGTTATAACTTTCATTATTAATAATGACATCATTAGCCTAAATTGAACATAAATATTCTTTAATAAACTAATTAAAATTGATTTAATACGGAATGTCTTTTAAAAAGAATGTAGACCATTATGTTGAGCAATCTGCAAAAAATTTAAATTTTACCTCAGATTTACTTGAACATATAAAAGCAACACATTCATTAATTAAAGTTAATGTTGGGGTCGAAATTGATGGTGGAATAAAAAATTTTACTGGTTGGAGAGCAGTTCATTCAGAACATATTCTGCCTAGTAAAGGTGGATTAAGATATTCAAATTCTGTGGATCAAGATGATACAGAGGCGCTTGCAGCATTAATGACTTATAAATGTGCAATAGTTGATATTCCTTATGGTGGATCTAAAGGTGGATTAAGAATAAATCCAAATGAGTACAATGAAAATCAATTAAGGAATATTACAAAAACTTTTGCAACAAAATTAATTAAAAAAGGATTTATTTCTCCTGCAATAAATGTTCCAGCGCCTGATGTTGGAACCTCTGAGAGGGAAATGGGATGGATTAAAGATGTTTATAAATCTTTAAGACCAGAAGATATTAATTATAGAGCATGTGTGACCGGTAAACCAAGACATGGAGGAGGAATTGCAGGAAGAACTGAGGCAACAGGAAGAGGTATTGAAGAGGTAATAAGAGAATTTTTTAGAAATAAAGAAGAAGTTAAAAAAGCAAAATTAAATGAAAATTTAAAAGATAATAGAATTGTTATCCAAGGGTTCGGTAACGTTGGAAGACATTTAGCTTATGAGCTTTATAATAGAGATAATGCAAAAATAATTGCAATTGGTGAATATAATGGAATTTTATATAACGAAAATGGAATAGATATTAATAAACTAATTGAATGTGTTTTATTTAAAAAAACTATTGAAAATAATGATCTTGGAAAATTTATTAGAAATCCAAAAGAAATTGTTGAGGTTGAGTGTGATATTTTAGTCCCAGCTGCGCTTGAGGGTGTTATCAACAAAGATAATGTTGAGAAAGTAAAAACAAAACTGATTGTTGAAGCCGCTAATGGGCCAATAGATCCTGCAAGTGATAAAATATTATTTAATAAAGGAGTAACAGTTCTTCCTGATATTTATGTAAATGCTGGTGGAGTTGTTGTTTCATATTTCGAATGGGTTAAAAATTTATCACATATTAGATTTGGTAGAATGGAGAAAAGATATCAAGAACACAAACTATTGGAATTGATAAAACTCATAGAAAAAACAACAAATACAAAAACAGATCCAGAATTGATAAAAACTATTGTGCATGGTGCTGATGAAATTGATTTAACTAATTCTGGTCTTGAAGACTCAATGAGAAATTCTTTTAATGAAATACTAAGTATAAAAAAACAAATTAAAAAATCTTTTAGAGAAAGTGCTTATTACTTGTCTTTAAAAAAACTTAGGAAGTTTTACACAAAAGAAGGTCTACCAAGACACTAACTGCTTTTCTTTTTCTCTTTTTTAGCTTTTCTTTTTTCTTTGAGAGTTAACTTTGCTTTTTTCATCACGCTAGAGTCTTTAAATGATTTACCACTATATCTTTTTGACATTATTGTTGGTCTTGAAATTCTAAATTTCCTCTAGAGTTAACTTTTTTCTTTACATGTCTGTAATAACTTACATCATTTATAAGCTTAATTAGATCTATCCCTTTATCTTCGTATCTTCTCTTAATAGTATTTCTTGAAACCATTACTAAATTTAAGTTTTCAACAAAACTTTCTGTCCATTCTTTTTCAATTTTATCTTTAATCATTTTTTTTAAAAATATCCTGAAATCTGAACAGGTTATCATTTTTAGTTTTTCATTTAATAAAGCCATATTTTTATAATAACAAAAAAAAATTAGTAATCTAGTTCTAGGTAACTTGTCAGATAATTTGCTTGATTGTCATCATAATTACTAACAATTATTATTCTTTCGTTAGCAGTGTCTCTTTTAAGACAAATTCCTCCAATGTCACAAAACCTTGAGTTTAATCCTTTATTTGTAGCTGCATCCTCATCTTTGTTGTAAATATTTTTAAACTTCATTGTATCGTTTATATGCAATATAAGTATATTTCTTAATAATCTTATATGTCTTTTGCTGGGATCTAATACATATGGACATATATCAACTGTATTATTAAGTAAATTAACTTTTTCACCAACATTACATTTTTCAAATTCTGCTTTATATAATTTAACGAGCATATCATGACGAGACTTGACAGCATTTTTTTTTGCACTTGAGGTGTAGCCACTATAGGCAACTACACCTACTGCTGCCAATATCCCAATTATTGCTACAACAACTAACAGTTCAATTAAAGTGAAACCTTTTTGTTTCATAAAATAACATTATGTAATTATTGCTTAGGTTTATAGATATAATGTGATCAATTTGAGTGAATTAATTTTAATTATAACTAGACATAAATTTTTTAATTCTTTTAGCCCCTTCGATTATATCTTCAGTGCTTCTAGCGTAAGAAAATCTAATTGTATTTGCTCCCCTTTTTTGATCAAAATCTAAGCCTGGAGTTATAGCAACACCCGCTTCATCTAAAACTTTCTTACAAAAACTTAAACTATCATTGCTAAATTTAGATATATCAACATAAATATAAAAAGCTCCATCTGGTGGTGAAAAAGTTGTAAAGCCTGCTTTAGGTAATTCCTCTAATAAAATTTCTCTATTTTTTTTATAGACGTTTACATTTTGATCTAACTCTTCTTTAGCATCCAATGCAGCGAGAGCAGTAATTTGACTGGCATGTGGGGGACAAATAAATAAATTTTGTGAAACTTTTTCAACTTGTCTTACATGATCTTCTGGAACAATCATCCATCCAACTCTCCAACCTGTCATTGAAAAATATTTTGAAAAGGAATTTATTACATAGCAATGATCTGTTATTTCTAATGCTGAGACCGCTTTACTCTCATATTCTAATCCATGATATATTTCATCGCTAATAAAACTAACATTATGTTCTTTAGAACATTCAATTAATTTTCTTAGAGAAGATTTATTTAACATTGATCCAGTTGGATTAGCTGGAGATGCAACTAATACTCCATTTAAATTATTTTTCTTTATATCTTCTGAAGTGGGTTGATATTTGTTTTGAAGTTTTGTTTCTATATCAACAGGTACTAAATTTTGAGCTTTGAGGATTTGTCTATAACTTGGATATCCTGGAGATCCTATACCTACTCTCTCTCCTGCATCAAATAATGTTGCAAACGACAGTATAAATCCTCCAGAAGAACCTGTTGTAATAATTACTCGCTCTGGATTTAAATCAATATTGTACCAATCGCCATACAATTTTGAGATTCTAGATCGTAACTGAGGTAAGCCTAAGGTAACAGTATATCCAAGATTATTATTTTTTAATTCTTTTTTTATATACTCATTTGCAAGCTTTGGAGCAGGCGTACCTGGTTGCCCCACTTCCATATGAATAATTTTTTTACCTGCCTGCTCTGCTTTTCTAGCAGCTTCCATAACATCCATTACAATAAAAGGATCTACATTAGATCTTTTAGATTTTTTCATTATTTTATATTTTTATTGATCTCTTCTTCGCAAAAAACCTTGATTTCCTCTATGGGTTTATCTTTAAGTATTTTCTTTTGAGCAATCATACATGACTTGATAGATTTACTTTTGCTAAATTCCCCATATTTTCCTTTTGTAAAAAAAAGAAAAAGAAAAGCTGTTAGTATAATTAGAAAAATTTTTAAGTTTTTATTTATTTTAAACATCGGACCTTGCTCTAATTCTTTCGTAAGCTAATCTAGTGTAAATTCCTAGATTTAAAAAGGGTTGAGGTGGTAACCAATTAGGTTTTTTTCTATCTTGTATAACAGATATTTCATCAGATTGTTGGTCTGACGCCATTATTGCTATTTGTTCGCCAAATAAAGTTCCAACACCAATACCTGAGCCATTGTAACAACCTGCAGCATAAATATTATTGTCAATTTTTTCAAAAATTTGTGAACCGTTTCCACTTCGACAAACAATTCCAGACCAGCTATTTTCGATAATATTATCAGGTAAATTTGGAAATCTTTTTTTTATTCCAGTATGGTGTAATTGAGATCTTTTATTTAATTTTGATATGTCCATTGAATATGGATTTTCAACTTCAGCAGTATTTCTAATTAAAATTCTACGATCTTTAGTAGTTCTAACGGTTGCTCCCATGGGTCTAATTGGTAACACGCCCCACTCCTTTGGAGACCCTATTTCTTTAAATTCATTTTCTGTTAAAGGACGTGTCATGCTGGCTGTTAAAGTTATTGGAAAACTAAAATTTTTTTTTATATTTAATGATTTTAAAAACCCATTAGTACAAAAAATAATTTTTTTTGTTTTAATTTGATTTTTTTTAAATTGGCACTCAATATTATTTGTAACTTTTTTCCAATTTAATAATTCTGTATTTTCATATAATTCAACATTATCTGGCAAAGTGCCAACCATCGACCTTGCTAATTTTGCAGGATTTAAAAGTATACCGCCTTTTGTATAAACTCCAATTTTGTAAAAAGAAGTTCCTAACCTATCTTTAAGTTTTGATTTATCTAAAACTTCATTTTGAAAACCCAGTTCATTTAAGAGTTTACTAAATAGTATTGCTTTATCTTCATCTTTTAGATTTGAAGATGCAAAATATTTTCCACATTCATTCCAATCACAGTCTACTTGAAATTCTTTAATATATTTTTTGACTGTTTTAATACCTAAATCATAAATTTTTGTTTTAGTTTTATAATTATTGATATCTTTATTTGACGTAAATCCATCGTTTAATGTTGTATCCACTAAATAACCAGAGTTTCTTCCACTACCACCTTCACCAGCCAATTGTGCATCTACAACTATAATTTTTGATTTTTTTTTAATTTCAGAAAGTTTTCTAGCTGCCGATAAACCAGTATATCCAGCGCCAACTATTAGATAATCACAAATTAAATTTTCTGATAATGTTTTAATGTTATTCCTAGTTTGAAGTTGATTTATCCAAACACAGCTATTGTCATTAATTAGTCTCAAAATTTTAAGATTATGAAATAAAATATTATGTATATACAATATACATAATCGTGAGATTTGTTTAGTTAATTTGAGAGTGATTTTTGAGGTTTCATATCCTCTTTTTTGATTCCAGCTACACGAACAGGTTTTTTCATAGCATCTCTTCTAAACGGCTCACCTAATTCTTGATTTAAGATAACCTCAATAAATGTTGTAATTCCTTGTTTTTGATCTTCACAAGATTGTTTAATGGCAGCTGTAGTTTCTTCCATTGTTTTAACAGTAACTCCCTTTAAACCGCAAGCAGTTGCCACTTTTGCATAACTTAATTCTGGATCAAGTTCTGTTCCAACAAAATTATCATCAAACCATAATATTGAATTTCTTTTTTCTGCACCCCACTGATAATTTCTAAAAATAACCATTGTTATTGCTGGCCACTCTTTTCTTGCACACGAACTCATTTCGTTCATAGATATTCCAAATGCACCATCACCTGCAAAACCAATTACTGGTGTATCAGGACACCCAATTTTTGCTCCTAAAATTGACGGAAAACCATATCCGCAAGGTCCAAATAAGCCAGGTGCTAAATACTTTCGTCCTTTTTCAAAAGTTGGATAAGCGTTTCCAATTGCACAGTTGTTTCCTATATCACTTGAAATAATCACATCATCTGGCATTCCAACTTGAATTGCTCTCCATGCTTGTCGAGGAGACATTCGGTCTGAATCTCTCTCTCTTGCCTCTTTATTCCAAACTGTTCCTGGATCATCATCCTCATGATCTAGGCTAGTAAGAGTTTGTAGCCATGCAGATTTTGTTTGGTGTATTAAATTTTTTCTTTCGTCTCTATTGTTGTCGCCAGCGTTTGATGAAAGTTTTTGTAAAATTTGTTGTGAAACTAATTTTGCATCTCCACAAATTCCAACTGTAACTTTTTTTGTTAATCCAATCCTATCTGGGTTCATATCTACTTGAATTATAGTTGCATCTTTTGGCCAATAATCTATTCCATAACCTGGAAGAGTTGAAAATGGATTTAGTCTTGTGCCTAATGCTAAAACTACATCAGCTTTTGAAATCAATTCCATTGCAGCTTTAGATCCATTGTAACCTAATGGTCCAACCGCTAAAGGATGGCTTCCTGGAAAACTATCATTATGTTGATATCCATTACAAACAGGGGCGTCTAATTTCTCAGCTAATTTTTTACAATCTTCTATGGCGCCACCAATTACTACTCCAGCTCCCGATAATATTACTGGAAATTTTGCATCTGATAACAATTTTGCTGCTCTATCAATTGCATCCTTACCTCCACCTTGTCTTTCAAATCTTACAATTGGTGGTAATTCAATATCAATTACTTGTGTCCAGTAATCTCTTGGTACATTTATTTGTGCAGGAGCTGATCCTCTGAATGCTTTTTCAATAACTCTATTTAAAACTTCAGCCATTCTAGAAGGATCTCTGACTTCTTCTTGATAACAAACCATGTCTTTGAATAAATTCATCTGTTCAACTTCTTGAAAACCACCTTGACCCATGGTTTTGTTTGCAGCTTGTGGAGTTACTAAAAGTAAAGGTGTGTGATTCCAATAAGCAGTTTTAATCGGTGTAACTAAACCTGTTATTCCAGGTCCATTTTGTGCAATGACCATTGACATTTTTCCTGTCGCTCTTGTGTATCCATCTGCAATCAATCCCCCATTTGTTTCGTGTGCTACGTCCCAAAAAGTAATTCCTGCTGAAGGAAAAATATCTGAAATTGGCATGAAAGCAGACCCAATAATTCCAAAAGCATGTTCTATACCATGCATCTGAAGAACTTTTACAAAAGCTTCCTCGGTTGTCATTTTAGTCATAATAATGATGTCCTAAATTCTATTTTTTTAATTGTTAAAGAGCCCGATTAATATATAAGTTGTTGCAAATTTCAAACAAAGAAATCGTCACAATGGCAAACACAGATATAATAATTCACGACGAAAAAGATAATGTAGGCGTGGTTGTTATAGAAAAAATTACACCAAGCCAAGATTGTAATTGTTGGGTAATGGAGAATGATAAATCTGTTAAAATTCAATCAATGGATGAAATCCCTTTAGGTCACAAAATAGCAATGATTGACTTAAATGAAGGAGATACGATTTTAAAATATGGACATGACATTGGTAAAGTCGTTAAGTCAATTAAAAAAGGTGAACACGTTCATGTTCATAATGTAAAAACTAAGAAGTGGTAAGATGGAAATTCCAAAAACATTTTTAGGTTATAAAAGAGAAGACGGCAGATCTGGAACAAGAAACCATGTGATAATACTTCCAGTGGATGATATTTCAAATGCTTGCGCAGAAGCAGTTGCAAATAACATTAAAGGGACAATCGCATTGCCTCATTCTTACGGAAGATTGCAATTTGGTGCTGATCTAGAATTGCACTTTAGGACTATGATCGGCACAGGTAGAAATCCAAATGTTGCAGCAGTAATAGTTATTGGCATTGAACCTAAATGGACTAAAAGAATTGTAGATGCAATTGCAGTAACTGGAAAACCAGTTGAAGGTTTTAGTATTGAAGGTGTTGGAGATATTGACACGATTGCGAAAGTTTCAAAAAAAGCACAAGAATTTTCAATTTGGGCATCTGAAAAACAGAGAGAGGAAAGACCAATAAGTGATTTATGGATTTCTGTAAAATGTGGAGAGTCAGATACAACATCTGGACTTGCATCAAACCCTACTGTTGGAAACTTAATGGATAAATTAGAACCTCTAGGTGTTCATTTGTGTTTTGGAGAAACTTCAGAACTAACTGGAGCTGAGACTGTCTGTGAAAAAAGAGGAAAAACACCTGAAGCACAAGAAAAGTTTAAAAAAACTTGGAATGCTTATAATGATTTTATTTTAAAAGAAGCAACGGATGATTTGTCTGAAAGTCAACCTACAGCTGGAAATATTGCAGGTGGTCTCACAACTATTGAGGAAAAAGCATTTGGTAATTTTCAAAAAATTGGTTCAAGACAATTTATAGATGTCTTGGAACCTGCTGAAGAACCAACTAAGGGGCCTGGTTTATATTTTATGGACACTTCATCAGCAGCCGCTGAATGTGTAACTTTGCAAGCGGCAGGTGGATTTAATATTCATTTATTTCCAACAGGACAAGGGAATATTATAGGAAATCCAATTGAGCCAGTCATTAAGTTAACGGCTAACCCATTAACAGCAAAAACTATGAGTGAACATATTGATGTTGATGTATCTAAAATACTTTCAAGAGAAATGAACTTAGATCAAGCTGGAGATGAACTTATTAAAGCTACATTAAGAGTAGCTAATGGTAGACTTACCTGCGCTGAAGCTTTAGGTCATAAAGAATTTGTGATGACTAAACTTTATAGAAGTGCATAAACTTTAACTACACTTGACTTTAAAACATCCTTTAAATTTATTACCTGGTATAATTTTAGCTTTTATACTTTATTCTTTTTCTGAAGGTTTAAATAATATTATTGGAATTGAATTGTTGGGATATGAAAAAAGTCCTATTTCAACAGCAATGATTGCAATTATTCTAGGTTTAATTTTAGGGAATATTTTTAATATTAGGGAAGGTTTTTTAATTGGATTAGACTTTACTCAAAAGAATATTCTTAAACTTGGTATTATTTGTTTAGGAATTCAATTAAAACCTTTTGAATTTATTAAATTTGGATCGATAGCTATTCCTTTAATAGTTGTATGTATTATTAGTGTATTGATCGTCATAAAACTTCTCATTCAGAAACTCAAAATATCAAGAGGAATGTCATACTTAATTGCGATCGGTAGCACTGTCTGTGGAACAACAGCTATTATTGCAACAGCACCTGTAATTAACGCAAAGAAAAGTGAGGTGGCGTATGCTGTAGCAAATATGACATTGTTCGGTATTCTGGCAATGTTAATATATCCTTATTTTGCCAACATTTATTTTGATGGAGATCCATTGTTTGTTGGTTTATTTCTTGGAACTGCAATACACGAGACCTCACAAGTAGCAGCTGCTGGGCTTATTTACGATCAACAATTTAACAGTCCTGAAACCCTAAATATAGCAACAGTTACAAAGCTAATTAGAAATACATTTCTTGTTATAATGATTCCTTTGTTCGCTTATCTATATAATAGGGGTCAAAATAACGATCAAAAATATTCGATTGTTAAAATTTTTCCATATTTTGTATTAGGTTTTATTGCATTTATTATTTTAAGAAATATTGGAGATGTATTTTTCTATAATACAAATGTAGCAGGAAAAGAAATGTGGGTCGACTTTGTTAATACAATAAAAATTTCTTCAAAAATATTTTTAACAATGGCTATGGCTGCAATCGGATTATCTACAAATCTTAAAGACTTAAATAAAATGGGATACAAGCCGTTTATAGTCGGATTTGTATCTCTTTTAACTGTAGGATTCGTAAGTTTAGTTGCAATTAATTATTTTAGTGGAATAGTTTTAAATTAAGAGGCTTTTAGTTTTGCTTCTCTAGCAGCATTCCACTTTGAAAAATAGTTTCTAATTACAGCAGCTCCTACTCCTAAACCAACTGCTAATATAACTGAAGTAAGTCCGTAAAATATTGGTAAGTCTTTAGAATAATTTAAAATAAATTCTCCAATCTTTCCAAGACTTGTAGATCCATTAATTACTGTCTCAACGATTTTTTCTTCTTTAATAAATGTGTCGTAAGCAATTGCTATTCCAACGAGTAAAAGAAGAATTGCTAAAATTGTCTTAAATTCTGAGCTGTCAACTTTTTCTCCAAATTTTTGACCTAGTTGTACTCCTATAATTGATCCTAAAATAAGTACAAAAACTAAAACTAAATCAATTGTTCCATAATTAAATGCATGTAAAACTGTAACAATTGCACTAACAAATATAGTTACAAATAAAGATGTTCCTGGGATTAATTTTGTTGGCATTCCAATAATATAAATCATGGCAGGAACTAAAATAAATGCGCCTCCTACTCCCATGATTGCAGCAATAAATCCAACAACTAATCCAATAATAATTGGTGTAAATGCACTTTCATATAATTTTGATTTTTTAAATCGCATTCTTAAGGGAAGACCATGTATCCAATAGTGTGTATGCAATTTTTTCTTTACTACAATTTTTTTTCTTGCCTTATCAATTTCGGATACGCCTTGAATTAACATTAATGTTCCAAGTATTGCTAGGATGTACATATAAGCCAGCGATATAACTACATTTATTTTTCCTATATCCTTAAAATAAGAAAAAGTTAAAATTCCAAGCAATGTTCCAATTGTTCCACCAACAACAATCATTAAACCCATTTTGTAATCTAAAGTACCCTTTAAATAATGTGTTGTAGATCCTGAAACAGATGTTCCTAAAATATTACTTGCTTCATTTGGAACTGCATAAGCGGGTGGAATACCTAAAAATATTAAGAACGGTGTCATTAAAAAACCTCCGCCCACACCAAATAATCCTGATAAAATTCCAACTACAAGACTTAATCCAAATATAAAAAGTAAATTTATTTCGACTTGAGCAATTGGAAGAAAATACTCCATGCTTTTTGATATTCCTCTAAAGAAATAAAGTCAACAATTTGTATATGATTAAGACCCTAAAATTGTGCTTATTACAATCACCGACCAGTAAATGCCTAAGCCAAAAAATACAAATGATTTTGCGTGATTTACGAAATAATTGATTGTGACTGATTTAATTTTTTTTGATTTTTGTATAAATATTTTAGCCACACCCGCCAATTAGCACAAGTTTAATACTTTGCAAGAAATATTTGCTAAAATTAAAAAATTGTTGCTCCGAAGACTTTGACTTCGTCTCCCTCATCTCCTAAGACTAGCCTACCTAAGAAATCTCCAGATACTTCTGTGCTTGTCTGTTTATAGACTATGGTTACGTACTTTCCTCTTCTAAGACATCCTATTGCTTTACATCCTTCAGATAATGATGACAAAAGTTTATTAGTTGACCACTGTTTCCCTAGCTCGACTTCATTTGCTCCGTAAAGCATTTGTGAGGACAAATCCCTCGTAAATCCACCATAATCTTTAATATTTGAAGATTTAACAAGGTTTTGCCAGATAGGATCGGCAATACTTATAATTTCATTATCAGATTTATCGACAATACTCATTAGTAGGGTTGTTTATTAAGATGCTTGTTTCTTCTCTTTATCATCAACTATGTGATAAACTGGCTTTTTCTCCATTTCAAATTTACCTGTCTCAGGGTCTCTTCTAGAAACGGTTAAACAATGCCAGTTTTCATCATCAAGCTTCATATGATCGCCTCTGTAATAATATCCAGGCCAACGTGTTTCCTCTCTAAATAGGGTATGATGAGTAACACATTGAGAGGTTACAGCTCTGTGTTTAAGCTCCCAAGCTCTCATTAATTGGTGATAATCCTCTGCTCCAACATTTTCCAAGTCTTCTTCTAAAATTTCAAGTTGTTCGATACCTTTTTTAAGAAGATTGTCGTTGGTCATATAATTATTTGTCAAACCTCCACAATATTCATCCATAATCTTTTGGAGTCTCTGTAGACCTTGAATAGGAAGTATATAACTTGGGGAAACAGTTCCTCCAGTTATTTCGTTCCTTCCAACAGTATAATTCTCTATTGGTTTAAATATTTCCTCTTTCAACTTCTCTAATTGTTCATCAGAAACATGAATATCGTCAGCTTTTTTATCCTGAATATATTTAACAGCAGCTTTAGATGCCAATCTTCCCTCCGTAAATGAACCTGACGAAAATTTATGTGCACTTCCACCAACTGCATCTCCAGCACCAAATAATCCATCTATTGTCATCATACGATTGTATCCCCAGAAATACTCATCAGGAGCAATATCCTCTGGTCCACTTACCCATGCTCCAGAACATGTTGCGTGAGATCCCATTACATATGGCTCAGAAGTTGTTAACTCTGGATTAGTGTATTTTGGATCAATATTTTGAGATGCCCAAACAACTGCTTGTCCAACTGTCATACCTAAGAAATTTTCCCATCCAACTGTCTCTAAATGAGGGTCTTGGAATGCTTCTTTGGTAACCATGTGAATTGGTCCACCACCTGCAGCTGTTTCTTGAATAAATGCATGATTTCTTAAACATGTTGGGGTTGGATGATGGTCTATATATTCTCCAACAAGTTTCTTAGTAGCATCATACCATTTCTTTTCATAATTCTCGCCATTTGCATTTTGAGTATATGTTTTTAAATGTAAAAAATATGCTCCAACAGGACCATATCCATCCTTAAATCTACAAAGCACAATCCTATTTTCCATTTGTGTCATTTTAGCACCAGCTTGAATCGGCAATGCATATGCAGATCCGTTACTCCAAGGCGCATACCAAGTTCTTCCCATACCTTCGCCTACTGCTCTTGGTTTAAAGATATGTGAAGCTCCACCAGCAGAGACAACGACAGTTCTAGACTTAAACACATGGAAATTTCCTGTTCTGACATTGAAACCAACAGCTCCAGCTATTCGGTTTGGATTTTTTTCATCTTTTAAAAGATGAGTAATCATTATTCTATTATAAATTTTATCAGCAGATTTTTTTGCAGCTTCAGCTACAATTGGTTTATAACTTTCACCGTGGATCATTATCTGCCACTTACCTTCTCTTTGATATCTACCAGTCTCTTTATTTTTCATCATTGGAAGACCCCATTCATCAAACATATGAACAGTTGAGTCTACGTGACGAGCCATATCGTAACCTAAGTCTTCTCTTACTAATCCCATTAGATCATTTCTAGCGTACCTTACGTGGTCTTCTGGCATATTCTCACCCCACTGCATTCCCATATAGCAGTTAATAGCGTAAAGACCTTGAGCAACTGCACCACTTCTATCGATATTTGCTTTCTCTACACAGATAATTTTTAGATCTCTTCCCCAGTGTCTTGCTTCAAACGTTGCACCTGTGCCTGCCATACCTCCGCCGACAACAAGAACATCACATTCTTCTATAATTGTTTTGTGTTTAGCCATTAATAGTAAACACCTTGCTTAAATGAATTTTTATCTAAGGTTGGTAGTTCTTTTTCAGTATTTAAACTTAGTTGTTATTGGTGATACAAAATTTTTCTCTGTTCCGTTTCTAAATTTAATTCTCCAAGAGATCGTACCTTTTTCCTCTTCTCTTCTAACTCTTACGCTATGACCCATCGGCGCAAAGTCTGCATATCCTCTTACATCAATTGCATGATTTGGACATGCCTTCACGCATGAATAGCACTCCCAACAAAAATTTGGTTCAATATTTTTTGCTCTTCTTATGGTCTCGTCTATGTGCATGATATCTGATGGACAAATATCTACACAATGTCCGCAACCATCACATCTCGTCATATATACAAATGTTGACATATCTATTTATTACCTTTCTTAAAAAATTTATCAATCATATTAATAGTGCTTTGGTGCCTCACGTTTTATTCCAAGACCATATTGTTCTGGAGCTTCAGCTGGCGGAGGTAAATTATCTCTTGAACCATCAGCTTCTGCTAAATTTTTTTGAATAGCCGCACCAGGCTTATAGAACATGTGTGCAAATTTCGACCAATAAACACCACCGAATAAAACTATATTAGCAACTGCAAACAAGACTAAAAATAAAACACTTAAACCTGATGAACCAGAATATTGAAAGTAAGACCACGCTAAACCAAAAGTCGATGATAATACTAATGCTAAAACAAATAAATCTGCTTTAATAATTCTAAAAACTGAGTGTGCTTCAGCAGAAACATCCACTCTTAAAAAAAACCAAAACCAGTAAGCTCCGAGGCATGTTAATATAGCACCTACATGCCAAATAATTGGCCATATAGATGGAGTGACTGCATTTGGTGAAGAATAACCAAATATCATTACTCCTGAGCCAATCCAAAATAATATTGTTCCATACATTCCTAAAACATGTGCTACTCTTCTTTTTCCTAATCCTAATTCAGATGTTGTTCCAATATCATGAACAACAGTTTTTGAAATAATTGCTGTTTTTTCTCCAAAACTCAATTCTCTACTTGCAGCTTTTTTTGCCTTCTTAGCGTTATTGAAAAAGTACTTCACGTTTTTTTTATGAATAATGTCCATGAGTGTTCCAATTACAACTAAAGCTAACATCAATAAAACAAAGCCTTGCAAAGCAATTGATGGAACTGTTGAAGAGAGAACAGCAAATGGGTTGGTTGTGAACATATTATTATCTCCGCTAAATATAATATTAAAAATAGCTCATAATCTATAAAAAATATTAGTTCAACTGACTAATAATCCCATCTAAAGAAAAAAATGTTAATAAAGTTTACTTTTTTCTTACATAATGCTGTTTTGATGAAATTACAGCCCTTACTCCTCCCTGAGGATTTTTAACATCATTAATCCTTCTTGGAATCAGATGAATGTGACAGTGATTTATAGATTGTCCAGCTGCTTTGCCTGAATTAGTACCAATATTAAATCCCTTTACAGATTTATCTTTTTTTTCGATATTTTTTTTTAATTTTTTAATCAGTTTATTGCATGCTAAAATTTCTTTTAGTGTTAGATCAAAATAACTCTTAACACATCTTTTAGGAATAATAAGTGAGTGAAATTTTGAAACAGGATAAGTATCTTTGGTTACATAAGCCAATTCATTTTCAAAAAGAAAGTCTTTCTTTTTTGTAAAACAAAAAATACATGGATTATTTGGATCTCTCATAAATAATTGCTTAAAATTTTTTGTTGCATTATTTTTGATTTATATTTTTTCATGAAATTTTCATATGATTTATAATTTTTTCTATTCCAATTTTTCTCTTTTATAGATTTTACAGTAGATACTCCTTTTCCAGATCCAATCAAAAGAATTTCCTCATACTGACTTAAACTATCTATATAAATATTTGTTTTTTTTATTTTAAACTGCTTGTCAAAAAACTTAAGATTAACTCCTTTATAAAATCTATTTATCGGTGAAAAATATTTGTTATTTTTAATAAAAATAATATTTGAAGTTCCAGTTTCTAATATTTTTCCTTTTGAGCAAAGTGCAATATCATTTTTTGTATTATCCATTTTTGATAAATTTTTTAAGATAAATTTATATTTAAGATTTTTATGCTCAGGATTTACTCTGCTATAATTAACTAATTTTAATTCAAGATTTTTTTTAATTTTTAACTTATCTCTTAATGAAATTGATATTAAATTTTTAGTTACAGCAATCCTTAACAGGTGATTATATTTTTTTTGTTTATTTAAATTAGACTTGATTACTTTAAATATATTTGCTTTTAAGTTTTTGTCATAAATTTTATAAGTTTTAGTAGATTTAATTAGATTTGTAATATGCTCTTTAAAAAACAAAATCTTTTGAGGTTTTCCATAAATCCACATTGTTGTAAAAACACCATGGGCATTCCATAGATCTTTGAATTCTTTTTCTTTAAGATCTTTACGATTGTAAGATTTTTTTAATAAGTATTTTACCATTTGTTGTTAAAAAAGATTCTGGATGAAATTGAAATCCATATACATCATCTTTCTGATTTTCAAAAGCCATAGCAACATTAGATTCTTTAGATCTCATAGTAATTTGAAAGTTTTTTGATTTAAAAGGCTCTTTTAATTTTAAAGAATGATAACGCCCAACTTTAAATTTCTTGTATTTGCTAAAAATGGATCCTTTAGAAACAACTTTTACCTCAGACTGATATCCATGAAAAATCTTATTTTGTTTTATAATTTTTGCATTTTCACAATATAAAATTTGCTGAAAACCTAAACAAATGCCAATAATTTTTTTTTTACCTTTATATCTCTTATAAATTTTTGAGGTCAATGGATAATCAGATGGAGATCCAGGTCCTGGAGAAAATACAATAGTGTTTGCTTTATTTAATTTTTTTGTGTCAATTTCAAAATAATTAGAACAATAAACTTCATCAAAAGCAGAAAATTGGTGAACAACATTCCAAGTAAAAGAATCTTCGTGATCAATAATATAAATCATTTAAATAGTTCCAATAAAGATTTTGCTTTTATGTAATTTTCATTAAATTCTTTTCTTGCCTGACTGTCTAAAACAACACCAGATGCTGCGGAAATCTCTGAAAAATTTTTATAATTTAATATAGATCTAATTATTAAATTAAATCTCATGTCTTTATTGAATTTAATATATCCAAAACTCCCTGTAAAAATATTCCTTTCTTCGTTTTCTTGTTGATTTAATAATTGAAGTGTTTTAATTTTTGGACAACCGATTACGGATCCCCCTGGCATCATTGATTTTATAATATCTTTAATTTTAACATTTTTATTAATTTTTCCTACAATGCTAGTAACGTAATGATATAGGTGCTTATATTCTTCTACATACTTTTCTTTTCGAATAATTACTGAACCAGGCTTACATATTCTTGACAGATCATTTCTCTCCATATCTACAATCATGTTATGTTCTTTGGTCTCTTTAATATTATTTTTGAAATATTTATATGCAGATTTAATTGAGGTTTTTTTATTTTTTTTTAAAGTACCTGCTATTGGTTTTGTAATTATATTATTCCCTTTTTTTTCAATTAAAGTTTCTGGCGAGCAACTAACTATTGAATAGTCTTTATCTCTTATCATAAAAGATTCAGGTGCAGCGTTCACTTTCATTAGTTTCCAAAAGAAATTTAAAGGGTTTATTTGAGATTTATTTTTGTATTTTGTGCAAATTTTTATTTGATAAGTTTCCCCTTTTCTTATTTTTTTGGAAAATAAATCAAATATTTTTTTATACTTTTCAAAACTTATATTGGTTTTAAATGGTGATAGAATTTTAGTTGAGTTGAATTGATCTTTAAATTTATGTTTCTTGATATTAGAAGTAATACTGATTTTATCTCTTATTTTTATTATTGTTTCTGGTTTGTAAAATATACCTTTATAAAAATTTATTTTTTTTTGATTTTTAATTTTTAATCCAATCAAATTACATAAAATTTCATACCCAAAAAATCCAATAAAAATATCAGTTTCTTTTGTATATTTTTTATTATTAAAAAAATTAAAAAAACTATTTATGTTATTATTATTTAAAATTAATCTTTTTGAAAAATCTGTATAAATATTATAACCGTTTGAAACCTTATAAATAATCAAACTTTTGTTTGAATTGTATAGCTTATCTAAATAAGGATTAAATTTTAGTTTATATTTTTTGTAATCTCTCAACTGGTTTTTCTATAATTGGTAAATGTATTATTGCTGCAAATATAGAGAGTAAAATTGCTAAATACCATGCGTAATCATATGATCCGTATAAGTCATGGAATAAACCTTGCACCAAAGAAAGAACCAATCTGATGGCTTAAAAATACAATTCCATAAAGAAGACCTAAATATTTAGTGCCAAATAAGTGAGCAACAATGCCACTAGTCGCAGGTACAGTCGACAACCATAAAAAACCAAAGCTTGCACCAAATATAAATGCAGAAAGAACGCTTGGAGGAGTAAAAATAAAAAATACTATTGAAAAACCTCTTAAAAGATAAATCGTACTTAAAAGAACTTTCTTACTAATTTTCGTAGAAAGGTAGCCGCTTAATAATGAACCAAAAATATTAAATAAACCGATCAGAGATAGAATTGCTGCTGCGGTCCAGTCTTCTAAACCTCTATCAATTACATATTTTGGAACATGTGTTCCAACTAATGTGATGTGAAATCCACAAACAAAAAAGCCTGAAACAAGTAAAATATAACTCTGTATAATTCCAACCATATTCAATAAGTGAATAATTTGTAAATATTGGAGATATAAAATATCCAAATGATCCAACTGCTGTAACAATGCTCATGGCAATTGTTCTATTAGATAATGGAAAGTGTTTACCAACTATCGACATTGGAATACTAATAGCCGTTCCCCCTAATCCAATACCTATTAACAATCCTAAGTGTATTTGAAAAAATATTCCTGTATTTGGACCAGAGTATAAAAAATAAACTCCTAATGTATAAAATAAAAAAGATGAAATGATTGCAACGTGCCCACCAAAACGATCAGCAATTGCTCCAAAAATTGGACCGGTTAGTCCCCACATCAACATTTGAGTTCCGATTGCAAAACCAAATGCTGTGTTACTAATATTTAAACTTTCATTAAAATCTATAAAAAACAAACCAAAAGTTTGTCTTACTCCTAAAGAGATTAAAACAACAAAACATGCCGCAAAAAGAGTAACTATTGCAGTATTTGAATGGAAAAATTTTTTTTCACTATTCATTTTAGATGTTTAAGAGCCTGCTTGATATCATTTATTATATCTTTAGCATCTTCTAAACCTATATGAAGTCTGACTAAGTGTTCATCTTTCTCTAATTTAAGGTAATTTCTTTTTCCAATCTCTAAATTGCTTTGATGTAATGCTAAACTTTCAAATCCCCCCCAGCTATAACCATAACCAAAAAGCTTTAGGGAGTTCACGAATTTTGTAACTGATTTTTTATTTTTTGATTTAATTTTTAATCCCATTAGTCCTGATG
>LULW01000115.1_pt1 | contig 21908 bp, 29 predicted proteins | sample 729531 | NCBI WGS metagenome assembly LULW01 (sample SAMN03860279, study PRJNA289734) | marine metagenome | biome: seawater column; feature: ocean; material: water; isolation source: Red Sea water column Station 108 - depth 10m | place: Saudi Arabia: Red Sea | collected 2011-10-15 | depth 10 m | reverse complement strand
AGAATAAGAGGTGTTAAAGGAAACAAGGTTCTAAGGACCAGAAAGATTGCAATTAATAATTGGAATCAAAATAATCATTGGCAATGGTTCTGTAGTCAAGGTTGCTACACAGATTTCTTTATGAAATATGCAGAACAATGCAGACAGATTGCGCCATGCAATGAGCCCAAGGAAACACCTATTGAAGTTCAAGTTGAAACTCATACTGATTGGCGTGGCAATCCTTATAAACAAAAAGTTATAAAAGAGGTTGACAATCAGGACCAAAGTGCTGTAGGATAATCCTATGAAAGGAAATAAAAAAATGACGGACGCAGAAAGAAATAAAACAGAACCAAGAGAACACAAAGTTACTAACCCATATTCTGGGCAATCAGAAATGCTCACAACTACAGAATATGCAACATATTTTCTAGTTAAGTATGCAGAAAAAACTGGTGACTACAAAAGCATGCAAGCATGCATGGACAAATTTAGTAGGCTTAATCCTAAAGCCTACATGACTTTGCTAGACTAATAATAAACAACCCTCGGCGCTAACGCGCCGAGGGGTCCCAAACAAATCCCAAACACACAAAATAACTTAGACCCCTGTCCCCCTTTTTTGCAAAAGGGGTCCCACTACTTCAGGTTGTATTGCTTGATTTAGACAGTTAATGGTGGTAAATTTGTTTTGAACACTTATGATGGTGCAAAAAATTTTTTAAAAAAATTTTATGAATGTAAATAACGTTGATATTAGTAAACTTCCTGCAGATGTTAGAAAACAATTTAGACAACTACAGGTCATGCATGCAGAGAGAAAGATACAAAATAAAGCTAAGAATGACTTTTTAAGTTTTGTCAAATGTGTTTGGCCCGAGTTTGTTGAAGGCGCACACCATAGACATATTGCAAAAAAATTTAATGATCTTGCAGAAGGCAAAATAAATAGACTGATTGTAAATATGCCTCCACGTCATACTAAATCAGAGTTTGCATCTTTCTTGCTACCAGCGTGGATGGTGGGCCGTAATCCAAAATTAAAAATTATTCAAGCAACGCACACAGGAGAGTTAGCAATTCGTTTTGGTCGTAAGGCCAAGACTCTGATTGATAGTCCAGAGTATTCTAAAATTTTTGAAACAAGATTAAGAGAAGACAGTCAAGCCGCTGGGAGGTGGGAAACAGCACAAGGCGGTGAATACTTCGCTGCCGGGGTCGGTGGTGCAATCACAGGACGGGGTGCTGACCTATTAATAATTGATGATCCACACTCAGAGCAAGATGCAATGTCTGCAACTGCCATGGAGTCTGCTTACGAGTGGTATACATCAGGACCACGTCAAAGGTTACAACCAGGCGGCAAGATCATCTGTGTAATGACTCGTTGGTCTACAAAAGATTTGACAGGTATGTTGGTATCAAAACAAAAAGAACCTAAAGCTGATCAGTGGCACGTGGTCGAGTTTCCAGCAATCATGGACCACGGACCAGATAAACAAGCACCAGTGTGGCCAGAGTATTGGAAGTTAGATGAACTTGAAAAAGTAAAAGCAACACTACCCGTTGGCAAATGGAATGCACAATGGATGCAACAACCAACTAGTGAAGAAGGTGCAATAATAAAACGTGAGTGGTGGCGTACATGGAAACACGATTGGATACCCGATCTACATCATGTCATACAATCTTACGACACAGCTTTTATGAAAAAAGAAACAGCGGATTATTCTGCTATAACTACGTGGGGTGTATTCTATCCTGACGAAGACTCACCTGCTAATTTAATACTATTAGATTCTATAAAACAAAGATACGAGTTCCCTGAACTACGTCGTGTGGCTCTAGACCAGTATAAATACTGGACTCCTGAGACTGTAATCATAGAGGCCAAAGCATCTGGACTGCCATTAACCTATGAGTTAAGGCAGATGGACATACCAGTTTCTACCTTTACACCGTCAAAAGGAAATGATAAACACGTAAGAGTTAACACATGTGCGCCTCTGTTTGAATCTGGAATGATATGGGCACCAGACCAGCAGTTCGCTGAGGAAGTCATAGAAGAATGCGCAGCATTCCCGCACGGTGATCATGACGACTTAGTCGACTCAATGACTATGGCTGTCATGCGCTTCAGGCAGGGCGGATTTATCCAACACCCAGAAGACTACGTAGAAGAAAAATCAGTGCCTAGGAAAAAGGTTTATTATTAATGTCAGGCATAAATATACTTAGAAGATTATTATTAAAAGATGCTGCTCTTGGTTCTGGTCAAGCATCTGGTATTATGTCTATTGGTGATAGTGTTAGAGACCTAGCTGAGAAAAGATTGCAATCTTATCTTATGTCGGCACAGAAACAAGGTGTGGATATAGATAAATTTGGAGAGCAAGAATTAAAATACATGCTTGAGATGAACAAACCAAAACCACCGAAAGTAATAGCTGCAGATTCACCAGAAGGCAAAGGTATTACTCAATCTTTATTTGGTAAAAAAGGTGAAGTGTTTAATCTACAAGGGGAAAAATTAGATCCTAATCTACCTATTTCTGGTGGTACACAACAAGGTAAAAAAATAAATAGAGAATTTTTTGAAAGAGCTGCAGAAGCTCAAGAGGTAGAAAAAAGAATTAAATCAGGTGTAGCAGCAACTGTAGAGAAAATGTTAAGAATGGAACCTCTTGATGCTATGAAAGAAGCAAACAAAGTTATTAAACGTGAAGGTCCATATAAAAATTTATCTAAACAAGAGGCAAAACAAATTTTAGATGACACTGAAGACCACATTTTTGATAGAGTCATTAATGTAGATGATATAGATCCAGAAGACTTTGCCGAGGGCGGTGTTGCAGGTATGTTAGGTGAGAGACCTGGATATAGAGAAGGTGGACCTGGTCAATTAGCTCAACGAGGAAAAAGAAAAAGAAAACCTACAGAATATTACACAGATAAAATAATAAGAGATAATATTGGAAGAATAAAAAATGATTTACTTCTTAAATACATTTTACCAAATCAACGTGATAGATTTTTTGAAAATATAAAACCAGAAGATATGTATACCACTTTTGATGAAAAAGATGGTTACTCAGGTTTAATGTATAAAGGATTAGATAACCCATCAGATAAAGGTGTTGATGCCTTAGGTCTTTTAAAAATTTTAAAAGAACCAGGAAGTGTAGATAAAGATTATGATGTTAGAGATATGAAACCTTTTGATAAAAGATTTTATTTTGACGATCAAAAAGGATTTGTTGAAGGGTATGAATTAAAAGATGGTGGTAGACCCGGCAGACAAAATTTTAAAATGGGCCGTCGTGCATTTTTAAAAATGTTAGCAGGCACAGGTGCAGGGATCGCGGGCCTTAAAACAGGGATCACGGGACTAGGTGGTAAAAAGGTTGCAACTGAGGTTGCAAAAGAAGCCGTAACAACAAGCGGCGGAACACCTCCACCATACTTTTTTAAACTTGTAGAAAAAATTAAATTTATGGGTGATAAAAGAAAAACTCCAAGTTACAAAGAAAGAGTTGATGAATATACCTACAGAGGTAAAGACGGTAGTGACTATGAATTAATAGAAGATTTAGATACAGGTGATATAAAAATTACAAAAGATAAATTAGGGGGAAGAAATTATGGTGATGAATCTTTTGATACTATAGAAGACAGAACTGAAATGGTTTACAGAAAAGGTCAAGCTGATGAAACAACAAAAGGAAAAAAACCACCCGATGAGTACGAAGAATATAAAGTGGAGTTCGACCAAGATGGAACAGCTGCAGATGCAACTGACATAGATGAATTTTCTAAAAAAGAATTAATTGAAGAAGCTGGAGATACTGAATCTTTAACACTTAAAAGAGCAGGTGGCGGCGTTGCTTACATGTTAGGTCAATAATGGACGTATTACAATTCATAAGACAGATGCAAGAAATATATGGCGACGAACTTATAAAACCCGCCAGCGAATTACCAAGACCACAACAAGCGTTAGATAGAGAAATGTTTGAAAATGCTTTTAGAGATAAAAAAGCTGATGGTGGTCAACTAGTAAAACCAAACACAGATGGATCAAGACCGGGATACGGTGGTCCACAACCTGGTTCTGTAAAAAATAGATTTAGAGAATGGATAAAAACTGCAGACAAAGATTTTTTAAAAACTGCTAGCATTGAAGACATAATAAAAAAATCAAAAATAAAAATTAACGATAGAAACGCTTTAAATGTTTTTGCAGAAGATGAGTTTAAAAAATTTAGACCCACAAGAGATTTTAGCGAAAAAGCTAGAGAAGATCTTAAAAAATTACTTAAAAACAAATCAGGTAGGATGGAGTCTGTAAAATATAAAGGAAAAGAATATTTTAAAGCTAAGGACGGTAGAATAAGAGAAAAAATAAATTTAAAAGCAGATCGACCAGAAGATTACAAAGAAAAAGTTATTAAACAACAAAAGAAACTTGATTTAATAAAAAACAAAGATGTTTTTCCTAGCGTTGGTAACGACATAAAACTAATGATTTGGAGAGATCTATACGATAGTACAAGAAAAAGAACTTATGGACAAAGAGCTGGAGGTTATGAACCACCTGATCCAAGATTAAAAGTGCTTAATAAAGGTAAAATAAATTTAACAACAGATTTTGTAAAAAATAAATTAGTTTTATTAGACACTAAAACAGGAAAAAAAATAACTTTTAAAAATTTAAAAAAATATATTAATAACTTACCCGGCACTTCTTACAAAGATATGGAGCTGCCCTATAAATATAAAACTTGGTTAAGTGATCAAACAATTAATTATAAAGGTAGAACAAATGTTTCTTTAAGAACTATTTTAAGAGAAAATTTATTGACTGAAAATGAGTTAGAAAACTTTAGATTTTCTCCCTACGAAGTTCATCACCCTTTTGGAAAAAATGAAAATCCTTTTAAAGTTGCATTGGCTATGCGTAAAGCAAATGGTGTAGAAGGAAATATTAGATTAGAAACATTAAAAGAATTGGATAAAGCAGGTATTACTGAAAAAGACGTTGACAGAATACTTAATAATTTTAAAAAAAAGATAAATAAACTTGGTGGTATTCAATCAGGAGTTAGAGACGTATTAGTAGGAGAAGAATTAAGTCCTGAAAATTTTTTTAAAAAATTAACTTCAACGGCAAAAATTGGTAGAGAGGTACGTCCTTTACAAAAAAATCTTCAAGTCTTTTTAGCAGATTTAGGTTGTCCTAACAGTTTACAAAAAGCATCTGGTGGTAGAGTTAAATATAGCAGTGGTTCTTCGTGCTCTATAAAAGGTAGAAAAATTTTAGAACAAGGTTTAAGAGATGGTTTTGAAAAAGGTGCACAAGGAGATTTAGCAAGAAAAATATTACAGGCAGGAAAAGGGTTAAAAGATTTTGCTTCGCTTAGAGGTTTACTTGGACCTGCAGCGTTAAGTTTTCTTGCGTTAGAAGAAGCAGGATATGTTGGTTACGATGTATTGTCTAAAGGTAAAACTTTTAAAGAAGCAATTGGTGAAAGCACATTTAATTATTTGTTAGGTGATAGAACTAGAGTTGATGCTATTGAAGAACGAAATAAAAGAATGAAAGAAGAAGGAATGACTGAAGAACAGATGGGTAAAATAGCAGCGTATGAAAGTGCTTTAAAAGAACAAGATAGAGTCATGGATATATATGATAAAATTGATCAAGCTGAAGCCGGTCAATCTTTTCAACCTACTTCAGATTTTTCATATCTTCCAGACACCACAGCTAAATACAAAAGACAAGAAGATAAAGCTAGAGGAGATTTAAGAGAAGCATTTAAAACATTACCATTGATTGAAAACGTAGACTACCAAGGAGGAGCAGAGGCGTTAGCAGAAGGTTTAAGAAGAAATGAACTTGCACAATTAAGATCTGTAGATAATATTTTTCAAAGTGCTAGAGGTGATGCAGCAAGAGACGCAAGAAAAAGAGAGTTGATGTTACAGAATCCAGATATATTAAATTACATGGGTCCATACCCAACAACACTTGGTTTTGCACGTGGTGGATTATCAGGTGGCGATACATCAGGACCACCACCAGAAAAAGGACCTATGTCACAAGGGTTGCTTTCATTATATAAAAATGGTAGAAAACTATAGGAGATTACATGGCAGAAATAGAAAAAGCTCTCCCAAACACTCGTACTAAATTAGAAGTTCCTGGGCCGGAACAAGATGTCGAGATTGTAGAGCAAGAAGAACAAAAAGGACCGGTAGAAGTAACACCAGAAGAAGATGGTGGTGCAACTATTGATTTCGATCCAAGTGCAGTAAACCAAACAAGTCCAAACTCGCACTTTGATAACTTAGCAGATATATTACCAGAAGAAACTTTAGATCCTATCGGATCAAAACTTAGAAACGATTACAGAGATTATAAATCATCAAGAAAAGATTGGGAAAGATCTTACATGAATGGTTTAGATCTTTTAGGTTTTAAATACGACAACAGAAACGATCCGTTCCAAGGTGCATCAGGTGCAACACACCCTGTTCTTGCAGAAGCGGTAACACAGTTTCAAGCACAAGCATACAAAGAATTATTACCGGCAGACGGACCGGTTAGAACACAAATTTTAGGTGTAACTACTCCTGCGAAAGAGCAACAATCGCAAAGAGTAAAAGATTTTATGAACTATCAAATCATGGATCAGATGAAAGAATACGAACCAGAGTTTGATCAAATGTTATTTCATTTACCTCTTGCAGGATCTACATTTAAAAAAGTTTATTACGACGATTTACTAGGACGAGCTGTATCAAAGTTTGTTCCTGCAGATGACCTGGTTGTTCCGTATACGGCTACCTCATTAGACGATGCGGAATCAGTCATCCATGTTATAAAAATATCTGAGAACGATTTACGTAAACAACAAATAAATGGTTTTTACTCAGATGTAGAATTATCAAAACCTACTGATGTTACTGATGCAGATAAAGTTGCAGAAAAAGAACGTGAGTTAGAAGGTGTAACTAAAACTACAAAAGCAGAAAATTTATATACGCTGTTAGAGTGTCATGTAAATTTAGATTTAGAAGGTTTTGAGGATGTTGGTAAAGATGGTCAACCAACAGAAATAAAATTACCTTACGTCGTTACAATCGAGGAAGGTAGTCAAAAAGTTTTGTCTATTAGACGAAACTTTGCGCCCAATGATCCGTTAAAAAATAAAATTCAATACTTTGTCCATTTCAAATTTCTGCCAGGACTAGGATTTTATGGATTCGGATTGATACACATGATTGGCGGATTGAGCCGTACGGCAACGGCGGCTCTCCGTCAATTATTAGATGCAGGTACGTTATCAAACTTACCAGCCGGATTTAAACAACGTGGTGTCAGAGTTAAAGATGATGCCCAACCAATACAACCAGGTGAATTTAAAGACGTAGATACACCAGGTGGTAATTTAAAAGATGCTTTTGTATTTTTACCTTACAAAGAACCCTCAGCAACTTTACTACAGTTGATGGGAATTGTTGTTCAAGCAGGACAAAGATTCGCGTCAATTGCTGACATGCAGGTCGGTGACGGGAACCAAGGCGCAGCTGTTGGAACGACCGTGGCACTTTTAGAACGTGGTTCAAGAGTGATGTCAGCAATACACAAAAGATTATACGTAGCTTTAAAGTCAGAATTTAAATTATTGTCTAAAGTTTTTGCTACATATTTACCACCAGAATATCCATACGATGTTGTAGGTGGACAAAAGAATATTAAGGTTGCAGACTTTGATGACAGAATAGATGTGCTACCAGTTGCAGATCCAAACATATTTTCTATGAGTCAAAGAATATCACTAGCACAAACTGGATTACAGATGGCAATGTCAAATCCACAAATACATAATTTGTACATGGCATTTAGAAAAATGTATGAAGCATTAGGTATAAAAGATATTGATAGAATTTTACCGCCACCTGCACCAGTGCAACCAATGGACCCAAGTGTAGAACACATAAATGCAATGGCAGGAAAACCTTTTCAAGCATTTCCTGGTCAAGATCACAGAGCACACATAACTGCACACTTAAATTTTATGTCAACTAACATGGTTAGAAATAATCCTGCTGTTATGGCTGCAATACAAAAAAATATATTAGAACATATTAGTTTGATGGCTACAGAACAGGTGCAATTAGAGTTTAGAGAGCAGATGATGCAACTACAACAGCTTGCAGAACAAGCAGCAGTCAATCCACAGGCTCAACAACAAGTTCAACAAGTAACACAAGCTATAGAAGCAAGAAAAGCAGTGTTAATTGCTGAGATGACAGAGGATTTTATGAAGGAAGAGAAGAAAATTACGTCACAATTTGACAACGATCCTCTTCTAAAATTAAAATCTAGAGAAGTTGACCTTCGTGCAATGGAAAACGAACGTAAAAAAGCTAGTGATGAAGCAGATCAAGAGCTTGCAAGAGCAAAATTAATGCAACAAGGTGATATTGCAGACGATAAACTTGAACAAAACGAAGAATTGGCTAAATTACGTGCTGGAGTCAGTCTTGCAAAGACAGGAATTGACCAAGCAAACGTAATTATGGACGATAATTAATAAAAAAGGAGATTATTATGGCATTTCCAATACTAGGTGCATTAAAATTAGCAGTAAACGCTGGTTCGCACATTTATAAAAAGAAAAAAGAGACACAAATGATGATGGCTAACGCACAAGCCAAACATGCAGAAAAAATGGCAAATGGTGAGTTAGAATATTCTGGAAAATTACTAGAAGCTAGACAATCGGACTGGAAAGACGAATTCGTGTTGGTCGTTCTCACGCTCCCGATATTAGTGATTGCTTGGGGGGTCTTCTCGGACGATCCGGGTGCATCTCAAAAGATAAAAGAGTTCTTTGAGCAGTTCCAGCAGCTGCCGTCATGGTTCACAAATTTGTGGATACTTGTCGTCGCGAGTATATATGGTATAAAGGGAACACAAATTTTTAAAAACGGGAAAAAATAATGGCTGTAGGATTTTTTGGAAAACAAATGTTAAAAAACTTAATTAAAGGTGGCAAACAAAAAACCACTGGAAAAGAAGTTGTTAATCCTTTTAAATTTAAACCATCTAAATCCAAATTAGAAAAAACAGTTAAAAAATTAGAAATAGACACAGCACAACAAAAAGGAAGAACAAAAAAAATTATTCAAAAAATGGAAGAAAGTATTGATCCTGCAAGAACTAAATTAAGACAAACAACTCAAAAGTTAGGCGATTTAAAAGTTACTAAGTCTGGCTTTAATAAGGGAAAGGACCTAAAAAAATGAGAATGAGTTATAAAAAAGGAAAAGACGTTAAGAAAAAATCTAAGTTTGGAATGCTTTCAGTAAAAGCTGGAATAGATAAAAATCCAAACCCAACACAAGCAGATAGAATTGCTGGAGCTAAAATGAGCGACAGAAAAAAAGCTATGGGTGGTGGAATGATGAGAAAAGGTTTTAAAAAAGGTGGACCTGGTCTTTACGCCAACATCAACGCTAAGAAAAAAAGAATCGCAGCGGGTTCAGGCGAGAAGATGAGAAAAAAAGGTGCTAAAGGTGCACCAACAAAAGCAAACTTTGAAAGAGCAAAACAAACAGCGAAAAAATAATGACTAAACTTTGTCCAAGAGGTAAAGCCGCAGCAAAAAGAAAATTTAAGGTGTACCCTAGTGCCTATGCCAACGCCTATGCTTCTAGAATTTGTGCTGGTAAAATAAAAGATCCATCTGGTGTAAAGAGAAAAGATTTTAAAGGCCCTAAAAAAGCAATGGGTGGTAGAATCTATAAAGCAGGTGGTGGTCTTATGGAAGCTACAGCAAGATTAAAAAGACAAGGATTATTAAGAGGTGGTGTTGCCAGAGGTTGTGGTAGAATCATGTCTAATAGAAAAAAAGTAACTCAGGTATTTTAATATCATGGCAAAGAACGGTCTTGATAAATGGTTTGCCCAAAAATGGGTAGATATAGGAAGTAAAAAGAAAGATGGTTCTTTTTCAAAGTGCGGAAGATCAAAACAGAAAGCAGATGCAAAACGTAAATATCCAAAATGTGTTCCTCTTGCTAAAGCAAGAAGTATGTCAGAAGGTCAAAGACGTTCAGCTGTAAAAAGAAAAAGAGCAGTAGCACAAGGTGTTGGTGGTAAACCAACAAATGTCAAAACATTCGCTAAAAGAAAACAAGCTATGATGGGTGGTTTTATGGGTAGAAGAATGGGAATGAGATAATGAGAAGGCAAGATAAACAACCACCTAAAACTAAAAAGTATTTCAGATCTACAAAGTCTGGAGCAGGGATGACTAAAGCTGGGGTCGCCCGATATAGAAGAGAAAATCCTGGCAGTAAACTAAAAACAGCGGTCACTGGCAAAGTCAAACCAGGATCAAAAGCTGCTAAAAGACGTAAATCATATTGTGCTAGAAGTGCTGGCCAAATGAAAAAATTTCCTAAAGCTGCAGCTGATCCTAATTCAAGACTCCGTCAGGCTCGTAGAAGATGGAAGTGTTAAATGGCAATAGGTAGATCACAAATGAAAAAACAAGTTCAAGGCAAACTAAGAGGTGCTAGAATTAAAAAAGTAATGAAAGGTTTGCAAAAAGCATCAAAGACACACGCTGCTCAAGCAAAAACTTTGAAAGGAGTCTTACATGGCGGATCCAAAAAAAGGAACGGGAAAAAAGCCTAAAGGTTCTGGTAGAAGACTCTACACAGACGAAAACCCTAGAGATACGGTTAAAATAAAATTTGCAACACCAGCAGATGCAAGAGCAACTGTTGCAAAAGTCAAACGTGTAAACAAACCGTTTGCAAGAAAAATACAAATACTAACAGTGATGGAGCAAAGAGCTAAAGTTATGGGTAAAAGCCAAGTTGCATCCATTGCAAAGAAAGGCAAAGATGCAATTAGAAAACGTCATAAGTAGATTACAAAAAGCAATAAACATACAACTAGAAAATTTGACCCTAGTTGTAACAACTGGCGTTGACAGTATGGAAAAATACAGATATATATTGGGTCAGATAAATGCACTGGAATCAGTGCGTCAGGAACTTTCTAGCCTGCTAAACTCAGAGGAGAAAAATGAAGGGACAGTCATCAATATTAACACCAAACAATGATTTAATTGGTGTAAAAAAATTAAAACCAAAAAAAGAAGTTACAACAGAAAAAGCAAAATTACCAAAACCAACTGGTTGGAGAATGCTTGTTTTGCCATTTAGAATGGATGAAAAAACAAAAGGCGGAATCTTACTAGGCAATGAAACCATAGATAGACAACAAGTGGCATCACAGTGCGGAAACGTGCTTGCAATGGGAGATGCATGCTACAAGGATCAAGATAGATATCCAAACGGTCCATGGTGCAAGGTCGGTGATTGGGTTGTCTTTGCACGTTATGCAGGGTCAAGAATAGAAATTGAAGGTGGGGAAGTACGTCTTTTAAATGAAGATGAAGTGTTAGCAACAGTCCAGGATCCAACAGATATCCTGCACAAATATTAACATAGGAAGGAAACTATGCCAGAAGCAAATAAAATAAAAAAAGATGAAGTCATGGTGGACTTAGATACTTCAGGTCCAGACACCGAAGTAAGTTTACCAGAAGACAAAGTAGAGGAAGTAGTAGAAGAGAAACAGGAAGCAGTATCCACGGAACAAGAAACAACAGAAGAAAAACCAGAAGAAGAAAAAAAGGACGATGAAAAATTAGAAGACTATAGTAAAGGAGTTCAATCACGTATTGCAAAACTTACTCGTAAGATGAGAGAAGCAGAACGTAGAGAACAAGCTGCTGTAGAATATGCACAAGCGGTAGAAAAGAAAAGACTAGCAGATCAAGAAAGATTTCAAAGAGTTGATTCTGATTTTACAAAAAAATTTGAGGAGAATGTCAAAGTTGGAATGGAGTCAGCGCAAAAAGAACTTGCAATGGCTATTGAAGCTGGTGACGCAACTGCTCAAGTTGAAGCTAATAAAAGAATTGCTGCACTTGCATTTGAGAATGCAAAACTGGAGCAAAGAAAACAAGAACAACCTGTTGTACAGGAATTTGTTCAACAACCAGACAGTGGTAGATTACCTGTTCAACCAAGAACAGAAGATTTACCTGCACCAGATCCTCAAGCAGAGGCATGGGCAGCTAGAAACACTTGGTTTGGTACAGATAAACCAATGACTTATACAGCATTTGAGATACATAAAGATCTAGTTGCTGAAGGTTATGATCCTCAATCGAGTGATTATTATGCAGAGGTTGACAAAAGAATTAAAGTTGACTTCCCGCACAAATTTGGTAATAATGAGCAAAAGCAAACGACCAAGCCCGTTCAGTCGGTCGCTTCAGCTAATAGAAGCGTAAAACAAGGTCGCAAAACTGTGAGACTCACACCATCACAAGTCGCAATAGCGAAAAAATTAGGTGTGCCACTCGAAGAGTATGCAAAACAAATAAAACTCACGGAAGGAGCATAAGCATATGAAAAAAGAAACAAAAGTAACTTCTCGTGCGAGTCAAACACGGTCAAAGACTGAAAGACCAAAAGTGTGGACTCCTCCATCTTCTCTAGATGCACCGCCTGCGCCGGACGGATTCCGACACAGATGGATACGGGCAGAGAGTTTAGGATTTAACGATACTAAAAATATCTCTGGAAGATTAAGATCTGGCTATGAATTAGTAAGAGCTGATGAATACGAAGATTCTGATTATCCCGTAATCACTGATGGTAAACATGCAGGTGTCATTGGGGTTGGTGGCCTTATGCTCGCAAGGGTACCCGAAGAAATCGCGAAGTCTAGAACTGAATACTTTAAGCGTCAAGCTGAAGGTCAGGACGAGTCAGTAGAAAACGATTTAATGAAGGAAGAGCACAAGAGTATGCCAATCAATGTTGAAAGGCAATCTCGCACAACCTTCGGTGGCAAAAAGTAATTTTACTCAAACCAGCGAATTATATTAACCCGTGACTGGAGGTCCGAAAGGACAGGTCACATAAGGAGATAAAACTATGGCTAATAGACAAACAGCAGGATATGGTTTTAGATCAGCTGGTACTCTAGGTAATTCACCTGCGGTACAGGGTTTATCTAAATACTTTATCGACGCTGCCGTTGACATTGATTTGTTTTACGGTAGTGCAGTACAGGTCACAGCTGGTTATGTTGTAACTGCAGAAGATGCAGCAACAGCAGAATCAATTGGTGTTTTATATGGTATCTTTTATGAGGATGCGTCGACGTTGAAACCAACGTTCAACAATCATTATAATGGTGCTATTACACCTGCAACTGCAAAAGACGGCGGTGATATCGCAGCTTTTGTTAATGACTATCCTTGGCAAATCTACCATGTTGCAACTGATGCGGCAGTAGCTTCAACTATTCCTGGAGCACATGCTAAATACTTAGACACGTTCGACGTAAACTCAGCAGCAGGTAGCACAACTACAGGTATGTCATCTAACACGCTAGATATCGGCGACACACACGCAACTAATAACACTTGGAGACTATTAAGAGGTGTTGAAGACCCTGAAAATGGGGACTTAACTGCATCATTTTGTAATGTTGAAGTTGTTCAAAATTTGAACCAATACATTGATAGTTCTGGGTCATAATAGAGAATAGGAGATAAAAAATGGCTATATCACGACACCAACTAGTTAAAGAACTAGAGCCAGGATTGAACGCCCTGTTCGGCCTGGAATACAATAGGTATGATAATCAGCATGCTGAGATTTATACCAGCGAGAACAGTGACAGAGCTTTTGAAGAAGAAGTTATGTTATCTGGTTTCGGAAACGCAAGTGTAAAGAATGAAGGTTCTGGAGTAGCATTTGATAATGCACAAGAATCTTTTTCTGCTAGATACACGCACGAGACTGTAGCTTTAGCATTTGCTATAACTGAAGAAGCTATCGAAGACAATCTTTACGATAAAATTTCTTCTAGATATACAAAAGCTCTAGCAAGATCTATGTCTAATGCGAAACAAGTGAAAGCAGTAGCACCTTTGAATAACGGTTTACCATCAGTAGACGGTTTTGATTCAGGTGATGGTGTTTCTTTGTTTAATACTTCTCACACAACTGTGAGCGGAATTAGCGTTAAAAACACACTAACAACACAAGCAGACTTAAACGAAACTTCGTTAGAACAAGCAATGATTGATATCGCTGCTATGACTGACGAAAGAGGTTTAAGAATTGCAGCTAAAGCAGTCAAAATGATTGTTCCATCTGCAAACCAATTTGCTGCTGAGAGATTGATGAAATCTCAAGGTAGAGTTGGAACTGCTGATAATGATATAAATGCATTAGGATCAATGGGAATGATTCCTCAAGGTTACAGAGTGAATAATTTCTTAACTGATACTGATTCGTTTTACATTATCACTGATGTACCAAATGGTATGAAAATGTTCACTAGAGCACCATTGACAACTGCAATGGAAGGTGACTTTGATACTGGTAACGTTAGATACAAAGCTAGAGAAAGATACTCATTTGGAGTATCTGACTATAGAGGTATCTTCGGCGTTGAAGGTGCGTAATCACACACAATTTTGTGGCGGGACATTGTTCCGCCACATTATAAAAATAAGGTAAGAAAATGAAAAATTTCCTCGTAAAAATCTGGGCTTATAATCACTTCGGTGAATTTGAAGTAAAATCAGAAGATAACGCAGAATCACTAGAACAGGCTATCCTTGACAAACTTGGAGAAAATGTTATAGTTTGGGAAAAAACGGGAATGTTCAGCTCGTTAAATAGAATAACCTATGAGGAGGTTATAAATGATACAAGACCTTTACAAACAAAAAAGGTCCTTGGAGTTGAAGTGGGAACAGGAGCATCTGTCTGAAGATAGATATACTCTTGAGATGGTCAAAATTGACGATAAAGTCAGAGAGATCATCACTAAAATAAAGCTTGAAGAAGCTCAAATAGCCCACAGACAAAACACCATAGAAGGTGCTGCTCCAGAAGTTTCAGTAGCTACTTAATAAAAAAGCTACATCGTTGGAAAATCCAATCCACATTACAGGCTCTCTTGCACTCTATTTAAAAATAACGTATACTTTTGTCACTATACAAAAATAAAAAACATTAAATGTAGACGCGTATAGTCGACATTCCCTAGGGACTACATTTAAAATATCTAGGAGGATATTAATATGGCTAATACAACTTTTAATGGTCCGGTTAGAGCAGAACAAGGTTTTAAACAAATCTCTAAAAATGCAACAACTGGTGCTATTACAGATCAACTAACTGTAGATTCAAGTGGTAACCTGGCACAAACTGCTGGTGTTAACAACTTAATTACAGATGTAGAAAACCTTACTGCAGCTACTAAAACAGTAACAGCTGCTGATACAGGAACTACATATTTATTAAACAGAGCTGGTGGTATCGTAGTAACTTTACCAACTGCAGCGGCTGGATTACAATATAAATTTATTATTGGTACAACTTTTACAGGCACTTTTTCAATTGATGGTGCTAGTGCTAATGATATCTTTACAGCTGCATCTACAATCATTATTTCTGATAAAGATGCACCTGGAACAGTTAGCTTAAAACAGTTTCACGCTGATGGATCTGATGACGATAAAATGGTTATGGACGCTGATACAAAAGGAAGATTTGTAGGTGGTGTTATAGACTGTTTAGGTATCGCAACAGGTGGTCAAAGTAGTGCAACAGCAGTATGGCAAATGAATGGTTTTACTTTCGGAGACGGAAGTTTAGCTACACCATTTGCATAATAACAATTTATGATGGGGCTTCGGCCCCATCTAGTAATCTTAATTAAGGAGGGATTATGGCAGACACAGTAACAGGACCAACTATCTTACAAGAGAACGATGTAAGAGTGGTTATTAAAATAGTAAATCAATCAGACGGAACAGGTGGAACAACTGTATTTGGTGACGTTTCAGCTATGGCATCTAATTCAGAAGGTGCTTCTTGCCTACACTTAGTATTACAAAGAGTTTGGTATTCATGTCAAGGTGGCGATGGAGGAGACTCTTTTGCAAGATTAGATGAAGAAGACTCAGATGGAGATATTCCTATTATTGGATTAACAAACGCAGGATATTGGGATTTTAGAGAATTTGGTGGAATAAAAACTGATAAATCATCTAATAGTAATCAAAGTGATGTTAATTTTGTAGTTCCAGGAACAGCTGATTCTGGTAACATGTATACGGTAATAGCAGAATTTAAAAAGTTATATTAGGAGGTAGCAGATGGCTAATACTACTTCCGGAACAGTAACGTTCGACAAAACATTTGCTGTTGATGAAATAATACAAGAAGCATACGAAAGACTTGGTATGCAAGCAAGTTCTGGTTATGAACTAAGAACAGCAAGAAGATCATTAAATATTCTTTTTCAAGAATGGGGTAATAGAGGTATTCACTATTGGGAAGTAGGTGAAGCCAATATTGATTTAATTGAAGGACAAGCTGAATATAATTTTTTTAGATCTAGTGGTGATGGCACAAGTGCTGTAACAAATCCAGCTGACACATATGGTGTAGCAGATGTATTAGAATCAACTTTAAGATCTAATAGAACACAAACTACACAAACAGATTCTTCTTTAACTAAAATATCTAGAGCAACTTATTCTGCACTATCAAGTAAATTATCTAAAGGCACACCTGCACAATTTTTTGTACAAAGATTTGTAGATAAAACTACAATAACAATTTATCCAACTGCAGACTCAGCCAACGCATCTAAAGATTTACATTTTTATTATATTAAAAGAATACAAGATGTTGATTCTACATATACAGATGCAACAGATCTTCCATACAGATTCGTACCTTGTATGGTTTCAGGATTAGCTTTTTATTTAAGTCAAAAAGTAAATCCACAATTAACACAACAAATGAAGTTATATTACGAAGATGAACTAGCAAGAGCACTAGCCGAAGATGGCTCTGCTTCTAGTACATACATAACTCCTAAAAACTATTATCCAAATATATAATGACAAATAAATATCACAGACAAGGTTACAGAATAGGTGGGATACTTAAATTAGGTAAAAAACTTTTTGCTAAAACAGCACCTGAAAGAAAAGATCAATTATTAGAATCTATTAAAAAAAAGAGAAGTAAAAAACTTAAAAAAAGAGGTATTGAAACTAAAGATGTAAATGTAATAGATGTTGAAGGTAAAAAGAAAACTATGAAGGATGAAAGTAAAATTATGGATGTTGATACTTATACGGATATATCTAAAGCATCTGATAAAGACGTAAAGAAAAAATTAAAAGCATTTGGATTTAAGGATAAATAATGGCAACAGGAAAATACGCAAAGGCAATATCAGATAGATCAGGATTAGAGTTTCCATACAATGAAATGGTTAGAGAGTGGAATGGTTCTCTTGTTCACACATCCGAGTTTGAACATAAACATCCACAATTAGAATTAAGTGCACACCCTGGTGATGTACAGGGATTAACAAATGCTAGACCAGACAGAGTCGAAAATGCTGTTGCAACAATATTAAAACCAAATCCTTTTGAAACTATTGCAGCTTCATCAGGTATTATAAATGTATCAGAACAATCACACGGTAGATCAACAGGAGATACTGTAAGATTTAGAGGATCACCATCTGTTGCTGGAACTTTTGCAAACCCAGCTTCTTTTGATGGTATCACTGGATCTAATGTAGCAAAATCTGCAGGGTATTCTATCACTGTTGGTAAAAGAGATTCTAGTGGTAACATTACAAACACAACAGATTTCTATCACTTTACTGTAGACACAGATACTGCTACAAGTGGTAGTGAATCAGGAGGAGGAGAGAATTGCTCGGCAGGTCCGGCAACTCTAACAGCATAATGGCAGGATTAAGTGCATCAGGATTAATAACACAAATAAGAAGCTACACAGAGGTAGATAGCACTGTATTGTCAGATTCAGTTGTAGAAAATATTATCTTAAACGCACAATACAGAATTTTTAGAGATATACCTTTAGATGCTGATAGAAAAACAGCTACAGGTAATTTTACATCTGGAACAAATAATGTAACAGTTCCTGCAGGAGCTTTATTTATAAGAGCAGTGCAAGTATATACTGCAACTGGATCTACTTATACGGGTGCCAATACATACTTAGAAAAAAAAGATTTAACATATTTAGAAGAATATATTTCAGCAACCACGTCTACTGGAACACCAAAATACTATGCTATGTTGGACACAGGAGCAACTGGAGAAAGTTCGTCAAACTCTGGGTCTATAATTGTATCACCAACACCAGGTAGCACCTTTGCATACAAAATACATTATAATGCAATACCAGCATTATTAGAAAATGATGACACTAATTATATTAGTATGAATTTTTCAAATGGTCTGCTATATTGCTGCCTATCAGAGGCTTATTCTTTTTTAAAAGGACCAATGGATATGTTACAACTTTACGAAAAAAAATATCAAGAAGCAGTGCAGACATTTGCTGCAGAACAATTAGGAAGACGAAGAAGGGATGATTACACAGACGGTACTCTTAGAATACCAGTGAAATCAGGACCACAATAGGATAAATTATGGCATCATCATTTTCAGATCTTGGTATAGAACTAATGGCAACCGGCGAAAATGCCGGTACATGGGGAACAAAAACTAATACCAACTTACAAATAGTAGAAAAGGCAATTGCTGGTTATGTAGAGCAAGCAGTAACTAGTGGTGGAACAACAGCATTAACAATTACAGACGGTGATGCAACAGAATCAACATCAGTTGCAAGACACGCTGTTATAAAATTAACAGGTACAATATCAGGTAATTCTATTGTAACTGTACCGGACTCAATAGAAAAAGTTTACATTGTAACTAACGGCACATCAGGTGCATACACAGTACAATTCAAAACAGCATCAGGAACTGGTATTACTTTTGGTGTATCAGAAAAAACTACAAGATTAGTTTACTCAGATGGAACAAATATTGTTGATGCAGGTTTTGGTGGAGCATCTGACATGGAAGGAAGAGAATTAGTTTTAGATGCTGATGGTGATACAACTATTACAGCAGATACAGATGACCAGATAGATATTAAAATTGCGGGTGCAGATGATTTTCAATTTACAGCAAATACTTTTACGGCACAATCAGGTAGCAGTATTGTTGTGCCAGAAGGTGGACTTACTTTTGGAAGCACAGCAATTACATCAACAGCAGCAGAATTAAATATATTAGACGGTGTTACATCAACAGCAGCAGAATTAAATATATTAGACGGTGTTACATCTACAGCAGCAGAATTAAACGTGTTGGACGGTATCACTGCAGTTGTTGGAGAATTAAATGCTTTAGATTTAGGTAGCACAGCTGTTGGTACTGCAATAGCTAGTAAAGCTGTTATATTAGATTCAAATAAAGATTATACAGGTATTAGAAATTTAACATTAACAGGAGATCTTACTGTTGGCGGTGATGATATTACTATGGGCACAAACACTGCAGGTAATATTTTAGTTGCAGATGGTACAAACTTTAATTCTATAGCAGTGGGTTCATTATCAGAAATATCTACAGTTGCTAATGACGATGTATTTTTAGCAGTAGATACTTCAGGTGGTGGTCTTAAAAAAATTGCAAGATCAACAGTAGTATCAGGACTTGCTTCATCAGGTGCAATATCAAATGTTGTAGAAGATACTACACCACAATTAGGTGGTAGTTTAGATGTAAATGGTGAGGACATAGTTTCAACATCAAATGGTAACATTACTTTAACACCAAATGGAAGTGGGGTTGTTAGAATTGATGGGTCTAGTGGTATTGACATACAATCAGGGTCTATATCAATTAAAAACTCTGGTACTCAATCCTATGTTGATTTTTATTGTGAGTCATCAAACGCTCACTATGCTAGACTACAAGCACCTGCTCACTCAGCATTTTCTGGTAATATTACATTAACTTTACCAGCTACTACAGATACAGTTGCAGGTATAGCAGCTACACAGACTTTAACAAATAAAACTTTAACTACACCAGTTATTGCAGAAATAGATTCAGGTTCTTCTATTACACTTGATGCAACAACAGATATCATTCTTGATGCTGATGGTGATAATATTACTATGAAGGCAGCAGGTACAACTGTTCTTGATTTCGTATTAAATGGAGCAACAGATGTGACTTTAGATGCACCAGGTGATCTTAAATTTGATGCAGACGGTGGTGATTTTAATTTCTTAGATGGTGGCACAGAGATTTTAAGAATATCTAACTCATCAAGTGATGTAATTATTAAACCAATTGTTGATGCTAAAGATTTAATATTTCAACAAAGAGATGGAACAGAAGTTGCTAGAATTGAAGACAATGGTACATTTAATGTTGTAACAGATAAATTAGCTATCAACGGCACAGCAGTTACATCAACAGCAGCAGAACTTAATATTTTAGATGGCGTAACTTCAACAGCTACAGAATTAAATGTCATGGATGGTGATACATCAGCAACTTCTACAACTTTAGCAGATGCTGATAGATTAGTTACAAATGACGCTGGTACCATGAAACAAGTGGCATTAACAGATGTTAAAACATACTTAACGAGTGCAGGATTTAGTACGGACGACCCGACAGCTCTTGCAATTGCCCTCGGCTAGTATATAAAGAATTTTTAGGAGGAAAATATGGCAAATACGTTCAAAGTAGTGACTTTCGCAGCAGAACCTAATAGTGCAGGCACAGCATATAAAATGTATACTTGTGGATCAAGTACCACAACAGTGGTGTTAGGTTTAATACTTACTAATATTCATACAACTGCAGTGACTGCAGAGGTAGAATTAGTTAGTGACACAGGTAATAGAGGTGGAGCGAATGACGTCAGTAATGGAACATCATTTTTAGCAAAGGACGTGAGCATCCCAGCGGGGACCTCACTTGAGCTCTTGTCGGGAGGAAAAGTAGTTTTAGAAGCCACCGATGAAATAAAAATTGATTGTTCAGTTGCGGATAAATTATCTGGCACGTTAAGCATAATGGAGATAACGTAAGATGGCCTATATTGGAATTCAGCCGGCAGAATCGTTTACTTCGTTTGCTACTCAGACATTTTCTGTAAGTGCAACTACCTCCTACACTTTAGATCATGCTGTAGCTAATGAAAACGAAATAGCGTTATTTGTAAATAACGTAAGACAACAACCTGGATCTGGTAAAGCATATACTGCATCAGGCACAGCGTTGACACTATCTGCGGCCACGGCTTCAACAGATACGATGTACTGTGTATTTTTAGGTAGAGCATTACAGACTGTAACACCCGCAACTAATAGTATTACGGCTGCTATGGTTGGTAATGATTTAATATCTGGAAAAACTGCTTTAGCTAGTGCACCAGATGATACAGATGAATTTTTAATATCAGATGCTGGTACGTTAAAAAGAATAGATTATAGTTTAATTAAAGCAGATCCAGCCATGGAACTACTTGCAACGACCACGGTATCATCAGCAACAAGTGCTGTATCTTTTGATGGTAATTTTTCATCAACATATAAAAATTATAAAATTATCTACAATAATGCTATGCCAGTTTCAGATAATGTAGAATTTCGTTTAAGAGTAAGGCAAAGTAATGCTGATAAAACAGATAGCAGTAGTTACAGAAGTATTCTAGGTGCAGCTTATGGAGAATTTACTGGAGATGGAGATAATGGGGGTGGTAATGTAGAAGATAAAGTTCAAGCAGATTATGCTTTATTAACAGAAACATCTACTGAAGGAAAAGTAGAATCCACAGATGTTTATGGTGGTGTATCTGGAGAAATTACTATTATGGATCCATTACAAACAAGTTATAATAAAATTATATTTACAAAATCACAACACACT